>SESF01005581.1_pt1 | contig 13184 bp, 9 predicted proteins | sample 3171521 | NCBI WGS metagenome assembly SESF01 (sample SAMN10866945, study PRJNA518727) | freshwater metagenome | biome: subpolar coniferous forest; feature: holomictic lake; material: water; isolation source: holomictic Lake 227, 6 m and 8 m depth | place: Canada: near Kenora, Ontario | collected...
GTGGCTCACATGGACGGATAAGGGCAGTATGAGGACTTTCTCGGCACGTCCTGCCGCGGCGAGTTCTTCGGCGCACCAGAAGCCGAGCTGGAGGGCGCCGCGTTCCAGGCGGGGGAGGGTTTCGCTGCGGTAGGAGGCCTGGCCTTCGGGGGCGAGGGCCAGGGGGTGCTCTCCGTCGCGGAGGGCGCGGCGCGTGGCTTTTATCCCGGAGCTGTCGACGCGGACGTGATAGACGGGCAGGGAGCCCGAGCGGGGGATGAGCCAGCGGACCAGGGGGCCTGACCAGAGGGGCACTTCGTAGCCGTGGAGGAAGAGGCAGTGGGGTCTGACCCCCAAGGGCGCGCCGAGGCGCCTGGCCTCGGCCCGAAGGCCCCGGTGCATGGCCCAGGCGAGGAGCTGGGGCTCGTCGCCGTAGGGATGCCTGAAGGCCAGCACCAGGCGCGCGCGGCCCTCGTAGAAATCGCGCACGGAGGCGACGAAGCGCTCGCCGTGGATGAAGCGCATCGACTGCATCCTGAGGGTGATGCTGGAATACAAAGGACCAAGTAGGTCGATAAGGCCGAGGGCGAGGGGATCGAGGGAGGGCGCGGCGAGTTTCGGGCGCCTTCGGGCGCGGACTATGGGTTTCATCATATCGGTGATGACCTGCATGAGGCGGACGATCCGGGAAGCCAGCAGGCCCTGGAAACGCTACAGGGTCTCAAAGAGCTTCTCCATGTTGTGCTGGTTGACCCTGAAGACGAGGGAGTGCAGCTTGTCGCGCTTGCTCTCGTCGAGTGACCTGGGGTCGAACATCACGACCGTCGAGGCGGCGAGTGGCGACCCATCCTCACCTTTCCGGGCGCCCCTGTGGGCTACGACGACACCGTCTGCGTTGAGGCGTCCGCCCTTGATCGTGAGCTGGCAGGATCGCAGTATCGCTCCGGGCTTGAGGTTGGGATTGCCCTCAAAGGAGCAGGCCATGCCCGCGATGGAAAAGTCGGAGATATCTCCCCTGATATTGCCCTCATTGAAGCTTGCGACGCACTGGGCCATCTTGGGCGGGGTCATGGCGCGCACGAATTTCCTGCGGCCCCTGGCCTCGTTGGCCTCAAGGGTCTTGGCCAGGATCTCCATGGTCTTCGCGGCCCCTATCTTGAGGGTTATGCAGCCACAGGCTACCTGGAGGTCCATCAGGTATTTTTCCTTGAGGACCTGGTCTTCGTTGAGGCTGAGTACCCCGATACCTACGTGTGCGGTGTTTTCCCCTTCCCGGATTCCGCGTACCCAGGCTTCCCAGCCCTGCTCGTCGAGGCCGTCATCGTGGTTGATGAAGACGATGGAATCGGGCTCCTGCATGAGGAAGCGCTTGGCCTTCACCGCATCCTTGACAAGGTAGACTTCGAATTCCTTGTACGACAGCTCCTCCACGATGTCCGTGAGGACAGGGGGAGGATAGAGGAAGAGGACCTTTTTCCCAAGGGAACCGGCTTCGGGCATGGGCAACACAATACCGTCATGGCGAGCCATTCGCAAGAACGAAGTGTTTCTCGCGAAGAAAGCGACTCCCGCAACACTTGACCGCCACGCGGCCGGGGTCTAGGCTGCGCCCCCATGACGCTCATCCATACGGGGGACCTCCACCTCGGAAAGACCCTCCACGAACGAAGCCTCGAGGACGAGCAGCGCCATTTCCTCGCCGCGCTGCTCGGGGTGGCGGTCGAGCGGCGGGCCTCGGCCCTCCTCATCGCTGGCGATATATATGACAGGGCCATTCCCTCGCCCGAGGCCATCACGCTGTTTTCAGATTTCCTGGAGCGGCTTGTGGAAGCCTGCCCCGCCATCGTCGTAGTCATCATCCCGGGCAACCACGATTCAGCGAGCCGCCTGGCCTTCGGCGCGGGCCTGCTCCGGCGTGCGGGCGTCCATGTGCGAACGAGCGCCGCGAAGGTGGAGCCAGTCATCCTGGAGGGCTTCAGCGCGGGGGGGCCGAGCGCGGGGGGGCCGAGCGCGGCAAGCCCAAGCGCGGCAGGCCCGTCCGAACGCTGCGCGATCTGGGCCCTGCCCTTCCTCGGCGGGGGGGCTTACCTTGGGGATGGCGATTCGGCCGATGAAAACGCCACCATGCGCACGCAGGCTGAGGCGTTTACGACATCCGTCGGGCGTATCGCACAGCGCCTTGAGGCAGGCTCGCGCAATATCCTTGTGGCCCACTGCTTCGCTTCGGGCGCAGCGACGAGTGACTCCGAGCGCGCCTTTGTGGGGCTTTCGGAGGAGGTGGATGCACGGCTCTTCGATCCCTTCGACTACGCGGCCCTCGGCCACCTCCATCGCCATCAGGCGGCGGGTGCCAAGGGCTGCTATCCCGGCGCTCCGCTTGCGTATTCATTCGGGGAGGCGGGCAGTGCGAAGGGCTTTGTCGTCATCGAGCTCGAGGGGGAGGGAGAGGGAGCGGGGATGCGAAGGGAATTCGTGGCGCATCAGCCCCTCCATAGGCTTTTTCGGCTCTCTGCATCTTTCGACGAACTCTGCGTGCCGGGGGCCTTTCCGGAGCATCGCGATGATCTCCTTGAAATTACCCTGACTGATGCCGTGCCGGTCCTCGACGCCTCCGAGCGCCTTCGGGGCAACTTTCCGAACCTTCTATCGCTGCGCCAGTCCGCCTTCGAGATTTCGCTGGCCGGTCAGGGAGGGCGGATCGAATTCGACGCGGCCCGCGATCCCCTCGACCAGAAGAGGCTCGAGGATGATTTTATCCTCTTCCACCGGGAGCTGCGCGACGGTACAAACCCCGACGAGGCCACCCTCGAGCTCGTGCGCGAGCTGGCGCGGGAGGCCGCCGATGCGACCAATTGAACTGATATTGAAATGCATCGGGCCCTATCGCGGCAGGGTAGCGATAGATTTTCGCGTCCTGGGGGATTTTTTCCTCGTGTGGGGGCGCACGGGCTCGGGGAAGACCACGCTCTTCGACGCGATGACCTACGCGCTCTACGGCGAGGCCCCGGGGGCACGCAAGCGGCTTGCGGTGGAGCTCAGGTCGCAGTTTGCGGAAGCGGGCGAGGAGCCCCGGGTGGAGTTCACCTTCGCGCTCGGTGGCAAGGAGTGGCGCGTTACGCGAACGCCGCCCTGGACGCGTCCGGGGCGCGGCGGGAAACAGGTCACCGTCAAACAGGAGGCTGCCCTCGACGCATGCCGGGAGGGTGGCTGGGAGCGTGTGGCAGAGGGACCGCGCGATGTCGATACCCGCGTCGGAGAGCTGCTGGGCCTGACCGTCGACGAGTTCTCGCGCATCATCCTCCTCCCCCAGGGCGAGTTCCAGCGCTTCCTCGAGATGGATTCGACCGAGCGCGTGAAGATCCTCGAGAAGCTCTTTCCCGTCGCTCTCCACGACCGCGTGACCGAGCTTGCGGTCCAGAAGGCGAAGGACGCGTTAGCCGCTCTCCGCAGTCTGACGGAGGGTCAAGCCCGCCTCGAGGTGGAAGGGGCCAACGCCGAGGGGCAGGCCACCCTCGCCCGGCTGGTGGAGGGCATGGCGGGACTTTCGGAGGCCGTCGAGGCTGCGCTGCGCCGCCGCGTCGAGGCAGACGGCGCCCTCAAGGCCGCCCACGCTCAGCTTGAGCGGAGGCGCAATCATGAGGCTACGCTCGCGCGGCTGGCTGCTGCCGAGGCTGCTGCTGAGGGACTTCCCGCGATGACTGCCCGCCTGGGCTCAGCGCGCAGTGCTGCCCGGGTCCTTCCCGCCCTCGATGAGGGCCAAGCCGCAGCCGACCGTGCCGCGCGCGGCCGCTCCGAACTCGCGGAGCGCCAGCACGTGTTTGGCAGCGCTAGCCTGCGCGGGCCAGCTGTGGAGGCCGATCGCGCCGCCGTCCTTGCGCTGGCTGCCGACCTCGCAGCGATCGACCGGCAGCGCGGCGAACTGGAGTCGGCGATAGCAGCCTGGGCCGGGCTCGCTGCCCTGGGAGCCCGCCTCGAAACTGCACGCGCAGAGGCAGCGATCAGGGATTCGGCCCGCGCGAAGGCGCTCGGCATCGAAGCCGAGGCCAGGGCTGCCCTCGATGCCGCACTCCTGCCCGAGGACGCCTTCGATGCGGCGCAGGCCGAGTTCGAGGTCGCGAACACGGCCTTCAACACCGCGAAAGAAACACTTCGCGCTGTTGAAGCCCTCGAGGAATTCCGTCGCGGGGAGGAGCTAGCTGTGCGGGCTGAAATCAAGGCCGACGACGCCCTCGCCGAAGCCACCCTGGCCCTCGCTGGCTTTGAGGCTGCTCGCAAAGGGGGCTTGGCAGCTGAACTGGCGGCTGCCCTCGCGGCCGGCGAGCCCTGCCCGGTCTGCGGCTCGCGGGAACACCCGGCGCCCGCGGGGGCGGCCGGAGCGCCGGCCAGAGCCGCTGGCTTTGGGCTTGCCGATGCAGCCGGCGCTTCTTCGGAAGCTGGGGCGGCGGCAGCCCTGAAACAGCACCACGAGGCTGCCACGGGGGCGCGGGCCGCAGCGGAGGCGGACTGTATCCACGCGCGAAGCTCGCGGAAAAGGGCCGAGGAAGCGGTACTTGCCCTCCTCGCTGCAGCCCCCCACGCCGCCGGCCAGAATAGCACAATGGTGTCTATTCCCTCCTCTGGGGAAGCCAGGCTCCGCCGCGATGCGTCCCAGAAGGCAGCGGGCGAGGCGGGCGAGGCGCTCCAGGCAGTGCGGAAGGGCCTGAAAGAGCTCGAGGCAAGGAGGCGTGCCCACGAGGCTGCAGTCGCCGAGCTGCGGCGCTCTGAGTCGGCACGCTCCCTGACCCAGACGGCCCTGGCTGGCCTGTCGGCGGAGCATGCGGCCGCGCAGGCGAGCGCTGGCGCCGAGGACCCGCGGCCGCTTGCCGCTGCCCTCGACCGCGCCCGGACTGAGGCTGAAGCCCGGCGCACCGCCCTCCAGGCTGGCATCACAGCCTTCGAGACGGAGCTGACGGTGGCCCGGGCGCGCCTGGGCGAGGCCAGCGAAAGGCAGCCGGGCCTGGAGGCAGACGCAAGGGCGGCGCTGGCGACTGCAAACGCGCTTCTGGAAGCCTGTGGATTTACTGAAGCGGGGGCGGCGAGGGCGGCGGCGATGGCGACTGAAGCCTTATCTGCGCTCGAAGGGGAGATCCGCAGGCTCGAGCTCGAGCGCTCGGCCGCCCGGGCAGCTGCCGAGGAAAGCGGCCGGGCCATTGGCAAGGAGGCACCGGCCGATGTCCGGGCCCTCGAAGCGGCCCGTGCGGAAGCTTCGTCCGGCTTTGCCCAGGCCCAGGCCGCCCTCCTGTCCGCGAAATCGGAGGCCCAGAAGCTCGGCTCCCTCTTTGATCGCCTCGCCGCAATCCAGGCCCAGGTGGCTGAACTCACTGCCAGCTCCGGGCGCTATGCCGGACTGGCCGAACTCATGGCCGGGAAGATCGCCCCGAGGCGGTTGCCCTTCAAGAATTTCGTGCTGGCAGCCTATTTCCGTGTTGTGGTCGAACGGGCGAGCCTGAGGCTCGGGGAACTCAGCGAGGGTCGCTTTGCCCTGGTCGCCGACGAGGGTGCCGCAGGAGGCCTCGGGCGGATCGGGCTTGAGATCCTCGTCCGCGATTCCTGGGCAGGGAGGTCCCGCCCCTCGGGAACCCTCTCAGGCGGCGAGCGTTTCCTCGCATCCCTGTCCCTCGCCCTCGGCCTGGCCGATACGATCCGGAGCCGCTCGGGTGGCATTTCCCTCGATTCGGTCTTTATCGACGAGGGCTTTGGCAGCCTCGACGACGAAACCCTCGACCGTGCCATCGGTGCCCTCGACCGTGCGCGAGGCCAGCGCCTGATAGGTATAGTCTCGCACGTGGCCGAACTCCGAAACCGGATCCCTGCCCGGATCGAGGTCAAGAAGGGGCGCGCTGGTTCCACGCTTGTCCTCCGCAGGTTTGAATGACCAATCATGCTTTTCGGCGGGCGAAATTGAGTTTCAATCGACGAAATCCTCCTCCGGCCTTGCTACACATCAGAATAAGCTTTATAAATAGCAATCTTTCTCCGTCTCCCTAGGAGGTTTCATGAAGAGGATTCTACCGATCCTTTTGGCGCTCGCAGCCATCACCGCGATGCTGTCCGTGTCCTGCGCAGCGAAGGAACTCACCGCCGACAAGGCTGATTTCATCATGTCCAACGGCGCGGAGCCCACGATCGACCCGAGCCTGCTCAACGACGTCGCATCCACCAACGTCGGTCTTGGCCTTTTCGAAGGCCTCATGCAGTATGACCCGGTCACGAACAAGGGCGTTCCCGCGATGGCCGAGTCCTACACGGTCAGCCCCGACGGCCTCACCGTCACCTTCAAGCTGCGCAAGGCCCAGTGGTCAGACGGCAAGCCCGTCACCGCCGGCGACTTTGTCTACGGCCTCGAGCGCATCCTCGACCCCAAGACCGCCGCCGATTACGCCTACATGCCCGGCATGGTCATCAAGGGAGCCGAGGCCTTCACCGCCGGTACGGGCAAGTTCGAGGACGTCGGCGTCAAAGCCATCGACAACCAGACCCTCCAGTACACGCTCTCCAACGCGGCCCCCTACTTCATCGACATGACCGCGCACAACGCGTTCTGGCCGATCCCCAAGTGGGCCGTCGAGAAGTCCGGCAATGACTGGACCAAGCCCGCGAACATCGTCACCAACGGCCCCTACACCCTCAAGGAGTGGAAGGCCCAGGAGTACGTGTTCCTCGTCAAGAACACCAAGTACTGGGATGCGAAGAACGTGAAGCTCCGGGGCATCAAGATCCTCGCCAGCGACAATGATTCCACCAACTACAACATGTTCAAGAACGGCGAGGTGGACTGGATGCACGGGATCGCGAACAGCATGATCGACGAGATCAAGCTCCGCCCCGACTACCAGGCCTCCGCCCAGGTTGCCACCTACTATTACGAATTCAACACGCAGAAGAAGCCCACCGACAGCGTCAAGGTCCGCCAGGCCCTCGCGGCGGCCGTCGACAAGCAGACCCTTGTGGACAAGGTCACCAAGGGCGGCCAGATTCCCACCGACGCCATGGTTCCCCCGATGGCCGGCTACAGCCCGCAGCCCGGTGGTGGCTACAATGTCGAGAACGCCAAGAAGCTCCTGGCCGAGGCCGGCTTCCCCGATGGCAAGGGTTTCCCCCAGCTGACGATCGTCTACAACACGAACGAGGGCCACAAGGCCATCGCCGAGTACATCCAGCAGCAGTGGAAGACCAACCTCGGGATCAACGTCGTGCTCAAGAACATGGAGTTCAAGACCCTCATCGACCTCCGCTCCAAGCAGCATGACTTCACCATTGCCCGTGCCGGCTGGGTGGGTGACTACCTCGATCCGAACACCATGCTCGACCTGTGGATCACCGGCGCCGGGAACAACGACGTCCAGTACGCCAACCCCGAATTCGACAAGCTCATCAAGGACGCTGCCATGAGTTCCGGAGCCGACCGCATGGGCATGCTCCAGAAGGCCGAGGGCATGCTCCTGGGCGACCAGGCAATCATGCCTATCTACCACTATTCGAACCAGGACCTCATTGATACCAAGAAGTGGATCGGCTGGAGCGCGACGCCCCTCGGATTCCACCCCTTCAAGTACATCTCCAAGAAGTAGGCGTGGAGTCGCGGCCTCCGCTAGCCCGAAAGGGAAGGACGGAGAGCCGCAGCCACTCTTGAATTGCGGCCATGGGGACCCTGCAAAGGGCCTTCCCGTGGCCGTTTTTTAGGGAAGGATCACGATGGCCAAGTTCATCATCCGCAGATTCCTGAGCCTGATCCCGACGATGTTCGTGATCATTACCTTCAGCTTCTTCTTGATTCGTTTTGCGCCGGGCGGTCCCTTCTCGGGCGAGAAGAACCTCCCCGAGCAGGTCATCCAGAACATGATGAAGAAGTATCATATGGATGAACCGCTCTTCAAACAATACATACGGTATTTCGGTGATGTCCTGCGCTGGGATTTTGGTCCCTCCTTCAAGTACAAGGAGAGCTCCGTCAACGAGCTCATCGAGCAGTGCTTCCCGGTTTCCATCATGCTCGGCAGCGCCGCCCTGGTGCTCTCGGTCGTGCTCGGCATCCTCGTGGGCATCATCTCTGCGCTCAAGCAGAACCGCTGGCAGGATTACCTGTCGATGTCCCTGGCGGTTGTAGGCATCTCGGTCCCCCTCTTCGTGATAGGACCGGTACTGCAGCTCATCTTTGCGATGAAGCTGCACTGGCTGCCCCTGACCTGGACTTCGCGCAACACCTCGATCACCTTCGCACTCCTGCCCGTCATCACGCTCGCCTTCCCCTACTTCGCCTACATCGCCCGCCTGTCGCGTGCCTCGATCCTCGAGGTGCTCCGCGCCGACTATGTCCGCACCGCCCGCGCCAAGGGCCTTGCCGAAAATGTCGTCATAGCTAAACACGTATTGAAGGGAGCCCTCCTTCCGGTCGTCTCCTACCTCGGGCCCGCCTTTGCCGGCATCATCACCGGTTCCCTTGTCGTCGAGTCGACCTTCGCAATTCCCGGGATCGGACGCATCTTTGTCCAGTCCGCCCTGAACCGCGACTACACGCTTATCATGGCCGAGGTCATCATCTTCAGCCTGATCCTCGTCCTGGTGAACTTCCTGGTTGACATCCTGTATGGCTTCCTCGATCCACGCATCGCCTACAAATAGGAGACCCGCAATGGCAGACAACAAGCAGGCGGTCAACGAGTTCAACCAGCAGGTCAAGCCCGTCTCCCTCTGGGCCGACGCGTGGAAGCGCCTGAAGAAGAACCGCATGGCCCTCATCGGATTGTGGATCACCCTGATCTTCGCCCTGGTGGGGCTCTTCGCGCCCATCCTTCCCCTCATCGACTACACGCATACGGAGACTGACTTCACCAACCTGCCGCCCTCCTTCAGGCCAGCGGGGGAGGTCGCCCTCTCGGAGGCCGAGAAGCGCATCGAGCTGATCGGCGGCATGGTAAAGGCCGGCCGCGCGGACCTCCTGCCCGAGCTCGAGAAGTCCGAGGCCTCCTACGAGAAGCTGAAGCTCGAGTACGGTGCCATGCCGGCCAGCAGGAACATCTATATCTTCGGGACCGACTACCTCGGCCGCGACATGCTCTCCCGCACCATCTACGGCGGCCGCATCTCGATGCTCGTGGGGCTGATCGGTACCATCACGGCCGTCCTCATCGGCGTCATCTACGGGGCCATAGCCGGCTACCTCGGTGGCCGCGCGGACAACCTCATGATGCGCATCGTCGACATCATGTACGGCCTGCCCTACATGCTGATCGTCATAATACTGATGGCAATGTTCAGCAAGGAAGGCTCCAGCGCAATCTTCATCCTCTTCATCGCAATTGCCCTAGTTTCCTGGCTGACCGAGGCCCGCGTCGTGCGGGGGCAGATCATAAGCCTGAAGAACTCCGAATTCGTCGAGGCAGCCCGTTCGATGGGGGCGGGAACCGCGCGCATCATCTTCCGCCACCTCCTGCCCAACACCCTCGGTGTCATCATCATCTTCGCGACGCTGTCGGTGCCGAGCTTCATCATGAACGAGTCCTTCCTCTCCTTCCTGGGGCTGGGCGTCTCGGCGCCCGACGCATCCTGGGGCACCCTCGTCTCAGACTCCATCAAGGGCCTCGAACTCCATCCCTGGTGCCTCCTGGTGCCGGCCATCGCGATGACGCTATTCCTGTTCGCGATGAACTTCCTGGGCGATGGCCTCCGGGACGCCCTCGATCCCCAGAGCAAGAACAGGGCATAAGGAGCACGGCAATGACCGAAGAAGTGATCCTCAGGGTCAAGGGACTGCAGACCTATTTCCATACCGACGAGGGCATCGTGAAGGCGGTCGACGGGGTCTCCTTCGACCTGCGCAGGGGGGAGACCCTTGGCATCGTCGGCGAGTCGGGCTCGGGCAAGTCGGTGACGAACCTCTCAATCATCAACATGATACCCAGCCCGCCCGGGCGTATCGCCGGCGGCGAGGTGGAGTTCATGGGACAGGACCTCCTCAAGATTCCGGTGAAGGACCTGCGGGCCATCAGGGGCAACAAGATCTCGATGATCTTCCAGGACCCGATGACGAGCCTCAACCCCTACTTGAGGATCTCGACGCAGATGGTCGAGACCATCCTCCTCCACCAGGACCTGGACAAGAAGGCTGCCAAGGACAAGGCCATCGACATGCTCAAGTTAGCCGGCATCCCTGCGCCGGAAAAGCGGATCGACCAGTACCCCCACCAGTTTTCGGGGGGCATGCGCCAGCGCGTCATGATCGCCATGGCCCTTTCCTGCAACCCGGAGATCCTCATCGCCGACGAGCCGACCTCTGCCCTCGACGTGACCATCCAGGCCCAGATCCTGGACATCATCCGGGGGCTGACCTCACAGACCGGGACCTCGGTGATCCTGATTACGCACTCTTTGGGTGTCGTGGCCGGGATGTGCGACACCATTTGCGTGATGTACGCAGGGCGCATTGTCGAGCGGGGGCCGACCGGCGAGCTCTTCGAGGCCCCGAAGCACCCCTACACGCAGGGCCTCATCAAGTCGGTGCCCCGCCTCGACAAGGCCTCGGGCGATCGCCTCTTTTCGATCAGGGGCCAGCCGCCCAACGTCATCGACCTTCCCGACTGCTGCCCCTTCTATCCGCGCTGCGACAAGGCCATGGACCTCTGCAAGCGCAAGTACCCCGCGTCCAAGGACCTGGGCAACGGCCACGCGGTCTCGTGCTGGCTCTATACGGAGGCCACGACACATGCCAAACAATAGTGGCGGGAACGAAACCCTCCTGGACGTGAAGGGCCTCAAGATGCACTTCCCCATAGGGAGGAAGGGCATAATTGCTGGAGAACAGCAGTACATCTATGCTGTCGACGGTGTGGACTTCAAGATCAGGAAGGGCGAGACCCTCGGCCTGGTGGGCGAGTCGGGCTGTGGCAAGTCGACGACGGCGCGGGCTGTGGCGCAGCTCTACCGGCCCACTGCGGGATCGGTCAACCTCAAGGGCAAGGAACTCACCAGCCTCAAGGCACGTGACCTCATCGCGGCACGCAAGAACATGCAGATGGTCTTCCAGGACCCCTATGCCTCGCTCAACCCGCGCATGACCTCAGGCGACATCATCTCCGAGCCGATGCGGATCTACGCGAAGAAGGGCCTCGTCCAGCTCACCCGGAAGGACATGGAGGAGCGCGTCGAGCAGCTCATGGAAAAGGTGGGACTCTCCCGCTTTTTCCGCAACCGCTATCCCCACGAGTTTTCCGGAGGGCAGCGCCAGCGCATCGGCATCGCCCGCGCCCTTGCCCTGCAGCCCGAGCTCATCCTCTGCGACGAGCCAGTGTCGGCCCTCGACGTGTCCATCCAGGCCCAGATCCTCAATCTCTTCAGGGACCTCCAGGACGAGTTCGGTCTGACCTACCTCTTCATCGCGCACGACCTGGCGGTGATCGAGTACATCTCGACGCGCATTGCCGTCATGTACCTCGGCATGATCGCCGAGATCTCGGGCTCCGGGGACCTCTACCGGAAGCCCCTCCATCCCTACACCCAGGCCCTCCTCTCGGCCGCTCCCATCCCGGATCCGAAGATCGAGAAGGAGCGGAAGCGCATAATACTGACGGGTGACGTTCCTTCTCCCGACAGGCTGCGCCCGGGCTGCCCCTTCCATGACCGCTGCTGGAAGAAGATGGACAAGTGCCAGAGCCAGAAGCCTGCGCTCAAGGAAGCCGAGCCGGGCCACGAGGTCGCCTGCTTCCTCTACCACGACTGAAGCGGCAGCGCTGAAAAGGAGAAATGGATGAAAAGAAAGCTTGTCAGGAAGCTCGTCGTTGCGGCTATTGTTGCGCTTGTTGCGCTCATACCGCTGCTGGCAGAGCCGGAATCGGGGCTGACGCTGAAACCGACCTTCGGTTTTGCCGACGCTGATTTCTACTGGGCGCAGTTCAAGGGCGGCGTGGAAGGCTTTGAGGTCGTGCCCGGCGTTTCGAGCGCAGCCCTCCTCTACCTCGGCGCAGGCTACTACTCAGACAGCTACTACCGTGACGCCGCCGGTGCCCGCCTGGTCGATCCTGCCCTTGCCTTCAAGGGCGCTTCCTTCAACGAGTGGGGTTCGGAGACCCGTCTGGGCCTCGACCTCGGATTGGTCGGCAAGAGCCAGGGGGAGGGCAACCTTGTCACGCTCCAGCTGTATCTACGGGATGTCTGGAAGTCGAACGTCGGCGCTCCGGCAGCCTACTCCACCACTGCCCTCGACGGTGCCGGCTATCTTGAGAATTCCCTCCTTGCCAGGCTCGGCTATACGGGTGCGGAGGTCGACATCGATACCCGGACGCGGGAAGGCCTCAACGCGGAGGCCTCGGTCGAATGGGCACCCCCTTTCCTGCTGAACACCCTGATCGGCAAGGCAGACTGGTGGAGGCTGAATTCCCGCATTGCCGGATTCCTGCCAATTGTAAAGACCTCGGCCTTCGGCCTCTATGTGGGCGACCGCCTCGTCCTCGACGCCGTCGGGGGGGCGAGCCTGCCCTCGCACATCCAGCGCCAGATCGGCGGCTTCAAGGCCGGCAAGGCCATGGGCGGCGCCGTGCGCGGCATCGACAACTACCGCTACGACGGGAATGTCAAGATCGTGAACAACTTCGACCTCCGCGCCACGCTTCCCGCCATCTTCGGCAAGGGCCTGGTGCCGGAGCTCTTCGTCTTCACCGACCAGGGCTTCGTCGACAACCGCGACTACTTCGCCACGCCGGGTCAGATGCTCCTGACAGCGGGCGGCGGCCTCGTCCTCGATTTCCTCGCCGGCTCCTCGCCACTGGAACTGGGCTACTACGTCACGTACAACCTCACGGAGCGTGCCTGGAGCTTCTTCAACTTCATCATCCTGGGATATCAGTTCTAGGGATTTCCCGCTCAGGCGGATGTCTTCGAGGGCCCTTCCAGGCGCGCTGGAAGGGCCTTTTTTTCGTTCTCAGCCCTCGGCCAGGGGCTTTCCGCAGTGCCGTGCAAGGCGCTCGGCCTGGGCCCTGAGCCTCTCGCCCTTGCGGGCCGAAACCATGTTAATTAGTAATGTTTGGCCATCGGTCTCGCAGACGAGGGCGAGGAAGGGTTTCTTGTGGATGCCGGCAAGGACCCGGGGATTGGCCTGCCCGTCCTGGGCACCACGGCTGACGGCGAGGGTGTTCGCCGCGTCAGTCCTCTCCTCGGCGCTGCCGGGCAGGGTG
>SESF01001937.1_pt1 | contig 13178 bp, 6 predicted proteins | sample 3171521 | NCBI WGS metagenome assembly SESF01 (sample SAMN10866945, study PRJNA518727) | freshwater metagenome | biome: subpolar coniferous forest; feature: holomictic lake; material: water; isolation source: holomictic Lake 227, 6 m and 8 m depth | place: Canada: near Kenora, Ontario | collected...
GCGGCCCGGTTCGCGATCTAGTTGATTCTAGATTTGAGTTGCCTTTGACCGCCAGATAGCTGAAAAATGCCCCATGGCAAAACCCAAACAGAGGCGGGTCACCGTTTCCGATGTTGCAAAAGCTGCGGGAGTGGCACGAGCCACGGCCGCTTTTGCCCTGAGTGGCACCGCAAGCCGGGTCGGTCTTTCCCAGACCACCGTGGAACGGATCGAAACCATCGCCAAGGCAATGAATTATGTTCCCAACAAAGTCGCCCGCAGCTTGATTGCGTCCCGCTCCGAAGTGGTCGGCGTGCTCTTGGCCGGCCTCTGGGGAAAATATGCTCAAATCGTGGTGGAAGGAATTCGGGAGGTGCTGGACAAAAACTGCTACGTCCCGATGATGACGATTCATTCCTGGGATGAAGAGCGGGAAAAGCGCGAGTTGGATCTGCTCCTGCAAATGCGCGTCGATGCCATGATTGTTCAGCCTCAACCCTCCAGCCGCAGCGAAACCTACCGGGCCGTTGTGGCCAACAACGTGCCGCTGATTTTTCTCGGAGACGTGCCCGACGACATGCCCCGGGCCCATGCGGTGGTATGGGACGGCAATCAAGCTGCCCAGTTGGGCATGGAGCACCTCGTTGCGAAAGGGCGCAAACGCATCGGCTTTATTGGCCAGCAGTATCCTTTCCAGTACAACCAAGCCCGCTTTAAGGGATATCGCGACTTCATCCAAAAGCGGAAGTTGCCACAAAACAGCCGCTGGGAAATTTGGGAGGGGATGCAAGGAGGGTTGTCTGATGGAATGGATAAGCTTTTTCGAAGCAGAAAAAATCTTCCCGACGCCTTTCTTGCGATGAACGACACCTGCGGATTGGAAGCGGCCGAATGGCTGCTCAACCACGGAATCCGGATTCCGGAGGATGTGGCCATTGTGGGGCTCGGCGATTACTCCGAGACCGCTGAATTCAATGCCTTTTTGACGTCGGTTCGCGAGCCGCTGCATGAAATCGGTCGCAATGCGGCCGAAGTGGCGTTGCAACTGATTGAACATTCCCCCAAGAAGCCCATGCGCCGTATTTTATCCGGCCGAGAGTTGGTCCAGCGCCGGTCCACCTAGTGCGTGGCTTGACGCGCATCCCCCTTAGGGGGGAGGGGGGCGCCGCCAGCGCCAGAAAAGAAGAAAAACGTGCAAAAGACTTGAAAGCTAACGCGATCTAGCTCAATCCTCCTCGATGCCCCTCGCTGACCTTTGCCCCGCATGAACGCCTCTTCCTTTCCCTCGGGTGCCTGCCCGAAACCTTCCGTCCCGCTGCGAACCCGAATGGCCTTCGGAGCGGGCGGTTTTTCCTCGGCCTTTATCATGCAGGTATTTTTTATCCTGGTCTATCCCATCTACCAAGTGGGGCTGGGGCTGAACCCGGGGTGGCTGGGATGGGCTTTGGCCGCTCCGCGGCTCCTGGATTTCTTCATCGATCCCATTATCGGCAACTTCTCCGATAATCTCTCGACGCGCTGGGGCCGGCGCCGTCCCTTGGTTATGTTCGGCGCAGGATTTTGCGCGGTCACTCTTCCGCTGCTTTGGATGCCTCCCTCCCACGAGCCAAGGATGATGCTGGCGTATTTTGTGGTGATGAGTTGCCTCTACACCCTGGGCTACGCAACCTTCGAAGTTCCCTACACCGGATTGGGCTACGAGTTGACCGACGATTACGACGAGCGGACCCGGGTTTTGGCATGGCGAATGTACATGGGGTTGGCCGGCGTTCTGCTCTCCTGCTGGACCCTAAAACTCTGCTTTTTGCCCATCTTTGGAGGAAGCGAAGTCAAAGGAGCGCCTTGGGTTTCGCTCTGCATTGGAATTTGCATTGTGACCGGCGCACTGGTGACGGTGTTGGGGGTCAGGGAAAAGAACCTGAAGCGACAGCCCGAAGTGCGGGTCTTGGAAGCGATCCAACTCACTCTCAAGAACCGTCCCTTTATGAAATTGATGGTGGTGAATTTGATTATCAGGGTCGGAATCGTCGCCATTGGGCCGATTATTTATTACATCAATGCGTTTGGCGTCTGCCGGGGTGAGAATTTCCAGGCCAGCAAGGATTTCGCCTCCCAGATCACCGGCTTAAGCGGCACCCTCATTGTCCTCGCCAGTTATTTTACCCTGCCTGCGGCAGTTTGGATTTCAAAACAGGGCAGCAAGCGCTTTTCAATGGGACTTTGCCTGGCAGTTGCAGCCTTGGGTTCGGCCAGCTTTTGGTTCACTTTGGATCCGCGCTGGCCATATCTGCAACTCGTTTCCGCCGTGGTCTCCAGCGCCGCAATGAATGGGGTATGGCTTTTAATGAGTTCCATGGTGGCCGATATTTGCGATGAAGATGAGTTGCTCACCGGAAGGCGCCGCGAGGGGGTGTTCGGCGCGAGCTATTCGGTGGTCGAAAAGCTGGCGGGCGCCATTGCCACAGGCTTCGGGGGATGGCTGCTGATCGCCTTGGGCTACGATGCGCAAAAAGCCTTGGGAGGCGACGTGGCTCCCGAGATCATTTCGCGGATGAAGGCTATCTATGTTTTGTCCCAATGCGGGGCGCTTCTTGTGGCGATTTGGTTGATCGCTTCCTATCCGCTTACCCGAGCCCGCGCTGCCGAAGTGCGCCGCCTGCTTCAAGGTCGGGAAACCATTCATTCATGAAAAAAACACTTACCCTGGCGCTGGTCTTCTGCGCCGCTGCCCACGCCTTTGGCGTCGAGATCGAAAACGCTTCGCTGCGCGTCACCATCGAGGAGACTGGCAGTTTAAAAGTAACCGATAAACGCTCGGGAGCCGAGTGGAAGCAGCGAGCGCTTTCCCCTGAGTATAAGGCCTCTGCCAAACCCCGGGTTGCCGCTGGCAAGATCGAATTCCCCATCCTGTTGGAAGGACGGGCCCGCAAGGGCGCCGCGATCCAACCGGCCGAGTACAAGGCGGTGGCCTGGCTCGAGAGCGACAAACCTGAGCTGATTTTGAGCCTGGAGCCCTCCGCAGAGGTTCAAGCCAAGGAATGGCATGGCGTTAAGTATCCCTTTGTGTTCATGCCTCCCCGCGGCCCTGAATCCCGCATTCTTTACCCCCACGGCGAAGGCATGCTGGTGCCGGTCGATCGCAAAGATCCGGGATTTATTGCGCTGCCAGAAGGGGAACTCTATGGCGGAGTCCTCTCCTATCTCAATTGCATCGGAGCGGTGGATTTGGCCACCGGCTCCGGTTTCCTGGCCATTCCCCAACCCTTTGAATCGGCCCAGGTATTCTGGCCCCAACTGGAAGGAGAGCCGATGGCGTTTGAGCATGGCATGTTGGCCAGCCGCTATAAAATGGATCGCCCCATGGTGCTCCGTTGGCATTTTGTGGACAAAGGGGGCTATGTGGCAATGGCCAAGGCCTACCGGGGTTGGTGCGGGCAAAATGGTTGGCGCAGGACCCTGCGGGACAAAGCCAAGGCAAACCCCGAGGTCGATAAGCTGGCCGGGGCTCCTATTTTCTGGGCCTACGGGAACGTCAAGGAGTTGGACGAAATTTATGAAACCCTGCGGGCGGGTGGGATGAAGCGATGCGTCCTCGGGCTGGATCAGCGCCTTTATTATGGGATGCTCGAGCCGGACCCAGCCGAGCTTGCCGAGCGGCAAGCCTTGGTGAAAAAAGTGCGCGACTCGGGTTTCCTGGTCCATCATTACGATAATTTCCGGGATGCTTTCCAGCGGGATCCCAACGAATTTCCCTGGTTCCAGCTCAATATGGATGCCTATCCGCACGACATCATGGTGCGGGAGGATGGCCGGCTTCTATGTCCCGGCTTCAAGGGCCATACCGGCGAATCTGTGGGAGGGGTGATTACCCCGGGAGCCTTCGTTAAATATGCCCGGATCCGGCTGCCTAAGGAACTGGAGCGTTATCCATGGAATGCCCGGTTCATTGATTGCATCGGCTCCTGTGCTTTCAAGCTGGAGGGGGAAGATTATCATCCTGAGCGGCTGCAGACCTCCATGTATTCTTGCCGGGAGCAACGCGAGGCTCTCTCGAAGTATTCCTTCGAATTGGGACAGGTCACCGGAACCGAGTGCGGCTTGGACTATCTGATCCCTTACACCTGCTGGTTTGATGGAGCGATGAGCTTGGTCCGCTATGTGAATCTTCCGCCGGGAACCTTTGCCCTGCAAAACGCCAATGCGGACGGCAGCATGGCGGGAACGGAAAGTGTCGATGAAAAGCCTCTCGGAGGCGGCAAGCCCTATGCCATTAGCGAAAGCATCAAGTATCGGATCCCATTCTGGTCGCTGGTTCACCATGACGATGCCGTGGTGACCTGGCGCTGGGAAAACGGAATGAATCAACCCATGGAGCATTGGCGCCGGAAATTGCTTTTAAATCTTCTCCACGGCACTCCGCCCATGTACCGGATGGACGCCTTCGAGTTCCGTCCCATTGCAAAAAGCATTGCCGAGACCAATTCGGTATTAGCCCCTTGGTTGCAGAAGGTGGCTTTTGACGAAATGCTCGGACACCGTTTCCTGACCCCGGACCGAACCGTTCAGATGACTTGGTTTGGTTCTGAAAACGGTATTGTCGTCAACTTCGGTTCCAAACCCTACCGGGCCAAGGAGGGAGTTGAGATCCCTGCGGAGGGCTTTGCCTTTTTTGAAGGAACTCCCGGGCCGGATGGACTCCCTAAACAATTCCTCCCGACCCAGATTCTCCCCGCCTCGATTGGGTTGGCCGAAAAACCAAGCGGGAAATAACCTGCTCAACCACTTGTCTCGCCCGATTGGACACCACGAATTCTGAAGAGCGACCACTTGGAACTGCAAGAAACCAAGGTTTGCCACGGGCGTTGGGAAAAGAACTCTCCTCGCGCCTTGAGATGCCCCTTCCAATTCCCAATTTGAGCTTTCCTTCATGAAAAACTCTCTCCTCCTGTTGGCTCTCTTGGCGTGCTTTTGCACCAGCCCGGTCCATGCCACAGACCAGGCGCTCGGCTTTTCAGTGAACGAGAAAACCGGGGCCATCGTTCTTCGGGACCCCCGAACGGGCCGTGTCTGGGAGCAGGTTCTTCTGGGCGATAAACCTTTGCAGCGCTTGGTCAAAGAAGACCCATCCAAACGGATATTCCAACTCGAATGCGTGCTGCCGGCCTTCCGCCGCAACGGCAAACCCGAGGCGGCTCCTTTCCAGATCACAGCTACTCTGAGCAAATCCCGGCCTGAAGTTGAGCTCAGCTTTCTCTTTACCGGCACGGGGCAATGGCTGGAGGTCAGCTACCCTTACGTGTTTACCATGACCGAGCCTGGGGCCTGCAATCTCTACCCCCACGGAGAAGGCATGTTGGTTCCGGTCAAAAAGAGCGACCCGGACTCGTTGGATTTCATCAGTGACTTCTATTACGGCGGAGTTCATTCGCTGATGGCCTGTTTTGGGGTGCTTGACCCGGTCGGCGGCTCCGGCATTTTCACGATATTGCCCAACATCGAATCGACCCGGGCAAACTGGACGGTGACTCCCGGGGGGGAAAGCGTCATCAAATTTGGTTGGCAGCCGAATAAAGGGACGTTTGATCGTCCGTACAAAATGCTGGTGAGCCTTTACGACCAGGGCGGATATGTGGCGATGGCCAGGCGCTACCGGGAATGGTTCGCTGCCACCGGGCAGCGCCGGAGTTTTGCCGAGAAGGCCCAAGCCAACCCGGACGTGAACCAATTGGCGGGTGCGATGGTGTTTTATCCCATGGGCGGCAACTCCCCTCAGCCGGCCAAAAACATGGCCGACCTGATCAAAGCCAATGGAGTGGAGCGCTGCCTGATTGCCATGCCGGCCCCCTACGCCCCCCAGTACCAGTATAAGGACAGGGCGGAGTTGAAGACCGTTTTTGGCCATGTCCTTGAACTCGGATATACCCCCTTCCGGTACGACCAGTTCCGGGATGCTTTCCGCCCCGATCCTTCGTTAGGCGCCCACTTCCAACTGAACACAGATGCCTGGCCCGATAAATTGGCCATGCAGGAGAGTGGAATCCAGGTCGCCGCCTTTGGCCCGGATAAAAGCGGGGTGATTTGCCCAAAATTCTTTGTTCCCCTTGCCAAAAAGCATCTGCCCGAGATCTTCGCGGAGTTTCCGTATAAAGCTTGGTACCTGGATTGTCTTGGCTCGGTGAGTTTCAATTTCGAAGGGGATTGCTTTAGCCGGGAGCATCCGGCCGACAATTTCGATGCCCACAGGGAACGGCTGGCTCTTTTGCAATATGTCAGGAGCCTGGGCAAACTCACTTCCACCGAGTGCGGATTGGACTATCTTTGCCCCGTGGTCGATTGGTTTGAAGGCGCGACCAGCCTGATTGCGTTTGTGGAAAAGTATCCTCCCTCGGTCCTGGCCGCAAGCGGGGCCAAAGATGACGCCGAGCTCTGGAAACGGGCGGAAAAAGCGCTTCCCACCGAGCGGGTGCCCTGGACCGTTAACTTGAGCACCAAATATCGAATTCCTTTCTGGTCTCTGGCCCACCATGATGAGGCGATGAACACTTGGCGCGTCGAGGATGGGATGCATAACCAGCCGGTTTATTGGGCCCGCAAAAATCTCTGGAGCGCACTCTATGCGGCTGCCCCGATGTACCGGCCTTTCGAATTCGAGGTAAAAAAGTACGCCGCCCAGATGGGACAGACTGCAAAATATATCGGCTTCGTGACCCGTCGAGTGGGATTGGCGGCTATGATCGATCATCGGTTTCTTACTCCGGACCGCCAAGTTCAGGAAACCCGGTTTGAGGGAGGCTTTGGAGTGATCGCCAATTTCGGGGAAAATCCATTCCGCACAGAGGGCGGGCCGGAGATTCCTCCAGGTGAATATGTTGCGTTCGAACCCAAGGGGAGTGGGCGGTTGTATCTAGCCCCCCCTTGCCGGAATCTTTCCCCCGAGGAATTAGCTGCTGCGGTGCAAAGCAAGCCAAAATAATTCTTCAAGGTGGGACGTTCTAGAAGATCTGAAAATCAGGTCTCATCCGGTTCATCTTAGGAATTACGGCCCCAGTCCGGGCCTTGAACGCAGGGGCTGGCATTGGAGTAAAGGTAGGTCCGCGGTCGAATAATTCTGCCTTTTGAGTTGCGGAAAGCAGCTAAAGCGTGCTAGATCATAGCCTTGGATGAATGCGCTAGCGACTGCACCAACTGTCGTGCCCACTGCGGCACGAAAATTTGCTCTGAATGCCAATAACCCGGAGATTCTTTCTAACCTGCCGATATGATGCATTCTGATCGTGCGCAGGCTAAATCTGAGTGGCTTCCCCCACGCAAATTTCGCTTTGCTTCATCCGGTTCACAAAACGCCGATTCTGGTTGGAAAAGCTTCCAGCCCAATGGCTGGAGGCTGTGTCCCGGCGACCGGCTTTACTTGGATTTCGACCGGAAACACTTCGGACGGATCCACCTCCACGTCGCAACGTCGAAATCAACGGTCCTTCGGGTTTATGCGTATCCTCATCAGGACACCGAAGCTGCTTTCGAATTCGCCTCCAAGCATTACAAAAACCCGGAATTCCCGCTTGCTTGGGGGACCATTATTCTGCCCCCGATTGAAGGATTGCTGACCCCGGGTGAACAGCATTGGGCCGACTCCCATTCCCGCGCCTTTCGGTTCCTTCGTCTGGAGGCTGAAGGAGAGATCGTGGTCCGGGGAATTGAACTGGAGGCGAGCGCGTGGCCCGGTCTTTGCGAAGGCCATTTCGAGTGTTCCGATTCGGAAGTCAACCGGGCATGGGAGATGGGCCGTCAGACTTTGGGGCTCTGCATCCAACCGGCTCTGGAATCCCAGCATCCCGTGGGTGGACCTGGCCAGTGGGTTCTCTGGGATGGCTGTCGCAGAGACCGGGAGATTTGGATTGGCGATTTGCGTCCTGCCGCATTGGCCCATTATTCCCTGAGCTCGAATCCCGAGCCAGTTGCCACTTCGCTGCGGTTGGCGGCGTCTGGCGCGTTCGAAAACGGCCTGATCCCGGGGAGTGTCTCCAGTCGGCAGGTCTTTAATGAGTATGCTCTCTGGTGGGTTATCGCGCTCTGGGAATACGTCGTTTACACCGGGGACACGCTGCTTGCGACTGAATTGGCGCCAGCCTTGAAGCGGCTGATGGGGTGGATTGCGTCACACGTGAGCGCCTCCAATGGCCTCTTTGAGGTCGAGAATTCCTGGAGCTATACGCTTCCGCGCAAAGGCCCGCTCTGCGGCCCCAACATCGTCTTGAGCCACGCTTACCTGGCGGCGGCCCGGTTGGCCAAGTACTGCGACTTGGATGCGGCCAGTTTTGAGTTGCTGGCGGCCGATCAACGCGCCCGGGTCCTGCATAAATATTACGATACAGAACACTACCTCTTCCGAGATCTGCCAGACGCTTTCCTGGACCAGCGAGTGTGGGAGGATAATAACGCCTTGGGGATCCTCTTGGGAGTAGCTCCGCCCCAAGACCGCCTTTCCATTCTGGCTCAGCTCAAAAACCGACTTTGGGGGGCTTGGGGATCGGTTACCTGCTGGCCAAAGTTTGCTGAAGAGGAATTAAATCCCCTTTGCCCGTGGGCGCACAACGGGACGATTTGGCCCTTTGCAAACGCTTATGAAGTTGGAGCGTGGATGCAATGTGGCCAGGTGACCCAGGGGCTCGACCTGCTCAAGCGGTACACCCGCGCTTGTCACCACGCTGGGAGCGAGACCATTTGGGAGATGATCTATGCCGATGGCTCGTTGCCCCTCTCTCCCGATCGTCGGTATCTTTTAAGCCTGTGTCATGCTTGGGGGGCAACCGCAAACCACCATCTCCATCGCGATCTGCTCGGGGTTGCTCCCTTGGTTGAAGGATGGCGCAAAGTGCGAATTGCACCCAATATTGGCAATTTGGAATGGGTTGTCGGCTCGGTTCCCACCCCGATGGGCCCCATTCGGCTTGAGGCGACCCGGCATGGGGGAGCCGTGCGCTACAAGATTGTTGAAATGCCCCCGGGAATCGAAGTGGAATCCCCCGAAGGGAAACTGGAACGAGCAGGGAGGTAAAGGCTGGCGGGGCAGCCGCCGATCCTAGTGCGATATAGATTTCCATTGCGCGCTTGGCTCGGTCTGCTACTTTTGAGGGCATTCAGGAACGTCCCGCCCCACTTTCGCCCCGTCCCGAACCTATCCCATTCATAAACTTTCTCCTCCATCTCATGCGCCCCTTGATTCTGCTCGCATTGCTTGCCTCCTTCCTTCCCATGCCGGCACCGGGCAAAGATGCCGGCCCCGCCCCTCGTGAATCTCTGCTGATGAACTACGGTTGGAAGTTCAAGAAGGGCGACTTGAACGTCAACCACTGGGATAAATTTGCCAAGAGCGGCAAGTACGGGAGCGAACCGGGCATTGGCCTGGCCTATGACGACTCCTCTTGGCGCAGCCTTGATTTGCCCCACGATTTCACCATCGAAGCTTTTTCCAGCGACAAGGGCAATGCCGGCCACGGCTACTTCCCCGCCGAGATCGGCTGGTACCGGCGGCACTTCAAGATTCCTGCCTCCGACAAGGGGCGCCGCATCAGCATTCAATTTGAAGGAGCGTTTCAGACCACCACGGTGTACTGCAATAACTTCATCGTCGGCCGTTCTGAAAGCGGTTATGCCCCGTTCCAATTCGATCTCACGGAGTTCATTAATTTCGGCGGGGACAATGTCCTGAGTGTCCGCGTGGATGCCAAGTTGCCCGAAGGATGGTGGTACGAAGGAGGAGGGATTTACCGGGACGTGTATCTGGTGAAAACGGCGCCGGTCCATGTGCCTTGGGGCGGGGTATACGTTCAGAGCTGGTTCAAGGTCGATCCCGCTTCTGGCAAGAGCTTTTTCAATGACTCTCCTGAGGGACCCGCCCATGTGCGCATTCAGACGACCGTGGCCAATCGGGCTCCCGCTCCTGCCAGGGTGCGGGTTAAAGCCAAACTGATCGATCCTGCCGGCAGGCAAGTGGGCGAAGGCACCCAGAAAATTGAGGTCGGGGTTTGGACCGAGGCGTCCGCAGCGGTCGAACTCAAAGTGGCAACTCCGCAGCTTTGGTCGCTTGAAAAACCGCAACTCTACACGGCGGTGGTGGAGTTGGAGAGCAACGGCCAGGTGGTGGACCGCTTCGAGCAAAGCTGTGGGATTCGCACAATCCGCTACGATGCCAAACAGGGCTTTTTCCTTAACAACCAGCCTTTGAAGATCAAGGGGGCGTCGAACCATCAGGACCACGCAGGGATCGGCATTGCCGTCCCCGATAGCGTCGTCGCCTTCCGGATCAATCGACTCAAGGAATTCGGCTTCAATGCCTACCGCACGGCCCACCATGCCGGTGGTCCGGTGGCCCGGGTGGCCGACCGCTTGGGCATGCTGGTCTTCACCGAGAACCGCAAGTTCAGCACCGCGGAAAGTTCCATGAAAGAGCTGCGGCAAATGATCCTTGCCGACCGCAACTCGCCTAGCGTGATCCTCTGGGGGATCGGCAACGAGGAAGTCGCCTTCCAGCACACAGCAATTGGCGGGCAAGTGGCTCAAGGCATGCGCAATCTCGTTCGTTCCCTCGATGTGACCCGGCCCGTGACCATGGGGCAGAACGAAGGCCATGAAGTCCCCGATTCGGCTGTGGCGCCTCTGGACGTGATTGGATTCAATTATGCTTGGGATTCTTGGGACAAGATCCACCAGCTTTATCCCGATCGGCCTATGATCGAGACGGAAATGGCAAACAGCTACACCTCCCGCGGCGTTTACGAAAAACAGGAATTGCAGGGGCGGCTCTTGTCTTATGACATGCCCGGATTTGCCACCGGCATCTTCACCCGGGCCGAGGTCAAACGCCAGATGGAACGGCCTTGGATGAGCGGTGGATTTATCTGGACCGGGTTCGATTACCGGGGCGAGCCGGGCCCCTTCTACCCGGAGATATGGAAAAAATCTAAGATGCCAGGCGAAGTTCCGCGGGATGTTTCCTGCCATTTCGGTGCCTTCGACCTGTGTGGATTCCCCAAAGACGTCGCGTATTATTTTAAAGCGGCTTATTCGAGTGAACCGGTGGTCCATCTCTTCCCGCATTGGAACTGGAAGGGGAAAGAAGGGCAGCCCATCGATGTCTGGGTTTACAGCAACGGCGACGAGATCGAGCTGATTGTCAATGGCAAGAGCGTGGGCCGGAAGCCAATGCCCAAGCTCGATTATGTTTCCTGGAAGGTGCCTTACGAACCCGGCTCGATCGTGGCGGTGGCATATAAGGGTGGCAAGGAGTTTGCGCGCGATAAGCGCGTCACCACGGGCGCCCCTGTCTCCATTGCCCTTGTTCCGGATCATGCCACTCTGAAGGCAGATGGTCGCGACGTGGCGGTGGTGACCCTTCAGGCGCTCGACGAGAAAGGGCAACCGGTTCCCGATGCCTCCAACAAAATTCGGTTCCGCTTGGAAGGAGCGGGTAGAACCCTTGGTTCCGGAAACGGCGATCCGGCAACACTCGAGTCGGATAAAGAGCCGGTGCGCAGTCTCTGGGCTGGCTTGGCGCAAGTCTTGGTCCAGGCCACGGATGAACCCGGCAGGGCTACCCTCATTGCCGAAGGCGAGGGACTGCGTCCGGCAAAGCTGGAATTGAACTTCGAAGCGGCTGCAACCATTCCCGCCATTCCGTCTCCTGTGAAAGCAGAGCGTTCAATGTGGTCAGATCGCCTCGGGCTTGATAAATCCTCCAATGCAACGGCAGCGCCCGCCGCCTCTGGCACCGTCCATCAGGATGACTACTCTTTCTACGAGAAAAATGCCGTTACCAACCCCGCGAAGAAATAAAACTCAAGCTAGCGACTATAATCGTTAACCCGAAGGCAAATTGATATGGCGATGATGCATATTTCTACCGACCAACCGCAGTCCGGAACCCAAACCACCAGCGGGATTTTGATTGCGAGCGTGGCCGTGGCAGCTCTGGGCTCTTTTTTGTTCGGCTTCGACACGGCCGTAATTTCCGGAACCACGGATGCCCTGCGCAACGTGTTTTCACTCTCCGAAAATCTTCTCGGATTGACCGTTTCAAGTGCCTTGCTGGGAACCATGGCTGGAGCCCTTCTGGTGGCCCGTCCCGCAGATCGCTGGGGGCGCCAGCCGGTCTTAAGCGCAATGGCCATCCTGTTTCTGATCTCGGCGTTGGGCTGTGCTTTTTCGGGGAATTGGTATCTGCTTTTATTTTCCCGTTTCATTGGAGGGGTTGCCGTGGGGGGAACCTCAGTGGTCTCGCCCATGTACATTACGGAGATTGCCCCGCCTAAGCGCCGGGGAGTCTTGGTGGCCATCGCCCAGCTCATGATTGTCTTGGGGATTCTGGGCGCCTACTGCTCGAATTTTGCAGTGGCAGCTTATTTCGGGGCGGAACATGTGGCCAACTGGCGTTGGATGTTCGGAATGATGGCCGTGCCCTCAGCGGCATTTTTAATCACCGTTTTTCTAATCCCGGAAAGCCCGCGCTGGCTGGTCAAATGCAACCGCCTGGAGCAGGCGCAAAAAGTACTTGCCAGCATCGGCCATGAAAATCCCCAGGCCGAATTGGAGGAGATGGCCCAGTCGTTGCAAGCCGAACGCAGTGGAACCCACCAGGCACTGTTCCAGCGCAAGCACCTTCGCCCGGTATTCCTGGCCATGATGATTGCCGTATTCAATCAATTGGATGGGATTAACGCCGTGCTCTATTACTCAGCCGATATTTTCCGAATGGCAGGAGCCGATAGCGCCAGTGCTTTGCAGCAATCGATGATCGTCGGTTTGACCAACTTGGTGATGACCTTGGTGGCCATGACCCTGATTGATCGGCTCGGACGCAAGGCTCTGTTGCTGATTGGTTCCGTGACTTTTATTTTCTCCCATTGTTTGGCGGCCTATGTCTTTTATGCCCAGATCCACAGCTGGTTAATGATTGCAGCCTTGATGGGAATCGTTGGGACCCATGCGTATTCGCAAGGCGCCGTCGTTTGGGTCATTATCAACGAACTCTTGCCCAATTCCATCCGCGCCTCCGCGGGTTCTCTGGTTTGCTTCCTCATGTGGCTCCTTTGCGCCCTGATCAGTTGGGGCTTCCCGGTGATTGCTAAAATCTCGCCTGTCGGCATCTTCGCGTTTTTCGCCTTGATGATGGTTCTGCAGCTATTCCTGGTCTGGAAATATCT
>SESF01005759.1_pt1 | contig 13165 bp, 9 predicted proteins | sample 3171521 | NCBI WGS metagenome assembly SESF01 (sample SAMN10866945, study PRJNA518727) | freshwater metagenome | biome: subpolar coniferous forest; feature: holomictic lake; material: water; isolation source: holomictic Lake 227, 6 m and 8 m depth | place: Canada: near Kenora, Ontario | collected...
AACAATCCATTGACGCGGAATATCTGAAAAAGCTCAGAGAAGGATATTTTACTTTTTTTTCCCAGCAGAGTGACTTTCCCGTGCTTATTATTGATACCTCCAAAATTGATTTTGTTGCGCACTGCGAGCATTACAAGCTACTCAGAAATTTGGTTACCAAACCCATAGATTGGACAGGAATTAAAAGGGAGATTTTGCTGCCTGATTTTTAATATTTATCAAATATTAACGATTATACTTTTAGGAAAAATTGTACTTTTACTAGATTGAAACTTAAAATACAGATTATAACTAATAATTTTTAAATTTTGTTTATGAGGAAAATTAGAATCATCGTGCCGATCCTTTTTGCTGCAAGTGCATTCGTTATTTCAGGATGTACTTCTTTAAAAACGATGCAGAAAAATGCAGATAAGGTAAACTATTCTGTTGCTCCCGAAGTCCTGGAAACTCATGGTGGCAAAATTGATGCTGCCATTCAGAGCCAAATCCCGGCTAAATATTTTGCAAAGAAGGTGACCCTGACAGTCACACCGGTATTAAAATATGCCGGCGGTGAGACTGCATTCACCCCTTATGTTTTGCAGGGTGAAAAAGTTAAGGCAAATAATAAGGTAATCAGCCTTGCAACCGGAGGGAGTAATAGTTTTAAAGGTACTGTTCCTTACACAAAAGAGATGCAACGTTCAGATCTTGTGATTCATATTAAGGGGACACAGGGTGCTAAAACCGTTGATTTTGCTCCAAGGGTCATCGGCAAAGGTGTTATCGCAACCAGCACTCTTGTTGACAACAGTCCGTTGGCAATACTTGGGGTTCAGAGGAATACCAATACTTCAGGTGTTTATAATCCTTTTGTGGATAAATTCCAGCGTATAGTGCCTGATGCTTATATGGCTGACCTGGTATATCTTATCAACAGTTCAGAGGTAAGACCGAAAGAATTGACAAAAGCTGAAATTGATCATTTGAACAAATATATTGTCGAAGCTTATAATGCCGACAGAAAAGAATTGAAAGGCGTGGAGATTTCGGCCTATGCTTCACCCGATGGTACCATGGAGCTGAATTCAAAGCTTGCAGGCAAACGTGAAGGTTCTGCTACCGATGTCCTTGAAAAAGATCTTAAGAAAAACAAGGTAAAAGCAGATCTCAAAACCAAGAATACCCCTGAAGACTGGGAAGGATTCAAGGCTTTGATGGAGAAATCCAATATCCAGGACAAGGATTTGATTCTTAGGGTATTGGCTATGTATACCGATCCTGAGGTACGCGAAAAGGAAATAAAAAACCTTTCTTCGGCCTTCACTAAAGTTGCTGAAGAGATTCTTCCAAAACTACGCCGCGCGAAAATTACTGCCAATGTAAATCTTGTTGGAAAAACGGATGCTGAAATTTCCAAATTGGCCGAGTCCGATCCTTCCAAACTGAATCCTGCAGAACTGATGTATGCCGCAACGCTTACCAATGATGTTGCCAAACAAAAGGCTATTTATACCAGTTTTACGAAGATATATTCCGATGACTGGCGAGGTTTCAATAACCTTGGTTTTACTGAAATAGCAGAAGGTAATTATACTGCTGCCGGCGCTAATTTCCAGAAAGCCGATCAATTGGATCCAAAAAATCCTATCATCCAGAATAACCTGGGATGCGTTGCCCTTAAAAATGGCGAGTGGTCCAAGGCTGAAGTATTCTTCGGAGCCGCTTCGGGCGCAGGTAAAGAGGTGAAGGAAAATCTGGGTATCCTGAAAATCAAACAGGCCGATTATGATACCGCTGTGAAATACCTGGGGGATTCTTCTACCAGCTATGCCAACAGGGGACTCGCTCAATTGCTCAATGGCGACAACAATGGTGCCTTAAAAACGCTGAATTCAGCACCTCTTGAGTCTGGACGTATTGCCTACCTCAAAGCGGTTGTTTATGCCCGTACGGGGAAAGCTAGCCAGATGTATGAATCACTGGTTAATGCAATGAAGAAAGATCCTGCTTATAAAGGAATTGCTCAAAACGATCTGGAATTTGACAAGTACGCCAACGAGCAGAATTTCAAACTTCTGTTCAAATAGAAGGTTTTGTAATAGTATAAAAAAAAGCACTCTTCGGGGTGCTTTTTTTATTGAAAAAATTTGGATTTCCCAATGAAAATATTTTACTTTGTGTCATAGCAGCATAGGACACTAAACCTGTAGAATATGATTTTAATAGACCAAATATCATTTCACTACCAGAAGCAGGGCTATTTCTTTGACAATCTCTCATTTAATCAGGAGTTTGGAAGCATCGTAGGACTGCTTGGTAAAAATGGTGCAGGAAAATCTACCCTGTTAAAACTAATGGCGGGATTGCTCAATCCTCATTCAGGTTCGTTAAAGATATGCGAATTCACGCCATTCGACCGTCAGCCTGATTTTCTGGGCGATTTGTTTATGGTACCGGAAGAGTTCATCTTCCCACAAGTCACTATAGATCTTTATCTAAAGGCAACCTCTCCACTTTATCCCAACTTTGATGATGATAAATTGGACGGTATTTTAAGGGATTTTGAACTCAATCGCAAAGGCAAAATCCATCAACTATCCCAAGGCCAACGCAAAAAATTCCTGATTGCCTTTGCACTAGCAACTGACTGCAAACTGCTGATCCTCGATGAGCCAACCAACGGCTTGGATATCCCTTCGAAAAGCCTGTTCCGAAAGGTGCTGGTCGGTTCTGTTACGGATGAGCAACTGGTAATAATCTCGACCCATCAGGTTAAAGATATCGAGACCATCCTCGACAAAGTAGTCATACTGGACCAGGGAAGGATCATTTTCAATGAGTCTCTCGTTAAAATTATGCAGCAGTGGCAATTTAAGCATGTCGCTTCGCTGGCAGGAATAGACGAGATTATCTACAGTGAGAAATATCCTGGTGGCTACAAGGTGGTAGTTCCGGCAATTGATGATGATGAATCAGAGTTAGACCTTGAACTTCTTTTTAAAGCAATCCTCAGTCAAAAAGAACAAATATCTGTTGCTCATGAAAACAAGTAATTTCTTCGACCTGGACCGTTTTATCGGACTACTCAAGCAGGATATTTTGTTTAATTACAAGTTTTATTTGGCGTTTTTGCTTGGATTAAGTATAGGTATATATCTTGTCAGTTACATGATAATTAGAAATTTAAGCGCTGGATTTCTTTCAGTTAACAACATACTGTACAATTTACTGCTTGGTGCGACCATGGTTTTCATCGGAATGTCTTTTCCTTCTTTTAGAACTCAGATAAATACCAGCAACTTTCTTCTAACACCCGGGTCGGCATTTGAAAAACTGTTGGTTCAGTTCATGGTCCGGTTTGTGATATTTATCCCATTAGCATTGATTATACTAAAAGTGGGAGTTTTTCTGGCTATTTTTTCCATGGTCCCGGATCCCAAAACAGGTTTTGACCCTCTTTTTGTGGAGGATCTCAGCTTTAGCAAGCTTTTTACATTTCAAAACAATATATTACGCGATCTGTCCTATTTGTTCTTTGCTTTTGCTGGTTCTGCGTATTTTAAAAGGTATGCAGTAGTCAAAACAATGGGAGCATTTATTTTTCTTCCGGTTACAATCTTCCTAATTGTGAAACTTACAGGAAACCAAATGAACTGGAATAAAATTAGTTTGGATTATCTGGATGGATCCAGGTTCTTCTTATCGCTGGCACCTTTATGTATTGGCGTCTTACTATTGAGTTTGCCTTGGGTCTATTTTAACATAAAAGAAAAAGAGCTCTGAAATGGACTTTAAATCCTCAAAAGGAATATTTCTTCAGATCGCCGATAACCTATGTCGCCAGATTCTTGATGGAACTTTGAATCCAGGCGACCGGGTTCCTTCGGTACGTGATCTGGCGGCGGAATTTGAGGTGAACCGAAATACGGTGATGCGTACTTACACTATATTACAGGAGACAGGAATTTTCGACAACAAACGGGGAATTGGATTTTTTATCTCAGATAATGCAGTAGAACTTGTCAGGACAGGTGAAAAGAATGATTTTTACAAACATGACTTACCTGAGTTTATATTAAAAGTCAAGCTGCTCAAGCTTACCTCTTCTAACTTAAAAGATTTACTAACGGAAATTCAAACAAACGATCAAAATGAAGAAAAGTAGTTTCATTTTAGTACTGTTTATCATTGTTATGGTGTGGGGGCGTTTTCTTTTGGTAAAGCCTGAACCCGCGGTATCACCGATGGTTATACGCACTAAAAAGATGGACAATTTTTCAGTTGTCGTTGCACAACCTGGAAGTAACGTGCTTTTGCAATCCCAATGGGCAACAGGGAACGATCCTAAATTCACTTACATGACTAATGACAATGAACTTTTTAGTACTCCTTCGTATAAAGTGCAAAATGATACATTATTTATCTTTTCCTCCTCAGGCGATAAGGAACATCGAAACGATAGCTTCTATTGTATCGGTGTAAAAAGCATTGTAGGGTTGGAGAAGTCGAATATTAACCTTGGTTACTTTAAATCAGATACCCTACATATTAAATTAAGGAATGCCAGGTTAAGCGGGGATTTTGATCATAGCACAAAAAAGCCAAGATTGCTGATGCTGGAGGCGGATAGTTCCAAAATTGTGTTCAGAAGTTTAATCCGTTTTAAACAGATAAATGTACGACTAAACAGGTCCCATCTTGAAATTCCGGTAGCACGATTCGATTCGGTTTCTATTACAGGAACCCTGGTGGATTACTCCCGGCTGAGTGTCGATGGACGGCCAATGGGAAAATTGGCGAAAGATGCTACCAGTTATTCCAATCTGTGAAATTCTAGTTTCCTAACTGATACATCAGTCTCTTTAATTCTATTTCAGCCATTTTAGCCGCAAACTTGAGATTTACCAGTTGGTATCCGGTGAGTTCATAGCTCGACTGTGCCGTCTTAACATCGAGGATAGTCGCCTGATTGACTTGAAAACGCTGCATCACCATATAGATCAGTTTCTGCGAAAACTGAATGGTATTTAGCTGAGATTCAAGTTGCTGTAGGGTTGTGTTATAGGATTCATAAGTCTTCACCGCCCCGGCAGTCAGAATGTTAAGGAGGTTCTCCTTCTGTAGTCTGGCATTGTCCAGATTGAAAACGGCTGCTTCTTTCTGAATCTTATAGGCATTCCCATTGTAGATAGGTATCTGCAGGGTCATACCTGCATAAGGGCCATAATTTTGATTCAGGAGGTACAATCCTGCATCACTCTGGGTTCGGTTCATATTGTATCCGGTATTCAACCTGAGTGAGGGGTAACGCAGGGAGGTTACCTCCTTTACCACTTGCTCGTTGATTTTAATCTGCTGTTCAGCTGATAGATACTGCGGATTCTGTTTTAGATAAGAAAGGATGGTATTCAATTGTATCGATTTATCAACCACGATACTGTCATCGACCATATAGGTATAGTATTTCTTCCGGCTCATTAATTGCAGGAGGTCAAATTTTGTCTGTTGTACCACCAATTCCTGAGATTTTAGAGATTGTTTGGCTGTATTGACATCTATCAATGCCTGCAAATAGTCAGCATCGTTGGCCATACCGACATTCTTCCTTTCGGTGACAATATCCAGCTTCTTTTGAGATACATCCAGAGATGTTTCCATAATTTTCAGATACTCCTTTTGACGTACTATGTCAAAGTATTTTGCCATTACGGCAGCAATACTGTTCTGGATCTGCAGGTTAAATAGCAGTTCATTTTGCTTTTGCAGATGTCCTAGCCGCTCTTTTGTGGCGAAAACTTTAAAGCCATTGAACAAAACCATTCCGGCCGTGACGCTTGAGGTCATGGTGTTGCCGCTGGCGCTACTCTTTTTTATTTCGGTTCCGCTGTTTAATTTCTGATTGACATTGGTCACCGATTGGTTGTCGGAAATATTGGCATTGATCGTAGGCAAACCTCCTGCTACTCCAATTGAGTTGTTGATTTTACTGATTTCTACATTATTCCCGGCAATCCTGATATCAAAACTATTCAGGAGGGTCGTATCAATAGCGTTTTTTAACGAAATCACAGGCTGACCTACACCAGAAAAGGGAAGCAGCAATAACAGATAATATATAAATTTCTTCATTGATCGGTCATTTAAACTGATTATCAACTTCTTCTCTCGTCTTATGCTTTCCGGATACGTAGGTGTAAACAGCCGGAATAACGAAAAGGGTCAAAACAAGGGAGAAAATTATACCACCCACGATTACAATACCCAGTGGCACACGGCTTGAAGCAGCGTCTCCCATGCTAAGGGCAATAGGCAATGCTCCGAGCGAAGTGGCCAGACTAGTCATCAGAATCGGACGCAGACGTTGTGTCGAGGCTTCGATAACAGCCTGAAACTTGTTGATACCCAACTCTCTCTTTCGATTGGCGAATTCCACAATCAGGATTCCATTCTTCGTTACCAGTCCAATCAAGGTGATCATCCCGATCTCGGAGAAGATATTGAGAGTCTGGTTGAAAATCCAGAGACAAAGCACCGCCCCGGCGATGGCAAGAGGTACCGTGATCATGATGATAAACGGATCCTTGAAACTTTCAAATTGGGCGGCAAGAATAAGGTAGATAAGGAGCAATGCCAAAATAAATGCGAAAGAAATATTGGAGGAACTCTCAGAATAGTCGCGGGATGGGCCGCTTAAGGAGGTTTGGAAACTTTCGTCCAGGAGTTTATCGCCGATTGCAGACATTGCTTTGACTCCATCGCCGACCGTTCGGCCTTCAGAAAGTGAGGCGGAAATGGTGGCTGATTTGTACCTGTTGTAATGATATAAAGTTGGAGGATTGGCATTTGGCTTGATAATCAATACCTCAGAGAGCGCGATGCTAATACCTTGATTATTCCTTACATACAATTTTGTAATGTCCATGGGTTGTTGACGGTCCTTGATTCCGACTTGACTAATAACCTGGTACTGACGACCGTTCATGATGAAATATGCCAGACGGCGGCCGCTGAATGCACTTTGCATCACGCCTGCAATATCTGCAACTGTTAATCCCAATTCTCGTGCCTTGATTCTGTCGATGATGATATCGACCTCCGGTTTATTGAATTTCAGGTTGACATCCACATTCTGGAAAGTCTTATCATTTCTTGCCTCTTCCAGAAATTTTGGAATGATCTCTTTGAGTTTGTCAAAATCTTGGTTCTGAACGACATATTGAACGGGCAAAGCGCCTCTCGAGCCTAATCCAACCGAAATAGTTTGCTCTTCGACCGGGAATATCCTCAGATTGTTAAAGCGTCCCAGTTTTTTCGTGACGTCTTTGATAATTTCACTTTGGGTCCGTGTACGCTCAGATGGAGGAACCAATCCGACACGCCCCATTCCGGAGTTCAAACCGGTACTGCTGAAGGATGGAAGAGCCAGGAATGAAAAGGCTCTCTCTGGAATGGAATCGATCAGAAAATTGCCGAATTCCTCACCGGCCTTATTCATAAACCCATAGCTGGCTCCTTCTGGACCGGTCATCTGAAAGCGCACGCTGCTTTTGTCTTCCAGTGGTGCAAGCTCGCTCTGCAGTGTCCTACCGATTAGGTAAGTAAATAATAAACAGACTAATACGATCGCCCAGGCGATCCATCTCATGGCGATAAATTTCTCCAGCAATTTTTTATAGCCAGTTTCCATGCCTTTGAAGAAGGGTTCAGTGGCCTGGTAGAATCTGCCATGACTCGCATGACGCCTGTTAAGATATACGTTCAGAACGGGTGTGATGGTAAGGGAGACAAAAGCAGAGATAAGTACCGCACTGGCCACTACCACTGCAAATTCGCGAAACAAACTACCGACGAATCCCTGCAGGAACAAGACAGGCAAAAACACGATAGCGAGGGTAATGGATGTCGAGATTACGGCAAAGAAAATTTCACGGCTTCCTTCCAGCGCCGCTTTGCGAATCTGCATTCCGGCTTCAAATTTCCTGAAGATATTCTCGGTGACGACAATCCCGTCATCGACCACCAGACCGGTGGCCAGAATAATCCCGAGCATCGAAAGTATGTTGATGGAGAATCCCGCCAGATACATGACGAAGAAGGTCGCGATCAGTGAAATGGGAATATCCACGAGTGGTCGCAAGGCAATCATCCAGTTTCTGAAAAACAGGAAGATGACCATGATTACCAGAAGGAAAGAGATAAAAAGGGTTTGCTTGACCTCCGTCAGAGATTTGCGAACATTTTTGGTGTTATCGATCAGGTTAGTAAAGATGATATCGCTCTTCTGCGATTTTCTGATTTCATCTAACCTCTTGTTAAATTCGTCAGAAATGTTGATGTAATTTGCACCGGGTTGAGGGATAATAGCCAGACCTAATCCACTTACACCGTTAAGTCTCCAAATCTGCTCGTATTGTTCGGGTCCTAGCTCCACACTGGCCAGGTCACTTAACCTGATGATACCATCGCTGTTTTCACGGATGATCAGATCCCTGAATTCTTTTTCAGTAGTCAGCCTTCCCAATGCGCGGATGGTCAGTTCGGTCTTTTCACCATAAATTTTTCCCGAGGGCACTTCAACGTTTTCCCTAGCCAAGACGGTTGTAATGTCGTTAAAAGTTATTCCGTATGCGTTCAATTTGTCAGGATCAATCCAGAGACGCATGGCAGGCCGTTTCTGCCCGAAAATCATGATGGAGCTAACTTCAGGAATCGTCTGGAACTTATTCTGTAACACATTTTCGGCATAATCGCTGAGTTCCAGCAATCCCTTACTCGGACTCTGCACCGCCATCATGATAATAAAATCACTGTTTGCATCTGCCTTTGTGACCACAGGAGGGGAATCAATGTCTTGCGGAAGGTTACGGACGGCCTGACTAACCTTGTCCCGTACATCGTTTGCTGCTGCTTCAAGGTTTGTGCTGAGGTTAAACTCTACCGAGATCATGCTACTCCCTACAGAACTGGAAGACATAATCGTCCGGATTCCCGGGATACCGTTAATGGATTTTTCGAGTGGCTCAGTGATCTGACTCTCAATAATATCTGCATTAGCCCCTGCATAGGAGGTGACGACCGTAACCAAAGGCGGATCGATAGCCGGATACTCCCTGACTCCCAGAAAGTTAAAGCCGATGACCCCGAATAGTATCAGGGTCATGCTCATGACGGTGGCCAGAACAGGCCTCTTGAGTGATAGTTCGGAAATATTCATCTTACTTATCTTTCAGACTTTTTACCCTTTTCACTTTTACAACAGCCTTGGGTCTGACGAAAAGCATTCCGCTGACAATAATAGAATCTCCCGGGGCTATACCTGAGGTAATTTCAACCTGTCCGGGATTTCTTAATCCGGTCTCTACATTCACAAAAGTCGCCCTGTTATTTCTCACGACAACGACCTGATTGGAGAGGGCATCCGGAATCACCGCATTGGTGGGAACCATGATACCTTTTCTATTCTGTTCCAGGTATACTTTTACGAACGATCCGGGTTGGATAATACCTTTCGTAAGCAACGCCCTGACTTTGATATTCCTGGATACCGTATTGATCTGTGGTTCTATTGCGGCAATGACGGCATCCTGCAATTCGGTAATACCATCATTTTGAATCTTAATCTTATTGCCTTTGAATAAAAGTGAGGAGAAGGTCTCCGGTACAGTAAAGTCAATTTTTACTTTATCCACCTGATGAATGCTTCCCAATATCGTTTGAGGCGTAACGTAGGCCCCCGGACTCACCAACCTGATGCCGAGTTCTCCTGAAAAAGGTGCCTTGACAATTGTCTTATCAATCTGAGCATTAATAACTTTCATGTTAGCCTGCAGCGTATTTACCTGACTAAGTGCCGCATCGTAATCGGCTTGATTCACGCCATTGATCTTCAAAAGATCACTCAATCTTTTTAGAGTTTTATTAGCCAGATCGAGTTGTGTTTTCTGCTGCTCGAGCTGTGCCTGTAAATCGGCATCGTTGACCCTTGCCAGGATGGTGCCCTGCTTAACATTCGCACCATCAGGCAGGTTAAGATAGGTGAGCCTGCCACTCACTTCCGGATGCAGTTCAGCCATTTCATTGGACAAAACGCTTCCGTTCACCTCCAGCATGTTATCGATATTCTCGGTAGTTGCTACAATCACTTCTACTTGAACAGCAGGCTTTTCCATAACAACCTGTTCCTTTTTCTTCCCTCCGCAGGATAGTAGCAAAGAACCCAAAGCTAAAATTCCTAAAAATCTATTCAAAATCATATGACAGATATTATATGCTTGTCCTAATTTGGTCAGGTCAATTTAACTATAAAATTACCTGAATTTCATCTGTTTACTCTACTTAGTAAGGCTACAAAAGTATATGAAAAAAGATAATTTTGAGTCTATTTGTTAACAACTGATGATATTTTTCGAACAGAACAGGCATTGAAATAGCCCAAGGCACCATTGCTGATATTCGAAACAGGATTGGAGGGCGAGGTCGACTGACCATTTTCATGTCCTGCCGTCCTAAAATACTCGTAAACGCTTTTATCTATTGATTCCAGCCATACGGTTACATTATCCCCTTTAACCAAAGTCAGTCCGCTGCCGCGAGGTAACAGTGCATATTTGATGCTCGCTCCTTGAAAAAGCTCGTCGTCAAGTATATAGAATTCCTTCTGCTGCACATTATTTACGAAATATACCAGCCGGTAGAAGTTGACTAAGGCGGGCGGGTCGTTGAAACGAATGGTGGCTGCCTTTTCGCCGCTAAAGGGACTGGTTGCAAAATAGAGGCTATCAATGTAGACTGCAAAAGGCATGTAAGCCGTAGAAACGAAGGTGTTGCTACCAATCTTCACATTAAGCGAATAGGTACGGCCCGCTATGCCCCGTAATTTCGAAGTCTTGTAAGTTCCTGCTACAGACTCAGTCAAGACTTCCGTCTGATTCACATTATCGGTAATTTGTACCGTTGCACCGGAAACAGGAGGGTACGTATTGGACTCATCGAAAGTGACTGATTTTGAAATTTTGACATAGTACGGTCCTGTCTGATCGTATATATTGCCCTGGATCACTACCCTTGGGCTCGAATCATTGAGTTGTAAATCAACCACTTTTTCACAAGAAGTAAGGCTTACCAGGAAGACCATAAGGCAAGCAATTAGTACTCCAAATATTGGTCTCAGAAACGAAGTTTGAACTTTAATTTCCTGGTAAGATATTCTTATATTATTGTAATTCAACATGATATCAGAATTTAAAGTTGTACGTCACGGATGGAATAATCTTGAAAAGTGTCGTTTGTACGGCTTCAGTCTTGGTAGGATCAGATTTGCTGTCACGGAAGGTAATCATGTAGGCATTTTCGTGTCCATAGGCATTGTAGAGGGAAAAATTCCAGCTCGATTCGAACCTTTCACTCTTCTTTCGAACCCAGGTGGCGCCAAGGTCGAGCCTGTGATAAGCTGGCATCCGGTTGGCATTGCGGTCAGAATACAGGAAAATGGTCTTACCTTCGATGGCGTATTTCCCGGTAGGATAGGTAACTGCATTGCCGGTATAGTAGACCCACGTGGCGGAGAGTGTCCAGATCTTACTCAGTTCGTAAATACCAACGACGGAGATATCGTGCTTGCGATCTTGTTTGGCCGGGAAATAGCTGCCGCCGTTGATGGCATCAAATTTGCGCTCGGTCCGTGAGAGGGTATAGCTGATCCAGCCATTGAAACGTCCCAGATTCTTCTTCAGAAAAAACTCCAGACCATAGGCGCGACCTACACCAAATAAAATCTGTGATTCTACATTTTCATTGAACATCAGCTCGGCGCCGTTCTTATAATCGATCTGGTTTTCCAGACTTTTGTAATAAGTTTCCACGGAGAATTCGTAGGTATTGGACTTGAAATTGCGATAATAGCCCATTGAAACCTGATCGGCAAGCTCCGGCTTAACATTGTTGCTGCTCGGTATCCAGAGGTCGGTGGGATTACCGGAAGTCGAATTGGAAAGCAGGTGAAGATTCTGAACATTGCGGCTGGCCGAAGCCTTGAGGGAACTCTCAGGGTTGAACCTGAAATCTATTGTCAGTCGCGGTTCGAGATTGAGGTAGGTCTTGATAAACTGACCCGACTGATAGTTATCCACCTTAGTAGTTTTGCCGTTCACATCATAAGTGTAATAATTCCCCGGCCCCAATGCGCTGAAAAGGGTGAGCCTGGAACCATATTCAAAGCCGATTTTTTCGCTGATCCGATATTGATGGGAAAGATAAAACGAGTTTTCCCAGTCATATTTGTTGGTGAGGTTTTTCAGATCGACTTTTGTATCTGACGTGATAACTCCCGGAATAATTTTGTGATAGATCGAATTAAATCCAAATTTAAGGGTGGAATTCGTACGGATATATAATTGCAGGTCTTGTTTGATGCCATAATCCTGAATGCGGGAGACAATATTCAGCTGGTTTCCGTTGTTGATGTAAATTTTGTAGTCGTAATTGCTGAAAATCAGTGAGGTATTGGAGAATAGCTTGTCTGAAAAGAGATGGTTCCATCGGAGCGTTCCGGAAACATTGCCCCAGTTGATGCCAAAAGTATTCTTTAGCGAAATCTGGTCTTTCCCAAAGTACCCTGAAAGGTAGATCCGGTTATTGCTATTCAAACGGTAACTTGCCTTGGCGTTCAGATCGTAGAAAAAGAGCCGCGTCTGATTCTTCGCGGTATCGGATGAAAGCTTCAGAAAAAGGTCGGCATAGGTTCTGCGGCCGGTAATCATGAAGGAACCCTTGTCTTTGACGATTGGCCCTTCAATGTTAATACGGGAGGAAATAAGTCCGATGCCACCAGAGACTTTCAAATTCTGGTCGTTACCATCTTTCATCCTGATATCCAGCACAGATGATAACCTTCCCCCATATTCTGCCGGCTCATTGCCTTTATAAACGGTGATATCCTTGATGGCATCAGAATTGAAAACCGAGAAGAATCCCATGAGGTGAGAGGCATTGAAAACGGTGGCTTCGTCCAGGAGAATCAGGTTTTGGTCAGAGGAGCCTCCGCGTACGTTGAATCCGCTGCTCCCTTCACCGGCAGGTTTGATTCCAGGCAATAACTGAATGGTCTTGAGTACGTCATTTTCTCCAAAAAACACAGGTATACTCTTGATTTCATTGGTATTAAGCTTCTGCACACCCATAT
>SESF01031336.1_pt1 | contig 13164 bp, 10 predicted proteins | sample 3171521 | NCBI WGS metagenome assembly SESF01 (sample SAMN10866945, study PRJNA518727) | freshwater metagenome | biome: subpolar coniferous forest; feature: holomictic lake; material: water; isolation source: holomictic Lake 227, 6 m and 8 m depth | place: Canada: near Kenora, Ontario | collected...
CAGGGCTGCAGGTTTACCTTCAGAAACCATTGAAGATAACCTCAAAAAATATGAAACGGGACAATGATGTGTTGTCCCGTTTCATATGCAAATAAATAAAATCAGCTTACAATAATCAGGCCTGGCCCGGCATCCCCATATTGAATGGTATTTCGCCTTCTGAATCCCTGATCTCACCGTGTACCGCCTCATACTTCATAACATTCTCCTTTAAGGCTTTGTACAGGCGTTTGGCATGCTGGGGAGTCAGGATGATCCTCGACTTCACTTTTGCCTTAGGAACGCCCGGCATCATCTTTACAAAATCAACAATGAATTCTGCCGGTGAATGGGTGATAATGGCAAGATTTGAATAGATGCCTTCACCTACTTCATCGGATATCTCGATATTGATCTGGTTCACCGGGTTTTTATTGTCCTGCATATTAATCCTCCTCTTTGGATGCCATTAAAGCTTCATACTCTTCCTTGCTTCCCACGATCAGGCTTTCATACTCCCTGAGTCCCGTACCGGCAGGAATGAGATGCCCAACGATGACATTCTCCTTCAGACCTGCCAGGTCATCCTCACGGGCATTGATGGCAGCCTGGGTGAGCACCTTGGTGGTTTCCTGGAATGATGCGGCCGAGAGCCAGCTTCTGGTCTGCAAAGAAGCCCGGGTAATACCCTGGAGCACCTGCCTGGCTGTTGCCGGCTTTGCATCACGTGCATCAACAAGCTTCTTGTCCTTACGCTTCAGCATCGAATTCTCATCACGAAGCTTACGGGCGCTAATGATCTGGCCTGATTTGAAAATGATCGAATCGCAGGGATCCTCAACAACTTTCTTTCCATAGATCCAGTCATTCTCTTCCTGGAAATCGATCTTGTTCACGAGTTCACCCTCAAGGAAGCGGCTATCGCCGGGATCCTCAACATCAACCTTGCGCATCATCTGCCTTACAATGGTCTCGAAATGCTTGTCGTTGATCTTAACACCCTGCAAACGGTAAACTTCCTGTATCTCGTTGACGATATACTCCTGAACCTTCATAGGTCCTTTGATTGCGAGGATATCGCTGGGTGTGAGAGCGCCGTCAGACAAAGGTACGCCGGCCTTCACATAGTCGTTCTCCTGTGCCAGGATCTGTTTGGAGGTTGGGATCAGGTAACGTTTTTCCTCCCCGGTTTTTGAAGTGATGATAACCTCGCGGTTGCCCCTCTTCAGTTTCTTCGCAAACGAAACAACACCGTCAATTTCAGAAACAACAGCAGGATCAGATGGGTTACGGGCTTCGAAAAGCTCGGTCACCCTTGGCAGACCTCCCGTGATGTCACCGGCTTTGCCAATAGCACGCGGGATCTTCACGAGGACCTCTCCTGCCTTGATCTTTGTACCATCTTCAATGATGATATGGGCTCCTACAGGTATGTCGTAGATCTTGATGATCTCTTTTGTGGAATCCAGGATATTGATAGCCGGGTTCTTACCTTTCTGGCGTGATTCGATGATCACTTTTTCATGGTAACCTGTCTGTTCGTCAGATTCAACGCGGAATGTCAGACCTTCGAGAATGTTCTCGAAACTGACTTTACCCCCTACTTCTGAAAGTATGACAGCATTATAAGGATCCCAGTCGCTGATGAGGTTGCCTTTCTTCACTTCAGCTCCATTGATGAAATAAAGCCTGGCTCCATATGGGATATGGGCTGAAGTCAGTGCAATGCGTGTATTCTTGTCAACAATACGCATTTCCGCAGAACGGCCAATGACAATATCGTGTTTTTCGCCAGCCTCATTATGAGAAGGTACCGAACGCAGTTCGTCGATCTCAAGGACACCGTCGTACTTTGCATCAATCCTGGAAGCACTGGCAATATTTACACCGGCAACACCACCGACGTGGAATGTACGCAGGGTCAGCTGGGTACCGGGTTCCCCGATAGACTGTGCAGCAATTACACCTACGGCCTCTCCCTTTTCAACCAGCCGGCCTGTGGCTAGATTACGTCCATAGCACCTGGCACAAACGCCTTTCTTTGACTCGCAGGTGAGAACCGAACGGATCTCAACACCTTCGAGTGGTGAATCTCCGATAAGTGTTGCTTTTTCCTCGGTGATCTCCTGACCTGCAGTAAGAATAAGTTCTCCTGTCTGCGGATGATATACATCGTGGAGCGTAACGCGACCGAGGATCCTGTCGTAGAGTGATTCCACAACTTCTTCAGCTTTCTTCAACGCAGTGATGGTCAGTCCGCGAAGCGTTCCGCAGTCTTCCTCAGAAATAATGACATCCTGGGAAACATCGACCAGGCGGCGGGTAAGATATCCTGCATCGGCGGTCTTAAGAGCAGTATCGGCGAGACCCTTACGGGCTCCGTGGGTTGAGATGAAGTACTCAAGAACCGAAAGGCCTTCCTTGAAGTTTGAAAGGATGGGGTTTTCAATAATTTCCCCACCACTTGCCCCAGATTTCTGGGGTTTGGCCATAAGACCACGCATCCCCGAAAGCTGCCTGATCTGTTCCTTTGAACCACGGGCGCCTGAATCGAGCATCATATATACCGGATTGAATCCCTGCTTATCTTTTGTAAGCTGGTTCATCAAGGCAACAGTCAGCTGTGAATTCGTATGGGTCCAGATGTCGATGATCTGGTTGTATCTTTCGTTGTTTGTGATAAAACCCATGTTGTAGTTGCTAACCACTTCATCCACTTCGGCTGAAGCGTTGCCAACCAGGGTTTCCTTGATCTTGGGAACAATAACGTCGTCGAGGTTGAACGAAAGTCCGCCCTTGAAAGCCATACTGTAACCAAGGTCCTTGATATCGTCGAGGAACTTTGCGGTTTTTGCGGTTCCTGTCTTTTTAAGGATTGCGCCGATAATGTCGCGGAGTGACTTCTTGGTAAGGAGCTGATTGATATAACCGTATTCCCTGGGTACAACCTGGTTGAAAATGATTCGTCCAACCGTAGTTTCAAGCATGGTTTTAACTTCCTTGCCATCCTGGAGCAGGTTCATCCGCACAGTGATCATTGCATGAAGGTCAACCTGCTTTTCGTTGAACGCGATGATCACTTCCTCAGGTGAGTAGAAGGTCATGCCTTCTCCCCTGATCTTTTTGTCGGCATCGGTTTTACGCGCCTTGGTCATATAATACAAGCCAAGAACCATGTCCTGCGAAGGAACCGTGATGGGGGCTCCGTTTGCAGGGTTTAGAATATTATGCGAGGCGAGCATAAGCAGCTGTGCCTCGAGAATTGCGGCATTGCCGAGAGGTACGTGAACGGCCATCTGGTCACCGTCAAAGTCAGCGTTGAAAGCTGTACATACGAGGGGGTGAAGCTGGATTGCCTTGCCTTCGATAAGTTTTGGCTGGAAGGCCTGGATGCCAAGGCGGTGCAGGGTTGGAGCACGGTTCAGCATGACAGGGTGCCCTTTCATGATATTTTCGAGGATATCCCAAACAACCGGATCTTTTCGGTCAACGATTTTCTTGGCTGATTTCACGGTTTTTACAATACCGCGTTCCAGCATTTTGCGAATGATGAACGGTTTGTAAAGCTCAGAAGCCATTTCCTTGGGAAGTCCGCACTCATTCAGCCTCAGTTCGGGACCTACAACGATTACCGAACGGCCTGAGTAGTCAACACGTTTACCAAGGAGGTTCTGGCGGAAACGTCCCTGTTTTCCCTTCAGACTGTCGGAGAGTGATTTCAGCGCCCTGTTTGATTCAGTCTTTACTGCACTGGCTTTGCGTGAGTTGTCGAATAAAGAATCTACGGCTTCCTGGAGCATTCTCTTTTCATTACGGAGGATGACATCCGGGGCTTTGATCTCGATAAGTCTTTTTAACCGGTTATTGCGGATGATCACGCGGCGGTAAAGATCATTCAGGTCGGAAGTGGCGAAACGCCCACCATCCAGGGGCACGAGAGGCCTGAGTTCGGGGGGTATGACGGGAACCACTTTCACGATCATCCATTCAGGACGGTTATCCATACGTTTCTGGGCATCCCTGAAAGATTCGAAAACCTGCAGCCTCTTGAGGGCTTCGGCTTTTCTCTGCTGTGAGGTTTCTGTATTTGCTTTGTGACGCAGATCATAAGATTCCTTATCCAGGTCAATCCTTGAAAGGAGTTCATATAATGCATCAGCTCCCATTTTTGCAACGAACTTATTCGGATCGCTCTCGTCAAGATATTGATTGTCCTGGGGAAGCTTTTCGATGATATCGAAATATTCTTCCTCTGAAAGGAAATCAAGATAATTCAATCCGTCCTGGGCTTTGATACCCGGCTGGATCACAACGTATTTTTCATAATATATGATGGATTCCAGCTTCTTGGTAGGAAGTCCCAGGAGGGAACCAATCTTGTTAGGCAATGAACGGAAAAACCAGATATGTGCAACCGGGACGACAAGCTGGATATGGCCCATGCGTTCACGGCGGACTTTTTTCTCGGTCACTTCCACTCCACAGCGATCGCATACAATACCTTTGTACCGTATTCTCTTGTATTTACCGCAGTGGCATTCCCAGTCTTTAACAGGGCCAAAGATCCGCTCACAGAACAGACCATCCCTTTCGGGCTTGTATGTCCTGTAGTTGATGGTCTCAGGTTTCAGCACCTCACCGCTTGACATCTCGAGGATCTTCTCAGGAGAAGCCAGGCTCACAGTGATTTTCGAATATGTACTGTTTATTGGACCTTCTTTTTTATATGCCATAATTTTCTGATTGACAAGTGTTGAATTAATCTGTTGTAATATTCAGCCCGAGGCCGCGTAATTCATGCACAAGCACGTTGAATGATTCGGGAACCCCCGGAACAGGCATCACTTCGCCCTTGACGATTGATTCGTAAGCCTTTGCACGGCCTACTACATCGTCGGACTTCACTGTCTGGATTTCGAGGAGGATGTTTGCGGCACCGAATGCTTCGAGTGCCCATACTTCCATTTCACCAAACCTCTGGCCTCCGAACTGAGCTTTACCTCCGAGAGGCTGCTGGGTGATGAGTGAATAAGGACCAATAGAACGTGCATGCATCTTGTCGTCGACCATATGATGGAGTTTCATCATATAGATAAATCCCACGGTAGTCGGCTGGTCAAATGGTTCACCCGACAGGCCGTCGTGCAGCCAGACTTTTCCGTTCCTCGGCAAGCCGGCTTTCTCGAGATATGCATTGATCTCGTCTATATGTGCGCCATCGAAGATCGGGGTCGTGAACCTCTGGTTGAGCTTGTTTCCTGCCCATCCGAGGATGGTCTCATAGATCTGTCCCAGGTTCATACGCGATGGTACGCCAAGAGGGTTCAGTACAATGTCAACAGGAGTTCCGTCTTCCAGGAAAGGCATGTCTTCGGCCCTTTGTATCCTGGCAACGATACCTTTGTTACCATGACGTCCGGCCATCTTATCACCGACCTTCAGCTTGCGCTTCTTGGCGATGTAGACCTTTGCCATTTGAACGATTCCGGCAGGAAGGTCATCTCCTACCACAGCAACGAATTTCTTCCGGTTGCTGACTCCGAGGACTTCCTTGTATTTAATGATATAATTGTTGATCAGGGATTTGATCAGGTCGTTCTTGTCTTTGTCGGTCGTCCATTTGTTCGGATTGACCGTCATGTAATCGACATCCATAAGGATGCTGTTGGTGAACTTGGCTCCTTTGGGAACAATTTCCTGCTTGAACTGGTTCAGTACGCCCTGTGAGACTTTGTTCGCAACAAGAGTACTGAGTTTCTCGACGAGCTTAGCCTTCAGCTTGCTTACATCCTGCTGGAATTCATCCTCCAGTTTTTTCAGTTCATCCTTTTCCTTGGTCTTGGCTTTCTTGTCCTTGATGATCCTCGAGAACAGCTTTTTCTCGATCACAACGCCCTTCATCGAAGGAGGAGCTTTAAGAGAAGCATCCTTGACATCGCCGGCCTTGTCGCCAAAGATGGCGCGCAGCAGTTTTTCCTCCGGAGTGGGATCACTCTCACCCTTCGGTGTGATTTTGCCAATCAGGATATCACCTTCATTCACCTCGGCCCCGATACGGATAAGTCCGTTCTCATCAAGATCCTTGGTGGCTTCGGTGCTCACGTTGGGAATGTCATTGGTAAGCTCCTCAACGCCTCGCTTGGTATCCCTGACCTCAAGTGTGAACTCTTCAATATGTATTGAAGTGAAAATATCTTCTGAAACAACTTTCTCAGAAATTACGATAGCATCCTCGAAATTGTAACCTTTCCAGGGCATGAAAGCAACCATCAGGTTTCTTCCCAGGGCAAGTTCGCCGTCTCGTGTGGCATAGCCTTCGCAGAGTACCTGTCCCTTGCTGACCTTATCTCCCTTGCGGACGATCGGTCGCAGGTTCACGCATGTATTCTGGTTGGTGCGCATGAACTTGGTGAGGGTGTATGATTTGGTATCCTCGTCGAAGCTTACAAGCTTTTCTTTTTCATTCCTGTTATAGCGGATGATGATCTCGTTTGCATCTACATACTCGACGGAACCGTCGCCTTCGGCATTTATAAGAACTCTTGAATCCCTTGCAACAAGGTCTTCGATACCTGTTCCTACCAGCGGAGCTTCAGGTGTGAGTAGCGGAACAGCCTGCCTCATCATGTTTGATCCCATGAGAGCACGGTTTGCATCGTCATGCTCGAGGAAGGGGATGAGCGAAGCGGCAATCGAAGCGATCTGGTTCGGAGCTATATCCACAAGGTCAACCTTGTCTTTTCCAACAATAGGATAGTCGGCAAGATACCTGACCTTGATCTTATCGTCGGTAAGATTTCCCTTATTATCCATAAGGGTTGTTGCCTGTCCTATGATCTTGTGTTCTTCTTCTTCAGCAGTAAGGTAAACAGGTTCTTCTTCCAGCTGCACCCTTCCGTTGATTACTTTTTTATAAGGTGTTTCAATGAAACCGAGGCGGTCGATCTTTGCATAAACACAGAGTGAAGAGATCAGACCGATATTCGGGCCTTCAGGGGTTTCGATGGTACAGAGGCGGCCATAATGGGTATAATGCACGTCACGTACCTCAAACCCTGCACGTTCGCGTGAGAGACCACCGGGGCCCAGGGCAGAGATACGGCGTTTATGCGTAAGCTCCGAGAGCGGGTTGGTCTGGTCCATGAACTGGGATAACTGGTTGGTCCCGAAAAACGAGTTGATGACCGACGATAATGTTTTAGCATTGATCAGGTCCATTGGTGTGAACACCTCGTTGTCACGAACATTCATGCGTTCACGGATGGTACGGGCCATACGTGACAACCCGACACCAAACTGGTTGTAAAGCTGCTCGCCAACCGTTCTTACACGGCGGTTGCTCAGATGGTCGATATCATCGACTTCTGCTTTAGAGTTAACCAGCTCTATCAGGTATTTAATAATGGAGATAATGTCTTCTTTGGTAAGAACCTTGGTTTCCATAGGAGTGGAAAGGTTCAGTTTGCGATTGATCCTGTAACGGCCAACATCACCAAGGTCATATCGTTTATCGGAAAAGAACAGTTTCTCAATGATACCGCGGGCAGTTTCCTCATCAGGGGGTTCTGCATTACGCAGCTGCCTGTAAATAAACTCCATGGCTTCTTTTTCGGAGTTTGCAGGGTCTTTCTGCAGGGTGTTGAAAATAATTGAGAAGTCGGTAGTGAGAGCTTCTTCACGATGCATGAGGATAGTTTTAATCCCTGCATCGAGGATCTGGTTGATATGTGAATCTTCCAGGATTGTCTCACGCTCGATAATCACCTCGGTACGCTCGATGGATACAACTTCGCCGGTATCTTCGTCAACAAAGTCTTCTATCCATGCACGTACAACCCTGGCGGCAAGTTTTGACCCGACAACGCGTTTGAGGGCTGCCCGACTGACTTTTATTTCCTGGGCCAGGCCGAAGATCTCCAGAATATCCTTATCGGTTTCATAACCAATGGCACGTAAGAGCGTGGTTACCGGCAGTTTTTTCTTTCTGTCGATATACGCATACATCACATTGTTGATGTCGGTTGTAAACTCGATCCACGAACCCTTGAACGGGATGATCCTTGCAGAATACAGCTGTACGCCGTTGGCGTGGTAGCTGGTACTGAAGAACACACCGGGGGAACGGTGGAGCTGTGAAACAACAACACGTTCAGCGCCATTAACGATAAAGGTACCCCTGGGAGTCATATAGGGGATCATTCCCAGGTATACATCCTGGATAATCGTCTCGAAGTCCTCATGTTCAGGATCGGTGCAATATAACTTAAGCTTAGCCTTTAAAGGCACGCTGTAAGTCAGTCCACGCTCGATGCATTCTTCAATGGAGTATCTTGGAGGGTCAATGAAATAATCGAGAAACTCCAGCACGAAATTGTTGCGTGCATCAGAAATCGGGAAGTTCTCGGCAAAGACTTTGAAAAGCCCCTCGTTAACCCGGTTTTCAGGGTTTGTCTCCAGCTGGAAGAAATCCTGGAAAGACTTGACTTGAAGATCGAGGAAATCTGGATATTCGACCTGGATCTTAGTTGTTCCGAAGCGAATTCTTTCGATTTTTTTTGAAGCCAAGGTGTTTTAATTTAAGTCTGCCCTGGGAGGCAGACAGGTTAGAAATTAATATTTAACTCAATCGAATATAAATAAGGAAAGACCTCCCCTAAAAAAGGGGAGATCTGATCTTATTTAATATGAATTCGAAAGTACCGTCTTACTTAATTTCAACCTCTGCACCGGCCTCCTGTAATTGTTTCTGTAATGCATTTGCTTCATCTTTGGAAACGCCTTCTTTGATTGCTTTGGGTGCAGCATCAACGAGTTCTTTTGCTTCTTTCAGGCCAAGGCTTGTAAGTTCTTTTACAAGTTTCACAACGGCCAGTTTGGCCTGACCTGCGTGTTTCAGAATAACATCAAACGAAGTTTTTTCTTCAGCAACGGGAGCGGCGGCGGCGGCCGGAGCTGCTACTGCTACTGCAGCGGCTGCAGGCTCGATACCATACTCATCCTTGAGGATCTTTGCCAATTCATTGACCTCTTTTACTGTCAGGTTAACTAACTGTTCTGCAAAAGCTTTTAAATCTGCCATTTTGTTTACAATTTGAGCCCCGGGGATTCCGGGACAGGTTATTAAATTAATTTATTTTTCTTTTTTTGATGAACATCGTCGATTACTCAGGTTTTTCCGATAATGTTTTTACGATTCCCGAAAGTTTGTTACCACCGGAAGCAAGGGCGGACATGACATTGTTTATCGGGGACTGTAACATGAAGATCAGGTCACCAATGAGTTCATTCTTCGACTTGATGTTGATTAATGCATCCAGCTGATCGTCGCCGAGGAAAACGGTCTCTTCAACAAACGCTCCTTTAAGAATAGGTTTCTTGGCTGTCTTGCGGAAATCCTTGATAAGCTTGGCCGGATCATTGTTAACCTCCGAAAATAAAATCGAAGTTGAACCTTTAAGCAAAGGAAACAAAGCGACGAAATCGGCTTTTCCTGTGCGTTCCATGGCTTTCAGAAGCAGGGAATTTTTAACTACCTGAAGTGAGACATTCCGTTTGAAGCAAAGCCTTCTTAGCTTGCTGGTGTTATCAGCATTAAGATCGCCGATATCAGCAATATAAAAGGAGTTTGCGTTGTTGAGCTGTTCTACCAGGGAATCAATCAACTGGCTTTTTTCTTCTTTTTTCATATTGTTACGAGCTCAATAATAATGAGTAATTAAGCGGATAATGACTTGGGATCAATCTGAATGCTGGGGCTCATGGTTCCTGAAAGATAAATGCTCTTTACGTAGGTTCCTTTTGCAGAAGCGGGTTTCAGTTTGAGAATAGTCTGGATAAGCGTTTCAGCATTTTCCGCGATTTTTTCCTTTGCGAAGGAAGCTTTCGCAACTGAAGAATGAATAATGCCGAACTTATCAACTTTAAAGTCAATTTTACCGGCTTTTACATCTCTGACGGCTTTACCAATTTCCATGGTAACGGTCCCTGTCTTGGGGTTGGGCATTAGTCCACGAGGTCCGAGTATCTTTCCGAGTGCACCAACCTTTGCCATGACGCTGGGCATGGTGATGATCACATCAACATCAGTCCAGCCGCCTTTGATTTTTTCGATGTATTCATCAAGTCCAACATGGTCGGCCCCTGCAGCACGTGCTTCTTCCTCCTTATCAGGAGTGCAAAGTACGAGTGTACGAACCACCTTGCCGGTACCATGGGGAAGCGTCACGATACCACGGACCATCTGATTGGCCTTACGGGGGTCAACCCCAAGGCGTATATCAAGATCTATGGATGAATCAAATTTTGTGCTCACGATCTCTTTCAGGAGAGCGGCAGCGTCAACGAGTGAATAAGCGGCATTCCTATCAATTTTAGATAAGGCAACCTTCCTCTTTTTAGTCAGCTTTGTCATTTGCTTTTATTTAATTAATGTATGAGGTGTCTACAATTTCTAATCCGGTTGCAAGATTAACGTTTGTAAGGGGCATCACCAGTGACGGTAATTCCCATGGAACGTGCCGTTCCGGCTACCATTCTCATGGCCGACTCGAGGGTGAATGCATTCAGATCGGGCATTTTATCCTCCGCAATCTTTTTTACCTGTTCCCAGGACACTGCAGCGACTTTGTTCCTGTTTGGCTCAGGTGAACCTTTGGGGAGCTTGGTTGCTTCGAGCAGCTGTACAGCTACAGGAGGGGTTTTCAGGATGAAGTCGAAAGACTTGTCCTTATATACCGTTATGATAACTGGAATAAGCTTTCCGCCTTTATCCTGCGTACGTGCATTGAACTGCTTGCAGAATTCCATAATGTTCACGCCTTTTGCGCCCAATGCGGGTCCTACCGGGGGTGAAGGATTAGCTGCTCCGCCTTTTATCTGCAACTTAATAATACCACTAACTTCTTTTGCCATTTTACTAGTATTTATTCTATTCTTTTTGAACTTGCATGAAACTCAACTCAAGCGGCGTTTTACGGCCGAATATTTTAACCATGACCTTAAGCTTCTTCTTTTCCTCGTTGATCTCTTCGATCACTCCGCTGAAGCTGTTGAAAGGCCCATCGATGACAGTTACTGTTTCACCGATAATGAACGGGATATTTACTTCTTCTCCCTGCTCTGAGAGTTCATCAAACTTGCCAAGGATACGCTTCACTTCAGACGGGCGGAGGGGATGAGGTTCACCTTTTGCTCCAAGGAAACCCAAAACACCGGGAATATTCCTGATAATATGAGGGATTTCACCCGTCAGGGTAGCTTCGACCAGTACATAGCCTGGGAAGAAATTCCGTTCCTTACTGACTTTTTTTCCGTTCCGGATCATGTACACTTTTTCCATCGGGATAAGCACCTGTGAAATGTAATCCTGCAGCTTCAGATTGGAGATTTCATTCTCCAGTATCTGCTTGACTTTTTTCTCGTTACCGCTGATAGCGCGAACGACGTACCATTTTTTTACACTTTCACTCATGCCTGTACAGATATATTTTCCTGTAGAAAGTCCGGAATAAATTCAGATCAGCAGCCGATCTAGAAGAGTTTGTAGAACTGCTCAAGGACGTTCCTGAATACTTCATCCATTGCAAAAACGATGATCGCAATGATGAGAGTAGCTACTGAAACAACGATGGCGCTGCCCTGGAGTTCTGCCCATGTAGGCCAGCTCACCTTGTGCATCAGCTCATCATAGCTTTCCCTGATATAATTGACTACTTTGTTCTTTGCCATTGATTTTCCAATTTGCACGGGTGGTAGGAATCGAACCCACAGCCTACGGTTTTGGAGACCGCCACTCTACCAGTTGAGCTACACCCGTGTGTAAATTATAATTACAGGTATATGGCAGGCGCAGGAGCCTGGCATGACCCCTGCACCAGAACCATATGTATTAGTCAAGAATTTCAGTTACCTGACCGGCGCCAACGGTACGTCCACCTTCGCGGATAGCGAAACGCAGACCTTTGCTCATGGCGATTTCGGAGATCAGGTCAACTTTAATAGTGATATTGTCACCAGGCATGCACATTTCAACGCCTTCGGGCAGATGGATCTCACCGGTAACGTCGGTGGTTCTGAAGTAGAACTGCGGGCGATACTTGTTGTGGAACGGAGTATGACGGCCGCCTTCCTGGGTCTTAAGTACATAGATCTCAGCTTTGAACTGTTTGTGAGGTGTGATTGAACCCGGCTTTGCAATAACCATACCACGACGAATCTCTTCCTTATCGATACCACGAAGCAGCAGACCGGCGTTATCGCCAGCTTCACCACGGTCGAGGATCTTACGGAACATTTCAACACCTGTTACAACACTTTTCAACTTCTCAGCACCCATACCGATGATTTCAACGGGGTCGCCTGAATTGATAATGCCTGTTTCAATACGGCCGGTAGCAACTGTACCGCGGCCGGTAATCGAGAACACGTCTTCAACGGGCATGAGGAAGGGCTTGTCAACGTCACGGACAGGCAGGGGGATGTAGCTGTCAACAGCATCCATGAGTTCCATGATTTTTTCAACCCACTTCGGCTCTTTATTGAGTCCGCCAAGTGCTGAACCCTGGATAACAGGTGCATTGGCTCCGTCAAAACCGTAGAAGGTAAGAAGGTCGCGGATTTCCATTTCAACGATCTCGAGAAGTTCAGGGTCATCAACACTGTCGCATTTGTTCATGAAAACAACCAGTTTGGGTACACCAACCTGACGGGCGAGAAGGATATGCTCGCGGGTCTGGGGCATGGGACCGTCGGTTGCTGCAACAACGATGATAGCGCCGTCCATCTGGGCAGCACCGGTAACCATGTTCTTGATATAGTCAGCGTGACCGGGGCAGTCTACATGAGCGTAGTGACGGTTTGCTGTCTGATACTCGATATGAGCAGTGTTTATCGTAATACCACGGGCTTTTTCTTCCGGAGCATTGTCGATTGAATCAAACGACCTGAACACAGATAATCCCTTATCTGCGAGAACGAGCGTAATTGCTGCCGTCAGGGTCGTCTTACCATGGTCAATGTGGCCGATTGTGCCTACGTTGACGTGGGGTTTGGAACGTTCGAATTTTTCTTTTGCCATATACCTATGAATTGATTAAGTGAGTTTAATGTTGCTTTTCATTATCAAACTGAGCCTTTGAGCAGAATTGAACTGCTGACCCCTTCCTTACCAAGGAAGTGCTCTACCCC
>SESF01023829.1_pt1 | contig 13162 bp, 10 predicted proteins | sample 3171521 | NCBI WGS metagenome assembly SESF01 (sample SAMN10866945, study PRJNA518727) | freshwater metagenome | biome: subpolar coniferous forest; feature: holomictic lake; material: water; isolation source: holomictic Lake 227, 6 m and 8 m depth | place: Canada: near Kenora, Ontario | collected...
ATCAGTAGTGACATCATAAGCTGCCCCACATGCGGAGCTACGATGGAGCGCAGAATGCTTAAGAATGGCGAATATCGAGTGGATGTGATATCCAGTCCCGACAAGAAGTATAGAAGAAGATTTGGAACATATGCGCAATGGAATCGGCTTGCTTCGGCGTCACAAACTCCAGTGGTGAGGTCGGAACACAATTCTGAGATACTTGCCACAAATGACCCGGATCCTCAGCTTCAGAAGAAGACACAGTTCATGATGGTTGGCGCCATCTTCTTGGTCATCGGCATAATCCTTGCCGTGACCATGCCCATGGCTCTGATCGGGCTGCTCTTTGGAGTGATGATGACTTTCATAGGAATCGGAACGATTCTCTACAGTATGATGTCAGTGAATAGGGTCAGTAGCCAATCCCCGCCAATTGCTCGGCAAACCCAGAACAACACTCCTCCTATCACCGCCGAACAGAAATCTCCTGAATCGTCTGCATCGATAAGATGCCCAATGTGTCACCTTGACATGTACCTGATTGTAAATGAATGTCCAAGGTGTAACTACAAGCTAAAATGAGGCCGATTTGCGCTTCAAATGGCCCAGGAAGCCATATGATATGCATTTGGCGACAATTCCAAATGCGGATGTTGAAGTGGATATAGAAATATTGAACCGAGGTCTATTCCTTCAATTCGAATTCGTGTTAGCTAACAGAAAATGGGGAAGGTATATATGGCTAAGTTAAGAGCAGCAACAAAAAGAACCTATAGGCTACTGGTCTTCATGGCCCTCATTGGGGGTATGATAATCCCGATGTTCGCTAACACGGTCACTGCGAATGTCGATGTTGAGTATCAACCTTGGGATTTCCGATATACGTATCGAATAATAAACGGCGGAACAGAGGTGGAATTCACCAGATACATCCCCCTTACGACCAGTTCCTACTGCATCCTACCGGCTTATGTTGATGGCTTGCCGGTCACTTCGATCGGGGGATACATCGATTCAAGGAGCGGCCTATATATTGGCGCCTTTCAGGGCGTAACATCCCTCGTCAGCGTTAGTCTGGAGGTAATAACGTCCATCGGCAACTCAGCATTTGCTGGTTGCACCTCATTGAGAACTATCGATTGGTCGGGGAACAATCTGGTGTCAATAGGGGATTATGCATTCAGCGGGTGCACGGCACTACAGGGCAATAGTGATCAACCCATCGGACACCAAGGTCTTATAATACCAAGGGAAGTAACTCATGTCGGGCAAGGCGCCTTCTCTGGTTGCACCTCATTGATCAATGCTAGTATCCCTCAGAGTCTTGTCTCCTTACCGAACAGCATGTTCGCACAGTGCTCCTCCCTCGTAAAGATTAGATTAGACGGCAATGCTCCAACTTGTGGCTTGAATTGGATCGCAGGTCATGGCAGCAGTCTTGTCATCTACTACCCCACCGGTACCACTGGTTATGCAAATCCATGGCAGGGCGTTTCTACTGTCTCAGCAGCTCGACCATCCGCTCCACAGAACCTTGTAGCTACTGCTGGCGACGGCCAAGTTACACTCCATTGGGACGCCCCCCTAACGGAATGGGGTTCAATCGATTACCCATCAATTGACTACTACGCTGTCTATATGGATGGTGAGTTGTGGGAGAATTGGCATTATTGGTACTACCCAACTATTACTGATTTGACCAATGGTAAGGAATATGAATTCACCGTAACAGCGCATGGCGTGGGAGATGGTGCATCATCCTCTGCGTCTGCTTCGCCCAAGGCACCGACGAACTTCACTATGATCCTAGGAGGTGGATTAGCAGTTCTTGCTATTGTGGTGGTTGTTGTATTGGTGTTTCTAAGGAAACGCAAGAACAACAATTCTCAGGCGAAATCGCCTCAGATTAAACCGATAGAGGATTCCGCACCTATGCCACCTAGAGCAATCAATGAAACAGAGCATAACGAAACTGTCCGATCGAATGAACCACGACCGCCCGAAGGCATTCGAGATCAGGGGCCATCATCACCACTTGCAAGCAATTCTCTGCCCAAGCAATGCCCGATGTGCCACCTGAATATGTATTTGGACGTTGACGAATGCCCGAAGTGCCATTACAAGCTCAAGTGAACGCAATAAGGGGGCAGGTCGAGAATAGGCTACTTGACCGGACCCCCCACCTTTTACCCCCACCCGGTTTTGTCTCGGTGTTGAGTAATTTCTGAGCGAGCTGAAGCGCAATACATACTGTATCATAATGGGTCATATCACGAACTGGGTTCATTGAATTGCCTGGAAAAGGTCAGGATGTTATTTAGGTGAGATATAGGCTTGATACGCTGAAACCCTTTGATACATCGATACGCCGAAAAGATAAGGGAGGGGCTCCAGTGAAGAAGAATCAGATTCATTTGAGAACGATGATCATCGTGTTGCTTCTGTTGATGAGCGCTTTCCCTATCGCAATTGCCGCAGATACTGTGTCAGCAGCGCAGGCCGGCGACTATACCTATACTATAAGTGGCGGAGTCGCCACCATCACTGGCTACACTGGTGCCGGCGGAGCGATCACTATTCCCTCCACTTTGGGAGGATGCCCTGTGCGTGCCATCGGAAATGATGCATTTAGCAGCGATCCGATCACATCTGTGACGATTCCCAGTAGCATCACCTCGATTGGAAGCAATGCTTTCTACTGGTGCGACTTGCTGACCACTGCGACCATACCTAGCGGTTTGATTTCCATCGGTTTCCAAGCGTTCGCTGGATGCACCGCTCTGACCTCTATGAGCATTCCGAACAGCGTCACCTTGATCGGTTTCCAGGCGTTCGCTGGATGCACCTACTTGACGACAATCAACGTCGGAACAGGAAACCCAAACTATGCCAGTATCAATGGTGTACTCTACAACAAGGCCATTTCCACGCTGGTTCAGTATCCTGGCGGCAAAGCTGGAGTATTCAGCATTCCGAACAGCATCACTACGATTGGGGGCGGGGCTTTCGAATATGGTACCTCATTGACCTCAGTGACAATACCAAACAGCGTCACTACGATCGGAGGGTTTGCGTTCTCCAATAATACAGCTCTGACCTATGTCACCATTGGTAGTGGTGTCACTTCTATTGGATTGGGAGCTTTCTTTTCCTGTACTTCACTGACTTCGATTGATGTTAGCACAGGTAATCCTGGCTTTGCCAGTATTAATGGTGTACTCTACAACAAGGTCATTTCCACGCTGATTCAGTATCCTGGCGGCAAAGCTGGAGCATTGGCAATACCGAATAGCGTTACCTCCATAGGATCTCATGCATTTTCCCATAGTCCTTTCCTTACCTCTGTGACAATACCCGACGCTGTCACCTCAATTGATCCAGAAATGTTCCGTATTTGCAGTTCTCTGACATCTATTGTGATACCTAACAGTGTCACATATATTGGGGATTCGGCGTTCTTTGACTGCTACGCACTTACATCTGTGACCATAGGCAGTAGTGTTTCATTCATTGGTAGCTATGCGTTCTCATTCTGCACCAATCTTACATCAATTTCCTTCCTGGGACTCACATCCCCCACCATGGAACCAGGATTGTTTGACAACAGTTGGATCATTGACACACCATCAGAACTGAGGGGTCACGCATACGCCGCCTCCGATTTTCCCGCTCCAGGAGGTATTTGGCACGGATTGACCATGGGTGCAATAGTGCCCGCACAAGTTGGCGACTTTGCTTACTCAGTGAGTGACGGAGTCGCCACCATCACTGGCTACATTGGTGCCGGCGGCGCAATCACCATTCCCTCCACACTGGGTGGGTATCCAACCACGGCCATCCAAGACAATTCATTCGATAGTTACAATGGGCAATTGGTCGAATCCCTGACCATTCCGAACTGCGTCACTTCTATCGGGGACGGGGCGTTTGCCAACTGCATCAACTTGAAATCCGTCTCAATTGGCACTGGAATCACTTCGCTTGGAAATGGAGTCTTCGCCAACTGTGCTGCCTTAACAGCCATCATGATACCCAGCAGCGTGACCTCAATCGGGGCTGAAGCGTTCATATCCTGCGCCGCCCTGACATCCATCACAATACCTGATAGCGTTACCATCATTCATGAGGGGGCGTTCGAATCCTGCACCGCCCTTACCTCTGTATCGATTGGCAGAAGTGTTACGACTATCGAATTCTGTGCATTTGAGTTCTGCACCGCCCTTACCTCAGTGACCATTCCGAACAATGTCACCCTCCTTGGGTTCGGGGTGTTTGCCTTTTGCGAGAATATGACCTCCGTTACAATCGGCAGTGGTGTAACCACGATCGGAGATGGGGCGTTTGGCAGTTGCACTTCACTTAACTCAATAACATTCTTGGGTCTTGTGGCGCCGGCCACAGTCGGCCTCGGATGGATCTCAGGAACGGCTGTAGGGATAGCAGGTCATGCTTACGCAGCCTCTAATTTCCCCACCACGCCGGGGATTTGGCATGAATTGGCAATGGGTGCCATCTTCCCGATACAGGCAGGCGACTTCACTTATATCGTGAGTGGCGGCACTGCCACAATAACTGGTTGCACTCGTGCCGGAGGGGCGATGACAATCCCCTCCATACTGGGTGGATACCCAGTTACTATAATCGGGGACGGTGCGTTCCAATGGTGCGGCGGCTTGACCTCGGTGACGATACCGAACAGTGTCGTTTCCATCAACCGCACCGCCTTCTATATGTGCGAATCCTTGACCTCCGTCGTTATAGGTAAGAATGTCGTCTCCATAGGCGGTTGGGCATTCTTCGAATGCAGGTCCTTGGTTTCGATTACATTCCTAGGATATGTAGCGCCGAACGTCACTTGGAATTGGGGTTCAGCCAGTCCAGGTCTAACAGGCCATGCATATCCCGCCTCGAACTTCCCCGCCCCCGGGGGCGTTTGGAATGGATTGATCATGGGCACGACCATTCCTGTCATGGTTCCTGGCGCTCCCACTAATCTCTCGATCAATCCTGGCAACACCCAGGCGGTTCTTGAATGGGCCGCTCCTGATATTGATGGCGGATCACTCATCACTGAGTATCGATTATACCGATGCACCACCTCCGGCGGTTCTTATGTCAAGATCGTCTCACTTTCCGGGACCATATATGTAGACACTGACCTGATCAACGGCCAGACCTATTGGTACGAGGTAAGCGCTGTAAATTCGATAGGTGAGGGTGCTCTGGCTGGTCCGATTTCGACCATTCCTTTAAGTCCCGTGGGTCCTCCGACAGCTCCGCAGAACCTGGTTGCATCAGGGAATTATGGGCAGGTCTTCATATCATGGCAGGCACCATCCAACGATGGCGGTTCGCCTATCATTAGCTACAAGATCTATCGCACGCAGGCAGGTAGCGAAATGCTACTGGCCACAGTTGGACCGAGCACCCTAAACTATGTTGATAATAACGTAGACGCCGGAACCAAATATGTCTACCACGTAACTGCAATCAATGCTATAGGTGCTGGAGCTGTCTCTGCCCAGGCAAGCGCTAGCACACAAGGTACAGCAGACAACACCATGCTCTATGCCGGCGTCGCCATCGCCATCATCGCTGTAATTGTCATCGCAGTCGTTGTGATGAGGAGGAAGAAGTCGATTGGATGAGAATAGCTGCAATCCTCTCCTCATAAGATTTATTCTTCAATCACTACATATTATTTAATATATAAGTTCTATAAAGTGTAAACTAAACATACAAATAGCGAGCATCTGGGTTTACATAATCACAGGAGAGTAAACCATGGGCGAAACCAAGTATCCGATTCTCGAAGAAGGGTATGAGTTGAAGCTTCTCGGCGCATGCCGGAACGCCAAGGAACGTGGATTGATCTCCCTGCTTACTATCACAGGGATGCACGTATCGACTACAGAGAAGCTCTCCAAGAGCAACCTGAAGAAGCAGGGCGACAAGACCTATATCGAATACAGGCGACTGAAGAATGCCAAACCCATGCGTTTCGAGATACCCTCTCAAAGGCTCCCAGATGTATTGGAGTTCCTAGATGGAAGAAAGGCATCAAGACAGTACTATCATCGCATTGTGAAGGAAATAGGGCACTTGGCCGGGTACGAAGACATATCTCCAATGACTCTGCGCCATTCGGTCTGTTGCGACATGATTAAGAGGGATGGAGCAGCGAGCCTCTTCACGGTGCCACAGCGGTTGGGCTGTTCGCTCCAGGTAGTCGTTGCCAACTACTCACAGCTCAGCGACGTACAATTGTGGGACAAAGGGTGAATCCAGATTGGATAGGGCAGACACTGAAGTGACGTTCTAGCATTCTTGCCTATGTCGTATCCATATCCGACACCCATAATAGGGAGGATATTTGTTCACAGTCCGATGGCGGAATATCTGAGGGATGGGAGGGCACCAATCCCCGAGTCCGAATCAACATCAAGGGTCATGAGAGCAAACCGTGGCAAAGACACCAGTCCGGAACTGCAATTGAGAGGAGCTCTCAGAGCTATAGGACTGAGGGGATACAGGCTTCACTGGAGGGGCGCTGCTGGTCGTCCTGATATCGCATATCCCCGGCATAGGGTTGCGATTTTTGTCCATGGGGATTTCTGGCACCGATGCCCTGTCTGCGATCTGCCCCTACCGAAGACCCACACTGAGTTCTGGGAGCAGAAGTTGAAGCGGAACACCGACAGAGACAAGAGAAAGATCATCGAGCTAGAGCAGGCTGGATGGATGGTGTTCGTTTGTTGGGAACATGAGATAAAGGCGGATCCGATGCGGTGTGCGGCAAGGGTAAAAGAGTACATCGACAAGCTGAAGAACCAGAACGATTGAATGTCTGTTACTAGGCCAGCTTACGAAGCTCGACGAGGATATCCCTGCCTTCAGAAGTTATCCTATATATCCGGTTCTTAGACTGGCTGGGCGTCATACATTCTGCAAGGCCATGCTCAGTAAGTTCCTTCAGTGCCCTAGAGACGTGAGAGAGATACTCTCCAGACGAGGCTGCAATGCTCGAAGGCGTTCTCGGACCTTTCTCAAGAGCTTCAAGGGTCATTCTACGGACCTTGGCCTGTAAGAATGACAGCAGCTCCCACACGATACCAACACCATCCGATATGCTTTAGTCCATTATTACCAAATGGTTACCATATTATATCCTAGTTGTAGTGTAGATGTAATGTTCTGGTAATAATGGACATCGAGCTACGATGCGTGTCCCTGCCCCATGGGATGGGATGTTTCTCGTTGGAAAGTTGTTCTGGAGACTGCATATGTTCGGGGCATGCCCGTCAATGTACTCGACAAGAGGATGCATCTCATCAATGAGGCCATAGGATGGGACGGAACGCTGACAAAGCCAATGACCCACTCTGTTGGAAGAAGCTCAGACGATTCTCTTCTGCTCTTTGAGAAGCCGGGGAAGGAGGCCAGAGCGGGCACAAATGAGAATGACATGAGGCCGGTCATTATTGTCAAGGGCAAACCTCTGGAACCACCATCATTCTCCTTCATCTGGAGTGATTTGACCAACATCGCAATGGCCGATTTCGAGGCGTTCCGTGCTGTCCTCATTCTCATCTATCGTAGCGCATATCTCTTAGACCATAGGAAGGACAAGAATGGGAATTGGAGATATGACCCATCCCCACCAGTGATGGAATGCATCAATGAGCTGGACAAGCTAGTCGGAAGCAAGACCGAGTTCGGCAGCGTTGATGGTCTGCTCCGGTTCATCGATCTATTGGGCTGGAACGAAGATGTCAAATACCATTCGTCGAACGGGAAAGCATCATTCACTGAAGGCAAGTATGGTGGCAAAGACCCCCGGATCGGTCGGACAAGGACGTTCCTCACCTGTATCCGTGTCCCTTATGATGTCTCACGGTTCATGAATGACCATCGCAAGGAGATCGAGAGCGGGGAAAAGGCCGATTTTGTCCAACTCTACGAAATAATGCAGGCACTAATCAACAGCAGGGGTCTCTGTGTTCCAAGGACAAAGGAGGACCTGATGGGCTATCTCCAACCCTATTTGTATGACATGCCATTGAGAGCACGAATATCTGGCAATGTATCGACGCATGCGATTCAACGAACCATTTCCTAGGCACTTACACTAAGGATAACAATAGTGTTATTGACCGGTTCTGTCTATCTCTGGATTAGATGCAACGTACCGCAATAGAACTGTTCGCTGGTGTCGGCGGCTTCCATCTCGGCCTCAGTAGGAGCGGTTGGAACGTAGTATGGGCTGACCAGTGGGAACCTGGGAAGAGGGTCCAGTGGGCATTCGATTGCTACAAGAGGCACTTCGAACAGACCGGGACACTATGCATCAATGAGGATATCTCTAAGGTCGAAACAAAGGACATTCCTCCCGCCACGTTGCTAGTTGGAGGCTTCCCCTGTCAGGATTATTCCGTGGCAACCACCAATGCACATGGCATAGAAGGGAAGAAGGGCGTTCTTTGGTGGCACATAGAGCGAATCCTTAGAGACAATATAGGGAACGGAACTCCGATTCCGTTCGTTCTATTGGAGAACGTGGATAGGCTTGTGAAATCCCCAGCGAAACAGCGGGGAAGGGATTTCGGGATCATACTCGCTTGCTTGAATAATCTAGGCTATGTGGCGGAATGGAGGGTGATCAATGCATCCGACTATGGCTATCCTCAGAAACGGAGAAGAACGTTCATCTTCGCCACGCTGGCCAATGATACTGTTGGCAGACTATACCATGGACACTCGGACACAAGCATCATCACAAGGTCTGGTTTCTTCGCTCCAGAATTCCCCTGCAAGTCCTCTGGAACCTCGGAGGGACAGTCCATTTGCCTCTTTTCCGACCTTGTCAAGATGACGACCGAGTTCGAATTTGCATTTCAGAATGCAGGTTATATGAAAGACGGGCGGATCTTCACTCAGAAGGTGGCCTCAACATATACCTGGGACAAGAGCACTGGCAAAGGGACGTTGAGGAGCATTCTTGAAGAAGAAGTGGGTGACAACTACATCATCCCCAATGAATGGATAGGCGAAGAGAAGGACCGTGGCACTGAGGCGTTCAGGAAGACCTGGAGATACTGCAAGGGGAGCAAAGATGAGGTCCGCCAACACAAGAACGGCCATGTGTACCATTACAATGAGGGCGGGATTCCGTTCCCAGACAAGCTTGATGAGCCTTCAAGGACGATGCTAACCTGCGAAGGGAACAAGCGTCCGAACCGGATATGCCACATAATCCCTATCGACCCGGAGCAGACCCAATACCGGGTTCTGACTCCCGTTGAAGCAGAGAGATTGAACGGGTTCGAGGATAACTGGACCGAGGGAATGCCTCAGAACTGGAGATATTTCTGCATGGGTAATGCTCTGGTCGTTGGTGTTACTGAGCAGATGGGTCGAAGGCTAAGAGATCTGGTCGAGAAGGCAGATGCGGAGAATCCAGAGAAGGTGGCCATGAAGAAGGTCGGTGGTGCTGTCGTCGGTCCTCTAGACCGCTTCTGTGATGGAAGGCTGACAGACGTTAGATGCGACTAGTCATCGCCGATGTGAGTATAGTCGAGAGAATGACTCTACTCCTTTTGGACCCAAGCGGGAACCAGTCTCTCGGTCATGATGCATGTAATTGGATTGAAGAAGTCCATTGATGAGACGATGCTTCGTCTTTCTCCTTTGGTCTGAGAAGAGAAAGAAAGGGGGTTTCGATCAATACCTATTTGATTGAAACGAGTTTATGAAAGTCTGGCTATGCGAAATGGTGCGGCGGAGTGAGGAAATATGTCAAAAACTACGATCAAGCAGTTGCGATAATGTGAGAGCGACGATTCTGGTGCCATGAGTAGCAGGGAACCACCAAAGAGCCACCAGGACATACAGGAGAAGCTCAGACGTAGAATGTGTGGTTTAGTGCTCTATATTGCGTTCTAGCCTCTGCAATGAGGCTAGAACGGGCAAGCGACCGTTTCAGCATAGATAAATATACTACTTTCACTGCTTTTCTCGTTGCCAGACGGAAGGGAGCTTAGGATCCTATCCTTAGTGGTTCTGGAGTCTAAATCTCCACCCCTGCACCACTTTCACTAACTACTGGCATGGGCCAAGCTTGATAAAACGAATCGAATAGAATTCGATTCTCTACCCCTGCCGAGTGAGATAGAATTCTGAACCTAAGCCGTCGGTAGGACGACTGGACATGAATGAGAAAGTGGATTTCTCCTGTTTGATTGGAAAGAACCAGGAGCAGCTTGAAATAGTCGAAAGGAAGAAAATCGACCACGAATTCGTAGCCTACCTACGGATGGATATAGGCAACACATCCACCGTTGCACAGGACGCTGCCTATTGCATGAGGAATATACTCAGAAGGTGGCCTATGGAGTTCCCCAACGCCAACAGATTGAGGCAATTGGCGATGTATGTCCTTGATTCTGAGTTCTCTAAATCGTATCAAAGGAAATGCCTCATCGCTATCGAGCGTTATGCGACATTCATGGGCATCGAAGGGGTCAAGCTGAAGAAGCCCAGATTGAACCAGCCTGATATCAAGTACCTGACCATTGAAGAGATGGGCAAGCTCATCAAGGCTGCCAAGTGCCAACGTGATCTGACCATCCTCGTTCTACTATGCAAGACCGGGATAAGGGCAAGCGAATTGGTCAATCTGAACGTTGATGACATCGATTTCCAGCGCAGGGAGATCAGTATACGCCATGGGAAGCGGGACAAGGCACGCAAAGTGGACTTCGACGACCAGGCCGATAGGGTGCTCAGGGTCTATTTGGGTTCGAACAGCAAGAACCCCAATTCACCGCTCTTCCTATCAATGAGGAATCAGAGAATGAGCTACAAGGCTCTTCATCAGATGGTGAGGCTGACCGGGGAGAGAATCAAGATCAACGTTCACCCGCACATGCTGAGGCACAGCTTCGCCACCGCATGGGTATCTAATGAGTCCGATATCTTTCATCTTCAAGGGATACTCGGCCACGCAGATATCTCAATGACTCGGCGCTATTTCCATGCCTGTTCGGAGTCAAGGAAGAACGCCTATCTGAAGGGTGCACCGAAGCTCTCGTAGGAGGACAAAGTCATCAATTCGATGTGCCAGAGCTAGGTGATTCGACATCCAAACGCTAGCTCTAGCTTTCTTCTCTCTATATGATTCAATCCTCCTCTTCAAAGGTTGAAATCGACTCTAGCTGAAGAATGAGTTTATTAACATCTGCGGCGGAGAATGATTGCTCTAGCTTCTCCCGGGCTAGCGTGATAATGAGGTGCCTGAAATCATCCTTTTCGATCCAATATTTCTTTGCCTGATCGTCCACTTTCAAGTATATTCTGTATACTCTTTTCGTGCCATTATAATACACTACTCTTGCCTCATACTCTGACTTCAATAGGTCAAATAGCACCAGGATCTTGTCTTTCTTGCTCCCCTTTCCTTCCATGAGGGAGAATAACAGGAACGCTATTCTAAAAGATTCTTGAGTGATTGATAGGAATCACTCTGACGACACCTCCGGGTTTGTCTGCTCCTCTTCATCGGGATCACATCTGATGACAAGGGTTGTTTTTCCAAACGTGACAAAAACGCCCCGCTCCTTGGTCACGAAAATGACCTTGTATTCCATGTCCGAAATGTTCTTGAGCAGCTTGTTATCCTGGTACTCATACCAGACTTTGAAATCCTTGTCAGCAATCGTTGTCGGTTCCAGATAGGACAAGTTCCCATTTCCCTTCTCCCACATGAACCCCAACGCTTTAGATTTCATGATCACAGTCTTGCCACTCAGTGGATGACTGGCCTCGTATAGCTCATTGTATGCATTGATCAGAACCGTGGTTGATATCTTCTTGATCGATTTGGGGTCGTCAATCTTCAAAATACCTGAATCGACCAAGTGCTTGAGGGCTTTGAAGACCCTCTCCTCATCAGATAGTGGGTTAATATGATGAGTCTGCACGATCACCTTGTTATCCGGCTCTATTGAAGCACTATTGATATATTCCATGATCTGTGATTTGGTAGCAGCGAAATCAGACATACCCGCTTTCTTCAGCTCATAATCCAGTTCCCCAGGTGATTTGGCGAGCGATTCCAATTGATCCTCAATCTTCCTGACAATATAGCTCTTGTTCCCTGGTTTCATTTTTGGGAAATATACCTCTTTCAATTCCCTAAGGGTGTAGACACTCGGTATTGTTTGAAGGCTAGATGGCTTCAGATTCTTGATAGAAAACGCATAGAAGACGATCCTGTCCTCCAGAGCACCATTGCTAGGAAAACTCCTTTTGAGATTCATCTCATATTTCTTGTCATTCTCGGCGACAAGTTCTTCCATCCTCTTATCGTTCATAAAAAGGTCTTTTCGACCTTGCTTGTCAAGATTCTCATTTGCCATGTCAATTCTCCTCTTCTTTGAATATCTGTAACAGGTCACAAGACGGGATGGACAGACATGGCAATGACTAAACTCCCGTCCTGTGCTAACAAATCGCTGAATGCCATGTCTTTCTTATTCTCCAATATGAATATATGTATAGTTGTTAGAGATGAATGATTTCGATGTGATAATAGACCTCCTGCCTTAATGATTTGGTATCATTTGCACCATCATACCACACCTATTGCAACACTAGATTGAATCGTGCGATCTTTATGCCTAAGTTTCTCGATGAGCCTCTACAAGGAATGCAATAGTGCAATATGCAACACTTAATAACAACTTTCACAACATACTATTGAATACAATATATTATTATATTCTATATATTATGTATATATTATATATATTATATATTATATTATATATGTACGCACATCTTATATACTATATATATACTATATATTATATATAATAAATAGTAGTAGATAGTATTGTTGTAATAGTTGTAATATATAGTTATGGAATACAACTCATATAACATCATCATACTCTATTGATATGAAATTACTGTTGCTATAGGTGCTAATATAAGTTGCTATTCGCAACTATATTGATGTCTATCAATGTCATATCCTATTATCGTCTTCTTCGAAGAGATTGAGATCCATCTGTCAATTGGTGCACAGCACATTGCTCCAAATGGTATACACATGCGAATGTGTCAGTCCAATGTTCTAGGGATGTCTGGCTAGCATGCTAATAAATATCCTAAAGGCAGA
>SESF01010205.1_pt1 | contig 13159 bp, 10 predicted proteins | sample 3171521 | NCBI WGS metagenome assembly SESF01 (sample SAMN10866945, study PRJNA518727) | freshwater metagenome | biome: subpolar coniferous forest; feature: holomictic lake; material: water; isolation source: holomictic Lake 227, 6 m and 8 m depth | place: Canada: near Kenora, Ontario | collected...
CTTCCTCCGCCAGGACCCGGACGTCATCATGGTCGGCGAGATCCGCGACCTGGAGACCGCCGAGATCGCCATCCAGGCCTCCCTCACCGGCCACCTGGTGCTCTCCACCATCCACACGAACGACGCCGCGGGGGCCGTGACCCGGCTCCTCGACATGGGCGTGCAGCCCTTCCTCATCGCCAGCTCCCTCGTGGGCGTGCTGGCGCAGCGGCTCGTGCGCATGCTCTGCCCCGCCTGCAAGGAGGCCTACGAGCCCTCCCAGGAGGAGCTCACGCAGGCGAGCATCACCCCCGCGATCCTGGCCCGCGCCGGGAACCCGACGCACCTCTACCGGGCGGTGGGGTGCCCGCAGTGCCAGCGCACCGGATTCATGGGCCGTACGGGCATCTACGAGCTCATGCTGGTAGACGACGAGGTCCGCCAGCTCATCCTGAAGAACGTGGACTCGGGGACCATCAAGGCCAAGGCCGTGGCGGGCGGAATGATGACCCTCCTCGAGCACGGCGCCTACAAGGTGGCCCAGGGGGAGACCACGGCGGCCGAGGTCCTCTCGGTGACGGCCGAGGACATCTGACCCGCATCCATGCCCGTCTTCGCGTACAAGGCGCTCGACTCGAGCGGAAAGGCCGTGGAGGGGCTCAAGGAGGCCGACTCCCCGAAGACCCTGCGCGGCGCGCTCCGGCGCGAGGGGCTCTTCCTCACCGAGGTGACCGGCGAGAAGCAGGCCCGGTCCGCCTCCCCCGACGTGAACGTGAAGCGCTGGCTGGGCGGCCGGATCAAGGCCGACGACGTGGCGGTGGCCACGCGGCAGATGGCCGTGCTCGTGAACGCCGGCATCCCGCTGGTGGACGCGCTCACGGCGCTCGTGGAGCAGGTGGACAACGAGCGACTCAAGCGGGTGCTCTCCTCGGTGAAGCAGCGGGTGAACGAGGGCTCCTCGCTGGCCGACGCGCTGGGGCAGCACCCCAAGGTCTTCACCGGCCTCTACGTGAACATGATCCGCGCCGGCGAGTCCTCGGGTGCCCTCGACGTGGTCCTCTTCCGCCTGGCCGACTTCACCGAGTCCCAGGCCCGGCTGCGCTCCAAGATCCTGGGAACCCTCACCTACCCCGCCGCCATGCTCGTCATCGGGTCGGCGGTCATGGGAATCCTCTTCACGGTGGTCATCCCCAAGATCACCAAGGTCTTCGAGGACACCAAGGTGGTGCTGCCCTGGACCACCCGCATCCTCATCGGCTTCGCCTCCTTCATGCACGACTTCTGGTGGGCGATCGGGATCCTGATCGGCGGCGGGATCTACCTCTTCTTGCGCTGGCGGAACACGCCGGCCGGCCGGGCGCGCTGGGACATCTGGGTCCTCGACGCCCCCATCTTCGGTCCGCTCATCCGGCAGGTGGCGGTGGCCCGCTTCTCGCGCACGCTCGCCACCCTGCTGAAGAGCGGGGTCCCCCTGCTCACCGCCCTGGACATCGTGCGGAACATCGTGGGGAACACCCGCCTGGCCGCGGTGATCGAGGAGGCACGCGAATCGATCAGCGAGGGCGAGAGCATCGCCGCCCCGCTCAAGCGCTCGGGCGAGTTTCCACCATTGGTGTACCACATGATCGCCATCGGCGAGAAGTCGGGCGAGCTCGAGGAGATGCTCGGCAACGTGGCCAACGCCTACGACAGCCAGGTCGAGACCAAGGTGGCCGCCCTCACCTCCCTGCTCGAGCCCATCATGATCGTGGTGATGGGCGTGGCCGTGGCCTTCATCGTCTTCTCCATCCTGATGCCCATTCTCCAGATCAACACCATCGCCGGAGGCTGAAAGTGAACGCACCCCGAACCGCCCGCGCCGCAGCGCGCGGCATGACCCTCATCGAGATCCTGGTGGTCATCACCATCCTGGGCATCATCGCCGCCGCGGTGGCGGTGAACGTCGTCGGCCAGCTCGACGAGGCCAAGGTGAAGCAGGCCAAGACCGACCTGCACACGCTCGAGAACTGCCTCGACCTCTACAAGATCGACAAGGGGCGCTATCCGTCCACCGAGGAGGGGCTCCAGGCGGTGGTGACGTCCGGGAAGTGCAAGCCGCAGCTGAAGGACCCCTGGGGGCACACCTACGTCTACCTCTTCCCCGGCCAGGTCCACACCGACTCCTTCGACATCAAGTCGTACGGCGCGGACGGTCAGGCGGGCGGCGACGGGGTCAACGCCGACATCGTCAACCCCTGAGGCGTGGACGCCGGGAGCGATGCGCGGGGTTCGCCAGCCGAGGGGTTTCACCCTCATCGAGGTGCTCATCGTCGTGGCGGTGATCGGCGTGATGGCGCTGGCCGCCGCACCGGCGGTGAACTCCCTCACGGGCGCCAACGCCCGGTCGGCGGCGGGCGAGATCGCCGGCGCCTACCGGTACCTCTTCGACACCGCGGCGCTTCGCCACCAGACCTGCCGGATGGTGCTGGACATGGACGCCCGCGAGTGGTGGGCCGAGTGCACCACCGGCACCGGCTCGGGGCGCCGCGGCCAGCCGGTCATGGGCAAGGACGGCGTGGCCGAGGACGACGAGCGGGGGCTGGCGCGCGGGTTCTCCGACGAACCCGACGCCGAGAAGCGCAAGTTCCTCGCCCGCGCGAAGTTCGCCGAGTTCCGGGACCGCCAGGTCCAGAAGCGGCGCCTCCGCGGGGGCGCGGCCTTCGAGAAGGTCTGGACCCCGCGGCAGCGCGACCCGCAGACCAAGGGCAAGGCCTACGTCTACTTCTACCCGCAGGGGCAGGCCGACCGGGTCCAGATCCCGGTGGCCGACGGGACGAATGCCTACACCGTCGTGACCCAGCCGCTCACCGGACGGGCGCGGGTCGTCACCGGGATCCCGGAGGCACCGCGGTGAGGCGCCCCCGTCCGACCGGCGGCTTCACGCTGCTCGAGGTGATGGTGGCGCTCGCCGTCCTGGCCGGGTCGCTCATGGCCGTCGCCAGCCTGTCCGGCAGCGCGCTCCGCAACTACGGGTACGCCCGCGAGATGTCGGTGGCCACCCTGCTCGCCCAGGGGAAGATGGCCGAGCTCGAGGAGAAGTACGACGACAGCGGCTTCACCGACTTCGACCAGAAGGACGACGGCAACTTCTCCGACCAGGGGCAGCCCGGCATGCGCTGGTCGCTCGCGATCCGCAAGCCCACCGCCGAGATCACCGCCGAGCGGATCCTGTCGGTATTCCTGGGCGGGGGCTCCGACGGGGGCGGCCAGGAGCTCCTCGGGAAGCTGCTCGGCACGGGGGGCGGCGCGGGCGCTTCCGGGGGCGGAGGCGGCGGCGGGCCCACCACCTCGCTCACGGGCGGCCTGCTCGGGGGCGTCCTCCAGGGGCAGGTGACCGCCTTCGCCGAGGAGCTCAAGAAGGGCGTCCGGCACGTGACGCTCCGGGTCTCCTGGATGGACGGCAAGGCGGAGCAGGGCTTCGAACTCTCCACCTACTGGGTGGTGATCAACGCCAAGGCGCCCGGCGGGGCGCGCGGCGAGAACCCGGACATCCCGGCCGGCATGGCGGCGCCCACCCGCAACGTGGCCGGTGCGCCGGCGGCGGTCCCGGCGGCCGCCCCCACCCGGATCGGGACGCAGATGCCGGCCGGAGGCGCGAAGTGATGGCGCCCGCCACCCCGCGCGGCTTCACGCTGGTCGAGGTGCTCATCGCCATGGCCATCACCGCGGTGGTGGGGGCCATGGCGCTCGGGGCCTTCTCCCGCTCGGCCGCAGCCCGGCAGACGGTCGAGGAGCAGGACGAGCGCGTGGGCGGCGCCCGTGCGGCCCTCACGCGGATGGCGCGCGAGGTCTCCGGCGCGTTCGTCTCCGAGCACTACGACCGCGCGCGCTACCGGGACCGGCCGACGGTGTTCAAGGGGCGGGACGGCGGGGAGCGCGACACGCTGCTCTTCGCCACCATGGCCCACGTCCGCGGGATCCGCGACGCGCGGGAGTCCGATCAGTCGGTGATCGAGTACTCGCTCGACTCCGATCCCGACTTCCCGAACGAGTACGCCCTCTTCCGCCGCGAGAAGGTCCGCATCGACGACGAGCCCGACCGGGGCGGCGTCCGGTCGCTCTTGCTCCACCACGTGGCGGGGTTCGACGTGGAGTACTGGGACTGGCAGAAGCAGGAGTGGCTCCGCGACTGGTCCACGGCGCCGGGCGACCGGACCCTCCTTCCCCCGCGGGTGCGGATGCAGCTCTCCATGCGCATGCCCGACGGGAACAGCCGGACCTTCGAGACCCAGGCCCGGGTGGCCATCATCCGCCCGCTCGATTTCTAGAATGACCCGGATCCCGCACAGCGCGCCCGGCGAGCGCGGAGCCGCCCTCCTCCTGGTCCTCATGGTGGTGGCCATCGTCACGGTGCTCGCCACGGAGCTCGCCTACGACACGCGCGTCTCCCTCCAGATCGCGGCCAACGCCCGGGACGAGCTGCGGGCCACCCAGCAGGCGCGCGGAGCGGTGGCGCTGTCGCGGCTCGTGCTCCACTTCCAGCAGAAGCTCGACCAGGCCGGCGGCGTGGCCGGACAGGCCCTCTCTGGAATGGCCTCCGCCCCGCTGCCGGCCGCGGCCGGGGCCGCCGCCGGGGCCGCCGTCGGTGCGCTGGCCTCCGCCGCCCAGGGCTCCTCCTTCTCCTTCCGGCTCTGGGACGCCATTCCCGTGGAGAACGGCGTCATCGCCAACCTGCTCGGGACCGAGTCCCGCTCGGGCCGGCGCGACGAGAGCTTCCACGCCGTCATCGAGGACGAGGACCGGAAGGTGAACGTGGCCCAGCTGGCCGGCCTGAACACCGTGGCGGCCCCGCAGCTGCAGCGCTTCCTGCTCGCCATCCGCGATCCGCGCTACGATGTCCTCTTCGACCGGGAGGACGACTTCGGGAACCGCCTCACCCGCAAGGACGTGGCCGCGGCGCTGCGGGACTGGGTGGACGAGGACACCACCACGAGCTCGATCGGCGCCAACCCGCTCGCCCCGTTCGAGAAGGGCTTCGGCGACGAGAACCAGTACTACGATCGCGGGGACGATCGGTACCGGGCCAAGAACGCCCGCTTCGATTCGCTGGACGAGCTCTACCTGGTGGCCGGCTTCGGCGACGCCCTCGTGGCCGCGATCGGCGACCACCTCACGGTCTACCCGGACGTGAACGCGACCATCAACGTGAACAACACCGACCCGGAGCAGATCCTGGTGAACGCGCTTCTCATGTCCGACCCGCCCGGAGTACCCCAGGTACCGCTGCTCGATCCCACCTTTCCCCAGAAGCTGGAGGCGGCGCTGCGGCTGGCCCGGCCGCTGCCCTTCATGACCATCACGGTGCAGCAGTTCGCCACCGTGCTCCAGGCGCTGGGGCTGAAGCTCCAGCCCATCTACCTCCAGGCGCAGAACACCGACACCCGCAGCCCCTTCGGCAACAAGTCGAGCACCTACACCATCCGCGCCACCGGCCGTGCCGGGAACGTGGAGAGGACGATCGACGCGGTCGTCACGATGGATAGCCGCGCCGGAGCGCTCCAGGCCGACCTGGGGCGAATCCTCCACTGGCGCGAGGAATAGCCATGTCCCATTTCGTTCTCGGACTCGATCTCGGTTCCCGGCGCATCAAGTCCGTGCTGCTCGAGACCACCCTTCGCGGCTTCACGGTGACCGGCGCCGCCGAGGAACCGGTCCCCCCCGCCGTGGAGGGCGGCCCGGCCGCCGGGGAGCGCGTGGCCACGGCCGTGGGCGCGCTGCTCGCGGCGCGCGCCTGGTCGGGGGACCATGCGGCCGTCGCGTCGCTGCCGGGCGTGGCCGCCTCGCATCTCGTCACGCTCCCCTTCGTCGACGCGCGGCGCATCGAGCAGACGGTGCAGTACGAGGTGGAGGCGGCCATCCCCTTCGACCTGGATCAGGTGGCCTGGGACTGGCAGGTCCTGGACGCCCAGGAGGGTCGGAGCGACCTCTTCATCGGGCTCGCCAAGCGCACCGACCTCTCCGGCTGCATCGAGGACCTGGCGCGCGTCGGCGTGGACCCGGCCGTGATCACCCCGGGCGGGCCGGTGCTGGCGGCCCTGTGGGCAGCCGGCGCGGTGGCCGATCCGGCACCGGCCGGCGAGGCGGAGCTGGTGCTCGACGTGGGCGTGGAGCGGACCCACGCCTGCGTGGTCTCGGGTGGGCACTGCCTCTTCGCCCGGACCTTCTCGACCGGCGCGACGAACCTCCTGCGCGCCGCGGCCCGTGCCGCGGGGCGGAACCCGGACGATTCGCCCGCCGAGGGTTCGCTGCCCGGCTGGCTCGCCGAGGAGTCCGGGGGTGCCGCGCTCCTGGCCGGCCTCACGCCGCTCCTGCGGGAGATCCGGGCCACCCTGCACGCCTTCGAGGCCCGCCCCTCGCGCCGCCCCGTGGTCCGCATCCGCCTCGCCGGGGGCGTGGGCGCCTGGGGACCGGTCGCCCCGATGCTCACCCAGGATCTCGGCATCCCCACCGAGCCCCTGCGCCTCACCGGGTCGGCCGCGCAGGGCATTCCCGACCCGGACGCCCCCCGCTTCGCACTGGCGCTCGCGCTCGCGCTCCGGGGCTGGATGGGCAACCGCTTCCAGCGGCTCAACCTGCGCCGGGGGGACATGGCGAGCACCCGCTCCACGCAGGACGTCCGGGAGCGGCTGCAGCGCCTCGCGGTCTACGCCTCGCTCGTGCTGCTCCTCGCCGTGGTCTCGTCGGTCGTGAAGGTGGTGGCGCTCAACCGGCAGGAGAAGCTCCTCGACCGATCCATGTGCGAGGTGACCCAGCGGCTCGTGGGCAAGTGCTTCGACGACTTCGCCACGGCGGAGTCGGTGCTGCGCGGCCGCGGGACGGTGGGCGCCTCCATCCCGCGCGTCTCCGCCGCCGGGGTGCTGGCCGAACTCTCCGCCCGCGTGCCGCAGGTGCAACTGCGGCTCGACCGCATCGAGATCACCCGGGAGAAGCTGCACCTCCAGGGAACCACGGACGCCGCGGAGAACGTGGACCGGATCGTCTCCGCGCTGCGCGGATCCCGATGCTTCGGCGACGCGCGCTCGGGCGGTGCGCGCAAGCGGGGCACCGAACAGAAGTTCGAGTTCACGGTGGATGCGGACATCACCTGCGAGGGCGCCGCCGCGCCCGGGGGGAAGGGCTAGCCATGGAACGACTTCGCCAGCTCCGCGCCAGCCTGGAGGCCTTCCTGGCCCGCCTCTCGGACCGGGAGCGCGTCATGGTCCTGTCGGCCACCGCGGCCGTGGTGCTCTTCGTGATCTTCCTCGTGACCACCGGCGTCTCCCGCTCCATCGGAAATCGGGAGGCGCGCATCGGCTCGAAGACCGAGATGTTCGCCCAGATCGGGAAGCTCACCCGCGGCTACCGGCAGGCCCAGGCGGAGCGGCAGTCGCTGGAGGCGCGGCTCAAGGGGCCGCCGGTCCAGCTCATGAGCTTCGTCTCGCAGACCGGCGCCCAGTCCGGCGTGGAGGTGAACGACCTCCGCCCCGGGACGCCGACCACCGCCGACGGTCTCACCGAGGAGAGCGTCGAGGTGAACCTGGCCCGCATCGACCTGCCGCGCCTGGCCCGGCTCCTCGATGCGCTGGAGCGGGGCCCGGGCGTGGTCAAGGTTCGCAAGGTCCGCGTCGCCACCCGCAACGACGATCCCGCCCTGGTCGACGTCACGTTGCAGGTTTCCACCTGGCAGATGAAGTCCTAGGAGGACGGCTTGAAGCTCGACCCGCGCACCTGGATCACCGACCTCCGCAAGGTGAAGCTCACCGGCTGGAGGCGGACCGCCGCCTACGCGTTCTTCTTCGTGCTCGCCTTCACGCTGGCGCTCCGTCTCACCTTCCCGGTCGCGGCGGTGAAGGAGCGACTCCTGCTGGATGCGGCAGCCCAGGGCTACCAGATCACCGTGAACGACCTCTCGCCGTCGGGGCTCCTGGGCATCCGGGCCCGGGAGGTCATCGTGGTGACCTCCGACGGCGCGCGCATCCCCATCGAGCAGCTCACGGTGGGGATCCGGATCCTGCCCTCCCTGATCGGGCGGAAGGCCTACAGCTTCGACGCCTCGATCTTCGGCGGGACCGTCACCGGGTCCACCGAGGCGAGCAAGACGGCGGAGCGCTACCAGGTCCGGCTGGAGGGGATCGATCTGGCCCGCGCGGGCGTGGTGCGCGCGGCGACCGGGCTCGAGCTGGGCGGCATCCTCTCCGGGAAGCTGGACGTGAACCTGGATCCGAAGGATCCCCAGAAGAGCACCGGGACCATCGACTTCCAGGTGAAGGACGGGGCCATCCGAGGCGGGACGGTGCCGGTGCCGGGGATGGATGGCGGCATCACCGTACCGCCAGTGAAACTGGGCGCGATCACCGTGCGCGGCGCGCTGAAGAACGGGCGGGCCGACTTCGCGACGCTGGAGGCGAAGGGGGACGAGATGAACATCGTCGCCGACCAGGTCTTCGTGCAGCTCCAGCCCAAGCTCGCGTTCTCGCCGATGAGTGGAAGGCTCAAGCTGCGCCCCACCGATTCCTTCTGGCGGAAGGAGCAGGTCGCGCCGCTCAAGCCGATCATCGAGATGGGTCTCGCGAGCGCCAAGAGCCCGGACGGCGGCTACGGCTTCCAGATCTTCGGGACGCTGAACAAACCCCAGACCAGGCCCTCGTCCTTCTGACCCTACATGTAGTGTCATGCAAGGTTTTGTTTTTGCTCGGTGATCTGGCGGACTCCACCGAATTCCCCCTATAAATCAAGCACTTGGATTGAAAGCGGACCGGGGGCGTGCTATCCCGGCCGGATGCGGATCCGGCGTCTGGAGATGGTGGGCTTCAAGTCGTTCATGGACCGGACGGTCGTCGCCTTCGACGAAGGCGTGACCGGCGTCGTCGGGCCGAACGGCTGTGGAAAGTCCAACGTCGCCGACGCGATTCGATGGGTCCTCGGCGAGCAATCGGCGATGCGGCTGCGCGGCCGGTCGATGGAGGACGTGATCTTCAACGGCTCCGAGTCGAAGCCGCCCCTCTCCTTCGCCGAGGTGATGATCACCTTCGAGAACGACCGACCGGCCGAGCTCCCGAACGAGTTCCGCGGGCTGGCCGAGATCACGGTGGGGCGTCGGCTCCACCGGACCGGGGAGTCGGAGTACCTCGTCAACCGGGCCCCGGCGCGGCTGCTCGACGTGAACGACATCTTCTTCGGCTCGGGGGTCGGGCGCACCGCCTACTCCATCATCGAGCAGGGGCGCATCGGACAGATCGTCTCCGCCCGCGCCGAGGACCGGCGCGGCGTCATCGAGGAGGCGGCCGGGATCACGAAGTACCGGAAGCGGCGCGAGGCCGCCGAGCGGAAGATGGAGGCCACCCGCCACAACCTGGAGCGGGTCACCGACATCGTGGCCGAGCTGGGAAAGCAGCTCGACTCGCTGAACCGGCAGGCGCGCAAGGCCGAGAAGTACCGGGCCGTGAAGGCCCAGATCCGGGAGCTGGAGCTGCACGTGGGCGCGGCCCGCTGGCTGGAGCTCACCGTGGGCCGGCGCGAGGCCGAGGATCGCCACGCCGCGGCCCGCGCGGACGAGGCGGAGATCTCGGCGCGCCTGGCCCAGATCGATCTGGCCCTCGAGGCCGACCGGGCGCTCCTCGCCGAGCGCGAGCTGACGCTCCAGCAGCTCTCCGACCGGGAGCACGAGCTCGCCAGCCAGGGCCGGGTGTCTGCGGTCTCCACCGAGGCTTCCGAGCGGGAGCTCGGCCAGATCGCCGAGCGCTCCCGCGGCCAGGCCTCCGAGGTGGAGGCACTCAAGGTGCAGGCCGACGCGCTGGCCGCCGAGCGGGACGCGCTCCTCCGCCAGCGGGACGAGCTCGCCCAGCTCTCCGGGACCGACGAGGCCCGCCTCGGCGACCTGGAGGCAGCGCTGCGCGACCTGGCCGGCGAGCAGGTGGGCCTCTCGGCGCAGGGCGAGGCCGCACGGGCCGACGCGGCCGATGCGCACGGGCGGGCGGCGGCACGCCGGAGCGCGCTCGCGCAGGTGGAGCGGCAGCGGGCCGACCTGCAGGCGCGCCTCTCCCGGGTGCGCGCCGAGATCGACGAGCTCTCCACCCGCGGCGTCTCGCTGGACGGCTCCCGATCGGCCCACGTGGAGAAGCTGGGCAAGACCCGCCAGCTCAAGCTGCACCTGGAGGAGCAGCGCGGCGCCCAGGAGGAGCTGCTCGACCGCACCCGCTCCGAGTTCATCCAGAACGAGGCCCGTCTCATCACGCTCCGCGAGGAGCTCTCCGACCGCCGGGCCCGCCTCCAGTCGCTCCAGGAGGTCATGCGCAACTACGAGGGGTACGGCCGCGGCGTGCGCAGCCTGATGACGCGCGCCCGGGCCGGCGAGGGGAACGAGAACGGCGTGATGGGGCTCGTGGCCGACGTCATGACCGTCCCCGCCGAGTACGAGAACGCGGTCGAGGCGGTGCTGGGCGAGCGGCTCCAGTACGTGATCGTGGAGAGCCACAGCCAGGGCGTGGAGGCCATCGACTGGCTGAAGAGCGCCGCCGAGGGGCGGGCCTCGCTCATCCCGCTGCTCCGTCTGCGCGACGGGGACGGGGCGCCCGCCGCGCCCGACCGCTCCCACCCGGGCTTCGTGGCCGGCTGCCTGGACGTGGTCCGCTTCGACCCGTCCTACGACAGGCTGGCCCGCTTCCTCCTGGGCGACGCCGCCATCGTGCGCGACCTGGCGAGCGCGCTGGAGATCTGGCAGGCCGGCGGCGGCGCGGGGACGCTCGTCACGCTGGACGGCGAGGTGCTCGACCCGCACGGCGTGGTGACCGGCGGCCCGCTGGAGGGCGAGGGGCACGGCGCGCTGCAGCGGCGGCGCGAGGTGCAGGAGCTCACCGACACGGTCCGGACCTTCGAGGCCGACTTCGCGCTGGCCCAGGAGCGCCACCGCGCGCTCCAGTCCCGCCTGCTGCAGCTGGAAGCGGCGCTGAAGACCATCGACCGGGACAACCGGGAGAAGGACCTGGCGCTCGTCACCCAGGAGAAGGACCTGGCCCGGCTCGGCGAGGAGCTGGAGCGGGTGGCCGAGCGGCTGGGGCAGGAGGAGGCGGAGCGCTCCGGCATGGAAGAGACGCTCTCGTCGCTCTCCCGCGAGGAGGAGGCCCACCAGCTGGAGGCTGCGAGCGCCGAGGCCGACCGCAGCCGGCACGAGGAGCGGGGGCGGGAGGCGGCATTCCGGCTCGAGGACCTCTCGCGCCGCGCCGAGTCGCTCCAGGCCGAGGTGCTGGCCGTGAAGGTGAAGGTGGCCTCGGAGCGGGAGCGGCGGGACGGCATCGGCGAGTCGATGCGCCGGGTCGAGGAGGCGCAGGGGGCCGCGGAGGAGCGCCGGGGCCGGCTCTTCGCCGCGCTCTCCGAGGGCAACGCCCGGGCCGTCGATCTCCGGGAGCGCATGGAGGGGGCCCGCGGCGACGTGGCGCGCCTCGCCGAGGAGCTCTTCCGGGTGCGGGAGACGCTCGGGGCGGAGCGAACCGCCCACCAGGACGCCACCACCCAGGCGCGGGCCGCCGAGTCCGAGGCCCGCGACCTTCGCAAGCGCGCCGAGGCCATCACCCAGGCCGCCGGCGACGCTGCGCTCACCGCCCGGGAGATGGCGCTCGAGCTCTCCCACCTGGAGGAGCAGATCCGGGAGCGCTGCCAGGTGGAGCTGCGCGACGAGCTGCTCCGCTTCCACACGGAGCGTCCGCCCGGCGAGCCGGAGCGGCGCAAGCTGGAGGATCTGAAGGCCCAGGCCGAACGCATGGGGGCCATCAACCTCACCGCCATCGAGGAGTACGACGAGCTGGCGCGGCGCCACACCTTCCTGTCGGAGCAGAAGGGCGACCTCGAGGCGTCGCTCACCGATCTCCAGAAGGCCATCGGCAAGATCAACCGGGCCTCGCGGGAGCGCTTCCGCGAGACCTTCGACCGGGTGAACGAGAAGTTCCAGCAGGTCTTCCCGCGCCTCTTCAACGGCGGGCGCGCCGGCCTCGTGCTCACCGAGGATGGCGACGACCAGCAGGGCGGCGTGGAGATCTTCGCCCAGCCCCCGGGGAAGAAGCTGCAGAACATCAACCTGCTCTCCGGCGGCGAGAAGGCGCTCACGGCGGTGTCGCTCATCTTCGCCATCTTCCTCATCAAGCCCTCCCCCTTCTGCCTGCTCGACGAGGTCGACGCCCCGCTCGACGAGGCGAACGTGGGTCGGTACAACGAGCTCGTGAAGGAGATGGCCAAGGCCTCCCAGTTCATCCTCATCACCCACAACAAGCGGACCATGGAGACCGTGGACACGCTCTACGGGGTGACGATGGAGGAACCGGGGGTCTCGAAGCTGGTCTCGGTGCGCCTCTCCGACGGAAGCCGGTCGGCCGCGGCGTAGCGGCCGGACGCTCCCCCTTTCCGGGTGCTGCGCCGCGTTGACAGCGCGGCGGGCGGGGACCTATATGGTCTCGCCTTGACCTCCATCCCGCTCGCACTCGCCACCTCCGACGTCGTCGGCGCGATCGTCATCGCCGCGCTGGTGGCCCTCTTCGTCCTGGCCGGGCTGCGCATGTTCCGGAAGCGGGGCGCGGCCCCGACGGAGCCGCCGATCTCCCAGGGGGAGATCGAGCGGGAGCTCGCGGAGGAGGAGAAGGAGGCGCCGGTCGCACCGGCCCTTCCGCCCCCGGCGCCGCTGGAGCGCCTGCCCGAGGTGGACGAGCGGGCCGAGGAAGAGGCGGCGGCGGCCGAGGCGCGCAAGAAGGAGGAGTACCGGCAGAAGAAGGAGGCCGAGCGGCTCGAGAAGGAGCGGCGCCGGCTGGAGCGGGAGGAGTCGGAGCAGCGCGCCCGGGACGAGGAGGCGCGTCTCGCCCGCGAGGCTGCGGAGGCCCGCCTCCGGGAGGAGGAGGAGAAGCGGCGCCGGGCGCAGGCCGAGGCCGGCCGCACGCTCGCCGCCGGCCTGGAGCGGACCCGCGGCGGCTTCATGGCCCGCCTGCAGGGCATCTTCGGGGGCGGAAAGCAGGTCGACGAGTCGACGCTGGCCGAGCTCGAGGAGATCCTCTTCACGGCCGACATCGGCGTGAAGACGGCCACCGCGCTGCTCGCGGGAGCCCGGGAGCGGATGAAGCGGCGCGAGTTCGACGACCCGTCGCGCCTGAAGGCGGCGCTCCGGGAGGAGATCGCCCGGATC
>SESF01017154.1_pt1 | contig 13150 bp, 12 predicted proteins | sample 3171521 | NCBI WGS metagenome assembly SESF01 (sample SAMN10866945, study PRJNA518727) | freshwater metagenome | biome: subpolar coniferous forest; feature: holomictic lake; material: water; isolation source: holomictic Lake 227, 6 m and 8 m depth | place: Canada: near Kenora, Ontario | collected...
AAAAAGAGTCAAGCCAGGCGCGGCCTTTTTCCAGGCGCTTGTAACCGAATTTAGGGGCCTCCAGGAAGGCTCCGCGGCCGGCGCCCTTGAGATAGAGCGCCGTCTTGCGCAGCTCACGCCGCAACGCCGCCAGGTCGCGCGCGCTCCACGCCTCCTGCACCGCGAAGGAAAGGCCGAGGTCGCCGGCGCCGAGCGAAGCCAGGAACCGGACGTTCTCGGCCAGGCGCGGGGCCGTGGCTTTGGTGACCGTGGCGGAAATGCCCAGGGCTTTCCTGGCCTCGGCTGGCAAAGCCCGGATGTTGCCTATTACCCGCCTGAAACTGGGCCTGCCGCCGCGCATAACCCTGTTCAGGTTCTGGCTGAGGGGCGCGCCGTCCAGGCTGATCTTAAGATGTACGGCGCTGCGCCTGAAAAGCTCCGCGGTGGGCGCGTCCAGCAGTAGGCCGTTCGAGAAGCACTCGATATCCACCGCCGGGCCAGCCGTCTTCCTGAGCCAGGGCAGCAGGCTGGCCAGCAGTTTTTTATCCAGCAGCGGCTCGCCGCCGGAAATACTTATCTTCTCCACTTTGCCGCCGCTGGCGGCGCGCAGGTAATGCAGCACCGCCAGCTTTATCCGGCGCAGGTCCAGTTTCTGCGCGCGGGCGCGGTCGAGATCTCCGGAATAGCAATAGCGGCAGCGCATGTTGCACTGGTTGGAAACGCAGATATCAAGCTCCGCCGGGAACGCCGGCAGGCGGCCCTGGGCCGCCTGCGCGGGACCGGTTACGGATCTGTGGGCTGGGAATGGCATCTTTAGGCGCTGACGTACGCGGAGCTTACCGCCGCCGGCGCGCCCGCGAAACCGCGGGCGCTGCGGGCGAACCCGTGGAACCGCTCAACTCCGCACTAACACCAGCCGCCCCGGGAGTGAGAGCCGTGGCTGCCGTGGGAACCGTGCGAGGAGTGAGAGCCGTGGGAACCGTGGGAACCGTGGCTCAGGTGGCTGACGTGGCTCGTCTCGTTGAAGGAGTTCGTGTGGAACGACACCGCCGCCGCGTTAGCCTGGTCCGCCATGGCGGCTCCGATGATGCCAAGGGCGAGACCGGTCTTCACTATATCCGCGTCCAGCATCTTTCCCTCTTCGCTGTTGAGAAAGAGTCTTATGTTCTTGCCTGTCCGTGGTTTTTTCTTTTTCATAACCGGCTCCTTCACCTTTTTTTGAGAATTTCCCTGACCTTTTTATTGGTCTCGTCTATGGACGTTCTCTCCGCGCTGGACAAGTGGTTGGAGAGGCTCTGGCAATAAGTCTCGCCCAGCTTTTCAAGGACGCCCGCACAGCCCGCCGGGGATTTCGAGAAAAACGCGCCGCACTCGCCCGCGTACGCTTTCGGACAACCGGCCCTGCTGCCGTCCTGGAGGGCGCTGTAAAGCTGAAAATTCTCTACGCATTCCGGATTTTTGCAATCGTCACGGCTGCTGGGGAAGGCCATGCGGCACCTGGCCTTGCTGCTTCCCGCCTTATCGCAGACCCAGGCGAAGCCCTTCGCGGCCTCGCGGCAGAACTCGGGCGGAACGGAGGCTCCGGACACGTTATCCCCGGCCAGGTATTTCCGGCAGGGCTGTTCGCTTTTATACTTGCCGGCGGCGTAGGCGAAGAACAGCACCCTGGTGGAGGGACCCACGCACTGGTAATTCGGGGAATGAAAATAATTCTCCTTGCCGCTCTGCGCCCCGGGCAGGAAATTGCACATATCAGGATTGTCGGCGGCCACGGCCTGGCAGGAGAAATACTTCGCCAGCAGGGCGTAAACCGCGTCGTTCTCGTTCTTATAAAAAGCTTCCGGCCCGGTAGCGGAATAGCCCCATAGCCTCCCGTGGGAGGAGAGGATATCGTTGAGCGACTTGCCGTCGCGGCAGACCGGGGCGTTCGCGAAATTACTCAGGATGGCGGGAATGGGTCCCTTGCCGGCCATGACCGGCGGGGGAGTGAACCCGCCCTGCATCAAAGGCCGCACGAACTGCGCGGGTTCCGCGCCGGAGGCCGCGGGCTGCGCGGACATAGCGGAATAAGAGGCCGCATCGGCCGGCAGCGGCACCCCGCCCGGCTGGGCCGGCGCGGCCTGGCCCGGCATAGGCAGGTCCGGCCCGGACGGCACCGCGTTCTTCCGCTGCGTGTACTGAAGGAAAAGCAGCACCGCGAGAAGCCCCACTACCGATATAATAACTGGCTTTTTCATTGTCCCCTCCCGTTCTTCGCCTGTGTTCTTTCGCCGCAAGCCGACAGCAGCGCCCTGGTGACTATCATGCCGGCCAGCCTGGAATTCTTTTTGGCCAGGTCTATCCGGCACTGCTGGTTCAAAGCCTCGTTGGCCAGTTCCCCGGCCAGGCGCCCGTCCGCGTCCCCGTTCAGCAGCACCCGCGTGACCGCCCTGCCCGGCAGCACTTTTACGCGGCATTTCCCGGCGAAAACATACGCCGCCAGGTCCACGGCTTCCCTCGAATAGACCGCGGCCTCAAAAACGAGCTCCCTGCCGCTTTTACGCTCTTTCATTTGTCCTCACCCATTTCTCAAGAATTTCCCTGTCCCCGGCTTTCCTTAGCTTCGAGAAGAGCGTCCCGAAAACGCCCTTGAAAAGCCTGCACCTGTCGTTAGACCTCATGTTTCCCCAGAGCGAGCCCTGCGACTCGTAGTTATACACCGGGCAGACCCCGCAGTAGGGCTTATAGGCGCAGCGGGCGCAGTCCGGCTGCGCCTCGAGGTTCGAGGACAGCGAGCAGGCCCTGGCGGCCGGGCTTGAAAGGGCCTGCTTGAAGGTAGTGGTGAAGACGTTGCCCATGCGGAAAATATCGTCGCCTTCCCAGCCCACCATGCGCCCCTCGTCGCAGGTGTAAAGGTCGCCGTTATAGTTATAAGCTATCTGGCCTATGGCCGCGCCGCAGGGACAGCGCGCGTCCAGGTAGCCGGGCTCCCGGAAATTAAGGATCTTTTCCAGCATCATGGCCGCCATCTTCTCGCGTATGACCACGCCGCGGCGGTTCAGCGCTATTATGTGGTCAAGGCACTTCGCGTAAAAATCGGAGAACTCAGCCGGGGTAAAGCCTATCTTGTCCCAGAGGGTTTTGGCGTAGCCTATGGGGGAGAGCGGCCGTATAAAGATGTCCCCGAAGCCGAGCCCCGCGTACTCGTCGATGATCTCCTTGTGCCTGGAAAGGGAATAGCGCGAAACGGTGAGCAGGGCGCTGGGCTTGAAAACGCGGTATTCGGGGACCTGGACCGCGTATCTCTTCCTGAAATATTTTATCCACTTCACCGCGCCGGCGTGGGAATTGCCGGCGGAGTACACGCGGTTCCTGTTGTGCAGGTCCGCCGGGCCGTCCAGCGAGGTGCAGAGAGAGACCTCGTTCTCAAGAAGGAACCGCGCCTTCTCTTGCGTCATCAGCGTGAAATTGGAGACCAGCGCCAGTTTCAGGTCCTTTTTCGCGGCCGCGGCTTTTTTGCGCGCGTACGTCGTAACGGCCTTGAGGACCTCCCAGTTAAGCAGCGGTTCTCCGCCCTGGAACTCTATGGTTATGGCCGGGCTGGGAGAGCTGAAGGCGAAATCCACGCTCCTGAGCGCGGTCTTAAGCGGCATGTCGGTCTTTTTAGCGCCAACGCCGGCGGCGCTGGACTGGCAGTAAAGGCATTTATGGTTGCACCTGAGCGTGAGGACCAGGATGTGCAGCCCTGGGCCCTGGTCGAGGTGCCCGTTGCGGGTCCGCCACTTCGCGGCGAGCCCGTCCAGGTCCATGCGGTCGCGCACGAACCCGCCGGCGGCGAGGTCCGCGAACAGCGGGTCGCTCTTGGCCAGCCGGCCGCCTATCACGCGCCCGAAATCTTTCTCTTTCAGCCAGGCGTGGCAGCCGGCCTCGTTGGTCAGCAGGCGGCCGCCTGCCGTCCTTTCCCAGAGCGCCTGCGGCGCGGGCGGGACGGACCTATTTCTTTTTTTTAGCGCTTGTTTTGCCGCCATACGTATCTTCCCAGGTCCTGGTTATTCCCAAAGGGTCTTCCTGCCGGCCATTCAGCGCGTCCTTCTTTATTTCTCCCTCGACCTGCGCGATAAGCTCTTCAAGCTCTTTTTCCTGCTCGGCGGTAAGGCCCGGGTCCGCGGCGGCCTCCGGTTTCTTCACCGGGGAAAGCGCCTTCATCACCAGGAATTCGCGCAATTCCCTGTTATTGCCGGCGACGGCCTCCCGCAGCTTCTCGTCCGCGAGTTCGGACAGGAACCGGGTCCTGAGCCCGGCAGGCGGCTTGCCGTCCCTTGCGGACAGCTCCACCGCCATGCCGGTTTTTCCGGCACCCCGCACCATAACGAAAGACGCGCCGCTGACCGCGTAGGCCGCGTAGCGCACGGCATCGGCGCTGTACTTCTTCAGATCCACTTTTACGATGATCGTCTTAGTCAAAACCCGCTCCTTTAACGGCCGGAACGCCGCGCGCCCGGTCGCTCAGGGCTACCAAAGATTACAGCAGATCATGGTACCGCCCCAGTCCCCGCCAAGACCGATAGCGCCGGGTTCGGCGCCGGCCCCCAGCGTCGGGCTCACCGGCAAATATCCGACCTGGCGCGTAACGCCGTCGCCCCTGAAACCGACGACCCTCGTGGTGCCCGGGCAGGTCCCCCAGCCAAGGCCGTAGCCTGTGGTGAAACAGACGTTATACATTTTCCCCTGGATCTCCAGGCCCCCGTTCGTGGGGTCGGCGGTCTCCACCCTCAGGCGGGAGGCCTGCGACAGGATGACCCTGGCCGAAAAGTCCTCCGCCCCCTGGGCGAAATCTATATACGGCGTTCCGAGCCCCCCAAGCTCCAGGGAAGCACCCTGGTCCGAGGACAGAATCCCCTTGCTGGCGGAGGAGCCCCATTTTATGGCGCCGACGACGGTCAATTTCTGGGCGGTGGGGTTAGTGTTCGCGCCGATGCTCACGGTGCTCGGGTTGCCGTTGGTCTGGTTGTCGCGGGCCAGGAAGGTATTGCCGGTGGTGAGCAGGCTGGCATACCCCCCGTAAGGGGCCGGATAGTAAGTAGTAAGGGTCAGGGTCTCGGAATCCAGCGTCCCGGGATGCCAGGCAAGGAACAAAAATGTCAGGATAAGCAGAGCTTTTTCCCTCGTCAGCCTGAACTCAATAACTATATTTCGGGTAGTTTCCATAAAACCCCCCCCCGGACTCGTAGTCTACGCTATTGCGCCGGAAAGATGAACCGTCCGCTCCAGCCGGAGCTTGACGGCGCGAACCTATTTAATACGCGTTTATAACTGTTATAGTCTACCACAAATACTCTTGTTATTCAATGGCACCGGCGGCGCTCACGCCAGGACTTCGGCGGCAAAGGCTTTGACCTCTTCCATGAAGCCCTGCCAGGAACTTACCGGCAGACAGCCTGTGCGGAAGATGACAAGATTGCCGCCTGCGCCCTGCACCCGCAGGCCCAGGTTGGCCTCGAACCAGGCGGCGCGCCGCGGCGTAAAGAACAGGTGCACCGCGGCCTCGTCGGGCCCGGTCAGGCGGTACCTGTCGGAGAACAGAGGGAAGGCCGGCAGGTCTATATCCTTAAAACCTATGGCCTCGCCTATTTTATACACAAAAGTCTCGGGCTTCAGATCGAAAGCGGGGACCGTGCAGCCGGGGCAGGCTATCAGCGCCAGCGTGAAATTATGGCTCTGACTGTTCTTGCCGCCGCCGGTAATATAGCGGTAGTCGAAAAAACCTATATTCCCGGCCCGGGATTGCGTCTGTATCAGGTTAGAGGATTTGCGCGAACGCCCCAGCCTGAAGATCTCGAGCCCGGTGCTTTCCAACGCTGAAACGTCCGGCCCTTCGGGAGAAAAAAGCAGGCCTATCGAGGCCGCCAGCTGTTCAAGGTCCTTGCGGCGCCGCCATTTTGAATAAAAAGAAAAGGCGATCACGACCGCCGGTAAGGCCAGGAATATCCACAGCATATTAGACTGAAGACTGGTTTCCATTACCCCTCCTTAGAAGCGGCGCAGCGCGCGCCGCAGGGCCAGGCTGCCTTTTATATTGCGGGCCGCCAGCCCCAGGCGGTCGCCCAGCCCGCGGTTCCAGCTCGAGACGCCGCTGGCCCTCTCGCCCAGCCGCATAGGCACGCGCAGCACCGTGAACCCCAGCTTTCTGGCCAGCGCGTAAGCGTAAAGGTCCAGCAGAAAATTCTCCGGCGCTCCCGCCCAGTGCTCCAGCAGCGAGCGGTGGAAGAGGGTGGGCTGGCCGTTTATGTCCCGGAGCACCGTCCCGAACAGCAGCGACTCGAAGACCGACATGCCCGCGGTAAAAAAAGTTTCGGCCGGCGGCCGCGCGCCGCGCAGGCCTTTCAGGAATATTTCCCCCCCGCGGGCGGAGCGCAGCCTGTCCACCGCGGCCAGGATCTCCGCCGGGTCGTACTGCAGGTCGCCGTGCGCCCAGCCGGCGTACAGCCCGCGGGCGGTTTTCAGCCCTTCGCTGATGCCGTGGCCGTAGCCCCGGTTCGCCGGCACGGTCACCACGCGCAGGAAAGGGTGCTCCGGCGCCAGCGCGCGCAGCGCGGCGGCGGAGGCGTCGGTGGAGCCGTTGTTCACCACTATCAGCTCGAAATCCGGCGCGTTAAGCGCGGCGGCGAACCCGCCCACCAGGCGCGCCAGGTTCCCTTCCTCGTTGTAGCAGGGGATGACGAGGGAACAGAAGATCTCCCGGGCGGAGCTATCCGTCGAGGCCATAGGCTTTCACCCTTTCCACGTCTTCCGGCGTACCCAGCGGCGTTATGCCGCGGGCCTCGTCCAGCACGAATTCCCGCCCGGCGGCGATAAGCGTATTGTAAAGCGGGGCCACGTACAGCTCTCCCGCCGCGGGCCCGGCCAGCGCCTCCCCGGCGGCGGAGAAAAAATCCGCGGCGTCCGTGAAATGATAAAGGCCGGTCAGGGCGTTGTCCGAGATCTGCACCTTTTCGGCCACGGCCAGCACCGTTGCGCCGGGGCCGAGGCGCGCGAAGCTCCATTTGGGGTCTTTGGCCGCGAGCTTGAAGGACCCCAGCACGCCGTCTTTTTTACCGGGACCGGAGAGTTTTTTCAGCAGCGTGTCCGACAGGAAACGCGTGTCGATATTGTAAATGGCGAGCCCGGAGCCGGGCGGCACCGCGTCTTTCGCCCTCATCACGGTCTCGGCCTGCCCGCGCGTGGGCGCGTCCAGCAGAACCAGCTCGAAGTCCGGCCGGAAAGCCGCGCCGCCGCAGATGCCGTCCAGCGCCGAGACGATAAAGCCCTCCAGGCCGTATCGCTCCTGGTGCTCTTTCAGGGCGATGAATATTATTTTGCGCGCCGGTTCCAGCGGAAGGCTCCGCAGGGAATGCTCGAACAGCGTGGCGCCGGCGGCGCGCAGCATGTATTTGGGCAAAGTATAGCCGGCCCTGGTGAATCTTGTACCAAGGCCGGCCATGGCTACGGCGTAAACGAGGTTCTTTTTCATCCGCGCTCCGCCCGCGTACGGTCTTACAGCAGTTCCGCCACCAGGGCCGCCAGCGGGCTGCGCTCGGTCTTGGTGAACGTTACGTGGCCGTAAAGCTTCTGGCCGCGCATCCGGTCCACTATGTAGGTGAGGCCGTTGGACGCGATGTCCAGGTACGGGTTGTCGATCTGGTACGGGTCGCCCGTCACCACCACCTTGGTGCCTTCGCCGGCGCGCGAAAGGATGGTCTTGATCTCGTGCGGCGTCAGGTTCTGCGCGTCGTCCACGATCATATACTGCTTGGGCAGCGAGCGGCCGCGGATATGGGTGACCGAGGCGATCTCTATCTTCTCGTTCTGCAGCAGGTATTCGAACTTCTCCATGGCGCTTTCCTGGTGGCGCTTGTCCATGATGAACTCCAGGTTATCGTAAATGGCGCCCATCCAGGTGGAAAGCTTCTCTTCCTTGGTGCCGGGGATGAAGCCGATATCCTTGCCCACGGGCACTATCGGGCGGCAGATGATGAGCTTCCTGTAGATGTTCTCCTCCACCGATTTCTGCAGGCCGCAGACCAGCGTTATCAGCGTTTTGCCGGTGCCGGCCGCGCCCAACAGCGTGACGAGCTTCACGGAGTCGTCCATCAGCAGTTCCATGGCGCAGCGCTGCTCCTTATTGAGCGGCCGGATGCCCCAGGGAGAGGGCTCGGGGTTAAGGGCGCGCAGCTTGGTGATGTCGGCCGGGTCCACGCGGCCTATGGCCGATTTCTTGGCGTCTTCCCTGGAATGCAGCACCACGAATTCGTTGGGCGACAGGTCCGGGGAGGGGCTGGCTATGACATGGTCCTTGTAGAACTTGTCCACCGTGTCGGACGAAACGTCCTCGGCGACTATGCCGGAGTAAAGCTCGTCCACGTTGACCTTGCCGGCCTCGTAGTCCTGCGCCACCAGGCCCACGGCCTCGGCTTTCAGGCGCAGGTTGATGTCCTTAGTGACCAGGATGATGGTGTGCTTCTTCTGCGCGTGCCAGAACGCGTTGTTCAGGATGCGGTTATCCATCTCCACCAGCTTGAATTCCTTGGGCAGCACCTGCGGGCGGTCCAGCTCCACTATCAGCGTGCCGCCGTGCTCGGTCTTCACGCCCGTGCTCAGCTTGCCCTTGACGCGGTAGCCGTCCAGCTTGCGCGAAACTATGCGCGCGCTGCGGCCGCGCTCGTCGCCGGCGTTCTTGAACGTGTCCAGCTCCTCGATGACGGAGATCGGGATGACCACCGTATTATCCTCGAATTTGGTGAAAGAAAGGGGGTCGTGGATAAGAACGTTGGTGTCGAGAATATAGAATTTTTTCATTTTTTTCTCCGGCTTTAAGGCCTTATTTTTACGCACGCTTATTTTAGCATAAAGCGACGCTTTGCCGGGCCGCGGCGGCCGGCGGCCCGGCAGTGCGGGGCCGCGTCTGACGGTAAAAAATAGTAAAATATAATTATATGTGCGTTTCTCAATTTCAAGGAGTTCGATGAAAACCGCGACACTGTTTGCCCCCCTGCTGCTGTGCCTTTCCCTTTCAGGCTTTTCCTACGCCGCCGGCCTGCCCTCCCTGCCCGCAGAAGCCGCCGGGCCCGCGGGCCGGGGCCCGTGGGAAGTGGCCGCGACCGCGGTGAAAGGCAACCTCAACGTTAAGGCGAAGGTCATACTTAAGACCGGCAAAGCGAAAACCGGCCGGCTCTACGAGCAGTCTTTCATCGCCCAGGACATAGAGGCCATCCTGGGCCTGGGCAGCGTGGACAAAGTGTCGGTGGAGCTGGAGGAAATAGAGGGCGGGGCGGTATCGAAGAAGCTGGCCGCGGTGGCGGGCTCCACCCTGCCGGTGCGCGTCACCTACGTGGTGACCGAAAAACCGATGATAAAGACCGTGACCGTGGCCGGCGCCAAGGAGCTTTCCAAGACCGCCGTCAAAGACGAAATGACCCTCAAGGAGAAGGATTTTTTCGACGAGCTGAAGATCCGCGAGGACATCGTGAAGATAGCCGACAAATACCATGAGAAAGGCTACATAGACGCCGCCGCCAGCTACGAGACGCGCTTCGACACCGCCGCGGCGCTGTGCTACCTGACCGTGCGCGTGACCGAAGGCAAAAAGGCGAAGGTGGCGGCGGTGGAGCTGCCAGGCGCGGCCGGCTTCCCGGTAAAAAAACTGGTGGGCAAGCTGAAGAACCGCCCGAAAAAGATCTACGCCCCCAAAGAGCTGGACGCGGACATCAAGGCGCTGGAAACCTTCTACAAGAACAACGGCTACGCCGATTTCAAGGTAACGGAGTCCTCGGCCTCCTTTAACGAGAACCGCTCCAGCGTAACGCTGCGCCTGACGCTCTCCGAAGGCCGGCGCCAGCGCTTCGGCGCCACCTATTTCTCCGGCAACACCATCTACCTGCCCAGCGAATTCACGGCCGATATAGCTTACCGCCGCGGGAAGCTGTTCAACCAGGAGCGCTTCGACGACACGCTGCGCGCCATACAGGACCGCTACGCGGACAAGGGTTACCTCAGGGCCGCCATAACCCCGCAGCCCGAGGTCAATGAAAAGACCGGCGAGACGGATTACACTTTCACCATCGTGGAGAACAACCCCATTTACGTGGACCACGTGGACGTGGAAGGCAACAAGGCCACCAAGACCTACGTGCTGAAGCGCGAAGTGGTGCAGAAGGAGGGAGAGGTCTTCAGCTCCTCCAAGGTGCGCCGCAGCCAGGAAAAGCTCCTCAACCTCGGCTTCATCGACGAGGCGAACCCCGTGATAAACCCCACCCCCGACCCCGACAAGGTGGACCTGATCTTCGACATCTCCGAAGGCAAGCCGGGCATGCTCACGGCCGGCGCCGGCATCTCCTCCACCGACGGGCTGGTGGGCACCGTGGCGCTGTCGCACATGAACCTGTTCGGCAGGGCGCAGCGCACGTCGCTGTCCTGGAACTTCGGCAAGAAGGTGCAGGACTACTACCTGAGCTGGTCCACCCCGTGGGTGGGCGACTCCCCCACCACGCTGGGAGCGGACATCTTCAACACGCGCCATTACAAGCCGTACCGCGACACGCTGTCCGCCTACACTGAGCGCCGCACCGGCGGCAAGGTTACGGTGGCGCCGCGCTTCTCCGACGACAAGTATCACCTCACTACCACCTACACCTACGAGAAGGTCAAGATCAACGAAGTGGACGCCGTCTATCTCAATGAACTCACCCCCGGCACCAGCGTCACCTCGTCGATATACGTCGAGATCGCCCGCGACACGCGCGACAACGTCTGGGACCCCACCCGCGGCTGCAGGACCTCCCTCGGGATCGATTACGCCGGCGGCCTGCTGGGAGGCCAGGTAAATTATTACAAACCGACCCTCTCCCACAGCTATAACCTGAAGCTGTTCTCCATAGACGACTATCCGTTCGTGATGGCCATCAGCAACAGGCTCGGCTTCGCGGGGCGCTTCGGCTCCACGAAGACGGTGCCGGTGTACGAGCGCTATTTCCTGGGCGGCGCGGAGACCGTGCGCGGCTACGCGAACAACGGCCAGATAGGCCCCCTCAACGGCGGCAAGGTCTACGACGTAATGAACCTGGAGTTCAAGTTCCCGCTGGCCAGGGAACGGCGCCGGACGATAGTGCAGTGGGCTTTCTTTTTCGACATCGGGAACTCCTGGAACGGGTTCGACGACGTCTCCGGGCGCTTCGGCACCGGGGTCACGAACCTGAAAGCGGGCGCGGGCTTCGGCATACGGTTCACCACGCCGGCCTTCCCCATACGGCTGGACTGGGGCTACGGCTTCAACCACAAGCCCGGCGAGCAGCGGTCGGACATTTACTTCACGCTGGGGAACCTGTTCTAAAGAACGGCCGGGGCGGGAGTCGAGGATCGAAGATCGGAAATCGGGCAGGAACAGGAAGATGGAAGGCAATTTATGAAGAAGATAATTTTTCTCGCACTTTTGGCGGCCCTGCCGCCCGGAGCCGGGGCGCTGGAGCTGCTGCTGGAGGACAACCGCGGCGAGTCGGGCACCATAGGCTACGTGGACATCGACAAGGTTTTCAAGGAGTACTCCGGCACCTCCGGCGCGCGGGACCAGTTCATTGCCGAGATCAAGAAAAAAGAAAGCGAGGCCGCGGCCCTGAAGACCGGGATCTACACGCTCAAAGCGGAACTGGATAAGCTGCGCCAGGAGCGCGAATTCGCGCTGACGCTCCCTTCGCTGATGGAAACGCGCAAAAGCGTGGCTGACGCTGCCGCAGCGGCCGCGGAGCCCCCCGCGCAGCCTGCCGCGCAGCAGCCCCCCCCCGACGCCCAGGTTTCCACCGCCGCGGCACAGGAAGCCGGCGCCGCCCCGCAGGCCCCCGCCCCCACGGCACAGGTCCCGGCGCCGGCCCCTGCCCCCGCCGCCGCACCGGCCCGGAGGCTTGACACCATAGATCTGCCCGGAGTGGGCGCGGTGCCGCTGCCGAACTTTAAATTCTCCGTTTCCACTTCGGTGCCGGAAATAGACGCCGCCATCGCTAAGAAAGAAAGCGACCTCAAGCAGAGCGAGGATTACCTGCGCGTGTTCCAGCGCCAGGCCGAGCGCGAACTGCTGGACTACGAAAGCCGCAAGAACGAGGCGCTGCTGGGCAAGATCTACGTAGCGCTCAAAGAACTCGCGCAGAAAGAAGAGGTCAGCGTGGTGGTGGACAAGCGCAACATCCTGTTCGGCCAGAGCGCGGTGGACCTTACGGACAAACTCCTGGAAAAGCTCGAGGATAACGGACTATGAACCTTACAGCCGCCGATATAGCGCGTCTGGCCGCGGGAACGCTGCGCGGCGACGCCGGAGCGCGGATCACCGGCGCCGCGCCGCTCGAAGCCGCCGGCCCCGGGGACATTTCTTTCCTGGCCGACGCAGCCATGGCCGCGGCGGCCGCCGCCTCGAGGGCGGGCTGCCTGCTGGCCCCGGCCGGCTCCGAGGCGCAGCTTAAAGATTTCGCCGGCACCGTGATCTTCACGAAGAATCCCAGGTACGTTTTTATGCTGGCGCTGCGGCTGCTGGAAAAAGATGTCCGCCCGCTGCCCGCGCCGGGCATCCATCCTTCCGCCTTCGTTTCGACGGCGGCCGCGCCGGGCGTCAGCGTACACGTAGGCGCTTTCGCGGTGATAGAGGAAGGCGCCGTGCTGGGCGACTGGTCCGTTATAGGGGCGCAGTGCTACGTGGGCCGCAACGCCAAAGTAGGCGCCCGCTCGCGCCTGTACCCGGGCGTAAAGCTGCTGGACGGCTGCGAGGTGGGACCCGACGTTATCCTGCACGCCGGGGCGGTGATAGGCTCCGACGGCTACGGCTACGTTTCCCCGGAAGGCCGCCACGAAAAGATACCGCAGCTGGGTAAGGTCATAGTGGAGGACAGAGTGGAGATCGGCGCCAACACCACCATAGACCGCGCGGCGCTGCAGACCACGGTGATAGGCGCCGGCACCAAGATAGACAATTTAGTGCACATAGCGCACAACGTCCGCATAGGCAGGAACTGCCTTATAATGGCGCAGGCGGCAATAGCCGGCTCCACCGTAATAGGCGACAACGTGATAGTAGCCGGGCAGGCCGGCATCTCGGACCACCTGACCGTGGGGAACAATACCGTCATCATGGGCAAGACCGGCGTGATGAGCAGCCTGGGGCCGAACGAACTGGTGT
>SESF01026616.1_pt1 | contig 13144 bp, 12 predicted proteins | sample 3171521 | NCBI WGS metagenome assembly SESF01 (sample SAMN10866945, study PRJNA518727) | freshwater metagenome | biome: subpolar coniferous forest; feature: holomictic lake; material: water; isolation source: holomictic Lake 227, 6 m and 8 m depth | place: Canada: near Kenora, Ontario | collected...
ATTTGAGTATATAACCAAATAAGGCTAAAAAACAACCTTTTTAAGGCTGAAACAGGCTAATAGCCTGTTTCATGGGGTGTTTCCGGTGATGCAAATAGCGGCCTTGAAGTGCCCTAAACTAGGGCGGTTCAAGGGGGAGTTTCCCGACTTATCCATTCATTTTTTTGCCGCTCCCCTCAATTATGGGCAGAATTCTTCCCCTTGCGACCGTAACACGCCACCAAGGCTTGGAGACTTGGAAATTACAAGGCCCTCAACAAGTTTCCCGGAAAAAAACACCCATGTTTCTCCATAGATCCACGCATCATAATACATATAGCTATTACTTAAATCTTTAAAATCAGGCTCACCAAGAATTTCAAGAACTTGTTTTTGCTGCATCCCACAAGCGACTAGGTTTTTTACATTTTTACTTCTCTGCTTTCTTTTCGCTTTAAATTCTTCAACTTGTTGCTTTGTTTGAAGCTTAATCTCTTTGCTTTTCTCTTTATCAATAATTGTGGTTACTAATTTTGATAATTCCGGGGTCATCTTAATTTTAGAACTAGGACTTCCGATTATTTCCCCAGTTTCGACACTCACAATGCTTAATGTCACATCCAACTGATTTCCGATATCTGTTAGTATCCCCGTCACAATATATTGTGCACCATACAACTTCCCTATTTGTTGAGCTTGTTCCGGGTTTATTGCTCCTGAAAGTGATAGTTTTTGTTCTTCAAGAATGCGCTCAATACCAGATCTTTCCAGAACCACAATATCTTTTGTTTTTCCGACCTCAGCTTGTAATTTACGAACAAGATATCTTCCAAAAACCACGATCTTGCCATCCAAGTCTGTGAAATCCACAAAAAATATTTTGTGGATGCCTGTAGTATTATGCAAAAAACCGATAGTTTGAGATGAAACTTCCAAGACCAACTTGTCCACAAGAGATGTTGAATTCGAGCAGTGACCAGGGACAGGCGTAAAAAACTCTATCAAAAAGATATTCAACAAAACGATTCTTTTAATGAAATACATAAATCCCCCTTTACTACTATCTCATATCCCAGTCTTTAAAATTTAAAACGCCTTTACCATCAAATTCAAAGCGGGAAAAATACTCCTTTTTCATAACATCACAGTAACTAATATTTAAAAAATATTTCCCCTCTCGTAGACCGTGCAAATAAGCTTCAAACATCGTATCCATAATTTCAGCAGTTTTCTCGGCACCAATTGAATTAATCTGTTTACTCCAGTCCTCTACCCCTTCTATATTCGGGATTTTTAAATTAATATTAACCGCACACCCTTTACCAATATTTTCTAATATTATTTTATACGGCTTTATCAACTCTCCGACCTGAGAGATGTCGTCTAGTTGCCGGACCATCACCAAAGGTCTATTTGCCATTTCTGTTGCCCAAGCCGTCTCTTTTCTAAGCAAATACGTCTCCCATGAATACCACAAGATAGCAGCTAGAGTTAAAAACAAGACCTTATCTGAGTAACTAAATTGTCTCCGTTTGATAAGCACAAAAACAACTAATACCCAAAGGAGTGCAAGCAGAAACCAATACTTCTTAAAAAAGGAGAATAACTTATGTAAAAGAGGGGTCATAATTATATTTGCCATTCAGTTCACATTGAAAACTATTTTCATCTTGCCGCCAGTGGCGGTCGCCCGGTACGGCCTGGTGCCGGCATTGATATAATCCGCGAAAGCCTTTGCTGTGGCGGCCGCAGTCAGACCGGGCTTTAAAATAGTTGGGATATTCCAGCCGGCGATATGGTCCGTTGTTCCGTCGGGACGCATATAGCGGAATATCGAAAGCCACAAATCTATAGTGCCATCGATGCCAGGCTTGAGCCTGCCGGTGGCTGTTCCGGAGATTTCCACGCGGCCGGAAATGCCGCCAACTGTCACTTTGTCGGCGGTGACTTTAATCTTTTGGGTTTTGTCGTATGAAGCGGCGTCCAAGGTGGCGCCCTTTGCGAGTTCAAGCTCGGGGTTGTATATAGGCCGTTTCTTTTTTTCCATAGCCCCCCCTCTAACCTATTTTAGCCGCTACACCGACAGGTTCCAGCTGGGCAGTTAAGAGCCAATCAGTGAGGCCTTTTTCTATAGTTACTGTGATTTTGCGGCCATCAGTTGTTGTTTTATTTTTTATAGATTTTAAAGCTTTTTGAAACACATGCCGGCGAGCGTCCCGGCGTTTATGCCAACCGGCGGCCGGCAGCGCCAGTTCATCAATCAAGCCCAATAAAGATTTGGAGTAAATGGCACCATCCTCTAAAGAGATCAGCCTCGGTTCAAGATATAACCTTAAAAGGAACCAGAGCTCGCTTTGTATATACACAATTTCTTTGGGCCGACTGACTACCTTCCGATTAATGAGCTGGGCGCTCAACGGTGTAGAAAGCTCAACTTTCAACACGGTTTCCAGTTGACCATGCTTCATTCCTTCCGCAAGCTCAACACTGTGTAAAAGTGAAAAACCGCGGTTCATGGTATTCTTAAAACCCAGGGAAGCCAGGTCGAGGTAATAACCCATGTATTTTAATTTCCACACTTTATTGGTTAACTGCACCAGATCCCGGCCACCGAAATTGGTATAGCCTAAAAGTTTAGCCAGCTCCCGGATTGAAACATAGCAATAACAAACAGACGGCGCATCAGTGTATGAATGATATGCGCTACCTTGTTGCGCCCATATATGTTCTATCGCCGCGAGTATCCGCGCATGCTCTACGGTTGGAATTCCTAATTCTTCGCCTTTGGGTTTTATCCGGCCCCGCAGCATAGGAATAACTGTAATCTCACCATCCAAGGTTCTAAACTTCGCCTGGATGACATCGGATTTAGCTTTATTGGTGGACAGTGTGAAGAAATTGGAGCTCATGAAGGTAGCCCAGGGGATTGTTTCTTTGCTGTAGGGGACCGCCATTACTTTCTTTTCTGCCTGGCCGGTTGGATGGGGTAGGGACAGACTAGAAAATAAAGCCAACTGATTCTCTTCAAAATAGGTCCTTAATTTCTCAGGCGCGGAAGACGGGTGTTGTTTCCCCTTTTCAACTTCTTTATTTTTTAATCTTTTCTTTAACAAAGCTGTCAGGTATTTTTTAGGCTCACGGACAGCTTTGGTTTGTATTTGATATTTCAGCTCGCTGAATTCTTCGGCAACTATGTTTTCACCTAAAAGGCGGACTGCTTTTTCCCAGAAAGCCCGGCTTTTTGCGTCCCCTGTAAGCTGGATAATATCTTCGATTATGTAGTTTCCCATAGATTCCCCATCTGACTTGGTCTGAAAAGTCGTTCGCAACGATTCTAATCGTTATATTCTAAAGACCGTTTACTCTAGAGCCCTATTTTTCATAGGGAGCCATGCAACCCGCAGCCCATAGCTTTTGTCTAAAATACAACCCGCAGCCCATAGCTTTAGCCCTAAATGCAACCCGCAGCCCATAGCTTTAGCCCTAAATGCGACCCGAATGCCATAGCTTTTTGGGGGTTGTGGATAACTTTCCCCGCAAATATTCAATATTTGGTCCCTTTTTCTTTATTCCAGGCAGCCGAATATTCAAAACACTTAAGACAAAGAGCAGAGTAAGTGTTTTTTCCGATCTCTACCCCAGACTCTATGGGGCGTTCGCACCAGCCGCAACACATGCCAGGGGTGTCGAATGGGCGTTTTTCCGATTCCGGGGTATGGGTTTTCATGTACTCTACTAAATCACCTTTCTCCTTAAACTGCTTAAAAAATTCATGGTGTTGAGTTTTTTCTTTCATATAACTTCCTTGGTTTAAGCACTTGCCAAAGACTTTTAATCTGCCGATTGGCCGCCCCAAGAGGCCGCTGGAGGCTTTAAACGGTATAAATAAAGCCCCCCTACCCACCCCCCGGCACCGGTTTGGGCTCAAGCGTCGCTACCTTTTGTTCTAACATTTTCTGATCCATTTCATTAAAATACAGGTTTGCAACCACGTGGATTAATGAAACAATGCCAAGAACGGCATCCCGCAATTGTGGTTGCGATTCATTGTCTCCCAGATTTACCATTGTCAAACGCGAGTCTAAATATTTATCGGCCACAATCCAGCGCCGGTCTGCTTCAGAATCGCCAATACTAATGGCAAGCGGTTGTTGTTTTAATGAGCGCAGTTTATCCGCCCACAAATCACCTTCCAATTCACCATAATGAAAGGTCACATTGCGGCACTTTTCTAAAATAATATTAACACTAGGAGAATCTTTTTTATTATCCAGTTTAAAAGCTAGTTTTGTTCTAATCGATTTATCAATTTCTTGGACCGCAGCCATTTTTCTGAGCTTTAAAACTAAATCATCTTCAGTTTTACGGTTGAATATAAGCCACGCCTCGTAAGCATGGGCGCAAAACAATCGCCAAAAATAAAACATATGACTAAAACGATACTGCCCCAAATTAGTATCTTGCGCAACCTTGCTTTCAAAGAATGGTGCCAATAACTTCATAGTTAGCCCAATGTCCTGGCTAGAGAGAAGTAGGCTCAACATCCATTTTGCGGCTTCAGTATCAGGGAAATACAGCTTAGGGTCTCCCGGAAGAATATTAAATTGTCCAGAAGACTCTAGGAAGTTAAATAGATGTAAATTTTGTTCCATTGTCTGAGACGGTATATTATCCATCTTTGTATTTCCTAAACCCCTCAAATAATTGCCGGAATGAGGTAGGCTTGTATTTATCAAAGCCTTCCTGGTCAACAAAAACAAAATCGTATTCCACGTCCTTTTGAACACGATTAATATCCTCGCACCACTGCCGCAACCGCGCCATCTTCAGCGGCACGTCCAAATCTTCCAACCCTTTGGTTTCCACGATAACTATCCGCTTGATGGACAGTTTGACCATAAAATCCGGGTAGTAATTTGAAATGTCGCCATCAGCCTTCACATAGTCCAACTTGAAATGCACAGCCATGTAATTCTTGGCATAGGAAACTATGTCGTCGCAATCCTCAAGAAAAGCGGCAAACTGAAGTTCCAATGGGCTATCGCCAATAATGCGGTTGAAGATGCTTTTCTTTGGAACAAGGTAGCCCTGTTCCTTGGCTACAAAAGGCCGGGTCTGGCGTAACTTTATCGTATCCCGGATCTCGGCGTCGCCTTTGTTCCGGACGGTCAGCGCGTTGATAGCTTTTTTAAAGCTCTCGATCAGGGTTTTTATAGCGGCCAGTTCCGATAAGTTGCGTAAAGTGTTGGGGTCTTCCAGTTCCACCGGGCGGTCAAATAACTCCTGTTGCACAAATGCCTTAACTTTTCCATACAGCACGTCATAGCCACTGACCAGGCGCAAATCTTTCATAATGCTTTGCGCGAAGTAGCCGATAACGCTGCGGTAATCGGCAACGCCGGCTGTGTCAAGAATAGTAGTATGCGTAATATCGCCGGTGGCGATGTCTTTAAATACGATCTCCCGCTGTTCTTCTGCGCTGAATTTTAGGCAGGCTAATTTCTGGTGTCCCATAGAGGCGATGTTTAGATCGCCCAGGCTTTTGTATTCCCTGTAAACGCGGGGCGTCAACACCGGGATTTCAATGTCCAAGGCGGCGATGTCTTTCCTGGTATTTTCTTTGTCGATCTCCACGACCAGCGGAGTCTTCGGCCCGGTCCCCTCACCCATTGCTTTGCGCTCCAACACCACGCCTTCGGCTTTGATGGATTCCACAAAATCCATAAAGGCACTGGTGCCGATCACGCTGACCAACTCCTCCACGTCGCCGGGATACATCTTGCGCAGGCCCCGGCCCAACGTCTGCTCGGGAAGGATGTTGCTTTTGGAGGCGTAGGCGCGCAGGCCCACAATAGTGGTAACATTGCGAACATCCCATCCTTCTTTTAACATCATTACGGAAACAATGGCTTTGTATGGGCTGTCCATTCCGTCAATCTCATTGGCCTGTTTGCGCAGGGTATCCAGTTCTTCTTTGTCTTTACCCGAGGCAGATTCGGAAATATCGCCGTTGTTCTTGGTGTGAATAACCAGCACGGCGCCTTTTAAGTCCGGGTAATGTCCCTCAAGATACGCGGCAACGTCGTCACAGTTGCGGGTGTCATCGGTCATTACAAATAGGATCGCCTTTTTACCCATCTTCTCGTGTTCAGCGTATGCCTTACGCCATTCGATCACGCCCAGATGGATATAGTCGGTATATTTCTCGGTATACTTCGCGCTCTGGCGCTCCTGTAATTTAGCGCGGCTGGGCGCGTCAGGCAGGACGGGATGTTTGACGACGTTCTGCGAGATGGCCTCCACCAGCGGGTAATCGGCCACGGTCTGCACAAAAATGGCGCCGTTGTCGTGTTTAGGCGTGGCCGTAGTGTCCACTTGCATAGAAAGGGCCGCCCCCTTTTGCTTTAGCCGGTTGTGTATGTCTTCGATAGATTTAAACCAGGCCATGCGCGGGTCGTGAATATGGTGCGCCTCATCATTTAACACCATCAGCTCGTCTATATCCCGGACGATCATGCCCAGGTCCACCTTGGAATCCGTGGTAGCGCCCGTGGGCCGCTTGCCCAGGAAATAATCCCGCATATCTTCATCATCCGCCGCCGGCGGAATGTCGTCGCCCGAATAAACACGGTGAATGTTTGTTAAAAAGATATTGCCCGTAGGCCGGGTAATACGCACTTCATCCTGCAGATGAAGCGTCAGTTGAAAATCGTCACGCCAATTGCGGCCGTCAAACCCGTTATCCGGCAGTACCGGATCTTCAAAGAAGATACGGAGCCCCTGGAAATCCCGGTAAACCCGGTCCAGCACGATGATATTGGGCGTAATAACCAGAAAGTTGCGCGCCAGTTCAGATTCCGGCTCGTAGAGCTTGTGGTAAAAACTCCAGGCCAGTGCCAGGCTCAGTACCTTGGTCTTGCCGCTGCCGGTCGCCATCTTCACTACGAACCGCCGCCAGGTCTCGTCAAACATGCCCCCGGACACAAGGCCGCTTGCATCAAAGCGCATCATATCGTGTTTGTCTTTAACCCCCGCCACATCGTAGAGGTAGACAATTGTCTCCAACGCCTCGCGCTGGGCGAAGTAATATTGAAACTCCGCCATGGTCCCGTCAGCCTTTTGCAACAAGTGCGGCGTGTTGAACCACCAATTGAGCAGGCTCCGGCTGGTGCCGGCCGCGCCCACATAGCCACTGTCCCGGAACTCTTTTACTTTGCGGCGCAGTTCCGCAACGAGCGGCGGCATGAGTTTTTCCATGCTGCTTTCCCGCAACGCCTCATCAGCGGGAAACCAACGGATGCCCGGATCAAGAACCGTGTGCGGGGATTGCGGGAAGTCTTTATGCAGCGCCATTACTTCTTCCCCCCATTCTTCCCCGCGCTCACTTCAATAATTGTCATGGTGTCGTTGCCGAAAATGTCCACCACCTTGACCGCGATCTTGCGCCGGCCCGGAGTGCATTCATGAAAGACGCTTTTTAGTTCCAGCATCCGGTCCTTCTTTGTGCGGAAACTCTGCCATTCATTTTCAAAGATGTAGTCCCCGGTCCAGCGTTCTTCCCATTCGCCGGTGTCCTCATTCTTTACCCGGATAATCTCGCGCTTGCTCTCAAAGTTGAAGTCTACAGACCAGTAATCAATCCAGTCCGTCCAGTTCTTGGTGAGCACTTCGCGGTTGACTATCCCGTGCGCGTCTTTACTCACCTTCACGATCTGGCCCTTCTCAACAACGATCCGGCTCCCCTTGTTCTTGATTTCCGCCTCGGCGTTGGCAATAGAGTCCTGCGAATAGAACACCGAAAAATCCGTCAGCTCCACCGCCACACTGCTTTCATATTTCTTGGATTTTATAAGTGGTTTAACCTCAATAAAGGAAACATCGTGGAAGACTACCTGGTTCTTTTCCACCGCCCGCTTGTCAAAGACCTCAGCCGGAATATACTTGGGCGCAATATCAATGCCCTTGGCCCGCGCCTCGTCCAGCACGTTCGGGAACAGGCCCATCTCAAATTCAAAACCCAAGATATCCACCTTAGTGATGTGTTTTTTGCGGCATTCCAGGATGATCTCTTCCACGAACAGGCGCGTCACCGGCAGGTTGACCGGCCCGACTGCCACCAGCCGCCCGGCCTTTTTGCCGTGAAAGCTGGCGAAGCCAGTCGTCTTTTCCGCGCGGTAGGCGCGCAGGATCAGGTCGAGAAAGGCGGCTTCCTTTTCCGCCAGTTGTTTCTGCTGTTCCGCTTCGCGCAGGTTAGGGTTGACGCCGATGTAGTGTTGGCGCTCGTACTTGCCCAGGTTGAGTATCTCAAAGGCGCGGTAGTCCTTCCCCTCTTCCTTCAACTGCCGCTGGACACCGATCAGGCGCTTGCGTGTGGTGTGGATGGCGAATTTGCCGAGGTCGCTGACAATCCATTTTCGGCCGAGCTTCTCCGCTACAGCGGCGGTAGTGCCAGAGCCGCCGAAAAAGTCGGCGACAAGGTCGCCTTCGTTGGAAGAGGCTTTGATAATGCGCTCAAGCAGGGCTTCGGGTTTTTGGGTGGGGTAATTACAACTTTCTAATGCTTGCGAATTCACAGGAAAAAGATCAGCCCACAAGTCATCAACAAACCTTTCACCGGACACATCAAGATACTGTCTTTTTCTAGGATTGCCAGTGGATGTGAATTCAATAATCCCATCTTTTAAGGCTTGGTCTATTCTTTCTTGAGTCCAAATCCAATGCATACCCGACGGAGGTTCAAGGGTATGCTTGCCGAAATTCCGTGCAGGCCCCTTTCCCTTTTGAACAAGACTCACAAGTTGATATTTACGCCCGGTTGCGGAATCAGTCTTATCAAATTTCTTCTCATACTCAGGTTCCTGTTCACGGGTTACTTGATTGAACAGGTTCTTGCTTTTAGCGTAAAAGTATATGTAATCATGCACGTTGCCAAAACTATTACTCTGTGCTTTGACTACCCTTATTTTTTGCCATATTATGGCATTCTTATAGCCTACAGAACCAAAGACTTCATCTAGGATCTGCCGAAGATGACTATTCACCCGCCAATCACAATGCACATAGATGCTACCATCCTCCGCGAGTAGATCACGCGCGAGGATGAGCCGTTCGTAGATCATAGCGATAAAAGAATCCGCACCCTTACCCCAAGTGTCGCGGTAGGCGATTTCTTCCAGAATATTGGCCTTCTTGGTGAAGGTGTCGCCGCCGATTTCGATGTCCATCGAAAAATCTGCGCCCACGTCGAACGGCGGGTCAATATAGATTAGTTTAAGACCGCCCTGCTTCTCGATCTCCTCGCGCAATGGGCCGTTCTTTAGCGATGAGAGGATGAGCTTATTGTCACCCCAAATTAACTTGTTCGTCCAGCCTTTCGTCTGCCGTCCGCGAGTGTCAAATAAATCAAGCTGAAGGCCTGTATCCTCCGGCTTCTCGGCGCGTGGCTCGTCTACCTGCTCTATAACCTGGAACGGTAGGACGATATTGCAGACTTCGCTGGTCTTGCCATTCCAGACCAGTTCCACCTCGCGCTTATCCTCAAACAGTAGAAAACGGTATTTGTCCGGCAAGGGTTTGCCCGCCGCAATATAGCGGGCGATCTCCTGCTGTTCGGGTTCGGTTAGTCTTGGCATAGAGAATCTTTTTTAAAACGCCGCCGCACGGATATACGGATTGCCGTATATCCGGATATATGGATATCTAGCGCGAACTGTGTTTATAGAGGACACTATTCTCTTTCTTGCTTTTAAAATCTTCAAGCAAAGTGGTTAGAGCCAGTGCGACGATTTCGCTTTTATCTATATTCTTGCGCGCTTTCTTAAGTTCATAGTAAACATCGGTTAATTTCTCGGCAACCGCTACCGGCAAAGAAAAGAGCAGTTTCTTCTTAGTGGTCTGTGCCGGGGCTTTATGTGCAAAAAAGGTGTTTACCCCCCCGCCCGGCGCGGGAGCCGGTTCACCCTTTCCTTTACCGATTATTGAAACTCTTTTCATATTAACTCCTTGGCGACTGATTTATAAGCTTCCGCGCCTGACGCGGCCGGCATAAGCTGGATAAGAGCTTTCCCGGCAGTAACCGCGTCCGGGAATTTTATTGTACGTGGAATAACGGTTTTGAAGATGTTTTTATAGAGGCTATGCGCTTCTGTTAAAACCTCGTTGGCGTGAAGCGTGCCTTTGCTGAACATGGTGATAAGGTATTTACAATGGATCTTCGGGTTTGTGTTCTTCTTGACCAGGTCGACCAGGTCGTTATGTTTCTGCAATGCCCGGAGCGCCAGGTATTCGGCCTGAACAGGAACCAGAACCATATTAGAAGCGGTTAAGGCGTTTATCGTCAAATTCCCGAGCGCCGGCGGGCAGTCAATAATAATGAAGTCGTAGCGCGGCAATTTCTGAATTGCGTTCTTTAACTTAAATTCCCTGGATAATGTTGTTTGCAGCTCGACCTCAAAGGCTGAGAGGTCTATATTGGACGGGATTATTGAAACATTATCTATGGACGTTGCCTTGATAACCAGCGAGAGCGGCTTATCGTTAACAAGTGAAGTGTAGATGTTCTCCTGGAACGAATCGGGATTGTGCCCGGTTGAGATAGTAAGGCTGGCCTGCGGGTCGAGATCTATTAAAAGAACACTTTTCTTTAGATTGGCCAGGGAAGCTGCAAGGTTTAAGGCGGTGGTGGTCTTGCCGACGCCGCCTTTGTGGTTTGAAATTGCGATTATCAAGGTGCCCCCTTATAATATATCCGTATATCCATATATACGGATATCTAAATATACCGAATATTCCCAGCTGCTGTCAAGAAAATTGCTACCCCGACTAGCGGGGGGGATTAAAACCGCTTCTTAAATTCCGTGCAAGCGTCCTCTGGGGAGACGTTTAAGTAAATTTCAGTTGTAGCCAGGTGGTCGTGCCCAAGGAACATCTGGAGGTAGCGGGTGCTTAGTCCTTTTTTAACACAAGTAGCCGCAAAGGTATGCCGCAGCACATGGGGGGAAACCTTTTGGGTGATCCCGGCGCGATTTGAAACGCGGCGGACGATCTTCTGGATTCCCCTGGAGCTGTAATTGAAGGCGTCGTTTAAGGAGAAATAATGAGACAAAACCGTAAAGGCTCTTTCAGTTAGAGGCACAATGCGGCGTTTTGTTTTCTTGCCGAACGGACCGCCCTTACCGTAGACCAGGAGGCGGCGATCCTGCCAAAGGAGGTTCTCTTTGGTTAGGCCAGCCAGCTCTGAAACGCGGAGTCCGGTATCAAGCAGGGTGGAAATAACTACTTTTTCAATTCCGGAGCTGCAGGCATTGGCGAGGCGGTCGGCGTTTTCATTCGTTAAAGGTTCGCGTTTGTATTGGTACATAGTTCGTATTCTACAAAATAAGCGAACTCTGTGCGTATATTCCAACAGGGGAGCCGCAGGAAGGGGGGATTTGGTAACGCCGGGAAGTTCGCTTTTATGGAGCGAAGGCGAACTGTGGCGGTGTACGGCGGGCCGCACGGTTGAGGTACGGCAGCCAAGCGGTTAACAAGCGGTTGACGAGCGGCCAGCAAGCGGGTTGCAAACGGTTAATCGAGCGGTAAACAGAGCGGTGATGCAAACGGCGCGCGGCCGGCGGCGGGGGGGATATCCGTATATCTGGATATCTCTAAGGCCGCCACGCCGCAGGGAAACCGAAGGGGCCGGGCGAGGACCTAAAAGCCGTGCAAAGCGAACATGGGTACGGTCTCCGGTAAGGTAACAAACGGGCCATTGTGCGGCCTTGGTATATTGGGATAATAATACGAGTAAAGTGAAACGCTATTTCTGAGGTGGCCCAGAGCAAAAATTGATTATTTGCATAACTAGGTAAATATGAGATATCTTATTTGACACAATGCTAAGCCATATATGGAATACTTTGCCATTTTTATCTGCCGCTGTTGTCGGGAGTATCGGTACTTTAATGACTGCATGGCCGAAGGCAGTATCTAGATGGGAACAGAAGAATACACTGGCTGTCCGTATCGTTGGTATTAGCATGGCTATGATTGGGCTATTAGGTTCCATTTCTGGGTATCAACAACAGGCTCTATTAGTGACCAAGAATGATTTAACACCTCTCGCTACCCATCTTGATATCGAAAGAATTAATAAAGCCAACACTTTTCCTCAAACTCATACAGCGATTCAGAAGAAGGATATCTCTTTTTTTATAAATAACCAATTAGTTGGCAATTCCACAAAGACACGGTCATTGATTACTCTCACAAAAGAAGAACTCAAAAATATAGTCCTAATTGTACACAATGACAGCCAATTTACACTACGTGAGATTCAATTGCAAATTGTAATATGGGGCTGTCAAATGTCCGGACCTTCTTGGCAAGAACCAATAAAGCATACTCCAGAGTATGGGGCACTATCTTTCAATAATCCGAATCCTGCTAACGGGATAAACCCTAAGACACGAATTGCTTTTCCATCAATCAATGCAAATTGTACACAGGGTATTCCATATCCAGGGCTGATTGAATTTAGCATTAAGGACACGGATATCATGAGATTCCCCTTTACCTTTCTGATAAGCTCCTAAAATTTAGGGCATGGATGTAGGTCTATATAATTTTTTGCCTGATCGCGGCCCTTGTGGGGCGGGGTCTATGGCTTCGTAATCAACCAGCGGGTTTAACCGGCAACCTTCGTCGGATACCAGAGCATCCCGGAATGCAAAAGCGGCTTGGAGCGGCATTTCAGGTTTTACAACACAGAGCGGCGGCACCAGTTTTTGGGGAACAACCTCCGTGGGCGACATACTCGGCCGGGATGGTTTAGATCGGCGACGAAGGCGGGCAGGAACAGATTGATGTAATCGGGCCTTATCGCCAACGGCGGCAAGGGGGGGCTTGCGGCCGCGCAGGGCGAAGCAATATAGCGGGGGAAGGACAACTTGCGATAATGGCTGCCGGATATCTGTATATATGGATATACGGATATCTATAATTAAAAGAATAGAATGCGGGCACCAAAACAAGGCGCAGCAAGGATGTGATATTGGGAAATCCGGGAAAGTGCGCTTTTACGGGTGGAAGGCGAACGGCGCCGGCCATTAAACTTTTGCTACATTGGGGGTGGATCCCTGGAAACAACCCGGCCAGAAGTCGTGAAGACTTCTGGCCGGCCTACGAC
>SESF01013310.1_pt1 | contig 13140 bp, 8 predicted proteins | sample 3171521 | NCBI WGS metagenome assembly SESF01 (sample SAMN10866945, study PRJNA518727) | freshwater metagenome | biome: subpolar coniferous forest; feature: holomictic lake; material: water; isolation source: holomictic Lake 227, 6 m and 8 m depth | place: Canada: near Kenora, Ontario | collected...
TCATGTCCCATCGGAGGGAGAATCCCCTGAAAGACTTGGCGAAATAAAAGAGGGTGAAAATGGGTATCCGCACTGCAATTGTCACTGGGGCAAACAAGGGAATAGGAAAGGAGACAGCCCGCGAATTGGCAAAGGCAGGGTTTCGGGTCATTCTTGCCTGTCGGAACACCCAAGCCGCAGACCAGGCCAAGGCTGAGATAACCCAGGAAACAGGCAACAGGGAAGTTCATGTCGTTTCTCTGGACATTTCTTCACGAAAATCGATTCAGGATTTTGTCGAACAGTTCAAGGAGCAGTTTGGCACACTGAATGTGCTGGTCAACAACGCCGGAATATCAAATACAAGGGATGAAAAGACAAGCGACGGCCTGGAACCCATAATCGGGACGAATTTCTACGGAACCTTCATGCTCACACAAAGGCTTTTGCTGCTTTTCGAGAAGGGAGCAGAATGCCGCATCATTGTCGTTGTCTCAAACATCTACACAATGGGAAGGTTCAGCTTCGATAGGATTGGAGCCTACCGGTGGGTCAAGGCATACGCGGTATCGAAGTACCTTCTTCTGCTCTATGTTCTGGAATTGGCAAAAAGGAACAAGGAATCCGGCATCGAGGTATTCGCCGTTCATCCAGGAATCGTCAGGACAACGATCATGTTCACGAACAAGTGGTACGACGCAATTATCCGTGTGATATTGAGTCCGTTCTTCATTGACCCCGTGGAAGGATGCAGGACGAGCGTATATCTGGCACTCTCCGAATCAGTACGAGGGCAAGGCGGGAGTCTCTTCGCCAAGTCAAAGCGAATCGAGATACCAGCAAGGTTCAGGGACCTTGAATTGGCGGAGAAGGTTTGGGACCTGGGAATGGAGTACCTGAACAGGCAATAAGGTGGCATCTTGCCCCGATGGCCGGATCCAGGGGAATCTTGGAAAACTTCAAGACAATCCAAAGAAACCCGAGCTATGCTCGGGCCGACGCGAGGCGCGCCATCCCTGGCGCACTGGCATCCTGCAGGCTTTGACGCGGACCGATCACGCAATCAGAAGCTCAGCACCACCTTCCCGGACTCCCCCCCGATCATCGCGTCGAAGCCCTTCTGGTAGTCGTCAAAGCTGAACCGGTGGGTGATGATCGGTGTTATGTCCAATCCGGAGCGGATCATGGCTTCCATCTTGTACCAGGTCTCGAAGATCTCGCGGCCGTAGATGCCCTTGATGAAGAGGCCCTTGAAGATGACCTGGTCCCAGTCGATGCCGGAGCCCTTGGGCATGATGCCGAGCATGGCGACGCGGCCGCCGTGGTACATGTTCTCGAGCATATCGCCGAAGGCCTGGGGGCTGCCGGACATCTCGAGGCCGACATCGAAGCCGCCGACCATGCCCAGGCCCTCCATGACGTCGGCGAGCTTTACTTTCGTCACATTTATGGCATTCTCGATTCCCAGCTTCCGGGCGAGGCCGAGGCGCCAGTCGTTGACATCGGTGAGGACCACGTTGCGCGCCCCGTTGTGGCGGGCGATGGCTGCGGCCATGATGCCGATGGGGCCGGCTCCGGTAACCAGGACATCCTCTCCCACGACATCGAAGCTGAGGGCGGTGTGGGTAGCGTTGCCGTAAGGGTCAAAGATGGAGGCTATCTCGTCGGGCACTGAGGGATGGACCTTCCAGACATTGGTCTGGGGTATGGACACGTACTCGGCGAAGCAGCCCTGTCGGTTGACACCGACACCTAGGGTATGAGGGCAGAGGTGGCGCTTGCCGGCCTTGCAGGCGCGGCACTCGCCGCAGACGATGTGGCCCTCGGCAGAGACGCGTTCACCGAGCTTCCAGCCCTTGACCTCGGGGCCGATTTCGACAATCTCGCCGACGAATTCATGGCCGATCACCATGGGGGTCTTGATGGTGCGCTGGCTCCAGGCGTCCCATTTATAGATGTGGACATCGGTGCCGCAGATGGCTGTCTTCTTGACCTTGATGAGGATGTCTCCAATGCCAACCCTGGGCATCGGAACATCTTCCATCCATATTCCCTCTTCCGGGGACTTCTTTACGAGGGCTTTCATGCGGGCTCCTTTTGAACGCTATCCAGCCTGGGGCCAATCAGCCATGGCTATCCAGTCCCGGGCTGTACACGGATACTGCTTGTACCCCGCTTCTTGCCTTGCAGGCGTCCATACTTCGGGGTTCGATAGTATAAATCCCTTTTTTCTCGCTGTGTAAAGAAAGGCGGCGCTGAATCCCGTCGAGAATGGAAAGAAGGGTTTCCAGGTCCAATGGGAGAATCAGTGGAGACAGGCCCGCACAGGTTGCACATAGAGAAGCTCGTTGCCGGCGGGGATGGGCTGGCCTTCCTGGAGGGGAGGGCTGTCTTTGTGCCGCTCACGCTTCCGGGCGAGGACGTCGTGGCAAGGATAATCCTTGAACGGAGCGATTATCTCCGCGCTGAACTCGTTTCAGTCCTGGCTGCAAGTCCGGACCGTGTGGAACCCGTCTGCCCACTCTTCGGACGCTGCGGGGGCTGCAACCTGCAGCACTGCGCTCCTGACGCACAGCTGAGCCTCAAGGCGGGCATTGTCCGCGAGCTCTTTGCGCGGACGGCGGGGATCGAGTTCAATGCGGGAGCGGGTGCTCCGGGGTTCATTGTAGAAGCTGGTGCTGTCTATGGTTACCGCAACCGGATGCAACTCCACTTCGATTCGGAGGGACGCCTGGGGCTGTCCCGCCGTGAATCGAATGAGGTGATGGCCATTCCTGGCTGCCCGGTGGCGCTGGAGTCCCTCGACGAATGGATAGGCGAGCGTTCCAATTCCACCGGGATTCGCAGCGAGATGGCCCCCTACCTCGGTAACCGCGACCGCTTTGTGGCTTTTGGGGCAGGGAAGAAGGTCTGGATCGAAGGACAGCATATACAGGCCAAGGTTGAGGTTTTGGGTCAGCCGATCTCCTTTCCCCTCGGAAGCTTTTTTCAGAGCAACCTCGAACTCCTGGAACGGCTTGTACCGGCAGTGGTGGAGGGCTTCGAGGGAGGACGGGCTGCAGACCTTTACGCGGGAGTGGGGCTCTTCGGGCGCTTCCTCGCGGAAAAGGGCGGCCGCGTTACCTTGGTGGAGGAGAATGCCGAATCTCTGGCACTGGCGCGCGTCAATGCGAAGGGACCTTCCCATGAATATTCAGCGCAATCGGTGGATGCCTGGTGCAGGGGTCCTGGCGCAAGGGCGGAATTTGACTTCCTTGTGCTGGACCCGCCCCGGACCGGCCTGTCGCCGGGGCTCGCAGCCTGGATCGTGGCCCGGAAGCCTCCCAGGGTCTCCTATGTGAGCTGCGACCCGGTCACGCTTGCCCGCGATGCAAAGGCCCTCCTCGCTGGCGGCTACCGCCTCGAAAGCCTCAGTCTCTACGACTTCTACCCGCAGACAGGCCACATCGAAGCCTTGGCTCGCTTCGCCCAGGATGGAGGCAGGAGATGAGGCGGGGGCTGACCCAGATCCTTCTCCTTCTCGGCTTCGCGATCGGGGCGGCGGAACTTCCCCCCCTCTTCCGCCTGCCGACTGGCGGCCTCCCCATGGCCGCACCTGTGCTTGATGCCTCGCTCACGCCACCGGCGATCTGGTTCCTCTCCGACGATAAATCCCTCTATCTCCTGTCCGAGCAGGCGGCCCTCCTGCTCAAATTTTCCCTCGAACAGCCGCGCAAATTCCTCGCTGTCGATACCGCTGGCCGGGCCCTCGTGCTGGTGGATGTCCTTCCTGGCGGCCAGACCCGCGGCAAGCCACCCTACCTGATGGCCATCACCCGGGCTGGAATAATCGCCTGGGCCCAGGGGTTGGGCGACTTTGTGCCTGCTGGCAGGACGATCGAAGGGGCAGCCTTCGGTTTCGACGGAAGGATCCTTCTGGTATCAGGCCCAAAGCTGCGCTGCGTCTCGGCTGCGGGCAAGTCCCTATGGGATGCAGCGCTTCCCGGGGGGGCCGACTGCAAGCCCTCTACTGATGGGGTAGGTAACTTTCTCGTGGCCAGCGGAAAAGAAAGCGACGAGGGGGGGGGCAAGGCCGTCCTCACCCTCTATTCGCCCTATGGCGTCGTACTGGCAACCTATGGCGCCGAACAGACCGGCGAGGTCCGCGCCACGGCTCTTTCTCCCTTCGCTCTTGTCGGCCCAAGCGGCGCAGCGGGCCTTGCCGACGGACGGGTCCTCCTCCTTGATGCGGAAACAGCCTCGGCTCGTTCCCTCGAGGCCGTCGGTGCAGCCAAGGCTATCGTGGACCTTGATTTTGACGGCAAGCTCCTCGCGGCCCTCGACGCAGGGGGTTCGCTCGCTGTCTGGGATGCCGAGGGAAAGCCGCTCTGGCGTGCAGAAACCGGCGCCAGCGAGGGGCGTCTAACGCTCCTGTCACAGCGTGTCATTGTAACGGGAAGGGGCACAGCCCTTACCTTCACACGCAATGGCGACCTCCTCAGGCAGGCTACGATAACCAACGCGGCGGCGGCTGCCCTTGTCAGTCCGAGCGGCCTTATCTTTTCAGCCGGCGTCGATTGGGTACTTGCCGCCTACACCTTCGAACCAGCCCCGGGACCCTATTCCGTCCCGCGGCGCATCCCCTATCCCAGCGACCGGAGCGCCGTGTCGAAACTCCTCAACCGCGATGGAGCGATCAACCAGGAGGAACGCCAAATCGCCCTCGTAACGGATATTGAAAAAAGGTTCGATTCGGGTAGGATAGGGGCCAGCGAGGCTCAGGACCGCGCAGTACTCGAAGCCATCCTCAGCGGAGACTTCGCAGCACGCGGCGGGCAGGCCGACCCGCGACATAGCATGTTCATCCAGCCGCGGGCGGATGCCTGTCGCGTGCTGGGGAAAATTGGCTCGCCGCAATCGGTCCGGGCCTTGCTGGCGATGGTTGAAACCGAAGCTGACCCGGCAATGCGGGCGGCGGCCCTCAACGCCATCGGGGACATCGGGCTCGATCCCGAGGGCCTCTGCGGCTATCCCTTTGCGAGGATGGCCCTGCTCGAGCGCCTCGACGATGAAGTCGCCTGGGCCCTCATCGGGGCGATCGAGGCTATGTCCCTCGCTTCGGGGAGCCCTCCCTCGGCGCTCATGACCCGTGCGCTGGTCGGTCTTTCGGGGCAGCCCTACGGCCTGACGGTCCGCGAGCGGGCGAAGGCGACCATCGCGAAGGTTGCTGGATCCAAGGGTCGGCAAGGCGATTGAAAAACTCATGCATGACGGCAGGAGCAAGTTTGAGGAGGAATCGTGGGGTACTTTGACAGGTCTGGCTCGTCGATGATGGCGGCCGCGACTGGAACTCGGCTTTTGTTCGGCCTTGCACTCCTGTCCCTCGCGCTGGGAATGGCGACGGCCCAGAGTCTCGAAGTCGCCAGGAGCGAGCTCGATTCGACGAGGGACAAGCCAGTGACCTTTGTCAATTACGAAGGCCCGCAGGCTGTCATCGAATCCGATGCCGCCATCCGCAGCATCGGGTCGAACCTGGCCACAGCCGTCGGCAAGCCCGAGGGAAGGCCGGACCGCGCGGGTGACCCCGATCGCTACGCGGTACGGCGCGTCATCGGCCCCGAGGCGGCTTCCTGGCTCGACGCCGATATCATCATAATTGGCAAGAATGCCCTGGTCGACCACATTGCCAACATCAGGCGCATCGTCTCCGGCTACCTCGAGACCGCCTGGGGATACTCCCGCCGCGACGCCGACCTCATCGCGATCTTCGTTACCGTCTACAACGCGGTACGCCGGGGCGATGTCGCCTATCTTGGCGACAGGTACAAGCCGGATGTGATGAAGGAACTGCCGGCAGAATCGGCGGGCCTGTCGAAGAACTGGCACGAGTGGGCCGGAAAGACCCGCATCATCATCCCCCTGTCGGCGGGGGCTGTGCCAGGCGCCGCCGGAGCGGTGTCCACCGGAACGATCTCCGAGCAGGCCGTCACCGAGACCATGAAGGAGCTGCCGGGCGGCGGCATCGGCGAACGCCAGGCCCTCGTCGACATCAAGGAAAAAGAGGTCACACAGGGCCAGGCAACAGCTGAAAAGGCGAAGACCGAAGCGGTCGTCGCAGCGAAGGTGGCGGTCGAAGCCACGGCCAAGCTCGCGACAGCCACCGCTGCACTTGCACAGGCACAGGCTGCGGCTGCCCCCCCTCCTGCAGCGGCTCCTGTCCCTCCTGCAGCGGCTCCTGTCCCTCCTGCAGCCGCAGCCCAGCAGCCGGTCACCACGCAGGCCGCCGCAGTGAACACGACAGCAGCCGGGGCCGCAGTCGCCGCCGCCGAGAAGGCTGTCGTCGAGGCCACAGCTGCAGCGGTCAGCGCCCAGGCAACGGCTGAGGTCAAGGCTGCGGCCGCCGAGAAGGCCGTAGCCGTGGTCGAAGCGAAAAAGGCCGAGGTAGCTGTCGACCGCACGAACATCGCCGGGGACCAGAACAACCAGATCGCGAAGGAGATCGCTGCGAGTGCAGTCGACGAGTCCGCAGGCATCTGGCTCTTCGAGATCGTCGATGCTGGCTACCCCTATGCGCGCATCGCCTTCGTGGACGCCACGACCGGCACGACCTTCCGCACCTCGGTCCTCAACACCATCCACTCCCGCTCCATCGTCGATGCAGGCACTGTCTATGTCGCCGTTGCGGGCAAGACCGAGGGTACAGGGGCCATCCGCCTCGTGGCGATAGACAAGAAGACCCTTGTCCAGACCGCCCAGGGCACGGTGGACATCCACAGCGAAAGCACCGTCACCAAGGTCGGCGAGGTCTTCTACGCCTCCATCAAGGCACCTGACGGAAAGTACTATCTAGGACGATTCGACGCGACGCTCGCGGAGACCGCCCGTTCGACCGAGGCGGTCAACCCGATGACCTTCGTGGTCCAGGATCCCGACGGCGTGGTGGCGCAGGCGGCCTCGGGAGGATTCCTTGCCCTTGACGCCACGTCACTCGCGCTGGTCAGGAAGCTGGGGCTGTAGGGGGAGGCCGGACCATTTGAGGGTTCTGGGGCTCATTTGACCTGCACCAGGGCAAAGTCCGATTCTCCGGACACCTGGCGGAGCTGCAGGCGCATGCGTTTGCCGGCGATCTTCGCTTCCGCGCCCTGGAGGTAAGCCGACAGCTCGCCGAGGGTCACCGTGCTGTCTCCATCGGCATCGGCCCTGCCCTGGAGGCCCTCGGCGAGGCTGGAGGCGAACAGACCTTCGAAGGCATCGCCCTGCGCGGTCACGGCAGAAAGCTGGCAGACCCCGTAGGCCTCTGAAAGCGCTGCGAAGAGCTCATTGTCATCGGCCCTGACCGCAGCCTCGGCGGCCGCACCACGAAGGGCGGTGACAGGACTTCGGGCGTCGTTCATGAGGACTACCTTGCCGGCGGCATCGAGACCATTCTTCATTATTGCTTGCAGAGAGTCCCAATTGATCGATCCTGAGGGATGCCCGGGGTCCTGGTCCGAGGTAACGAAGTAGTGCTTGCCATCCTGGTCAGCCTCGTAGCCCGCCAGGTAGAGTACCACAGTGTCCTCGGGCCGGGCCTGCCGCTTCACGAACTCGGCCAGTGCCGAGCGGAAGTTTGCGGCCGTCGCATCCTTGCCCAAAAGGAGCATCGTCCTGACCTCCCTGTAGAGGCCTCCCCTCTGCGCCAGAAAGACCGACTCGAAGAGCTGGGCATCCGCGATGGACTTCGAAAGCTTCCACTTCCCGGGTTCTGCGCTTGCCGGGTACTCATCGACTGCCAGGGCCAGGAAATACAGGTCTCTGCCTGGATCCTTTTTCATACAATTGAGACGGAGTTCCTTCCAGCCTGAACGGACGCCCTTTTCGTTGAAAGCCGCTGCGGTGATCACGTTCTCTCCGGGATGAAGTCTCGCCTTGAAGCTGGGGCGGGCCTCGGTCTTCCTGTCTGCGATAGCCAGCCCGAACTCCGAGCTTCCTGGAAGCGGCCTTCCGTTGACCTTGACCATGATGGAGCTGATTGGGTACTTCGGGTCCTGTGCGAGGAGTTTTAACGTCACCGAGTCAAGTTCTGTCTGCCCGGCTTCGGGGGAGATGAAGGACAGGGTGGGCGGAACCGCGAACGCGGAAGGAAGCGTCCGCTTGAACCGGGCCGCAAGGTAGTCGGAGGTCTGCCCCCCGAGGCGCCCGGCGATGATGTCGGGCCTCCGATAGACGGCCTCGTACTGATCCAGGCCATGGATCCCGCCTTTGAATTTGTAGGCAACACGTTTCGCAGCACCCGGCGAGCCGTCGAAGTAGCCATCATCGGTGTAGGCGAGCCAGTCGGACTCGTCGAGGGCCACAAGGGTGACGATGCAGCTGCCCGTCGCCAGATCCCAGACTTTCACGCTGCCGTCGAGTGACGATGAAGCCAGGGTTTTCCCCCCGGATCCGAAGGCGACGGAAGTGACGGCGCCGGCGTGGCCCACAAGCGTGGAAAGAAGCCTGCCGGAAGCGAGGTCCCACAGTTTCACGGTTCGATCATCGCCGGCCGAGGCCACGGTCGCGCCGTCGGAAGAGACGGCGAGGGCAGATATCCCAGCGGCGGCATCGGATAGCGTGCCCAGCAGTCTGCCCGTGGCAACGCTCCACAGCCGAAGGGTCCTGTCCCAGCTACCCGAGACCAATGTCGTGCCGTCGGGGGCAAAGGCCACGGTATTGACCCAATTGGTATGGCCTGTCAGCGTCTGGACCGGCTTTCTCGAGGGAATGTCCCAGAGCCTCGCCGCCCTGTCCCAGCTTCCGGACGCGAGCGTCCGTCCGTCGGGACTGAAGGCTACTGCATCTACGATCTGCGTATGCCCGACGAAGGTCGCCACGTGGCGCTTCGAAGCCAGTTCCCAGAGCTTGATGCCCTTGTCCAGGCTTCCCGAGGCCAGGTTCCGCCCGTCGGGGCTGAAAGCCAGGGAACTCACCCAATTGGTATGACCAGAAAGCGTCGAAAGGAGCCTGCCCGTCTGGACTTCCCATAGCTTCACCGATTTGTCGTAGCTCGCCGTTGCGAGTGTGCCGCCATCGGGGCTGAAGGCCAGGGCGCTGAAGGGCGACGAATGGTCGCCCAGGGTCGAAAGGAGCCTGCCAGAGGCAAGGTCCCAGAGCTTTGGAGCACCCCCATCGGAAGCGAGGATCCTCCCATCGGGGCTGATGGCGATGGACTTGACGGCAAGGGAATGCGCCGACATCGTCGACAACAGACGCCGGGAAGGAAAATCCCAGAACTTCACCGTCCTGTCAAAGCTTCCCGAGGCGAGGGTCCTGCCGTCGGGGCTGAATGCCACTGCGCTGACGGGGCCCGAGTGTCCCGAGATGGTCGCCAGCGTCTTGCCAGAGGAAACTTCCCAGAGCCGGAGCGTAGTGTCCGAACTTCCCGAGGCGAGGATCTTTCCGTCGGGACCAAAGGCCAGGGAATTGACGGAATCGCCGTGCCCCGACAGGCTGGAGACAATCTTTCCTGAGGCGAGGTCCCAGAGCCAGACTGTCTCGTCGGCCCCTCCGGAAGCCAGCATCCTGCTGTCGGGGCTGAAGGCGATGGCAGCGACGAAGTCGGTGCCCCCGGAAAGAATCGCAAGTGCTTCGCCTGACGTAGCATCCCAAAGCCGTACGGCCTTGTCGGCCCCGCCTGAAGCCAGGATCCTGCCGTCGGGGCTGAAGGCCAGGGAACTGACGCCCCGGGGATTCCCGGCGAGGATCGACAGGGACGTGCCGGAGGCAGGATCCCAGAGCCTCACCGTGCCGTCGAGGCCTCCCGAGGCAAGGGTCTTCCCGTCGGGGCTGAAAGACAGGGTATTGACATAATTAGTATGACCAACAAGAGTCGAAAGAGGCCTCCCGGTCGGGACATCCCAGAGCCGGACAGAGTTGTCGTTGCCTCCCGAGGCCAGGACCCTGCCATCGGGGCTGAAAGCCACGGAATTGACTTGACTGCCATGCCCCTGGAGCGTGGCCAGAAGCTGCCCTCCGGGAAGGGCCCAGAGCTTCACTGCCCTGTCACGGCTCCCCGAAGCAAATACCCGGCCGTCAGGGCTGAAGGCTACGGAGGTCACCTGATCCGAATGCCCATTCTGGACCACAAGCTCCGGCAGCATGACTGCCGGCCCCATGACTGCCGGCAACAAGGCCGCAGGCGGAGCCTTGCCTCCCTGGCCAAGGGCCAGGGACAGTGCAGACAGGGCAAAGGCGCAGAGGGCACTGCGTCGAGACATATTCATTCCCATATCCCCGAAACCTCATTCCCGCATGCACCAGCCCTTGCCGAGGGGCATGCAACCCGGCGGGCATCCAGTTTTTGACCTTGTGCGACAATTCCGCTTTCCGCGTACCCTATAGCATACTCACGGCCTGCTGGAATGCAAAAAAACCCGGCCCACCTCTGGACTCCATGGATATCCTCCGCCAATCAGCTCCCTTCCCCCGTATGGAAGTTGCATGAAATCATTGGCGAGATTAGACTTGGCGCATGAGCATACGACTGCATTCCGAGGGCGGAGCCGGCGAAGTCACCGGGTCGAAGCATATCCTGTCCGTCGATGGGGCCCGCTGCCTCATCGACTGTGGGGCCTACCAGGGCAAGCGGGAGGTGGCAGAAGCCAAGAACCGTGCCCTCGTGCCCGATCCCGAGAGCCTGGCCTCGGTCATCCTGACCCACGCCCACTTCGACCACTGCGGCATGCTGCCCCTCCTGGCCAAGCGCGGCTATCGGGGCAACATCTACGCGACGCCGGCCACCCGCGACCTCGCGGGCATCGTCATGATGGATTCTGCGGCCATCCAGTCCCGCGATGCGGAATACCTGGGCAAGCAGGCTGTCAAGAAAGGGCAGAAGTTCACATGGCAACCCCTCTACGACGAAGAGGACGTGATCACAGCCCAGGGCCAGTTCGTCACGGTCTCCTACCACAGGCCTATGCCCATCGGCGATGGCATCAAGATCGAGTTCTTCGACGCCGGGCACATCCTGGGTTCCTCAATGGTCTACACCCACGCCCGCGACCGTTCGGGCCGCGAGGTGACCATCGGATTCACCGGCGACCTCGGACGGAAGAACAAGCCCATCATCCGCGACCCGGAGCCCCTGCCGCCCTGCGACTACCTCGTCCTGGAGGCAACCTATGGCGACAGGCTCCACGAATCGGTGGATGAGGCCCTCGACCTCCTGGCCAAGGTCGTCAATGACGCGGTGGCCCGCAACGGAAAGATCATAATTCCTTCCTTCGCGATCGAGCGCACCCAGGAACTCGTATACTATTTCCATGTCCTCCACGACCAGAAACGCATCCCGGAGATCCCCATCTGGGTGGACTCGCCGATGGCCATCAACGCGACCTCGATCTTCCAGATCCACCCCGAGTGCTACGACTCGGACATCCACGAAGCCTTCATCAAACACCACGAGAACCCCTTCGGGTTCAATTCCCTGCATTTCTCGGCGAGCGTCACCGATTCCAAGAGGCTCAACGACCTCAAGGGCGCGGCGATCATCATCTCGGCGGACGGCATGTGCGAGGCCGGTCGCATCCAGCACCACCTCATGCACATCGTCGAGGACGAGCGCAACACCATCCTGATTGTCGGATTCATGGCCGAGCATACCCTTGGGCGCCGCATCCGAGACCGCGAGAAGGAACTCCGCATCCATGGGGATATCTACCGCCTGAAAGCCCATGTCGAGGAAATAAAGGCCTTCTCGGCGCATGCCGATTACCAGGAGGTCTGGGACTGGATGCAGTTGCTTGATCTTACGCGCCTGAAAAAGGTCTTCCTCGTCCACGGCGAGCCGAAGTCCCTGCAGCACCAGTCGGAATTCCTCCACTCGAAGGGCATCAAGGACATCCAGGTCATCAAGTACGGCGAGAGGTACGACCTCTAGCATGGCAAAAGCCGCCGAATGGGCAAAGCCGGTCTTCCATGCAGGCTTCGAGGTGCGGGACTGCGAGCTCGACGCGCAGGGATTGTCAACAATGCCCATTACCTGCGCTACTTCGAGCACGCCCGCCACCGCTTCCTGCGCTCCCGCGGCATCGGCCCGTGTCGAGACGGCGATCGTGTCCGGGGGAAGGCCCGTGCCCGCCTCGCCAGAGATGATCGAAGGGCTATTCGCTGCGGCCACTACGGGACTGGCCGCAACGGCTACTACGGGACTGGCCGCAACGGCCACTACGGGACTGGCCGCAACGGCCACTACGGGACTGGCCGCAACGGCTGCGACGGAGCCAGGACTGCGGCCAAGCCCGGTGCCATCAAATCCACGCCCCAAGGAAATTATGGAGGTAACTATATGAAACAAGCTGGCATCGCCCTGACCACCCTCGCATTCCTGGTTCTGGTCCTGGCCAAGCCAATGGGCGCACAGGTAGCCCCCCAGGCAGCCACCGACACGGCTACTCACGCAACGTCCGCGGCTGATCCGCAAGCGACGGGCAGCGACACCCCTACTCCAGCCACCGCCCAGGCAGCTGGCGCAGACGGTGCGGCGCAACCAGCCCCGCAGGCAAGCAGCAACACCGCTGCGCAGGCCGCTGCGCAGGTACCCACCGACAGCGCTGCGATGCCCGCCGCGCAAGCAGCCCCTGCCGCCCCCGACGCAGGAGTTGCAGCCCAGATCGCCACCCTCAATGCGCGGATCGCGAAGCTCGAAACAGATCTTGGATCGGCCGAGAAAAAGGCGGTCGCCCTCGAGCGCGGGCTTGCGGCCGAAAAGGACTCCCGAAGCGCTGGCGAAAGGGCCGCAGCTTCCCTGCAATCCAGACTTGCGACTGCCAGTTCGACAGCCGAGGAACTCAGGGCGAAACTGAAGGAGCGCGATATCATCGCCGACAGGCTGGCCCTCCTCGCAACCGAGAGGGACAGGCTGGTGGTGAGCCTTGGGGCCGAGCGCTCCGGCATCCTCGACCCCGCGGGATGGCCTGTAACGGTACTATCCGGTTTCGCTGCGGCCAAGCCGAAGCTCGGCACCTGGAAGCTTGGGTCCGCACAGGCAGAACAAACCAATTCAAAGGAATTCTTCTCGCGCCTCGAGATTCCCCTCGTGCAGAAAAACAAGTCTTATCTCTATCGATTTTCGATGCAGTCCACCGGAAAGGGCTGGGTCGGACTTGGCCTGCACTTCTTCGCCTCTGACGTCAGGTCCGGGAAGGGCTACGGCGAGGGACG
>SESF01016850.1_pt1 | contig 13105 bp, 9 predicted proteins | sample 3171521 | NCBI WGS metagenome assembly SESF01 (sample SAMN10866945, study PRJNA518727) | freshwater metagenome | biome: subpolar coniferous forest; feature: holomictic lake; material: water; isolation source: holomictic Lake 227, 6 m and 8 m depth | place: Canada: near Kenora, Ontario | collected...
CTGCTTTTTTGCTTGTATTGTCGTTCAGCATATTTAGTTTGGAAGATAATTCAGCAAAGGGATTATTGGGTTTGTTAAATATTATCTTAATAATAGTACCCTTAGTAAGCATTATTTTTTCAACTATCTATGTATACAATAGCGCCGAGTTTATTGAATTACTAGTAAGTCAGCCACTTAAACGAAAAACTATTTGGATGAGTTTATTTACAGGATTAGCATCCTCTATGGTACTTGCTTTCTTAGTGGGTGTTGGAATTCCTGTTTTAATTTATCAAGCAGATATCACAGGAATAATGATGATTGTTATAGGTGTGTTATTGTCTGTTATTTTCGTGGCAATTGCTATGCTATCTGCAGTAAAAACTAGGGACAAAGCAAAAGGAATTGGTATAGCAGTATTGCTATGGCTATATTTCTCTTTATTATTTGATGGATTTGTTTTGTTTTTAGTATTTCAGTTTTCTGATTATCCAGTTGAAAAGCTAATGGTTTTGGTAAGCATGTTTAACCCTTTAGATCTTGCCCGTATAATGATTCTCTTAAAAATGGATGTTTCTGCTTTAATGGGCTATACAGGAGCAGTTTTCAAAGATTTCTTTGGTACTGGATTAGGAATTACACTTTCATTTTCTGTTTTATTATTATGGACAATTATTCCCATTTGGGTTTCAATTAGAAAATTTAAGACGAAAGACTTATAATAAAAAAATTATCAAATGGCAGCAAATACCAAAATAAAGAATAGTAAAAAAGATATTAGTAGCCGAAAGGATATTGAAGTGCTTGTTGCAGCCTTTTACGAAAAAGTAAAAATAGATGAAATACTTGGTCCAGTATTTACTGAAGTTGCAAGGGTTAACTGGGAGAAACATATGCCTATTATGTGCGACTTTTGGGAGAATGCCATTCTTTTTACAGGAACCTATCAAGGAAATCCAATGGATTTACACATACATTTACACAAAGCAATGCCGTTACTGCAATTGCATTTTAATAAGTGGAACCAAATATTTATAAAAACAGTTGATAGTTTGTTTAAAGGAGAAAAGGCATTACTTGCTAAACAAAGAGCCCTTAAAATTTCTGAAGTTTTACAATCAAAGATTTTAGATCATAACCATAGTTAAAATATAATTGGGGCATAAAAAAAGCATGAAATAAATTCATGCTTTTTTTATGCCCGGGGGGGCAAATTATTTTTTATCAGCAGGTGGTAATAACACTTTATCGATTACATAAATGATGCCATTTGATGCAGGAATGGTTGCTTTAATTTCAGCATTACCGTTTACAAAGATTTTTCCATCTTTTTTAGTGATCGTAATATTTCCGCCATTTACTTGGCCTATACTTTGACCGTCAGTTAAATTTTCCGTTTTAAATACGCCAACTGATACATGATACTGTAATATATCTGTTAATGCATCTTTCTTTTCTGGTTTCAATAAACCTTCTACTGTTCCAGCAGGTAATTGTGCAAAAGCTTCATTGGTAGGGGCGAAAACAGTAAATGGTCCTGCATTGCTCAATGCATTTACAAGGTCTGCAGCTTGAACTGCCGCAACAAGTGTAGTATGGTCTTTGCTACTTATGGCTACTTGAACCACATTTTTCGCTGACACATCATCTTGTACTCCTGACTGACCTTTTGATTCTTGGGCGGGAATTGCTGTTTCCGTTGTTGTTGTTTTGCTTGCATCGTCACCGCAGGCCGAAAAACTTAGGCCCAATATGGTAATGCACAAAACCGATAATGATCTTTTCATATAGTTAGGGTTGGTTTTATTTACCCGATAACTAAAATTAAATGATGCATTACGCTTCATTTATGATTAGGGTCATAAATGAAAGGATTCTTTAGATAGCATGCAGGACTGAACGTATATTTATTATAAATCTGCAGTAACATTAGTTTAGATTATTGTTACTGCAGGAAGTTATTTCAACAATGATTCAATCTTAGCTTCTAGCTCTTTATGAATTTGATCAGAGTTGCCTAAAATGCGCATCACGAATTTTCCATCCTGATCAATCAAGAATTTAGTAGGATATCCATTGATATCAAAATTTTTGACAAGATCTACCACTTCGGGGTCATAGAGTAAATGCAACCAATTGATGCCATCATCCTTAATAGCGTTACGCCATGATTCATCCTGAGCCTTTTTGTCGGGTCTTACTATTAATTCATTTGCTATTCCGATAATCTCAAATCCTTTTGAATGGTATTTTTCATACATTTTTTTTAATGCAGGATGGCTTTGTCTACATGGTCCACACCAACTACCCCAAAAATCTACCAAAATTACTTTGCCTTTTAATGCTGTGATATCAACATCTTTACCATCAATTCCTTTTTGAACAAACGGAATAACCTGTTTGCCAAAAGCTGTTTTTCTATTGTTTTCGATTTTTAAAGCGAGTACCTCTCCAGTTGTAGATTTTCTATATTCTTCTTTTATATTATTAAACTTAGTATCTGTTTCATTAAGTGGTAAGATTAAGAACAAAGATTGCAATACGAGTAGACTTGCAAAACTTTCGGGGTGTTCATCAACAAATTTGATTCTTCCTGCCTGATTTATTTTTCTTAAAGCAGCAATCTTTTTGCCAATTTCTCCATTACCTACGGTGTCCTTGATTACCATCTTCCTATTCTGTTCTTTCTGATAATCCCAAATTTGAAGAAAACCTGTCATGTCGTTTTGCCTAACTTTTTCATACAATAAAACATCTCTATTATTACTCTTTACTGTTCCTTTGTAATATTCTTTCGCATCCGCATCAATCTGAATATCGGCATTGGAAAGTATCATTAATATAGTCGGCGGCATCATGACTGCTTTTCCTACTTTCAATGCAAGTGTTGAATCCATAACAGCAACCTGTATGATCTGCGGTTCAGATAAATTTCCTTTCCAAATAACTAAGTCTTCTGACTGCTTAGTTAAAGTATCAACTCCATATTTACCATTGCTTTTGACATAGTTGACTTTCACTTTGTTTTCTCCAAGGCCTTTAAAGTGCATGGTCACAGTAAAACCTTGTTGTGCCATTGTAAGCAGTGGAATAAAGTAAAAAACAAATGACGTTATTTTTTTCATTAGATCTTTTTAAAAGTCAATTAAAAATTTGGATGTAAAAATCTATTATTGGTTGTCTACCATATCAGGATTTAGATTAAGAATGGCTGGAGGAATACGCATAGTAAGGCGAGCTGTTTTCAAAGGATATATAAATCCGTCTAATCGATGACTTGGATCTATATTATTGTATGGATCGTTCGAAAGCCTACGCATGTCAAACCATCTCCATCCTGTTCCAGCAAACTCTTTCAATCTTTCTTCTAGAACTACTTTAATAATAGCATCTTGAGAAGTTGCGGCAACTGCTGCATCAACTGCTGCCATTCTTGAATTTCTAAACAATACCAGATCAGCTTTAGCACCAGTTAAATCGTTAGTTCTCGCTTTGCATTCAGCCAACATTAGATAGAGGTCTGCCAAATTCGGCCCCCAGTTATAAGTTGTTGGAGCATTCCTTTGCTGCCCAGGTAAACCAGGTGCTGCAACAGCATTGGTAGTGCTGTTGTTGTAGAAGAATTTTTTTCGTTGATCTGAAGCCACGAACAAATTATATATAGCTGGTTTTAGGTATAAGGTATTTCTTGCTGTGGCCCAGTTGATACTCATTTGCTTCAAATAAATGTTTTCTGTACTAACAGTTTGTGCAGGAAATTTATTTGCACCAACCCAGGGCTGGGCTGTTGTTACCCATGTTGGCATGGAAGTATTGTAATTATAAAGAGCCAATGGCAATGTGTAGTTTGTAATGCTGTTTCTACAATTATTTAATTGAGCTAGTGCATTTTGGTAATCACCCATCCAAAAATATGCTTGTCCTAAAAGGTAATATCCACCAGTTTGCGCAAGTCTTGCTCGGTTAAGTGTCTGTGCAGGCAAAAGAGGAATAGATTCTTTTAATTCATTAATTATAAAAGAATAAACTTCTTGTACGGATGCACGTTTATAGGCAATTCCGGCGGCATCTGCTGTAACTACAATAGGTATTCCAGGATCGGTTGAGGCTGATGCCGGGTTATATGGTTTTGCAAAATAATTCACGGCCATCAGGTGCATATAAGCTCGGTTTGCTCTTGCTTCTGCAAGTAGTAAGGGCTTGTCAGACATGGTTCCTGTGGTAGCATCCATTACGCCATTTGCTATTACATTGTATATATAATTCTGTGAATAAAAAGTTCCCCACTCACTTGATTCGTCATCTGCAAGAAAAAGATCGTCCTTCCATTGATAAGCATTTTGATAATACAATGGCTGAGTAGAAAGGAATGCTGAAGATGAAAATACATCATCAGACATTAACACCGGAGCGGCTGGATAACCAAGAATTGCAGCCAGTGCACCTGGGATATTTCGCACATTAATAAAAGTATACAAATTGGTATTGTTGAACAACCCATTGTATTCTTCAGTTGAATTAACAACATCTAGTCCTTTTGGGTTCACATCCAAGAATTTCTGGCAAGCCGAAAATGCTAGAATTAAAGTTAATAAACCTGTTATTTTAATTTTGCTAAGTTTCATATCAAAAATATATGGGAGATTATTTAAAGGATGTTTTGAAACCAATAGTATAGAAGGCTGGCATAATGCTAGACCTTACTCCTGTTCCGAGATTATAATATTCAGGATCAATGTCATAGTTGTTATTCTTCCACAATAGGACATTGTTTACTTGAGCATATACAGAGAAATCAGCAAATCCAATCTTATCAATTAATTTAGAAGGTATCTGGTAGGATAGTGTCAAATCCCTCAATTTTGCGTATGAAGCACTAACAACATTGCTATTCCCTTGTGTATAAAGGTTCACATAGCGTAATGAATTCTGTGCAGTATTTCCTACATATTTAGGAACATCAGTTTTGAGCTCATCACCTGCTACTTGCCATCTATCGTTGAAATAGGTAGGGATATTAGTTGAAAGTCTTCCGGTATAGAATTGATTCACATCTCTTCTCATTACATTCCCAAAATTGTAAACAATCATAAACGATAGTGAGAATTGCTTGTAACTGATGTTATTGGTGATGCCTCCGTACCAAAGTGGTTGGGTAGAACCCATATAAGCCACATCATTCACAGTCAAATCACCTAGCAATTTTGCCGTGTCTGTACCATTCGATTTGAATGCATAAGGGTTGCCATTTTTATCTAATCCCAAATAGTTGTATCCAAAAAGACTGTATGCAGAATATCCTTCTATAAGGGTTGCGTTTACTTTTCCGCTTGTTGTAACAGGGCTAGCTGTTTTTAATGAGGTAATTTTGTTTTTGTTATAGGAGATTGTGAAAGTGGTACTCCATCTGAAATTTTTTGTAGAAATATTGTTGGTATTCAATTGGAATTCGAAACCATTGTTCTCTATATTTCCAAGGTTATTGTATGCATAAGACCATCCACTTGTTGGATCAACAGGTTGATAACCCAGAAGGTCGGTAGTTAATTTCTTATAGATATCAATTGTTCCTGAAATACGGTTATTTAGTATTGCAAAATCTACTCCAAAATTTGTTGTAGCAGTACGTTCCCAATGTATATTATCATTTCTTGGAACTAGAATGGTATAACCGATTCCCATACCACTGAAGTAGGCAACATTGCTAGCAGAAACAATGTCAAAGGGACCTGCGTAACCAGGGTTCGGTGCATTACCTGCAAGTCCGTAGGTAAGACGTAAATTCAAGTTATTGATCTGGGTGACCTTGAAAAAATTCTCTCTAGAAATATTCCATGCACCACCAAGACTCCAGATTGGTTTGTATTGCAAACTCTTGTTTGTACCAAATAAATTGGATTGGTCAATTCTAATGCTACCATTCAAAGAATACTTTCTGTCAAATGTATAGGCTGCATTACTATAGGCAGAGAAAAATCTTTTCTCAGTTTCGAGATATTGAACTGGTTTAGCAGTGAACAGATTGTTTGTTGTTCTTCCGGTCATATAGTTGACAGGATTACTAACACCCACTGTTGCTAAAGAGTCTTCATTATACAAAGAATATGTCAAGGTTTGAAAGTCATATCCTCTTCTATTAGTTTGAACAGATTTGTATAGATCTGTTCTGATTTCGGTACCTGCAATAACATTTAGTTGGTGTTTTTGATTAAAATTTCTATCATAATTCAATTGGTTACGTAAAGTCCAACTAGTGCTAGTATTGTTTTGCGTAGTGTACAAACCACCTTTAGAAGGCAAGTAATAAGCGGGAGATCCTCCTACAACTGTTGGCGCTTTTGTGAAAAATACTAACTCGTCTCTGACTTTGTAGGAGTCTTGGCTGTAATATTCATAGTTTTCCAATGATCCATGCTGGAATTGGGCCCTGCCTTCATAACTTAATCCTTTAGCAAGTTTTACTGTTAATCCCGCATTGATTCTTGAAGTAAGATTCACTTGGTCATTAAGGGTTTTGCCAGATTCAGATAAAGGAATATAATTTAAATTGATTTTACTTGATGCTTCAGAACTTGCTCTGAATTCCTCCTGACGTTTCAAATAAGCTTGTGATAATGGATTGCCATTTGCATCTGAAAACATGGCATAAGGCAAGTAATTACTATTATTAAAAGGCAGGCTTGTTAATAAAAATTTAGAAGTTTTTTCGTAAGAAAAATTTGTCAACAAATCTAACTTTACTGAAGATGAAAAATTAAAATTCTGTCTCAAGTTCAGTTGATAACGATTAAGATTAGTCTTGGTGTCTGATTTGTCTAGTGTGTATGCTAAAGAACCATAGTAGGAATGGAATGCACCACCACCATCAAAAGTTAAACTGTTATTGGAAAGAAGAGATCCCTGTGTCAGATTATCATTTATCTGACTTCTATTATTGAGTTGTGAAAGGGAATCAAATTTTGAATCTGCAGATGCCTGTGAAATTAGGCCTCGGGATAGATCATATTGTATTCTTTCATGTGGCGGAATGATTGGAGTTGCACCAACTGTATTAGTAACAGTAGCCCAAGGATAATTTGTTGCTGAAAAGACTGATTTACTCGAAGCTAGAAAATCACTAGTAGTCATCATTTTAGCATAATCAAGTTCTGGTCTTCCTTTGAATGAAACAAAAGAGTTGAATCGAACTTTTATTTTTTTCTGTTCATTGCTGATACGTCCTTTCTTAGTAGTGATAACTATTACTCCATTTGCAGCTGAAGACCCCCAGATTGATGCTGCAGTAGCATCGCGCAATACATTGATGGATTCAACGTCATCCGGATTTACTAACGTTTTTACTAAGTTGAAATCAGAAAGTGGAATGCCATCTACCACAATCAGAGGTTGTCTTGATGCCTGAATAGAGCTTAACCCGCGAATAAGAAATTTTTCATTTCCAGTTCCGTAATTAACTGCAATACCTGGAACAAGTCCTTCTATTCTGTCCAACACGTTCATACTACCTGACTTAAACTTTATTTGTTCGTTTGTTACAGTTGAAAATGAACCGGCACTTCTTTCCTTGCTAATACGTTGATAACCGGTATTCATGATCTCAACTGCTTTCAGGTTTGCAACTTCAGGAACCATTGTTACCCAAATCTGCACTAACTGATCTACTTTATGAATGATTGTTTTATAACCTATATACGATAGAACAAGTGTTTGTCCGGGTGCCGCTATAACTTTGAAGCTTCCGGATGCATCAGACAAAAAAGTCTTTCCATTTTCTTTTACTACAATGCTAACTCCTTCTAATGGGCTACCATCAGCATTTGTCACAGTACCTTTCAGCACAATATCAATGATGGGGTTAAATAACTTCGCTTTATTCTCGTTATTGTTTTCTGTTTCTTTTAGTACAATAGTTTTTTCAACTATGCTAAATGTAATAGGTAGGTTCTTGAAACATTCTGATAGAGCCTGACTCAACGGCATGTTCTTAACATTTACACTCACATTGCCTGCTTTCTTCAAAAATTCATCTTTGTAAAAAAACTGAAATCCTGTTTGCTTATTGATATTTGTAAAAACTTCTTGCAAACCCACATTTTTCAAAGACAGTGTTACATTCTGAGAATAAGAACTTGCACTTACTTGTAGTAGTCCCAAAAAAAGAAAGAGGGTGGTGAATTTTATCACCAATAAATTTCTTGGAATCCCTTTTGTAAATAATTTTTGTAAACTTAAAAGAGTAGAACTCATTTTGCTGCTATTTGGTATATTAATAAACTAAAATTTGTTTCTCATCAATTTTGAACTTTACGCCACTTTCTTCCAATACTTTCAAGACCCCAGACAGGTCACTGTTTCTACTCACAATTCCTGAAAAGGTTTCAGTGCTTATATTTCCTTTGTAAGACACATCAATATTATACCAACGGCTAATCTGGCGCATAATCTGATTGATAGTTAAACTCTTGAAAATGAATTGTCCATTCTTCCAAGCAAAGGCTTCATTCATATCAACATTCTCATTCAACTTGATTAACCCATTTGAAAGGAATAGACCCTGTTGTCCAGGAGTTAAAAAGGAAGATTGGATTGTAGAATTTATTCTTACTTTTCCTTCTAATAATGTGGTTTTAATATTATCTTCTTCTTGATATGCATTGATATTAAATTTCGTGCCAATTGCTTCAACCATTCCAATTCCAGATAACTGAACCTTAAAAGGTTTTAGCGCATTATGTGCCACTTCAAAATAACCTTCACCGGTTAGTTCAACTATTCTTTCCTTGCCATTAAACACCGTTGGATACTTTAAAGAAGAAGCAGCATTCAACCACACAATTGTGCCATCTTCAAGCACAAGTTTGTATTCGCCCCCTCTAGGGGTAGATACCTTATTATAAATCAATTCAGTTTCAGTAGCGGTAGATCGATACTGAATTTCACCCCCATGAATTTGTACATTCAAACCTTCTTGTGGTTTCAATAAATGATTTGCTGAATCATTCAATACTATTTCTGAACCATCAGCTTGGGTCAAAATTGCTTTTCTGCTGCCAGGTGCAATGTTGATTGGATTTTTAGAAAACGAGTTTCTTTTTTCACCACTTACAGTCCTATTAATTTGCATCCAAACTATCCCAATTGATAAGATTAAACATGCCGCCGCAGCAACTGATAGCCATGTTTTGATGGATATTTTCTTTGCTGGGACTGTTTTTGGAGTATTAATAATTTTTTGGTTTAGTTCAGACCAACCTTCTTCCTTGTTGTATGTTTCCAACTGTTGGAGCGCTTCTTTCTGCCAACTTTCAGTATTTAAAGTCTCAAACAAAGCGATATTCTTGGAATCGGCTTTCTTCCATTCCTCTAATTGCATAGATTCTTCAAGAGAAAGTTCTCCTTGTAAATTTTTCGCAATAAGCGATGCAATATGATAATTTGATTCAAATTGTTTCATGATCTGAGATTACAATGAATAATAACACCCTATTCATAAAAACGGGTGAAAGCGGAGGGGAATATTTTTTAAATGAATTGCTTTAAGGCAGAATTACTAGGAGTAACAAATAAGAAATACCACTCAGTTTCAACTTCAATAATTTGAGTGCTCTTTGTTTTTGAGTTTTAACGGTATTGATTGATATCCCCAAAAGCTTTGAAATTTCTTCATTTTTCAAACCTTCTAAGAAGGACAATTTGAGTACATTGCCACAACCTTCAGGAAGTGAATTAATAGCTGTTTGAATTTCAGCAATCAACTCTGCCTTGATGATATTTTCTAATCCATGACCTGGGTCAATAGTATTCTCTAATTGGGTTTTAGTATATTTTATTTGGATTAGAGCATGTCGTTGATAATTCAGACAAGCATTTCTAACAGATAGGTATAGAAAGTTTTTAATAGCTATGTCTGATTCAAATTGTTGATTCCCCTTCCACAATTTTAGAAATACATCTTGTACTATGTCTTTCGAATCTTCCTTTTCATTGATGATCGTAAAGGCAAAATAGCAAAGCCTGGCATAGTAAGTATCAAACAAATTGGAAATAGGTCTATTCCCAAATAGTCTTTGGTTGACAGAGGCTGCGCCTGACAGATTCATTTGCTGAAGATATTGAAAATGGCCCTTATTAGGATGCTGTAATAGTAGTTTTTTATATTATTACACTATTTTAATAGACTATTTACTTGAATTCTGTAATAACAGTTATCTCTAACTCATCCGCTATTTCATCAGTATTGATACCAAAATCAACACGTTTGATTTTAAAAACACTTTTCAGCGAAATAGAATTAACAGTAATAATGGCAGTCCCTATGGCTTTAATACTTTTTGAAACGCCGTGAATGCTTAGACTACCTTCAACATTAACTGGATAATTCCCATCCTTAGAAAAGTTCACTGTTTTGATATTTAGCACATTTCCTTTGAAACTTGTTTTTGGAAATGCTTCACTATTCATATAATCCTTGTCGTTAAAGTGCTCTTGCATCATTTCGTTATCGAAAATGAATCCTCTAATGAGTCCACTGAATTTTAACTGACCTGTTGTTTCATTAAAAGATGCTGCAACAGATGAATTGGTTGCTTCAATATCTTCAGCAGAGCCACTCGAAAAAAATCGGATACTTGCTTTATTCGTAACTAGTATTTTTTCCGGTGAGATTGTATTGGTCGACTTAGTCTGGTTAGTGCTATCTTTTTTTGCAGCGTCAACGATAGGTTTAAGAATGGAGTCAGTTAAGGAAGTATCATTTAAAAGTTCTTTTGCAGAAATAGCCGGTAATTCCACTGGAGCTTTTTTGAAATGGGTAGGTATATAAGATACAAATAACCAAATATCAGTAACCGTTAAAATTAATGCTATAATAAAAGCGATTAATGTGGAAGTATGTTTCACGAAAAAGCCAGATTTCTTTTTTTGTGAATTCTTGATGAAAAGAAAAAGAATAAAGATCCAGATCACCGCTGCAATTGCAAACATCTGCGGTATTTCTTTCAATAACTTTAAAAACATAGGATAAATTTCTATTGGAATAAAAAAAGGCTCCTTTTTAGGGAGCCTTAAAAATAATCTATTTTCCGTTAGTGGGTGGCTTTGGGCCTTGACCTTGCCATTGCCCTGGGGGTGGTGCCGGAGCCGCTGGTAAAGGTTTGCCAAATGGTTTTGGTACACCACGGTGGCAAGTATTACAGGTAATCAATTGAATCTTAGTAGAATCAGACTCCGTATGTTTGATTGTTTCGATATATTTTTGATTCATTTCATTCGTCATACGAATCATATCACGTGCTATATCTTTTACAGGGTTTGCATCACTTGCCATATCCATTTTTCTTGGATTGTCTTTCTCTGGAGCATGACAATAATTACACTTAACCCCTAAATCAACCTTAAACTTATCCATAGCATGATCTACTTCATCATAAGTAGCGCTCGCTGGGAAAACTTTAATATTTGTTAACTTCTTTGGTCTAGGCTGCTGGATATTGAAAGATTGAGTTATTAATGCTCCCGCAATTGTTAAGCCAAGTAAGATGTTGATTTTTTTTCGATGCATTGAAATCATAAGGATATATTTTAACCCAATATAATGTATCAAAACATTTTTAAATGCTAAATCATTAAAGATTCGACGAAAAGGACTTTTTTAACGACGAAAAGGACATATTTCATATTATCTACATGCTTTAGTAAACTACTTTACATTTAAATTAGCAAATGAATTACCTTATCAACGATTGTAAAAGACATATATAAATCAAAATAAAATTCAAATGAACCATAGAATTATACTATTATTCTCTTTCTTATTTGCTTGCCAAATTTCAAATGCACAAAAGGAACCTTCTATTATTCCAAAACCAGTTAGCTTAATTATAAATAAAGGAAATTTTATTTTAGATCAACAAGTTTCCATAAAGTATGCTATAGCACAAAAGTCTTTATTTCCTGCTGTGAATTATTTTGTTGCAGCAATCAATGATATTTCTGGAATTAAAATAAACTTGAACAAAAAGACGGATAAAATTATTGAGCTAAAGATTGATAATACAATTTCGGTTAATAACGAAGGGTATTTAATAAAAGTAACACCCACACAAATAAATATCACTGCTAAAGGATATGCAGGCATTATCTATGGATTTCAGACGCTCCTACAAACCATTCCTCAAGTTCGTACAAATGCAATTCTCTCAATTCCTTGTATGGATATCATTGATGAACCTCGATTTAAATGGAGAGGAATGCACCTTGATGTGAGTAGGCACTTTTTTTCAATTGCTCTTGTAAAGACTTATATAGATCTAATGGCAGCTTACAAGATGAATACTTTTCATTGGCATTTAGTTGATGATCAAGGTTGGAGAATTGAGATCAAAAAATATCCAAAACTTACGTCTGTAGGTGCATGGAGAGTTGATCAAACTTCATTGGTTTGGGGCACTCGCCCACAAGCTTTGCCAGGAGAGGATCCTAATTATGGTGGATATTATACACAAGAACAGATCAAAGAGATTATTGCGTATGCAGGAATAAGAAATATAACGGTGGTTCCAGAAATTGAAATGCCCGGACATATTGCATCGGCAATAGCCGCTTATCCGGAACTTAGTTGTAGTGGTAATTTTCAGCTGCCTATGACTGGAGGAAATTATAAAAATATGTCTTCTAATTATTGTGCGGGTAATGAAGCAGTTTTTCATTTTGTTGAGGACGTATTAACAGAAGTAATTAATCTCTTTCCTTCTAAATTCATACATATTGGAGGAGATGAAGTTGATAAAACAGATTGGCAGAAATGTGCAAAGTGTCAGGCTAGAATTAAAAAAGAAGGCCTAAAAAATGAAGATGAATTACAAAGTTATTTTGTAAAACGAATCGAAAAATTCATTAATTCAAAAAATCGAAAAATAATTGGTTGGGACGAAATACTGGAAGGCGGACTTGCCCCTGAAGCTGCTGTAATGAGTTGGCGTGGTGAGAAAGGAGGAATACAAGCTGCAAACATGAATCACTTAGTTGTAATGACTCCAGGCACTCCTTGTTATTTTGATAATTATCAAGCAGGACCCGAAGGTGAACCATTGGCAATTGGTGGGTTTAATACACTTAAAAAAGT
>SESF01004005.1_pt1 | contig 13089 bp, 13 predicted proteins | sample 3171521 | NCBI WGS metagenome assembly SESF01 (sample SAMN10866945, study PRJNA518727) | freshwater metagenome | biome: subpolar coniferous forest; feature: holomictic lake; material: water; isolation source: holomictic Lake 227, 6 m and 8 m depth | place: Canada: near Kenora, Ontario | collected...
CTGTGTGAAGACAAGGCCCATGAGATATTTGTAAAACATTTCCTGAAAAAATGGGGTGTAAAGCCACGCGCAATCAGAGTGCCGCCGTATCCAAATGGAAAGGGATCAGGAAAAAAGCATGTGGAGGACAGTATTTCCGTCGAAGCTGAAGCGCTACGCAGGCGTCACGCCTCGACGATTCTACTTGTGATTCAAGATGCGGATGAACGTTCCGTTGACCAGATCAAATCCAGGCTGGATGCAAAAATTTTGCCTCCCAGAGACGATAATGAGCGAATAGCCTACATCATACCCAAGTGGCATATCCAGGCCTGGATAGCCTATCTGGATAGAAAGAATGTCAATGAGGCGGACAAGGACACCTACAAAAACATGTATGGCAAACTCTCTGAAAACAAAGATGCGCATCCCTTTATTGACAGGCTTGCAGATAACTGCAGACAAAATATACAACTCGAATCGCCGCCGGATTCTCTGGTCGCGGCTTGTAAAGAATTTGATAGAATACGCAGTTCACTATAGATCGTACCTGCCCTGCAATGCCCAGATTGACGCCCATTCTGATGGCTATCAGTACCAGATTCGGTTTTGGAATACTGCCAACCAGTCACTGGTGCGGACGCAAAAATCCGCGCAGCACAGTTCTACGTTGTCCTCCATTATTGAATAGTATCTCCTATGAAATGGTGTTTAGCCTTACTTATCGCGTTTCTTCCGCTGGTCGCTCAAGGCGGATGGATTGATCGGACTGGAAAGCAGATTTCGGATACTGAGAGCACGCGCAGTGTCGGAGACTTCGGCGTTCAAATAGTTCTTACGGCGAACGAAGGTCAGTTTCGCCAAATATGGAACTCGTCGACGACTCCACCGAAACTGACGACAACCAACACCGTACGTCTCGGTGAAGCGGTTTCAGCGCTTCTTATTTTTCATGGTGGTGTTCCGAATGATAGTGGTGTTTGTGACGTAGTCTCCAAGTTCATACTTGAGGCACCAAACGGAAGCAAAACGACTGCGGGTGGTGGCAACGTCTGGTCTGGCAAGCCTATGCAGCCAGGCCGGTTGCAGCTTGGTCAAGCGAGTATGACTGTCGGTTTTGATAAGAGTGATCCTGTTGGTGACTACAAGATTACGGCGAATGTCAATGACAACGTTTCCGGACGCGCACTATCTGTCATGGCGCGGCTGAAGGTCACGAAGTGAATTCTTGCGCCATGAGGGCCAACCCATCAATCCGCTGCACGCTGTGCGTTGGCTTCATTCCGTTACAAGCCATGAAAAGAGAAGTTCAATGGCGTAGCAATTCTGCATCTATTCCGGCAATTGCAGCGGCCTCTTCGGCACTCATTCCCTTTTCTACCAATCGTTTGGCAACTTCAAGTTTTCCTTTTTCAATTCCCTGTTCAACGCCAATCTCAATTCCCTGTTCAATGCCGATTTCGATCCCTTCTTCTTTACCTTCCATACGGGCAAAGTCATAGTTTGTTTCTACATAGCTTGCCTCATCGCGCAGGGAATCCTGATAACTGTTATAGGCACGAAGCTCTTCGTCCGTCATGCGCAGCACAGAAAATGACTCTTTTGCTTTCTGAATTCCCTTGGCTTTAAACTCATCTTTGATCTCTTCATTTTTGAGGAAGTAGATCCATTCGTCAAGCGACGAGGTTGCCACTCGGTTAAAGTTGTTGATCCTGATCAGGTAGTATTCAGGGTAGATATGGTTTATCTGACTCTTGCCATACTGCTTCTGCTGGCGGGTATCGAGCTCCAGTTTGTCATGGTCATGAATCCCCATAAAGGTGGTGGTTCCATGATAAATATAGTCGGTGCCGTGGCCAAGATTGAAGTAGATGATGTTGACGGAGATAACCTTTATCAGTTGTGAATAGGCAACACCCTCTTTCTGATGTTCGGTGATCACTCTTGAAGTGCCGTAGAGCATCCGTTGCAGGTAATCGAATTCCCGTTCATACTGTACTTCGATAATGACGATTTCCTGCTTGCTGTTTTTTACCTTGAGATCGACACGGTTGAATTTGTCCTTTCGGCTCTCCTTGTTGCTTTCACTTTCAAGAATTTCAAGGATAAGAATGTCTTCGCCCAGAAGCTCGCTTAAAAAGCCTTCAAGGATTTCAAAATTGGCCTTGCTGCGCAGCAGGCGCTTCATGGCCCAGTCAAAGGTGATCAGTTTTCGGGGTGATCGGGGGTTCATGGCCTTACAGTTCATGGGTTACAAGTGGAAGTGCAGGCGCACACAACCATGTTTTCGCCACACTCCCGCTGCTTTATAGTACGCTTTTTATTCTTGCTGAAAAAAGCATGTTTTGATTTCCGATCACACCTTGCTCATATCCGCTGGAGATAAAGGTACACAGACTCGTGATATTCAGAAAGCCAGGTTATTGCTCGCAAATCTTGAAAGCGGTATCATTGTTGTCGTCCGTAGTGTATCTTTGTCATGATGTTTCAAAATGGTGGTAGATGAGCACCTGCATCAACTTTTTTACCATAGAACGTTTTTATGAACTGGATCTATCTTGTGATCGCGATTATATCGGAGGTTGTGGCAACTACTGCCTTGAAGGCTTCAGAGGGATTTACCCGACTGACTCCGTCGATCGTGGTTGTTGTCGGCTATGGCATGGCTTTTTTTTGTCTTTCGCTGACACTTCGAACAATTCCTGTTGGTATTGCCTATGCGGTCTGGTCGGGCATCGGCGTTGTGCTCATCTCGTTGGCCGGATGGATTCTCTACCGCCAGCCGCTTGACACAGCGGCTCTTGTCGGTATTGCCCTTATTACTGCCGGGGTCATCATACTGAACGTTTTTTCAAAATCGGCAGCTCACTGATTTTGAAGCTTTTGCTGGTTACTCCGGCATCTTTTTAGAAAAACTCACGCGGCATCAATTTTTGCCAGCAAATCTTTCATTGGCTGATAGATGATTGGCAGGAAGTCGCTGTAGGCGAGCAAGACGACGCCATTTTCATCAACAAGCACATAAGCGCGTTGCGCCATGCCGAGGAAGCCGAGAGCGTCGTAGGCTTTGGCGGTTGTTTTTTTTGTGTCGCTCAGCAGGGTGAAGGGGAGCTGATTGCGCTCGGCAAAGCTTTTGTGGGAGGCCTGGCTGTCGGAACTGATGCCGAGCACCACTATGCCGCGTTTGGTGAACTCCAGAACGTTGTTCCGGTAATCGCACAACTGCGCGGTGCAGACCGGAGTGTCGTCGCCGGGATAGAAGATGATGAGTACTTTTTTTCCGGTAAAGTCTGAAAGTGAAATCTCTTTTCCTTCGGAATCGGGAAGGGTAAAGGCCGGTGCTTTTGTCTGTTCTGCTATCATGGTTCTTTATGGTTGTAGTGTTATCTGTCGTTTTTTCCCCTGGCCATCAGGAATCAAAGGGAGCTGTTGCATACTCGACAGGAGAATCTGGTTCGCTGTTTACGAAAAAAAATTACAGCTACCCTGAAATCCTTCGAGATAATATAGTGATAGTTGCGAGTTATGTACTCATGCTCATTTGCTCTCTTCAAGAAAAAACGGCGTGTTGAGGTACAAAGAGCGAACGGGTATGTTGACCAGGTAGTATCAACTCTTCATCAACGGCGGCAAAAAAAGAGAGCGCAAGAGTTTTTTTGTTTTTAATAAGATAAAAAAAGTCTTATTATGGTCAAAAAGGTTTTGTGCTGACAGGGTTCTTCTCCGGTTTGTTGATGTGTTGCACCGACTGTGGGTGTGTTGCAGTTTCGTGGTGCAAGTTACGGCTGTTGTTGTGATAAAGAGAGTTTATTAACTATTATTACCCTGTCTTTGACCGAGAGAGAGGTCGTAATAAAGAATTATGAAAGTACTATGGCAGACATGAAGGTATATTTTGATCACAATGCCACAACGCCGCTTCACCCGGAGGTGAAAAAGGAGATGATTGCGGCGATGGAGATGTTCGGCAATCCGTCAAGCATGCACGCTTACGGGCGCGAGGCAAGGGCAAATGTAGAAGATGCTCGCCGGAAAGTGGCCGATTTTCTCGGAGCGCAGGAGCGTGAGATAATTTTTGTGGGCAGTGGATCGGAGGCCAACAACACGGTGCTTTCGCTCTTTGTCTGCGGTTCAAGCCAGTGTATTGCGGGAAGCAAAACGCGCAGTACCATCATTACGACCAAAATCGAGCACCCTTGTGTGCTTGAGACCTCCGAGTGTCTTGCCCATCGCGGTGTACGGGTCAAATATCTTAACGTTGACCAGTACGGAAAAATTGATCTCGATCAGCTTGCCGGTATGCTTGGTGATGATGTCGGTCTTGTCTCGGTCATGATGGCCAACAATGAGATAGGCACTTTGCAGGATATTGAAGCGATAACGAGGATGGTGCATGAAAGTGGGGCGCTGATGCACACCGATGCTGTTCAGGCTATCGGTAAGGTTCCTGTCGATGTCCGGGCGCTTGGCGTTGACTTTTTGACTCTTTCAGCCCACAAGATCTATGGCCCAAAAGGTATCGGGGCGCTTTTTGTGAAAAAAGGGATTCCTTACTGCCCTCTCATCAGGGGTGGCCATCAGGAGCAGGGAAGGCGTGCGGGTACCGAAAACACCCTTGGTATTCTCGGGCTTGGAAAGGCGGTCGAGATGAGAGCGATCGAAATGCCGGAGGAGGAGGAGCGGTTGCTGCATCTGAAGGAGACGCTCAGAAGGGGTATAGAGGAGCGCATTGATGCTATCCATGTCAACGGGCATCCCACAGACTCTCTTGCAAGTACCCTCAATGTATCGTTTACGGGAGTTGAGGGTGAGGCCATTTTGCTCTATCTGGATCTGGAAGGCATTGCGGTATCAACCGGATCGGCCTGTGCTTCGGGCTCGCTCGATCCGTCGCACGTCCTCCTGGCAACCGGTGTCAATGCTGAGCTTGCTCACGGTTCAATCCGTTTCAGTATGGGACGCGAAAGTTCGATGCAGGAGGTTGAGTACCTGCTTGATGTTTTACCACCAATAATCAAAAGAATCAGAAACATGTCAACGGCTTATATAAAAGGAGGATTGCATGCTGCAAGCAGGTGAATGGGCATATAGTGATACGCTGAAAGAACATTTCATGAACCCTAAAAATATTCTTCAGGGCGAAAATACTGATGATTTCGATGGCGTCGGTATGGAGGGAAACCTCCAGTGTGGCGATCAGATGATGGTGGTTATCAAGGTGGACAAGGAGCATGACGTCATTACTGATTGTCAGTGGAAAACCTACGGCTGTGCCAGTGCCATTGCCAGTACCTCGGTGCTCTCCGAAATGGTCAAGGGCAGAACGCTCGATGAGGCGTTTCATATCTCCCCCAAAGAGGTAGCCCAGGAACTTGGCGGGTTGCCTGATCACAAAATTCATTGCTCCGTCCTTGGCGACAAGGCGTTGCGTGCGGCTATCAACAACTACTATACCCGCAACGGTAAAGAGGAGAAGGTTAAGCAGGAGCAGGCCAAGGTGATTTGCCAGTGCATGAGTATTACCGACCACGATATTGAGGATGCGGTGCTTGAGGGGGCTCGTACCTATTTTGAACTCCAGGAGCGCACCAAGTGTGGTACCGTCTGTGGCCAGTGCAAGGATGAAACTGAGCTGCTGCTTGAAAAATTCAAGCATATCCATTTCGGAGCCTGAGTGGCAGGGAGTAAAACCATGTTGAAAAAACAGGACGCATTATGACGGCAGGAAAGGGCAAAACATTCTATATCCATACGTTTGGTTGTCAGATGAACCAGGCGGATTCTGCCATCATAACGGCGATCCTGCAGCAGGCGGGGTACACAGCAGCCGAAGGCGAGGAGAGTGCCGGAATTATTCTGCTCAACACCTGTGCAGTGCGCGAAAATGCGGTTGACCGTATTGAAAACTATCTCCAGCGCCTTCAGGGGATGAAAAAGAGGGACAAAAGGTTGGTTATAGGCCTTGCTGGTTGTATCCCGCAGTATCAGAGGGAGGAGACGCTCACCCTCTCTCAGGCCATTGATTTTCTTGCCGGCCCCGACAGCTACCGTACCCTTCCTGCACTGATTGAGCAGGCAAGAGGCGGAGCAAAACCCACCTCACTTGAGTTTAATGTGGCTGAAACCTACGAAGGCATTGATCCGGTAAGGCAGGGCTTAATCAGTGCCATTGTGCCTGTCATGCGCGGATGCAACAACCGGTGCGCCTATTGCGTTGTCCCCTTTACCCGGGGCCGTGAACGCAGCCATCCTTTCCGTTCGGTCATGAGTGAAGTGCAACATGTTGCAGCAGCGGGCTACAAGGAGATTACCCTGATTGGCCAGAATGTCAACTCCTACCATGATCCTGAAGAGGGGATGAACTTTGCTGCCTTGCTCGATGCGGTCAGTCGTGAAGCGCCCCAGGTTCGAGTGCGTTTTACCACCTCTCACCCCAAAGATATCTCCGCAGAGCTTGTGCGCGTTATTGCCGCCCGTCCGAACATCTGTAACCATATTCACCTTCCGGTTCAGTCCGGTTCAACAGCGGTTCTCCAGCGCATGAACCGTGGCCACACCATTGAGGAGTACTGCGCAAAAATAGCGCTGATCCGCTCAATCATTCCTGGCGTCACACTTTCAACCGACATTATTGCCGGTTTCTGCGGGGAGCGGGAGGCGGATCATCAGGCTTCACTTGAACTTTTTTCGAGCGTACGGTTTGATTCGGCCTATATGTTTTTTTACTCAACCAGGCCGGGGACTTTGGCGGCAAGGACATTGGTGGATGATGTGGCCGAAGAGGAAAAAAAACGGAGGCTGCAGGAGATTATTGACCTCCAGAACAGTATTTCTGCAGAGCTTTTTCAGCAGTCGATAGGCTCTGTTGTTGAAGTGCTTGCCGAAACGGAGAGCCGTCGCTCCGCCGACCAGCTTATGGGACGCACGGATGGCAATCGGGCTGTGGTTTTTGATCGTGAAAGCTATCAGCCAGGCGATTTGGTGCGTGTGCTCATCACTGCTGCAACATCAGCAACCCTTACAGGGAGGCCGGAGCATCCCTAAAAGCGCTCATCCGAAAGCGTCATCGTTGCATGGAGCGTGTCCAAAAGGGTAAAACGGTCAGGGAGTTTTTTATCTTGTGCACTATTTGTAAATTGCACCCTTTGGACTCCTATCATTTAACCGGCCCCCCATTGGGCTTCGGAGAGAAGTACAGCATGTCAATTCCCGCAAAGTTTGGGTTTACCGATAAAGTAAGAGCACATCTTGAACTCCTCGATCCTGTTACCTGGATCAGCGTCTTCCCCTGTCTTGCCGGAGGCGTCATGGCTTCAGGTGCCATGAAGGGTACCCTGCACGACTATTTGCTGCTACTCGCTATTTTTCTGATGTTTGGCCCCTTCGGTACCGGGTTCAGCCAGTCAGTCAACGACTGTTTTGATCTGGAACTTGACCGGGTCAATGAGCCTACACGCCCCATTCCCTCTGGTCGTTTGAGTGAAAAAGAGGGGCTCTGGAACAGTATTATCGCCCTTTTGCTTGCCATGGGTTTTGGTGTCTTTCTCGGGGTGCATATTGGTGGAGTTCGGGGAATGGTCATTGTTGCATCAATATTCGCCGCTCTTTTTGTCGCCTACATCTATTCGGCACCGCCCCTCAAGCTGAAAAAAAATATTCTTACCTCGGCACCGGCTGTTGGTTTTTCTTATGGCTTTGTCTCCTTTCTTTCTGCAAATGCCCTCTTCGGCGATATTCGCCCAGAGGCAATATGGCTTGCCAGTCTCAACTTTTTTATGGCGGTTGCCCTGATTATCCTTAACGATTTCAAGTCAGCGGAGGGTGACAAGGATGGTGGTCTCAAATCGTTGACGGTCATGATCGGAGCCAAAAACACCTTTCTGGTCTCCTTCGCGATTATTGACGTTGTTTTTGCCGTTCTTGCGTATCTTTCCTTCAATTGGGGTTTTATCATCCCCGCCATTTTTGTCCTGATTGGACTTGCACTCAATCTTGTGCTTCAGGTACAGCTTTTGCGCGATCCTAAAGGGGGAATATCATTCATGCAGGGTGCTGTTGATGACGGATTTGGCCATGTTCTTGGCAAGAGTGACGTTCAGGAACACAATACCTTTCTCCGGTTTCAGATTGCCAACAATATCTTGTTCTTGATTAACAATCTGCTTGTTGCCGGGATGGTTGGATTGAAGTATATCAATAAGTAATTCCTTTTTACAGGAGCCTAACTCTAAATCACCATGGTGTTATGACGGAAACTCTTCCTTTTTTTTCGCTTCCAGTGGTATGGCATAACGCACTGGTTACCTTGCTCACCTTTGTCTATGTCTTCAGTGTTCCACCTTTGATGGATTATTTGGTGACCAACCACAATCTGCCACGCGACATCAGCCGCAAGATTACCCATATTTGTGCCGGATCGGCCATTATGTTTCTTCCCCTTTATATTTTTGTCGAAGGCGGTTGGTCGCATTTGCTCAATATCACCGTCTTTGCGGTCTGGACGGTGCTGCTGATCCAGAAAGGGCTTTTTGCCGCAGATGATGACCAGGCGGTGAAAACCATGACTCGTACCGGCAACAAAGGGGAGTTGCTGAAAGGAACTCTCTATTTTGTTATTGTTGCCATGATTTGTGGTACAATTTATTACAAACAGCCTGCAGGGGTTATGGCAATGGCCATGCTCGGCTGGGGAGATGGTCTTGCGCCAATCATTGGTACCAGGTATGGAAAAATCAAATATCACATCCTCAGTGACAAGAGTGTTGAAGGGAGCCTCGCCTTTCTTGTTGGCAGTGTCTGTGCCGGACTCTTTTTTGTTCATCTCATTTGCGTGCCTGAAGCGTTTGATGTTACCAAAATCATCATTATTGCCCTTATTGCCACAATAGTTGAAGGTGTGAGCCCCAGGGAGGTCGATAACCTGACGATTCCTGTTGCCGTGATTGCCGCCTCCTACCTTTTGTGAGCTGAAGGCATGAAAAGGGAGGAGAAACGCGCAATATTTTTTATCAGTGACCTTCATATTGGTCTGCGGGATGCAAAAACCGAGCAGCTCAAGATGGAAAAACTCGAACGATTTTTTGCCATTATCAAGGCTGAGGGTCGTTCGCTCTACATGCTTGGCGATATCATGGATTACTGGATGGAGTTTCGCCATCTCATCCCCAAGGGTTTTACCCGCTTTCTTTGTCTTTTGGTTGATCTGGTGCGCAATAATATTGAGGTTGTCTACGTAGCGGGAAATCACGACTTTTATCTCGGACGCTACTTTGACGACGAAATCGGGGTAAAAAGCCTCTATGGCGTCAATGAACTGCTCCTTGACGGACGAAAATTCATCATATCCCACGGCGACGGCCTGGGGAAAGGGGACTGGGGCTACAAGCTTTTTACCCGTATGGTCAGGAATCGATTCAATATTGCTCTTTTGTCGGGGTTTCATCCAGATCTGGCCATAGCGCTCATGAAAAAGCTTTCACAGCTCAGTCGCAACCACAAGGGGGTCGATCATGTTTTTGACGTCAATCGGCTGTTGAATGTTGCTGAAGTATTGACGGGTGAAAAGGAGTTTGATTACTTTGTGTGTGGTCACAACCATGTCAAGGCTATTACTGAGCTCTCCAACGGCAAAAGTCGCTATGTCAATCTTGGGACATGGATTGAGGGCAGTTTTCCTTACGGAGTCTTCAACAATGGTGTTTTTCAGCTTAAGGAATTATAACGTTAATATCAAGAGGTAGTTGTTGTTATGAGTAACATAAACAAAGTGTTGAAACTGGGTTTGCCGAAAGGAAGCTTGCAGGATTCCACAATTGATCTTTTTGCCCAGGCAGGATTTCATTTTTCGGTTCAGAGTCGCTCCTATTTTCCCTCCATAGATGATGAGGAGCTTGAAGCCATTCTTATCAGGGCACAGGAGATGGCGCACTATGTGGAGCTGGGTGCTTTTGATGTGGGGTTGACCGGCAAGGACTGGATTATTGAGACGGATGCTGATGTTGTTGAGGTTGCCGATCTGGTCTATTCCAAAGCCTCCATGCGGCCTGTCCGTTGGGTGCTTTGCGTGCCTGAAAACTCGCCGGTACAGTCGGTCAAAGATCTTGAAGGGAAGCATATTGCTACAGAAGTGGTCAATATTACCAAAAAATATCTTGCTAAAAATGGGGTCAACGCTCTGGTGGAGTTCAGTTGGGGGGCAACCGAAGTCAAGCCGCCTGATTTGGCCGACGCCATTGTTGAGGTGACTGAAACTGGCTCCTCGCTCAGGGCAAACAAGCTGAGGATTGTTGATACCATTCTTGAGTCGAACACGAAGCTGATTGCCAACAAGGAGTCGTGGAACGATCCCTGGAAACGGGAGAAGATTGAGAACATGGCTATGCTGTTGCTGGGAGCTATCAACGCCCAGGGTAAGGTTGGGCTGAAAATGAATGCACCGAAATCGGCGCTTGAGCAGATTATCGCCATTATTCCCTCCCTTCGTCAGCCGACCATATCGAGCCTTGCCGAAGAGCAGTGGGTGGCGCTTGAAGTTATCGTGACCGAAAAAACGGTGCGCAAGCTGATTCCTGAGCTTAAACGGGCGGGTGCAGAGGGTATTTTTGAGTATAATATCAACAAACTGATCGACTGAGAAGCTCCCGTATAATTTTCAATTTGCAGGCTGCCCGCAAGGGTGGCCTTTTTTATCCTGGCCATGCTCTTTTATCAGATAGCGATACTCTTTTCGTTGCTTGTTTTTTTGGGAATTCTTTTGCGAAACCTGATTGACCTGCCGCATATGCCCGATGCATCTCCCTGCACCGGGCCGTTGGTATCAGTTCTTGTGCCAGCCCGCAATGAGGCATTGAATATTGAGCGTTGCGTGCGTTCGCTTTTGCGGCAGGAGTATGCCCCCTTCGAAATTCTTGTGCTCGATGACGGCTCAACCGATGCCACGGCGGAGCTGTTGCGGCAGCTCCTCATGGAGTCCGGCGGGAAGCTGCGTGTGGTACAAGGCGAGCCGCTTCCCGAGGGATGGCATGGCAAGGCGTGGGCATGTTCCCAGCTTGGCCATCAGGCAAAGGGAGAGCTGCTGCTCTTTACCGATGCCGATACCTGGCACGAGCCTGATGCGCTCAGGCGTACGGTTGGTGCCATGCAGGCCTCAGGAGCTGACATGCTCTCCCTGATGCCTCGCCAGGAGCTTGCCTCATTCTGGGAAAAGCTTGTGGTACCGCTGATTCATGTTATTCTCATGTGTTATTTGCCGCTTCGTCTGGTGCGCACCAGCCGCAAAGCTGCCTTTTGTTTTGCCAATGGCCAGTTTGTTTTTTTTCGCAGGGAGTTCTATGATCGTATCCATGGCCACGCCTCTGTCCGCAACGCCATTGTTGAAGATGTCTGGCTCTGCAAGAGCGTCAAAAAGGCCGGTGGCCGAGTTGTGGCCTTTAATGGAACTGACGTGGTCAGTTGCCGGATGTATCACTCCTTCCGCGAAATTTGGGAAGGATTTTCAAAAAACCTCTTTGCAGCTCTCGGTTACAGTACAACAGGACTTTTTGCCCTTCTCATACTGGTAACGGCACTCTATCTTGCGCCCTGCGCATTTCTTTTTCGCTCATTGCTTGCCGGTGAGTTTACTGTGTCACTTTTCTGGCTTCCTTTGACGCAGCTCCTGATTGCCCTGCTTTGCAGGCTCCTGATTGCTTTACTGTTCCGCCAGTCACTTGCCATGGCTTTTTTGCATCCGCTCTCTCAGCTTGTGCTGCTTGCGATAGCCTGCAACTCATTTTACAGCATAAAATTTGGCAAGGGGGCCAGTTGGAAGGGGAGGAACTACAATTTTTCCTGATGGGTAAGTAGAGAATTGGGGGAAGGTGATAATTTTTTTTAAATTGTTCGCTGAAAAAACAACCTCTTCAGCCGAATTGGCCTGTAGTGGCCAAAGGAGTATCAATTCAAACAAACGTTCTGTCTATGGGTTTTTTATCGAAGATATTCGGGAAAAAGGAAGTTGAGCTGAAGCTTCCCAAGGTTATTGAGGATGTCAACCTGATAAAGACGATGGAGGGTCATCTCGATCGCGTGCTCGGTGTAAAATTCAGCGCAGATGGCAAAAAACTTGTCAGCGGCAGTTTTGATGAAACCGTCATGTTGTGGGACGTCGAGAAAGGGCTGTGCCTGCACACCATGAAAGGGCATGATACCTGGGTTGAATGCGTTGATTTCAGTCGCGACGGCACACTGCTTGCCAGCGGAAGCACTGACAGTACGGTAAGAATATGGGATGCTGCAACCGGTCAGTGCCGCCATCTCTGTAAAGGTCATGATACAGCCGTCCGTATGGTTGCTTTCAGTCCCGACAGCAAAGTTGTGGCCAGTTGTTCCCGCGATACAACAATCCGCCTCTGGAGTGTTGAAACAGGAAAAGAACTGTCGAGGCTTCTGGGTCATAAATCGTATATTGAATGTCTTGCATACAGTCACAGTGGACGGCTTATTGCAAGTTGCGGTGAGGAGCCGGTTATCAAAATATGGGATGCTCAGAGCGGCAAAAATATTGCCAACTATGCAACTGGTGACCGCCTTTCCCATGCGTTGGCCTTCAGTCCGGACGACAGGTTTATAGCGTTTTGCGGGCGCGATGCTCTGGTAAAAATTCTTGATGCCAGAAGCGGAGAGATTACGAAGGTGCTTGAAGGTCATCAGGATGCGGTGCGAAGCGTCTGTTTTACTCCAGACGGTACAAAGGTTGTCAGTGCGGCCAATGATGAAACTGTCAGGTTGTGGGATGCTGAAACTGGTAAAGAGCTGCATCTCTATCGGGGTCATGTGCTTGAAGTGCAGTCGGTTGATGTTTCTCCGGATGGAAAAACAATTGCCAGCGGAAGCGATGATCGCAAGATCAAGCTGTGGGGGATCAAGTAGGAGTTCCAGGCTATTGATTTTGTCACCAGAGGGAGCTCTTTCGGAAGCTTCCAGCTTTTTTTTGTCAATGATAAAAAAGTAGCGTAAAGTGCAGAACTTTCTTTTTGATTTGATTTAAAGTGAGTAAATTAATTTTACGAAGGATAAATTCGTTTTTGAACGCCTCATGTCGAGGTTTGTTCATTGTAACGCCAAGTTTAA
>SESF01032148.1_pt1 | contig 13089 bp, 12 predicted proteins | sample 3171521 | NCBI WGS metagenome assembly SESF01 (sample SAMN10866945, study PRJNA518727) | freshwater metagenome | biome: subpolar coniferous forest; feature: holomictic lake; material: water; isolation source: holomictic Lake 227, 6 m and 8 m depth | place: Canada: near Kenora, Ontario | collected...
CGGCGCGTGGTCTTGACTTGCCGAAAGGACATCGTGCGCAGGTCACACGTCAGCATCCTGTTCCGCAGCGGCTCGCCCAGCCGCGTCAGCAGTTTGATCACCTCCATTGCGCCCAGACATCCCACCATGCCCGCGACCGCTCCGAACACCGGGAACTGTCGCCGCCAGTTGGCGGGTGGATCGGGGCACAGGCACGTGAGACATGGCGTCTGGCCGGGGACAATGGTCGTAACCTGTGCCTCCAGCTCATACACCGCGCATTCCACCATCGGCTTTCCCTGACGGACCGCCTCGTGATTCATCAAGAAGCGTTCCTCAAAGAGCGGCGCGCAATCCGCCACGATGTCGGCTTGCCTGACCAATCCCGCGACATTGGCCTCGGATACATTTTCACCCACGGCCACAACGTCCAGGCGTGGATTCAGCGCGCGCAGCCGCTGGGCCGCGCACTCCACACGCGGACGGCCCAGCCAGTCGTGCGTCATGAGAATTTGCCGGTTGAGATCGCTCGGCTTGAGATGGCCGGCGTGCGCCAGGATGAGCCGCCCGACGCCCGCCGCGGCCAACTCGAGGGCGACCGCGCCGCCTACGCCCCCACAGCGCGAGATGAGCACCGACGCGCCCTTGAGCCGCCGCTGGCCTTCTTCGCCGAAGCCGGCGACCCACATCTGCCATTCATAGACTTGGCGCTCGAAGTCGGTGAGCGGTTGGGCCTGGGCCGATCCGTTCGGTGTTTCGGTGTTTCGGTGTTTCGGTCCGGGAATAGGAGTCATGCGAGTTATGGGACTAAGGGGCTCGGCAGACCCCGAAGCGGACAAGAGCAACGGCTCACTCACGGCACTCCACCCTTCCATTTCGCAGGAGGAAGATTTTGTCGGCCAGTTGCTCCGCCTCGGCAAGGTTGTGGGTTACGTGCAGGATGGTGACGCTGGTGCTCGCCCGCACCTGCTTCAGCAGCTCGTACATCTCCTGCCGGGTTTCGTCGTCCAGCGCGCTCAAAGGTTCATCCAGGCAGAGAACTCCGGGCCGAGCCGCGAGGGCGCGGCCCAATGCGACGCGTTGCGCCTCGCCGCCGCTCAGACCCGGCGGCCTGCGATTCAGCAAGTGCTCGATCCCCAGTAGCCGGGACAGCTCGGCCACGCTCTGCTGGATCACCTGCCCGCTCGCCTTCTGAATCGTCAGCGCAAACGCCAGGTGTTCGCGCACGGTCATGGTCTGAAACAGCGCGCGATCCTGGGGCACGTAGCCGATGCCGCGCTCGGCGGGTTTGAGCCGGGTGACGTCCCGCCCGTTGAGCCGAATCGTGCCGCTGGCCACTGCCTTAAGACCGCAAAGGGCCTCCAGTAGTGTGGTCTTGCCCGCGCCGGTCCGGCCCATCAATACCGCGTACTGCCCCGTTGGCACGTCAAAGCCAACATCCTCCAGCACAAAGCCGCCTACGCGCATCGTCAGATGGTCCACTAAAATCATGGCTATTGAAACGTGAAACGTGAAACGTGCATGTACCCCATGTAACTCATGCAACTCATGTAACCATGCAACTCATGTAACCCCCACCATATCACAGCACCCGCTCCAGTGGCGTCCGCAAGCCGAAGAGGCGCGCGATCGTCAACACCGCCACGGCGGCGACTATCATGATGAGCGATACCGCCACCGCGGCTTCAATATTGCCAATGCTCAATTCCAGGAACACGCTCGTCGGCAGCACCTCTGTCCGCAGTCGCGTCGCGCCCGAGAAAACCAGGATTGGCCCAAACTCGCCCAGCGCGCGTGCCCAGGCCAGCGTCGCCGCAGTCAAGACGCCGCGCCGCGCCTCAGGCAGCGCCACGCGCCAGAACGCCTGGCTGCGATTGCAACCCAACGTCAGCGCAACCTGCTCGCAGCGCGGGCTGATTTGATCGAACGTCACCAGCATGGTTCGCACCGCGAACGCGCACGCCACGGCGAATTGCGCGAGGATGACGCTGGGAATGGCATAGGTCACTGGCACCACCCGCTGGATGGCGCGGCCCGGGGGAGTTTGGAACAGGATTAACAGGCTCAGCCCGATCACCAGCGGCGGCAGCACAATCGGAATATCGAGGATGGCGTCCATCAGCCGCTTGCCCGGGAACCGGTGGCGTGACATGAGATAACCCGTCGGCACGGCCACCCACAGGGACAGCAAGGTGGTGAGCGTGCAGGAAACCAGGCTCAGCTTGATCGAGTATTGGATCTCCGGGCTGCCCAGTGCGTGCAGCAAATGATGCGGCGTGGTGAAGGAAAGATCGGCCACGAGCATGGCAACGATCAGCAGAAGGTACACTCCGCTCAGGATGACCAGCCCCGCGAAAAACGGCCAATCGCGGCGGCGGCGGGTGGGAAAGGCTAAAGGCTGAATGCTAAATGCTGAAATCGGAATGGGTGTTTCGGTGGTTCGGTGTTTCAGCATTTCAGCTTTTGTCTTCTCAGGGAAGTTGGATGTTGGGTGTTGGATGTTGGATGTTGTGGGAAAGGCTGAATGCTAAATGCTGAAATCGGAATGGGTGTTTCGGTGTTTCAGCATTTCAGCTTTTGTCTTCAGGGTTGGTAACGCCACCCAAAACCTTCGGCCTCGAAGCGTTGGCGAGAGGCGGCGGTCGTGAGCGTGTCCTGCAGGCGGACCATCATCTGCTTGTAGCGCGTGCTGCGGCCTACGGCGTACGGTTGCGTCATGCTGGCCAGCGGATGATCGATCGGAATGGCATCCAGGTACTCGCGCACCCCCGTCCAATTGCTGCGGCAGGCGATGATGGCGTCGAGCGAGCCGGTGCGAATCTGGTTGATCAGGAAATCGCCCGTCGGCGACTCCACCGTCAGGTTCTGGCCCAGCGCATCGGTGAGGTTCATTTGCCCCAGCATCTTCCAGGCGATGTTGCCCATGGCGGACTTCTCGTGATGGGGCAGGCCGACACGCAACCCCGGCTTGGTCAAATCCTGAACCGTTTGAATTCCCTTCGGATTGCCCTTTTGCACGATGATCATCAAGTGATTGTCCACCACGTTGACCGGACCAAGGTAAAGGTCGGCGACGCTGTTCATGAACGACGTGTCGCAGGAGAAGTAGGCGTCAGGCCTCTGGCCGGCGCGCATTTGCGCCACGAGGATGCCGCAGCCGTTATAGACCGTCGTGATCCGGCAGCCCTCGCGCTGCTCGAACTCCCGCAGCGTCTTCTCAACGCCGGGCCGCAGCATCGCGCCGCTGAACAGTACGATCTCTGGCGCAGTCGCCCATTCGTCCCCCTCCACCGGCTCATAGTGAAACCTCTCGAACTGCTTCAGCCCCTTATCGCGCGCGCCCAAATACCGCGCGAACCGTAGCGCTGCTTCCGGTTGCCGCGAACGCTTGAGCACGGCGATGCTGATCGTTTCGGTGGCGGTGCTGAACAGCGGAACCGCGATTGCCTCCAGCTCCGGAAACTGCCGCACCGTCGCGTCCCAGACAATGCCGGCGTCCACCGATCCGATCTTCAAGTCGTTGGCAACGTCGTTGACCGTCGGCTTGAAGACGGTCACGCGCTTCTCTAACGCGGCCCATTGCCCGGCCTGCTGCAACAGCTCGCGGACTGTCCGCCCGATGGAGGCCGCCTCCGGATTGGCCATGGCGACGCGCACGTCCGGCCGCCGCAGGTCATCGAGCGTGCGGATGTTCTTCGGATTTCCCCGGGCCACCGCGATCACCGGCCGTTGCCGCGCCAGTGGAATTGTCTCCGCCAGCAAGCCAAGTGCGCGGGCAGACTTAATGTAACTCTCGTCCGCCGCCAGGAACAGGTCGCCCGCATCGGTAATGCGGAGGTTGCTAAGGAGCGTGCCCGACCCGCCGTATTGGAGTTGTACCTGCACCCCGAAAGTCTTCTCGTACTCGCGCGCGACCGCTTCGACCGGGAGCTTCAGGCCGGCCGCGCAGAACAGGAGTAGCGGTTTCTGTCCCGGCGCCGCGGCGGGCCGGGCCGTGCGTGTTTGCCAGAGCAGCAGCGCAATCAACCCTGCGATTGCTGCCAGGGATCCAAGGACCACCAGCTCGGGTTTACTCATGTAATCCTGCCTCCGTTCATCCTCACGATACGATTGGCATGGTCCCCGGCACCGGGCTCGTGCGTTACCAGTAAAACCGCGCCCCCGTCGCGCGCAAACTCGGCCAGGCAGCGCAGCACGATCTGTCCGTTCTCCGCATCGAGGTTGCCGGTGGGTTCGTCTGCCAGCAGTAGCTTAGGTTTGTTCAACAAAGCGCGCGCCAACGCCACGCGCTGCCGTTCACCGGTGCTGAGCGCGGCGGGAAGGTGGTGGAGCCGTTCTGTCAGCCCGAACCGCGCCGCCAGTTCCAGCGCCCTGGCGCGCGCCCCCCCGTTCGCGCCCAATGCGAGCGTCGGAGCCAGGGTGTTGTCGAGCACATCGAGATACGGGATGAGATGAAACTGCTGGAACACAAAGCCGACGTTCACCGCGCGGAACCGCGCCCGTTGTCCGGATGACAACGCGTAAGGGTCTTCGCCATTGACCAGCACCCGCCCGTGGGTCGGTCGCAGCAGGGCACCCGCTGCTAGCAGAAGCGTCGTCTTGCCACAGCCGCTCGGTCCCTGCACCGCCACGAATTCGCCGGCCCCGACTGTGAGCGATGCCTCGGCCACGGCGTTAATCGCGCCCTGCGGTCCCGCGTAGGACTTGCTCAGGCCCTCGATTTGGAGCAGCGCGCTCATTCCTCCCTTAACACCGTCGCCGGATCCTGCTGTGCGGCGCTGATCGCCGGCAGCCAACTGGCCAGCGCCGCCAACAACGGCGCGGCGACCACCACCATCAAAAGCAACCGCGGATCAACGAAAGCAAGAGGGATCGGCGGCGCGCCCGGAGCTTCGCGCCACAAGACGCCGATGGCGCGCCCGGCGGCATAGCCCAGGCACGCGCCGGCCAGTCCACTGGCCACTGCCTTGCAGAGAAAGATCAGCAGAATCTGGCGTGAACGCAGCCCGAGCGCGCGGAGGATGCCAATCTCGCCGCGCCGGTCGCGGACGTTGGCCAGCGCCAGCAGACCGATCCATACGCCGCTGCCGACCAGCACCACCGGGACGAGCACAGCGGCCAAAGCTTCGCGTCCGGCACGCAGCTTGTCGCGGCTATCCTTCTCGCGCTGGATGCTGGCCTGGGCTTCCACCGCCGCGCGTTGCCGGGCCTCGGCGCGGGCGAGGGCTTGGGAGGCGTACTCGATCAGTTGCGTGTCCGGCAATATGCGGGCGATCTCCGGACGGATGCGGCCCAGACGGTCCACCGTGTCACACGTGCAATCGAGCGCGAGAATGCCATTGATGAGGCCGGGCTTGCCTAGCATCTCCTGCGCCTCGGCCAGGCTGATCCACACCGTGATGTCGTCCTTGTTGCCGTGCTCGGCGTTGACCTTGGCCACGGTGAACTCGCGGCCCATGAGCTTGGTCTTGTCGCCCGCTTTGAGCGCGAGGTTGCGCGCCAGCTCGTGCCCGAGAATCATGGTGCCCGGCGCCACCGGCTCCAGCAGCGGCTTCTGCTGCTTGCTCTGGATATACACCTCGCCGCGTACGCCCATCAGCAGCACCGTGCGCTCGCACTCCGGCCACTTCACTTTCTGTTGCAAGGATGGCAGCACGTGATTGATCGTGGCGACCTGGCTCTTGGCCAGGCGCGTCGCATATTCCTCTGGCATATACTTCGAGGCGAAATCGTCGGCGTAGAGGTCGCTCAGGTTCTGGCCTTTCGGTAGAATTAACACGTTAAAGCCCATCTTCAACGTGAGCTTGCGATAATCGTCTTCCAGCTTCGCCATTTCCCGCCGTGTCTCGGCCTCCTTTGCGGCGACGACCTGCTCGGTGCGCGCGTCGTGCTTCTGCAGAATCGCCAGCTCAGCAACCAGGCAAGCCACGGCTACAGACGCGGACATTACCCCGAGCGAGAAGCTTAGCTTGCGATGTAGAATCTCGCGGAAGACGAGGCGATAAAGCTTCATATCATCAGGCTCGCCGACCGGCTCTCGTCTTTAGCACCAGCGTGGCGGCGGCTAGAAATACAATGCCGATTCCCAACACCACTGCCAGGTTGCGGACCAGGTGCCCGTGCTCGACCGGTTCGGTGTTGGATCTTGGGTGTTGGGTGTTGGATGTTGGATGTTCGGTGCCCGCGCGACCAGCGGAGCGCCAATCTTCGACCCGGCGCGTTCTGGAATCGTTTGTAGCCCCGGCGGCGAACTGCGACAGGCCAGTCAGCGGCGGGGACTCCGTCATCAGCTCTGGCTGGTAATCGCCCAGCGACTTCCAATTCGCGGACAGCAGGAGGTCATAGCCGGGGTTCATTTCCTTGACCTCACAGGAACACGGCCCGGTCAGGAACTCGGCCATCTCCCGAATCGCCTCCGGTTGAATCTGCTCACCGGTTGCCGGCGGCACAACGCGGCCGCGGCCAAAGATAGGAAACAACATGACCTCCTTCTCTGCCATCAGGTTTGTGTTCCAGTTGAGCAGCAGGTTTACGAGCATCCGTTCGGCAGGGTTGGAGCGCGCGAGCCGCACCGTTGAGAACGCGATCTTGAGCGGCAAATTCGTGTTGGTAGGGGGATCGAGCGGCGAGGGTTCGGGCAGCACCAGGCTCTGCTCCAGCTTGCGGAGTTCGCCTTCGAGCAATTGCGCGGCCTGATCGTCGCGCCGCTGGTCCCCGCTTTCCAGCAAGAGCCACACGACTGCATCGCCGCGTAACATTCTTTCACCGATGTCTCGCCGCATGGGTGACTCCAGGAGCGCTCCGACGGTCTCCGCGCTCATCGGTCCTGCCCAGGCCGGCAGCTCGATTTTGGTCTTTCGCGGATACTTCACCACCATCCACGGCAAGGCCGGGTTCGCCTGTGCGGTCCACAGCTCCCGCAGTGGCTGCGGCATTTTGGCGGAGACATTGACATTGCTCACGGACAGGTTGGCCAGGTCGTCCCGCCCGGCTTTCGCCAGCCTTTCCACCAGGGCCTGCTGTTGGACCGTCAAAGGCTCGCGCTGGAACACGATGATATCGTACGGGTCAGCCTCCCACCGCTCCAGCGCGTAGCGGCAGACCGGCACGTTGCAGGCAGGCGCCGCGAAGGTCCAGAGCGCCGCCGTTACCAGCGCCGCGAGTCGGAGAAGTCTATCGCCAAGGTTAACCATGCGTGCCAAGTCACAATGTCGCCCCCCGGCCCGAAACTCAACCGAATTTCATGCCATCACCTGAGGTAGCTCTAATCCGCAAGCGGTTTTCTCTGGCCCAGCGCTGGCAACATGGTGGAAGATGAGGGGTGACCCTAAGCACCCTGGATATGAAAAGATATTCTCTCATCGCAATGATGGCGGCACTGGCTGCCAGCCTGGCCGGCTGCACTACCTCTGATTCTCGAGGCGCCTCGGACGCAAAGACCAATGCCGCGACCATTCGCCTCTTCAACGGCAAAGACCTCGGCAACTTCTACACGTTCCTGGAAACAAACAAATTTGAGGACCCGGGTCGCGTCTTCAGCGTAGTCAAGGAGGACGGCGCGCCCGCGATCCGCGTTTCCGGCGAGGAGTTCGGCGGTTTCGTCACGCGGGCGGAATATGAGAACTACCGGCTGGTGGTTGAGTTCAAATGGGGCACCCAGACTTGGGGTCGGCGCCTCAACAAAGCCATGGATTCCGGCATCCTCCTGCATTGCAACGGCCCCGACGGGAACTACGCCGGATTCTGGATGGCCTCCGTGGAATGCCAGATCATCGAGGGTGGCTGCGGCGACCTCCTGATGCTCGAGGGCAAGGATGCCGCGGGACAAACCATTAAATCGTTGCTGACGGTGGAGTGCGAGCAAGGTGGCAAGGAATACTGGTATCATCCCGGGGCGGTGGCGATCACCCGCGGGGAGGGCCGGTTCAACTGGTACGGACGCGATCCACAGTGGCAGGATGTGAAAGGTTTTCGGGGGCAGCGCGATATCGAAAGCCCCGCTGGAAAGTGGACTCGCATCGAGGTGATCTGTGACCGCGGCAATATCACCAACCTCGTCAACGGACAGGTTGTGAACATCGGCACCGGCTCGAGTCTGCGGAAAGGCAAGCTCTTGTTCCAGTCCGAAGGCGCGGAGATCTTTTACCGGCGAATCGAGCTGACGCCACTCAGCAGCATCCGATAAATCACGGGCGTTCGAACGGGCTGGCCTCCTTACCCTGGCTCGTTCTGAAGCAGGGGTCACCATAGGTTGGAACTGGAATTGTGTGCATGGCGGTATCTCAGGGTGTTGCACCCTGCGATGCAGCATGGACCGAGCGCTCCTGGTTGTGCCCATTTGCAAGCGTGCAGCGATCCATTTGATGGGCTGGGTCGTCTCTTGCGATTATCAGCATTGTCGAGAAGGCTGGCCTCTCGCCGGTCCCCCCAGTCCATGATGTGATAGGTCGCGCCGCGATACTCCACTCGCATCGTGCGCGGCATGTGTCTAGGGGTTGACCGAAACACGGTCATCCGTCAGGTGCCAAGGCGGAGGGTGGCAGCCAAGCCAACCTATGGTTTTGACGCCTTCTTCGGCCTGAGGATGTGCTGAAGCTGGATTGTGACAAGGCTGGCGTGGGCGGCGATGACGCCGCCGACGCGCTGCGGCACCTCGTGGCGACGAGGGCGCAGACGGTCACGCAACGGAAGTTGAGGGGGGGATAATCGCTCGAAACCTGTTGACACCACGTCTGTATCATTCTATTCTATGTCATATGATGTCATTCTGACATGAAACAACGTATGAATATCAAGAATCAATCAAACTGTGAGTATCCGAAGGACGAGTTGTCGGCCATAAGCCGCGATGTGCTTGACAAGATCACGGTGTTAGCCCAGCAAGGGGAGGCTGCGGAGCTAATCAAGTTCAATGATTGGCTCCGGAGGAGTGTGGAACTCGAAAAGAGGTATGCGGACCTTGCGAGGGGAGCCCATGGAGTGGTCGCACGTGGTCGCCAGCTTCTCGCGGGAGATGCTCCGGTGGGCAAGGGCGAACGTGGTGGGGTGGTCTCGGGAGAGGAAATGGAGGATGATTCAGGCGGAGGCAAAGCTAGGGGAAGGTTATGCCGATGGGCGTTCGCACGACATGAGGCAGAAAGGGGCCACCATTTGACCGAATTAAGGGGAGCGCTCTTCAAGAACGAAGCGGGGGTGATTGTGGGCGTTCCATATGGCCACCTGAAGCGCGGTACCCAGTGTTTCCTGGGCTTGCCCGCAGGTAAGTTTCAAGAGGTCGTTCTGTTGTGCGAGGCCGAGAAGGATCGAATTCGTATGATTAGGCTGCCGCAGTCTTTCATCGAGCGGTATGGCGGACATTTGCCGGTTTCGAGAGAGTACAACCAGGTGAAGTTCAAGATTGAGCGCCGCGACGGATGCTACAAGCTGCACACTAATGCTGGGACACGGGAAGTAACCGAGTTCCTGGATGCCGAGGTGCTGATATGTCCCGAGCAACAGGACCTATACAAGTATGTGTAGCATGTGGGTGTATGTAATAGGCGGCTACTTGGTGGCGGGCGTGGGGACTGTAGCCTCCGGCCCTGGAAGAAAGCTGATATGGGCCGCAGGGTGGGACCTGCGGCTTTCCTCTAATCCGTTCTCGCAGCGCAAGAAGCTTGCGCAGTGGAAGGTTGTCACGATTTATATTCTCTTCTTCGTAACGGGGATTCTGCTGTGGCCGCTGCTTCTGGTGGAGATTGTGAAGGAGGCACGGAAGAACACACCTGAGAGCATTCGTGAATTCGGTAGAAGGTCACGTGCTCAGGAGGTTGGCAAAGGCTGGTTGAGGAATCGCATTACCGTTGAAGAGGCGGAGGCTAAGCACATGTCTGATTTGGGCCTCGGCGAGGGCGTGAGCGAATCAGTGCGGCGTGCTCGCCTTGAATTTGCCCGCAGCCGGTCGATTCCCGTGACGGGGAAGCCGATTCCTTTCGGCTTCTTGCATTGTGAGTGGCGGGAAATGGTCGGCTCTATGCGGGAAGGCGATGAGCTTTGGGAGTACCGCAGCCCCGAGCACTTTTGGGAGCACCTGGCGGGGAGAGCGGGCATCGCTCTCGTTCGAAAGGGGGAGGTCGTGGACGCGATTACGACCGCGCTTAACTAGGTCCGAAGGTTGTGGAGGGGTTATGTCGAATCATCAGGAAAGTTGTCAAAGGTCGCGCGCGCTGTGCGACGGGTTGTTTGAGACCCTCAGCCAGAAGGTAGAGGGCTTGCAGCGAACCCAAGTGAAGACATGGTGTTGTTTTTCTGGGCCCGGCAGAAGGAAGCGGATTGCATACGTGACACATCGGGTTCGTAATAGCCGGTTAGAGGTCTGGTTCCTGGGGGATGCCGCGGCTGCTTCGAACTATCCGCAGTTGAGCATCCGCACCCGGGCTCCGACGGAGGGGACGTGTGGAACAAACTACCAGGTGCGGTTTTGCGTGGAAAATGAGTCACAGATCAAGGCAGTGGTGGATTTGCTTTCCCGCGTTTCGTACCCGCTGTCATGAGTGTCGAAGCGTATGGGGCGTTACTGTTACAATTGCGGTAAGAACGTCGCGAATGAGCCAGGCATTGAGGGCCTCAGAGGGTTGCTGTGCTTTCCGTGCCGCTACAGGTTCGATGAGGGCGGTGGAGAACGCTACCACTTCGATATCGAGCATTACCCAAGGATACTCTCGGAATGGAGGGCAAAACATGGGGGGCGCTGGGCGAACCGTCGGATCACGGACTGGGTTTTGACTTTCGGACTGTTTTTGATGCTCGTCGGAGTGTGCGATTTCTGCAGCTATGCGATTCGCTCGGAGACTCACAAGAGCCTAGGAACCATGGAGGACTGGTGGCCAAGACCGGTGTGCATCGTTCTCTTTGGCTTTGTGTTGGTGGGCGCAATGGAGAACGTTTTGAAATGGTATCCCTGCCCTGCACCGCCTAAAGCACCGACGAGGGATCGGGATGCAATGAAATCGAAGCCGGCACTTGTGCTGGAAACGAATTCTGCGAGTGAAATAGATCCGCGGCATGTGGAGTTCTCAAACGGCTACCCACCAGACTGGGCGGAACGCCGGGCGAGGTGCCTTCAAAGGGATGGAAATCGGTGCCGACTCTGTGGGGAAAGTCAGAGGCTGCACGTCCACCATGTCAAGCCGGTGTCATGTGGAGGCGTCCACAGTCTGCAAAACCTTGTATCGCTGTGTAAGGGGTGCCACATGAACCAAGGATATTATGACCACAAGCGGCGCGTTGAATACAATGTCGAAATAGGGAGGTACCTACGACGCGGCGGTCGTGGCAGTTCTTGGAGAAAGCAAAAACGGGTTTAACGCGGCAGGAATTAAATATAAATGTTGTGTGCCGCGGGTGTGTAGCGCGCGTATCGCGCCTCTACGGCCAGCGACTTCTGCCTTCAACCCGTAAGCCTGCTTGATCCAATCGCGCCCAGGAACAACTCCGGTATCTTGCCCTCCTGCAATACCGCCTCCAGGCAGTCCTCACGGCTCGTGCCGGGGTGCAGAACTCTCGACGCGCTCGAAGTTTCTCCGTAATCGGGCATTCTGGCTGGGCGGTTGCTTTGTTCGGGGGCTTCGATCACGATACGCCGCAGCGTCAGCAATCAAATTGCGGCCGACGCCGATTGTTCACGAACGCCGCGTGAGGGCACGCGGCCTACAGCACGAATGAGCGCGAGCAGGCCAGAACCCGGTACGCAGGAATCAAAGCAGCGGCAGCCAGGCGTGGCGCCGTCGCTGAGCGCCCTTTTTGTCTCCTTTTTGAAGCTGGGCGCGACGGCCTTCGGCGGGCCCGCCATGGTCGCCTACATCCGGCAGATGGCGGTGGACCGGAAGGGCTGGCTCAACGCCCGCAGGTTCGACGACGGCCTGGCGCTTTGCCAGGCCGTGCCGGGCGCGACGGCGATGCAGACGGCGGCTTATGTCGGGCTGAGCGTGCGGGGGGTGTCCGGCGCAGCGGTCAGTTTTGTGGGGTTCGGGCTGCCGGCTTTTGGACTGATGCTGGCGCTATCCGCGGTTTATGCTCGCACGCACAGCCTGCCGGGAGTCGTTTCCGCCTTCAGCGGATTGCAGGCTATCGTCGTAGCGATCGTTGCGAACGCCGCCGTCTCCTTTGGCTGGACCACTTTGAAACACTGGAGGCAGGTGCTGATTACCGGTCTGGCGGTGGCATTATATGGTTGGGGGATCAACCCGTTCCTCGTGGTCATTTCGGCCGCGCTTTTGGGCTTCTGGCTCATAAAGGAAGACGCTTCGGTTGCTCCCACCGGGGCTGCTCCTGCCGCCATGCCGGCTACAACGAAGCCCGTGCTGGCCATCCTCGGCGTGGCGGCAGCACTCCTGGCCGTCTTGTTCCTGGCCCAGCGACAACTCTACGAGCTGGCGGTGATGATGTTTCGCATTGATCTGTTTGCTTTCGGCGGAGGGTTCGCCTCCGTGCCGCTCCTGTTCACCGAGGTTGTCGCCGTGCGTCAATGGCTGGACGGTCCGGCGCTGCTCGATGGCATCGTTCTCGGGCAGGTAACGCCCGGACCGATTGTTATCACCGCCACCTTCGTCGGCTACCTGCTTCATGGCACCCTGGGGGCAATCGTGGCCACTGTGGGAGTATTCTTGCCGTCGTTTCTAATCGTGGTCGCGATGGCGCCACACTTTGAGCGTCTCCGAACTTCTCCCGCTTTTGCAAAGCTCATCGGCGGCGCACTCTGTTCTTTTCCCGGCCTGCTGCTGATTGTCGCGATCCGCTTCGCTCAAAGCGTGAGGTGGGACGTCCCGCATCTCGCGCTGGCAGCCGCCGCCTTCGCCGCGCTGCGGTTGGGCGTGAATATTCTCTGGGTGGTCATCCTCGGCACCGGACTCTCGCTGCTCCTCTGCCGCTGAACTTGACCGAGGCCAAAGTCTGAGGCAATGTATGGATGACATTTGGAGCAGGAGGGGGCTTCGGCGTCTCACAATGGGACACGGAACGCCTGTTCTAGCAGGGTTCTATGGTACCATGGTAGGTCCATGTTGGTACCATACCAACCCCATGGTACCGCCAGTCGCAATGGGTGTCCGGGACAGCGGGAGATGGGGGCGC
>SESF01008140.1_pt1 | contig 13084 bp, 9 predicted proteins | sample 3171521 | NCBI WGS metagenome assembly SESF01 (sample SAMN10866945, study PRJNA518727) | freshwater metagenome | biome: subpolar coniferous forest; feature: holomictic lake; material: water; isolation source: holomictic Lake 227, 6 m and 8 m depth | place: Canada: near Kenora, Ontario | collected...
TGAGGCTCAGGGCCATCGACCTCCGGCTCCTGGAAGCGGGGGAGTCCTACTACTGGCCCGGACAGCGCCCGGGCGGTCCGACGCCTCCGGTCGAGACCCTCCTCGCGTTAGCTGATTCAAACAATACTGAGTTCCTCGCCCTCCGCGCCGCCCGCCACGCGGCCCTCCTTGAGGAGGCCCTGAGGCGCGGCGAGGCCATGCTGGGGCTTTCTTCAGATGGCGACGCCATCACCCGCGTCTACCGCATCCGCCACGAGGGCTGGAACAGGATCTACCCCGAACTTGACCTCGCCTCACTTTCCCCCCACGCGCGAGCCCTCGCCGACCGCCGCGCCGGCGAGGCCTGGTACGCCATGCGCCACATGGAAACCGTGGACCTCGGTTGGTACCTCGACGCTCCCTACCTCGAGGAGGGCCTGGCCGATGGCGGAGCGCCAGGCCTCGGCCGCCTCGCCGAAACCCTTGTTAACCTCGATGATTTCGCCTCACGCCTCGAGGGCGGCAACATCACCAACCGGAAGAATCCCCTTTCGCGCCACATTTGCATGGCAGCGGCAGAGCCGCTTGAAATGTCCTCGCGGCTATCCGCCTACCGATCAGACAGACAGGCCGCCCTCGCCGCGGCCGAGACCGACCTCGCCTTCGCCTTCACCGGCGCGATCAAGGAGTACCTCGATGGCAAATAAACAGGCAGCCCCCGCGGCCAGCGTCGCGTCTGGAGTGAGGCTTTCCCTGGGCACAAAGCTGGGTTTCGGCGTCTGTGACCTGGGCGGAAACCTCTTCTTCACGGCCATGGGTTTCTGGTCCCTCTACTACCTGACCGACACTGTAGGCGTTCCCGCGGCCGCGGCAGGCATTGCCGTGATGATCGGAAAACTCTGGGACGCGGTCACCGACCCCATGATGGGATTCATCTCCGACCGCACCCGGACCCGCTGGGGACGCCGGCGGCCCTGGCTCCTCTTCGGCGCCCTCCCCCTCTTCCTCGGGATGTGGTGGTTCTTCACAAATCCCAACATCGCCGACCCTGTCACGGCCACGATCTGGGCCGCCCTGGCACTCTGCTTCCTCAACACCGCCTATACAGTTGTGAACATTCCGTATAACTCTCTAACTCCCGAACTCACGCAGGACTACCACGAACGCACGAGCCTCAACGGCTTCCGCTTCGGCTTTGCGGTCTTCGGAACCCTCCTCGGCGCAGGTGCAGTCCTCCCGATCGTCAACGCCTTCGGCAACCGCAACACCGGCTTCTCGGTCATTGGCGCCATCCTCGGACTCGTCATGATGGTGACGGCCCTCATCACCTTCGCCTCCGTGCGCGAGCCCGATCACTCAAAGGAGCCAAGGCCTACGGAGAAGTTCTTCGCCACCTTCCTTGCCGTCTTCAAGAACAGGCATTATGTCATAATACTGATCACCTATGCCCTTAACCTCACCGCCCTCACCTTTGTCCAGGGCATACTCGCCTATTATTTCAAATATCTCTACCGGAACGAGGCCATGACCACCCTGGCCATGGTCCTCCTCCTGGTCACCGCGATGTTCTGCATACCGATATCAGTATTCGTGTCCAAGAGGATCGGCAAGAAGAGGACCTACCAGTTCTCCCTGGCCATGCTTGCCATCTCCTGCATCGCGATCTTTTTTCTGGGCCACATCCTGGGCATGAACTTCTTCATAGCCATGATGATCTTCGCCGGCATCGGCATCGGCTTCGGCTATGTCGCCCCCTACGCCATGGTTCCCGATACTGTGGAGTTCGATGCGATCAAGACCGGCAAGCGCAAGGAAGGGGCTTTCTATGGAATGTGGACCTTCACCTCGAAGGTAGGGACTTCCCTGGCCATCGCCCTGACCGGAGTCATACTCAGCCTGGCCAGGTACATCGCCCCCTCGACCGCAGACCTCTCGCCCTTCCAGCCCGAGTCGACTCTCTTTGCGATACGCATGCTCATCGGCCCCATTCCGGCCTTGACCTTCATCGCCGCGATCCTGCTCGTGCAGTTCTACGCCCTCGACGAGAAGACCTACGCCAGGATCCTGGCCGAAGGCAAACAGACAAGTTAGACGACCCTTATGAATCGATACTGACCTGGAGGAGACATCATGACAAACCTGATACTTTGTGGCGGCGCCGGTACGCGGCTCTGGCCCCTGTCGCGGCAGGCGACTCCCAAGCAATTCGTCGACCTCATCGGAGGGCAGACCCTCTTCGGACGAACCGTCGCGCGGAACCTCGCATTGGTTGATTCGTACATCATAATTACCGGTGCCGAGCAGTATCCTCTGGCCAAGGCCCAGTTCAAGGCTGCCGCCCACGGCGAAAAGAAGGTGGGATTCATCCTCGAACCCCTGGGCCGCAACACAGCCCCGGCCATTGCCCTGGCCTGTCTCGGATTGCCACCTGGGGAAGTCGTCCTGGTGACCCCCTCCGACCACGAGATCACCGATCAGGACGCCTACCTCGCAGCCGCGGCCATTGCGCGCGAGGCAGCCGGAGAGGGCTGGCTCGCGACCTTCGGCATCGCCGCGGCTTACCCGGAAACCGGCTACGGCTACATCGAGGCTGGGGCCCCGACGAGGGATTCCCTCTTCCTCTCCGTGCGCGCCTTCAAGGAAAAGCCCGATCTCCCCAGCGCCGAGGCCTATGTCAAAGCGGGACGCTACTATTGGAACTCAGGCATGTTCTGCTTTACCGCAGGCCGCTTTCTCGAAGAGCTGGGACGGCACGCCCCCGCCATGCTCGAGGCCGCGAAAAAAGCCAGGGAAGCCGGCATCGCGGTATCGCCCAAGGGACAGGGCGCCCCCGACGTCATCACCATCCCCAAGGTCGAAATGGAGGCGATCCCCGCCCAATCCATCGACTACGCCGTCATGGAAAAGGCCGGGCGAGTCGCCGTCGTGCCCTGCGACATCGGATGGAACGACCTCGGAAGCTGGGACGCCATCTATGAAATCCGCAGCAAGGACGGCTCTGGAAACGCATCGAACGATGGCCTGGTCGCCATCAATTCCACGCGGAACCTCGTGATGGGACCGGGCAAGCGCATCATCCTCCTGGACGTCGAGGACCTCATCGTCATAGACACTGCCGATGCCCTCCTGGTCGCCCGGCGAGGCAAGAGCCAGGACGTAAAGCTGGCCGTAGACGCCCTCAAGGCTGGGAGCGCGGAGGATCAGGGCCTCCTCTAGGCCGCCCGAATCGGATAAAGCCCCACGCCTGCCCTTCCGACAATCCATAGGAGGCGGAATCGCGTAATGCCATTCCAGCCTCTTTCGGAAGGAGCACACGCTGCGATGATTCGAGGCCTGTATACCGGCGCGAGCGGGATGAACGCCCAGCAAGTAAGGCTGGACGCCATCTCCAACAACCTCGCCAATGTCGACACCAACGGCTACAAGCGCGATACCGCCGTCCACAAGGCCTTTGCGCAGCTCCTCCTCCGCAGGATGAACGATGACGGAGTGATGGCAAATCCCTTTGGCACGAGCGACCTTTCCCCCGTGATCGGCAAGCTCGGCACCGGCGTGGAGAACAACGAGGTCTTCACCCAGTTCGAACAGGGCTCGCTGAAAGAGACCCAGTCCGACTTCGATTTCTGCGTCGATGGCAAGGGCTTCATGGCCATCCAGACGCCCCAGGGCGAGCGCTACACCCGGAACGGCGCCTTTACCCTCGGCAAGGAAGGCTTCCTCGAAACCCAGGACGGCATGCCCGTCCTCGGCGAAAAGGGCCCAATCAAGGTTAAAGCGAATAACTTCCAGGTCGACAAGGACGGCAATGTCTGGATCAACCAGAATTTCAAGGATGATCCCTTCCGCCTTGTCTCGCGGGAAGAGAACACCTGGGAAAAGCCGGTCAAGCTCGACCGCCTGAAGATCGTGGACTTCGACAAGGAACGCTTCCTGGCCAAGCAGGGCACCAGCCTTTATGCCGATACCCTCGAGTCCGGCCCCGCCACGGTGATGGAGGGCCCTGCCCGTCCCAAGATGGTCCAGGGCTTTGTCGAGACCAGCAACGTGAATCCGGTCCTGGAGATGGTCAACATGATCGATGTCAACCGCGCCTACGAGGCCAACCAGAAGTCGATCCAGTCCGAGGACGCCATGCTCGGCAAGCTCATCAACGAGGTCGCGAGGGTCTAGGCCCGATCTTCATAGTTATTACGATAACCGCGCTTCTGCGCGGTGGAGGATATACGGATGGTACGAAGCCTTTGGACCGGTGCGAGCGGCATGATCGGGCAGCAAGCCTCGATGGACACGATCTCGAACAACCTCGCCAACGTCAACACGCCCGGCTACAAGCGGATGCGGGCCGAGTTCGAGGATCTCTTGTATCAGAGCGTCCGCATCGCCGGGACGCCTGCCACAGAAGATACTGTCGTCCCCGTGCCCACCCAGATGGGCCACGGCGCCAAGCTTTCTTCGACGCAGCGGCAGTTCACCCAGGGCAACCTCCAGAACACCGAGAACATATCCGACGTGGCCATCCAGGGCGACGGCTTCTTCCGCGTGCGCCTCTACGACGGAACCTACTCCTACACCCGCGACGGCTCCTTCAAGATCGATGCCACCGGCCAGCTCGTCACCTCCGACGGCTACAAGATGATGCCGGAAATCGTCCTTCCCCAGGGCTTCATACCAAGTACCCTGAACGTCTCCCAGGACGGCCGCGTCGAAGTCAAGCTCCCCGGACAGGACGATCCCACCGCCGTCGGCCAGCTCGAACTCTACCGCTTCCCCAACCCGGGCGGATTGACCGCCATCGGTGAAAACCTCTACAAGGTTTCCAACGCCTCGGGCGATGCCATCGCCGGACGCCCCGGCTTCGACGGCATGGGCAAGACCGTCCACAAGTTCCTGGAAATGTCGAATGTCTCGGTGGTCAGGGAAATGGTCGACATGATCGTCGCCCAGCGTGCCTACGAGTTCAACTCCAAGGCCATCCAGACCAGCGACAACATGCTCGGAACGGCAACAAACCTCAAGAGGTAATAGTTAGATGCAAATAGATGCCGGCCTCGTACAGTTCCGCAACCAGCCCCTGAAGATCCCCGGCGGCGCATCGGCAGTGCAGGGCCTCGGCGCCCGCGTCATGGGCAACCAGAAAATCGACACGAAGTCCCCCCTCTACGCGCAGTGCAAGGACTTCGAGGCCATCTTCACCAAGATGATGCTGAAGGAAATGCGGAAGACCGTCGACAAGACCGACGCCATCGTCTCAGGTGGCTTTGCCGAGGACATCTACCAGGACATGCTCGACGACGAGTACTCCAAGACCATGTCCAATGCCGGCCATTTCGGCCTCGCGGAGATGCTCTACAAGCAGCTGGCATGATAAATGCCAATAAAAAGGCCTGCCGGAAGTCAGGCCTTTTTATTCACAGCTATTTATATTCCTCCCAGGCCTTGATCTCATTTCCCCGTTCCCTCATGGCGGCGAGGGCCTCTGTAAAGGCCCTCGCTACCTTGATGTTCGTGATGAGGGGAATATCGAGATCAGCCGCAAGGCGCCGTATCAGATAGTCGTTCCTGATCTCCGCCTCGCCGTTGTCCTTCGGGATGTTGATGACCAGGTCGAAGGCCCTTTCCTTCAGCATTGTGGCGATGTTGGGCTCTTTTTCCTCGAGGGGCCAATACAGGGATTCGCTCGGAATCCCGTTTTGTTCAAGGAAGTCCGCGGTCCCATGCGAGGAACAGAGCGTGTAACCCATGTCGGCAAGCATCCGCGCCCCGTCCACGAAGTCGACCTTGTCGCGGAGGGGGCCCGTCGAAAGGAGGATCTTCTTCTTCGGCACCCTGTATCCGACCGACAGAAGGGCCTTGAGGAGGGCGTCATCGAGGTCGCGCCCGATGCAGCCAACTTCCCCTGTCGAGGACATCTCGACCCCGAGGATGGGATCGGCGCCCTTGAGCCGAGAAAAACTGAACTGCGCCGCCTTCACTCCCACCCATCCGAGGTCGAGCACCGAAACGGAAGACTTGGCCACCGTCTCTCCGAGGAGGGCCCTCGTGGCCATCCCGATCATGTCCACCCTCGACACCTTCGACGCAAAGGGGAAGGACCTGGAGGCCCGGAGGTTGCACTCAATGACGTATAACTTGTTGTTCTTGGCCATCAGCTGGAGGTTGAAGGGCCCCGTTATGCGAAGGGCGCGGGCAATGTCTTCCGCGACCCTGCGCACCCTCCGCAGGGTTTCGATGTAGAGGCGCTGTGGGGGCAGGACCACGGTAGCGTCCCCCGAGTGGACACCCGCATTCTCGATATGCTCGGAGATGGCGTGGAAAAGCACTTCTCCACGCCTTGCCACCGCATCCACCTCGATCTCCTTGGCATCCTCTATGAACTTCGTAATGAGTACAGGATGCTCGCTTCCGAGATCTGCCGCCGCTCCCAGGGCACGCCTGAGGCTCTCCTCGTCCCAGGCTACCGCCATCGCCGCGCCGGAAAGCACGTAGGAGGGCCGCACCAGCACCGGCCAGCCCACCTCCCGGGCAAAGGCCATGGCCGAGTCCGCGTCGGTCAGCTCCTTCCAGGGAGGCTGGCCAATCCCCAGGCCCTCGAGGAGGGCTGAGAACTTGTGCCGGTTCTCGGCGCGGTCGATGTCACGGGCATCCGTCCCGAGGATCACGGCCCCCGCCTCGAACAAGGGCAGTGCCAGGTTGTTGGGGATCTGTCCGCCCATCGACAGGATGATGCCCTCGGGCGACTCGAACTCGTGGATGTCCAGCACCCGCTCCAGGGAGAGTTCCTCGAAGTAGAGGCGGTCACAGACGTCATAGTCGGTACTGACCGTCTCCGGGTTGCAGTTTACCATGATGGTCGTGCGTCCCAGGGCACGGGCTGCCTCAACGGCCTTTACGCAGCACCAGTCGAACTCCACGCTCGAGCCAATGCGATAGGCGCCTGAGCCAAGGACCATGACAGCACCCGAACCCCTCTCCAGGTCATCGGAGGAACCCGAATAGGTAGCATACAGATAATTCGTATGGGCTGGGTATTCCGCGGCGAGCGTGTCGATGCGCTTGAAGCTGGGCCGGATGCCGAGCGCGAGCCTCGCGCTCCGCACCGTCGCCTCGTCCCGTGCTGCAAGCTCTCCGATGCGCAGATCCGAAAAGCCCAGGCGCTTGGCCTCTCGAAAGAGGTCGGGGTCGCGCAAGACCCCCTCTCCGCTGGACGCAAGGCGGCGTTCGCAGCCCAGGATGCGCGCGATCTTTCCCAGGAACCAGGGATCTATTCCCGTAGCCTCATGGACCGCAGCAATTGTCCAGCCATCGGCGAGGGCGCGGTAGACCGAGAAAATCCTCCGGTCGGTGGGCTCCGCGAGCGCTGCCTTCAGAGCCTCGTTTGCACCCGGCCCCGGGGTTATCTCGTCGGCCAGCTCGGCCGAAAGTCCCGTTGCCCCGACCCCCGTCATCCTGAGGGCCTTCTGGAGGGCTTCCTCGAAACTCCTTCCAATTGACATCACCTCGCCCACGCTCTTCATCTCGCTGCCGATGCGGGTGTCCACCTCCTTGAACTTGCCCAGGTCCCAGCGGGGAGCCTTCACCACGCAGTAGTCGAGGGCCGGCTCGAAGAAACACTTCGTAGCCCGCGTTATGCGATTCTCGATCTCGAGGAGGCTCCGTCCCAGGGCCAGCTTGGCGGCCACAAAGGCCAGGGGGTAGCCCGTCGCCTTGGAGGCGAGGGCCGAGCTGCGTGAGAGCCGGGCATTGACTTCTATTACCCGGTACCTGTCGGACTTCGGGTCGAGGGCATACTGAATGTTGCACTCGCCAACGATGCCGAGCCTCGTGGCAACATCTAGGGCGATGCGGCGCAGCCGGTGGTAGTCGGCGTCGTCGAGGGTCTGCGAAGGCGCTACGACGATGCTTTCCCCCGTATGGATGCCCAGGGGGTCGAGGTTTTCCATGTTGCACACCGTCACGCAGTTCCCCGCAGCATCGCGGACAACCTCGTACTCCACCTCCTTCCAGCCGCCAAGCCATTCTTCGACAAGGACCTGGGGCGAAATCGCGAAGGCCCGCTCGCAGCGCGCCAGTAGCTCTGCCTCGTTCCGGCAGAGCCCCGAGCCCGCTCCGCCGAGGGCGTAGGCAGCGCGCACCATCACAGGATAGCCGATCCTGGTTGCCGCCAGACAGGCTCCAGCTGTGTCGGGAGCGGCCTCGCTCCGAGCCGTATGGACTCCGATGGCTGCAAGGGCCTCGGCAAAGAGCTCACGGTCCTCGGTTTCCTCGATGGCGCGGATGGGAGTGCCCAGTACTCGGACACCGTGCCTGGCCAGAACACCGGAACGCTCGAGGGCTACTCCGCAATTCAAGGCTGTCTGCCCCCCGAAGGAAAGGAGGATTCCGTCGGGCTTTTCCTTTTCGATTACCCGCTCGACCATCTCGGGCGTAACCGGGAGGAAATAGGTTGCGTCAGCCATTCCGGCACTCGTCTGTATTGTGGCGATGTTGGGATTGAGCACCACTGTCGCCACGCCCTCCTCCCGCAGCGCCTTGAGGGCCTGGGTACCCGAATAGTCGAACTCCCCCGCCTGCCCGATCCGGAGTCCCCCGGAACCGAGGACCAGCACCTTCCGTGGATCTCCCGTCCTCATGAGGACCTCCCCGCCACGACGCGCTCCAGAAATGCACTAATTAGGTATTCAGTATCACGCGGCCCCGGGCAGCCCTCGGGATGGAACTGCACCGCCGAGAAGCGCCCGCCGCCGGAGCCAGGGCCAATCGAGCCAGTGCCTGTCGAGCGGATGCCCTCGATGCTCCCGTCGTTGGCGTTGCTGAACCAGACCTCCCAGCCAGGCGGCAGGCTGTCCTCGCGCACCGCGTAGCCGTGGTTCTGGCTCGTCACCTGGCAGCGCCCACTGCCCGTCTCGACACAGGGCTGGTTCTGCCCGCGGTGGCCGTACTTGAGCTTGTAGGTATCCGCACCAGCGGCCAGAGCAAGGATCTGAGAGCCCAGGCAAATGCCGAAAATCGGGATGCCTGCGTCGAGGGCCCGCCTCGTGGAGGCGATGGTCTTCGTGCAGGCCTTCGGATCACCAGGTCCGTTGGTCAGCAATATTCCATCATAATTGCCATTATCAAGGGCAGCGTCCCAGGGGAGTCGGATCACCCGGGCTCCGGCAGCCAGGAGGAGCCTCAGGATGTTGTTCTTGACCCCACAGTCAACCAGCGCGATCCTGGGCCCACTTTCCTCCCCGTACTCCTGGATTCCATCGCATGAAACAGAGGCCACCGAGGGCCTGGGATCGAGGACAGGAAGGCTGCCTGCGCCCTCGACCCTGAGCCAGCCCCGCATCGTGCCTCGCTCCCTAAGCCGCATGGTCAGCGCACGGGTGTCGATGCCCTCGATCGCAGGCACCCCTTCTTCAGCCAGCCACTGCCCGAGGCCGCGCACGCTCACGTGGTGGCTCGGTGACTCGCAGAGCTCCGAAACCACAAGGGCGGAGGCATGCACCTTCCCGGATTCAAAATAGTTATGAATACCATGGCGGTCATGCGTCATGGCCGGGACTCCATAGCTGCCAGCCAGGGGCCAGGTCGTCACGAGGATCTGTCCGTGATAGGAGGGGTCGCTCAGGGACTGCGTATAGCCCACCATCCCCGTCGTGAAGACCACTTCGCCTTCTGCGTCGCGCAATGCGCCAAAGGCCTGGCCCTCGAATTCACTGCCGTCCTCGAGCCTGAGGACAGCAGCCCGCCTTCCCCGAGGCTCCTTTGCTTCCCCAACCGCAACCACCATCAGCAGCCTCCAGCGCATAGATTCTTTTCATAGATACATTACAGGAAAAAAAAGAGGCGAATCAAGCCAGATTCGGCACATTCCGTGTCGATTGTAGCTTGATTCGCCCGTTCAGGTCTCTATCCAATCCACCGCTTCCGTCGGCTCTCAGTTTTCACTACAATTCGCCCGTGAACAGCACACTTCTCGCGGAGGGTCTCGCAGCCCTCGGCTTGCCCCCTGAGGGCGAACTCCACCACAAATTGGCCAGCTACGCCCAGGCCATTGAAGAGTGGAACCCCGCCTACGGCCTTGTGGGAGCGACGGGCGACGAACTCATCATCAAGCACATCCTCGACAGCCTGGCGCCCCTGTCCATCATCGACCGCCTCGCTGCAGCCCGCCCGCGCTGCAGCCTCGCCGACCTCGGAACCGGGGCTGGCCTTCCCGGCATTCCACTCGCGCTTGCTCGCCGTGCCTTCGATGCAGCGCTGATCGATCGCATGACGCGCCGCATTCGCTTCCTCGAAGCCATGAAGTCCGAACTTTCCCTTGGCACTGTCCAGATCATCGAAACCCAGGTCGAGCACGCCAAAGGCGCCTGGGACCTCGTGACCTTCCGCGCCTTCAGGCCCTTCGAGCGAAAGCTCTTCAAGCGTGTATTCGCCCTCTGTGCGCCCGGCGGCTACGTGATCGCCTACAAGGGCAAAATTGATCGAGCCAAGGCCGAGTTAGCCGAAATCGAAGGGCTCTATTCCAGCGCGGAGGTCCACCCTGTCAAGGTGCCCTTCCTCGAAGATGAGCGCTGCGTCGTGGTGCTCTCGCCTGCGCTGAAAACAAAGACCTAAATGAATAGCTTCCTCTCCATTTGAGGGAAGAAACCGAGATATCCAAGGATTTCAGAATGGAGATCCATGAATCCATCCTTGCGATACACATGGCTTAATTCGTTGCGGATATCCAGGGCCCGCAGGGCACCTTCAAAGTCCCGTATCGCCACTGCGAACTGGTTCCGGAGATGTTCTCCATGTTCTTCCATACTATCCTGTCCCGGAGCCCGAGGCTCCGAAGTGGCTCTGGGGCAAAATCGAAATTGACAATATCGACAGAATGCGGAATCGGACTATCCTCAACCCATTCCTCGATGCGACGCTTGAACCGGATGAAGTCATCCCTTTCCAGACCACGGATCCCGATATCAAAATCAGGACTGCGCCGTGCCAAGCCCTTCGCTCGAGAGCCAAATCCGTTTGCTGCGTCGGATCTCATTCCTCACGCCGGTATTCCGAGTGCCTTCCCTGCCGCCTCGAATTCCAGAAGGAGGCGACGCCGCAGGCCGACATCAGCCAGACCGTAGCGAAGTCCGTTGAGGTTGATCTGCCAGAGTTCGGCGAGCGAAAGCCCAGCTTCCTCGTTGGCCAGCCGGTACTCCCGGATGAGATCGGTGCCGAAAAAGGGCGGATCATCCGTGGACAGGGTCACCGGCAGCCCCGCATCCACCATGCGCCTAATTGGATGTTTGGCGATATCGGTGTAAGCAGTCAGGCAGGCGTTGCTCGAAAGGGCTACGTCGCAGCAGATCCTCCGCTCGGCCAGCAACTTGAGGACAGCCTCGTCCTCGACGGCACGGATGCCGTGCTGGATACGCTGGGCGCCGAGGTCCAGGACAGCCTGCCTCACATGCTCGGCACCGGCGGTTTCTCCCGCGTGCGCCACACAGGGATAACCGGCCATCCGCGCGCGTTTGAAGTAGGGCGCAAAGGGAGCGCGGGGGAATCCCGCCTCAGGTCCACCCAGGCCCATGGCGACAATCAGGGGGTTCGCATTGGCTTCCAGAAAAGCCGCGGTGAAGTCCCCGCTCTCGGGGGCGGCTTCGCTGGGGATATCGGTGATCAGTCTCGTCACTGGCCCGGCAGAAGCCTCCGCTTCCTGTAGGCGGCGTGTCACCACTTTGAAGGCCCGATGCGCCCCTATGCCGAACTTCTCATGGTTATAGGGCGAAAAATGGACTTCGGAATAGCGGATGTTCTGCCTCCGGCACTCCGCGACAAAGCCGTCGACCATGCCGACATAGTCGTCCTCCGACTTAAGGCAGGAGCACATCATCAGCCAGACCTTGATGAACTTGTCGAAATTCTCAAAAGTATAGAGGGCTTTGAGCTCATCGAGGCTGTTGACCGGCAGAGCTATGCCATTCCGGGCTGCCATTGCCCAGAGTGTATCGGGCGAAATCGTGCCTTCAAGATGAAGGTGGACCTCAGTCTTCGGCATTGCAGCGATCGTTTCGCGGTCGGTCATCGACGCCTCCTTCCCAAAAAAAAGAGCTGCCCGCGCCATCTCCATTCTGGAGAAACACAGGCAGCTCGATACCCAGATCAGATCTTGGCGAGTTCGGCAGCCTTGTCCGTTTTCTCCCAACTAAAACCATCACGGCCGAAGTGCCCGTATGCAGCGGTCTTCTGGTAAATGGGTTTCTTGAGGTCGAGGGTCCTGATTATCCCGGCTGGATCGAGTTCGAATACCTTCCGGACAGCTGCGGAAATCTTCTCTTCCGGATATTTGCCCGTACCGAAGGTATCTACCATCACGGAAACAGGATCGGGCACCCCGATGGCGTAGGCAAGCTGGACTTCGCAGCGCTCTGCGAGGCCAGCGGCAACGATGTTTTTTGCAACATACCTGGCCATATAGGCGGCAGAGCGGTCAACCTTGGAGGGGTCCTTTCCGGAGAAGGCTCCACCACCATGGCGTCCCATCCCACCATATGTGTCTACTATGATCTTGCGGCCCGTGAGGCCTGTATCACCCATAGGCCCCCCTATGACAAAGCGCCCCGTCGGGTTGATGAGGAACTTGGTGCTCTTGTCCAGCAGGCCAGTCTTTTCCAATACCGGCTTGATGATCTCTTCGATGATGGCTTCGCGGAGCACGGGATGGGTGATATCCGGATCATGCTGATGCGATACGACTACCGTATCAATTCGTATAGGTTTGTGACCCTCGTACTCGAGCGTCACCTGGCTTTTTGCATCAGGTCGCAGCCAGGCGATCTTCTTGGATTTGCGGAGGTCGGTTGCCCTATGGAGAATCTGGTGCGCGTACATGATAGGAGCCGGCATGAGCTCAGGAGTCTCCTTGCAGGCAAAACCGAACATCATTCCCTGATCGCCCGCTCCCTGCCTGCCCTTGAACTCATCCAGGCCCTTGCCGACGACACCCTGGTTGATGTCCGGAGACTGGGAATGGATCGTATTAAGTACAGCCATCGACTCGTAATCGATGCCATAGTCTGGGTTCGTATAGCCGATCTCGAAAACGACATCCCGCGCAAGCTTCTGGATATCGACATAG
>SESF01000922.1_pt1 | contig 13077 bp, 8 predicted proteins | sample 3171521 | NCBI WGS metagenome assembly SESF01 (sample SAMN10866945, study PRJNA518727) | freshwater metagenome | biome: subpolar coniferous forest; feature: holomictic lake; material: water; isolation source: holomictic Lake 227, 6 m and 8 m depth | place: Canada: near Kenora, Ontario | collected...
AAACACGGGACAAATTATTTGAAAAAACTAAATCGGATGTCTGCATTTTTCTTGATTATTTCTATTTAAACACCACTTATAACAAGTATTTTACATTTCCTGCAACAACCCGGGCAAACCTGCTATGGACCGTAGTATTTAAAACCGATAGTTTGGCGTACTCCTATAATCTTACGGATACGCTTTTCTTTGACCAGACCCAGGTAAACAGCTATGCGAGGTATCAGGGGAAAACATTGGGTCAGTTACTTAATAATTCGTCCAATTATCTGGGAAGATCTTTTGGTCCGAAAGTTATTCCTACCTGGACACGGGTTGAGCGGATGTACTACAAATCGCAGAATACGGAAATGCTCAAGGCAGAAAAACTTGCCCTAAATCAGGACTGGCTGAAAGCTGCCGAAATCTGGAACAGGGAAACGAAAAATAAAAACAAGAAAATAGCAACCAAGGCATCATACAACATGGCCGTGGCGTGTGAAATGGAGGGCACACCGGATGCTGCGATTGACTGGCTGGTCAAGTCATATACATACCTGCAGAAAAACAATGATGAACACCGGAAAAATTGCCAGAGGTATGTGAACATTCTGGTCAATCGTAAAAAAGAAATTGATCGATTGGACAAACAAATGAAGAGAAAAATGAATAACTCCGAAAACTGAAAACTATCTTATAAGAACCTAATATGACTTCTAACAGAATAGTTTTACCTCTTCTACTGGTCTTGATTTGCCTGACTTCATGCAAATTAACCGATAGCTTAAAAACCATCCGGATTGAGATTATGAAACCCGTAGATTTCGCTATTCCAGAGAATGTTAAAACTGTTGCCATCTTCAAACGGGATTTTAAGAATTATACCCGTTCTGTTGACGATTTATGCAAAAGCAGTTTTGTGTGTGATACACTGCTTAATAGCGAAGAACTCTCGAATTATTGTGTTGATGGACTGACCAGTTTCCTGAAGGAGGAAAACTATTTTCAAAAAGTGAATAATTACCGTGACAGTATGAATAACGCTCCAAAAGATCCGTATCTGATGCTTAAATCTTCCGATTTATTTAAAATTACTCAGGCAGATGCTTTAATTTTTCTTGATCTTTTTCAATTCGAAAATGGAGTGTTTAGCTTCTTCGATGGCACATTTCGTACCAGGGCAGTCCTATCCTGGACAATAATCTTTCGAGGGAATACAACTTCACCAACCATTTATAATCAAATAGATACATTGTTTTTCAGCAAATCTCAATTCAAGGACATCCAGCAGAAGAACCGCCAATCGCAACAAATCTACAAGGATGCTGCGAACCATCTTGGAAAATGTTTTGGAACCAAAATAATTCCCTCATGGGTTCCGGTTGACCGAATATATTATCATTCTAAAAATTCTGAAATGCTTAAAGCTGAGAAATATGCTATCAGTCAGGATTGGCTGAAAGCCGGAGAAATCTGGAATCGGCAAACGAAGAATAAAAATGAGGAAATTGCCGCCAAAGCCTGTTACAACTTAGCATTGGCTTGCGAAATGGAAGGAAAATATGATTTGGCAATCGACTGGTTAAATCATAAGGTTTTGACCAAATATAATGAGCCATATGAAGTCAACTGCGAGCAATACATAAGGGTTTTAACCTTAAGGAAATATGAAATTGAAAAGCTGGGAAAGCAAATTGGAAATTGAGTTTAAGGTCTATTTCTTGCCTGTTACTGTCTGGTTTTGGATGATCTTAGGGCCTTTCTTTAATGCCAAAATAATGAGGATTGCTCCTGTTAAAATAAACGGAATACTCAACCATTGCCCCATATCCAGACTCATTCCCTTTTCGAAGGATTCCTGAACTTCCTTAATAAATTCGATACAGAAACGGGTTCCAAAAACAAACACAAAAAACACTCCGGTTAAAAGTCCCTGATACGATTTGGCTTTGGTTTTCCAGTACATAAACCACAACACTCCGAAAGTAAACAGGTAACTCAGCGATTCATAAATCTGGGTTGGATGTTTGGCAACTGTTTCGTGATTGCGTTCGAAGATAAAACCCCATGGCAAAGTCGTTGGATTGCCGTATATTTCAGAATTCATCAGGTTGCCGAAACGAATTAATGCCCCGACTAATACTGATGGAACTACAATCCGATCGAGAACCCACAGCAGATTGCGTTTCGAAATCTTTACACTCCAAAGAATCATGGCAATTATTATTCCAAGAACGCCGCCATGACTGGCTAAACCTCCTTGCCATACGAACAGTATTTCAATCGGATGCTGAGAATAGTATTCCCATCCGTAGAAAAAAACATGACCTAAACGGGCGCCAACCACAGTGGCAACAATAAGGTAAATAAACAAACTTTCAAGCCATTTCTGGTCTTCGTTTTCGTGTTTGAACATCTTTTCAACATGATGGTATCCGAAAAGAAAACCAAGTGCAAACATTAGTCCGTACCAGCGAACATGAATAGGTCCCATTGAAAAAATTTCAGGGCTAACGTTCCAATGAATAAATGAAAGAATTGGCATTTGTTAATTTATTTTAATAAATGATAGTGAGTTCCGTTGTGCGAAAGCCAAATATTTATATTCCAAGTTTGGTGAAAAGTCCTTTTGAACCTTTTACCGAAGTTCCTTTTCTGAGCTCAACATCATTCATTGCTTTTCGGGTTTCAAAATTAGGAACAGGTTCTTCAACAAATTGTGCATCAATATTCATTTTCTTTAAAAGACAACTGAGAAGATTTTCTTCCACCTTATTTTTTGGTCTAATTACGATTGTTGTCATTGCTGAACTCTTAAATTCAAAAATATGAAATTATGATAATTTCATAAAAAGCCGATCCAATCTTTCCCCCTTATGGGGGAACAGGAAGGGGGCTTTTGTTTTTAGTCAACCAAACCTTTTCCGTGGCACGATTTGAATTTTTTACCACTTCCGCATGGACAAGGATCGTTGCGCCCTACCCTTTTTTCTACCCTAATCGGTTGTACCGGCCGCTGTTCTCGTGGTTCTTCAGGAATACGGTTTGGATTGATTGAGCTGCCAGGCAATTCCTGTTTTGAAGTGGATAACTTGCTCATATCAAGTCCGCGGCGTTCCTGAGCTTCACGTACCTGTTGTTGTTCGCTAACCGGGATGTGACCTTTAGAAAGTATTGAAATGATTGACCGGTTCACCTTGCTGATCATGATCTTAAACAAATTGAAGGACTCAAATTTGAAGATCAGGAGCGGATCTTTTTGTTCGTAAGTAGCATTCTGAACCGATTGTTTCAGATCATCCAATTCGCGTAATTGTTCTTTCCACGAATCGTCAATGGTCGACAAAACAGTTTGTTTCTGATATGATTTAACCAGTTCTTTTCCCTGGTTTTTGTATGCTTTTTCCAAATTGGTTATTATCTGGAAAATATGCTTTCCATCCGAAATTGGAACAACGATATTGGTGTACATGTGAGATTTTGTCTCATAAACATCGCGAATCACAGGATAGGCCTGCTTGGCAATAATGTCCATTCTTCGCGAATACCCTGCAACCATTTCCTGATAAATCTGATCGACCAGGTCATCGGCCTTCATATTCATAAAATCCTTTTCGGATACAGGCGATTCCATCGACATCAGCCGGATCAATTCGTTATTAAACTCATCGAACATTCCGTTATCCTGATATTCGCTCACCAAATTTTCGATCACATCGTACATGGTATTCAGAATATCCACTTCCAAACGGTCGCCAAATAATGCATGGCGGCGCTTTTTATAGATAACTTCGCGCTGCGAGTTCATCACGTCGTCATACTCCAGTAATCGTTTACGAATTCCGAAGTTATTTTCTTCAACCTTTTTCTGCGCCCGTTCTATTGACTTGGTAATCATGGAATGCTGAATCATTTCGCCTTCCTTCAGACCAATTTTATCCATAATTCCGGTAATTCGGTCGGACCCAAATAAACGCATCAGGTCGTCTTCGAGCGAAACAAAGAATTGCGAAGAACCCGGATCTCCCTGACGACCGGAGCGTCCACGCAACTGGCGGTCGACACGACGCGACTCATGGCGTTCGGTACCAATAATAGCCAAACCACCCAGCGTCTTCACTTCAGGAGTTAATTTGATGTCGGTACCACGACCAGCCATGTTGGTGGCGATGGTTACCATGCCATTTACCCCGGCATCAGCAACGATTTCGGCCTCACGGGCGTGCATCTTGGCATTCAGTACGTTGTGCTTGATTCCACGCATTTTCAGGTAACGGCTCAGTAATTCCGAGATTTCAACCGAGGTTGTTCCTACCAAAACCGGTCTTCCTATTTTATTCAATTCAACAATTTCGTCAACAACGGCACTGTATTTTTCGCGCTTGGTTTTATAAACCAAATCTTCCCGATCCTGACGGATAACTTTCCGGTTGGTCGGGATAACCACCACATCCAGTTTGTAAATGTCCCACAACTCACCTGCTTCAGTTTCAGCAGTACCGGTCATACCGGCCAGTTTGTGATACATCCTGAAGTAATTCTGAAGTGTAATGGTGGCAAAAGTCTGGGTTGCGGCTTCAACTTTGACATGCTCTTTGGCTTCAATAGCCTGATGCAAACCGTCGGAATAGCGACGGCCTTCCATGATACGGCCGGTTTGTTCGTCCACAATTTTTACCTTGTTTTCAATCACTACATATTCCACATCCTTTTCGAACATGGCGTATGCTTTCAATAGCTGGTTGATGGTATGGACACGTTCCGATTTGATGGAATAGCTGGTCAGTAATTCATCTTTCTTTTCCAGAACCTGCTCCTTGGTCAATTCTTTATTTTGTTCAATTTCAGCAATTTCGGAGCCAACATCAGGCAAAACGAAGAATGTCGGGTCATCATTATCATCCGAAATCAGGTCAATTCCCTTATCGGTTAATTCTACCGAATTTTGCTTTTCTTCGATCACAAAAAACAGATCATCCGTAATAATATGCATGAGTTTATTGTTGTCCTGCATATGGTAATTCTCTGTTTTGGTCATCATGGCTTTTATTCCTTCTTCACTCAGGAATTTGATGATGGCCTTATTTTTTGGTAACCCTTTATTTGCGCGTAAAAGCAGAATTGAACCAGCTTCTTTTTCATCCTTGGTAGCATTCGGATTATTCAGAATCCGTTTGGCATCTGAAAGGCACTGATTGACAAGGTTTCGCTGGGCTGCATATAATTTTTCAACCTTAGGTTTTAATTCCTCGAATTTCTGAATCTCCCCCTTCGGGATTGGTCCTGAAATAATCAGAGGAGTACGGGCATCATCGATTAAAACCGAATCGACCTCATCGACGATTGAATAATGGTGTTTGCGTTGTACCAGATCGCGCGGGGTAATTGCCATATTATCGCGCAGATAATCGAATCCGAATTCGTTATTGGTTCCATAAGTGACATCAGCCAGATATGCTTTGCGGCGTCCTTCAGAATTAGGCTGATGTTTGTCGATACAATCAACGCTCAGACCATGAAATTCGAAGATCGGACCCATCCATTCCGAGTCACGTTTCGACAGGTAGTCGTTTACTGTAACCAGATGAACACCTCTTCCGGCAAGAGCATTTAGAAAAACAGCCAAGGTTGCAACCAGTGTTTTTCCTTCACCGGTTCCCATTTCAGCAACTTTCCCCTGGTGAAGAACAATACCTCCAATGAGCTGAACATCGTAATGAACCATGTCCCAGGTGATCTGGTTTCCGCCGGCCATCCATTTATTGAACCAAACAGCGTTTTCTCCTTCAATTTCAATACTATTTCTTACTGCGGCCAGATCACGGTCGAAATCAGAAGCTTTTGCAACAACACGCTCATTTTCAAAGAATAGTTTTGCCGTTGCTTTGACAACCGAGAATGCGGCTGGCAGGATTTCGTTCAAAACTGCTTCCAGTTTATCGGTAATTTTTTCTTCGAGTTTATCGATTTCCTGATATAACTTTTCACTTTCCTGAATTTCAACGGTTTCTATCAATTCATTCAGCTCTTTAATCCGGTCTTCCTCCGGTTTGATCCGTTCCTGGATTACAGCTTTTAACCGGGCCGATTCGTCCCTGAGTTCATCAGTTGACAACAACTTAATTCGTTCGTATTCTTTTTTGATAAGTTCAAGCATTGGCGCAATTTCACCCATGTCTTTGTCGGCTTTGTTGCCTAGAAATTTGCCCAGAATTTTATTTAAAAATGTCATTATTCAGTTTTTAATTGATCAAAATTTGAAGTTACAAAGGTAGTTATATTGTTTAAATCTGGAATTGGTTTTTACGATTATCGTGCCAGTGGATAAAACCGTCAAAGTACAGTCAGATTTGCCTTTTTCAAGCCAATAACTGCCAATAAATCAGTAAAAAAGGTCAAAGACTTTACCTCGCAGTGACAAATCCGGACAAAAAAGACCTTTCGAATCCTGATTTATGGATTGCTTTTATGCTTCATGTATATCATATATGACGATAACTGATAGGATTATTTGCGGATGCATATAAGTCAAAGACCTTTAAATTCCTGAATATATCTTTCCAGTCGATTCAATCCTTCCATGATGTTTTCGAGCGAATTGGCATAAGAAAAGCGCAAATATCCTTCGCCATTTTCACCAAAGTCAATGCCTGGAGTGACACCAACATGAGCTTTCTCCAAAATGTCAAAAGCCAGTTTATAGGAGTCGAAAGAAAGATGGCGGGCATCCACAAAAACGTAAAACGCACCGGTTGGCTCAACCGTAATCCGAAATCCTAATTCACGCAAGCGACTGATCATGTATATGCGGCGCTCATTATAAATATTTTTCATATGTTCCACATCGGCATCAGCCTCTTTCAAGGCGGCAATACCTGCCCTTTGAGCAACCGAACTGGCACAAATAAAAAGGTTTTGCTGAAGTTTCTGAATCGGTCGCACAAATTCGTCAGGAGCAATTACATAACCCAATCGAAGTCCGGTCATGGCATATAATTTCGAGAAGCCATTCAAAACAAAGGCATTTCGGGTATATTCAAGAATGCTGTGAGCCTGGCCATCATAAACCAGTCCATGATAAATTTCGTCTGAAATGATAGGAGGCGAAAGTCTCGCGATTGATTTTAAAGTTTCGGGTGACAGTAAATTTCCGGTAGGATTCATCGGACTATTGATAATGATTGCCTTAGTCCGTTCAGTGATTGCTGCACTAATATTTTCAGGCCGATACTGAAACCCATCTTCCTCGTAGACTGGCACTTTAACCATTTTTGCTCCGGAAAGGCTGATGAAATTCGGATAACATGCGTATCCCGGGTCTGAAAGAATAATTTCATCTTCCGGATTGCATAGTGCATACAAAACCATTAGAATAGCGGGTGATGTTCCTGAAGTAACGATAATCTGGTCAGGAGATATACAAACATTGTAATTCTTAAGGTAATTGTTGCAGATTTCCTGTCTCAGTTCAGGATCTCCCAAACTGTGTGTATAATGTGTGTGGCCTTGTTTCAAAGCCATTTCGCTTGCTTTTAAAACGCATGACGGAACGTCAAAGTCTGGTTCACCAACTTCAAGGTGAATAATATTTTTGCCCTGTTTTTCAAGAAAGGAGGCCCTTTCGAGAACTTCCATCACTATAAAAGGCTTTATTCTTTGTGCTTTGGTCGAAATCATTTTGGTTTTTTGTTTGGGAATTCGAAAGTAAGCAGAAAATCATGATTGTACCCATTCGGATAAATTAAATTGAACTAATTATGTTTTCAAATTGAAAACAATTAATTTTGCCGGTACTCGCAGAAATATTAAAATCAGAAGGATGAAAAAGGTATTGATTATCGGGATTTTGGCTGTTTTAATAATTCCGTCGGTCTATTCGCAGGTGAAAGTAAAACCAATCATTTCGTCACATAATTTTAGCGGCAAATCGGAATTGTGGGAATCAATAGGAAATGGAATTCTAAACTACCAGGCTGATGTAATGTATATTTATGGTAAGCTTTATGTTACTTCCCTGATGCCGGATAGTGCCGCTCACAAATTACCTACTCTGACCGAAGCCTACCTCTACCCGCTCTATAATCAGTTTAAAAAGAATGCTGGTGAGATTATTCCGGGTTATTCCGGAGATGTTTTTCTGATCTTAAATTTCACAACTCAACCCATTCAGATATATAAACACTTAGTCGTAGAAATGCGTCCGTTTTCGGAAATGCTTAGTTCAAAAGCAGAAGGGAGTGAACATCAGGGAAAAATCCGGATACTCATCAAAGACAAAAATCAGCTGGATCAGATCAATGGAATAAAACCCAGTTTCCTCGGATTGGTTGGCGGATTAAGCGATATTGAAAAAAATGTGGATTCCGGAAAAATGCCTTTAATTGATGTTGATTTCAGTGAAATTACAAGTTGGAAAGGAACCGGAAACATACCGTTTGAGGACTTTGTGAAAATCAAGGATCTGGTGACCAAAGTTCATGGGCAAAATAAGAAAATCAGTTTTACGAATTGTCCAAATAATAAAACAGTTGCAGAACTGATTCAAACTTCAAAGGCTGATTTCATCAATACTCAGGAAGCTACCCAAATGGCTGGATACTTTGAAGGAATAAAGTAATCATTCGCTATTCAACAAATCTCCCAATCATTTATGGCATATAGGCAATTTTTCCTGTGATGGTGCGTCCTCCGGCATACAAATGAATCAGGTAAATGCCAGGGCTTTTGCCATCAAAAACCAGGCTTAGACTGTTTGAATCTTTATAGGTGTAGGAAATATCCTGTTTCTTTCCCAGTAAATCGTAAACAGCAATTTCCTGATCACAGTCAATTGCATCTAAGGTTTGAATAGTTAATACTGAATTTCCGGTTAGCGGATTTGGAAAGAATCGTGCTCCGGGTAAATCAGTTTTAAACTCATCGATTCCTGTTGGATCATCTACATTACAGGCAATGATTTCGAAGAGTAAAGCAGAGCCATTACCGCCCGAATTATTCGCGTTATATTTTGACCAACCGGTCTGATTTTTCAGATAAAAACTGTTGGTAACATCCGACTTGCGGTTTGCCATGTAAACAACCAGGCTATCACCCTGCTGCAACTGTGAAATGTTGTAGGAGATGAAAAAATTCCCTACTGTTTTTACCGGATTTTTGAATGACAGATAATTCATAGCATCAACGGTAAATTTGCTGATGTCAAACATCTCAGAGTAGATCAATGTTTCCGGATAATCTTTTCCCTGAAAGACCTGAATTTCAATCGATGGATTTGTGTTTAACGGATTGATTTTCTTTTTCGCTATACCAATCGTAATTCCCTGAACTTCACAATTTCTTGAGAACGTGAACTTTTCAGCGAAATCGGTAATTCCGGCACTGTTTGACCCGCTCCAGTAACCTTTCTTTGTTAATCCGCTGGTAATCGGAACAACAGCCTGAGTGTCTCCATTCTTGAAATTCGTATAGGGTATACAGAGCGTTTTGCCTGAATTTGAAGCCATTCCTGAAAGAGTATCAACATTTGAATTGTTCGGATCAAGCCAAAATTTAAGTTGTTTATTGGGTTCACTCCGGTGATTCCAGCTCAATGCAAATTTTTCATAAAAGTCGTTTTTTCTGGAAGTACAGTTTGAAGAACCGCCGGTCAGTGAACCGATAAGGTGCTTGTGTTGGTCGAATAATCCTCCACCTGAGGAACCTGCCTCGGTAACACCATATTCCCAGGTCAGAATATTCCAAAATCCCTTGGAAAGGTAACTACCATTGAAATTACCTGTTGTTGCAGGATCCAGGTCAATAGAAACTTTTTTAATATCTCCTTCCGGATGGTGAATTGACATCGATGAAGTTGGTGCTATATTTGACCTGTTCCATCCAGCCAGATAAGTCCGGTAATTATAAGGCGGAATAGTATTTAACCGGACCAGAGCAAAATCAAGGCTGTCAAACGAAGCTTTCAACGAACTTCCGGACATCGAACGGCTAACATCACCATCAATAGCAGGACTATTGTAATAGGAACAATAAGGTGTTTCGTAATTGAAAAGAAAAACCGAAGCTTCGGCTGTTTTCTCTGTTCCGATGCAATGATTAGCTGTCAGAATATAAGGAATTCCATCGAATGCGGTGTTATTTACCATGGTTCCTGAACATATTTCAGCTCCCTCAATAATAATCCGGCAAACCGCATCCCTGATATTCTCCGATCCGCTGGCAACATCACAATTGACATTCACATTACAGCTTCCTGAAACCCCAAGTGGACGATGCACTCCATCACCTGTAATTCCAACAAAATCATGTGCTATTTTAGTTATTTGAAATTCGCCCGGGAATGCAGCATTAACTGGTTCTTCATATTGAACCAGAATCTCATCGCCTTCTACTGGTTCAATGGCAAGCACTTTGCTGTTTGAATTATTGGCCGAAGTATATGCACCTTTAATCTGTCCTGTTTTCAAGCTGATCAAAAACAATCGGGCATGTTCGGGCAATTTAAATTGTTCCAAAATAAGGTTCAACGAATAGGCTCCGGTTGACCGGATATACAGCTGCCACACATTGACCTGGGTGGTATTGAACCATTTTCCTGAATTTTTTAAAGAAAGCATTACTGGAAATGAATATGCGAACCGAAAGGATTTCAAATGACTTTGGTCTGTTTCGCTGTTCATCATCCGCATTTTCTGATTGTCAACCGAAGGCATAACAATCCAATCGTTATCCGGAGAAACTGATTTAAGTTTTTTAATTTCAATAGGAACCCCTCCTTCTGAAATCTGTCCTGTTACCTGCGTTGGTATTAGAATTGAGAGGAATAGCGCTAATATATATAAAGTTTTTATTCTCATGTCTTCATGCCAGTGGCCATCAAAAGTAGATAAAATATTTAGACGGAAACTAATTCCGGTAAAACCACTATTTTTGAAAGGATAAACGATCAAACAGTAAAATGATTGCGTGAAAAATATTTTGAGACCAGAAACGAATCAATCCATGAAATTTATTGATTTACACACCCATCGATTAACAGAGGCCGATGACATTCAAATCCTGAATATTTTTGCTCAGGATATTCCTAAGGCTAAACCGGAGTTTCTTTTTTCTGCCGGACTTCATCCATGGCACATCGAAAAGGTGAATCCTGAAGAATGTATCAGTGAAATTGAACGCATTTCAGGAATGAAAAATTTCGTCGCGATCGGCGAATGCGGTCTTGATCGGTCGGTTTCAACAGACTTCGCACTTCAGGAGATGATATTCAAAGAACAAATCAGAGTAGCTGAAAATCAATCCAAGTGCCTGATTATTCATTGTGTAAGAGCTTATTCCGATATCATCAATCTAAAAATACAAACTAAATCAGAGGTGCCTTGGATTCTTCATGGATACAGTGGCAATATGGAAACAACCTGGAGTCTGATCAGGCATGGATTCTATTTTTCCGTAGGTGAACGACTCCTGAAAAATGTTTCCAGTCACTCTGTTCTTCGAACGATTCCTACCGAACGTCTATTTATGGAAACTGATGACAGTGAAATTTCCATCCGGCAGATCTATTTGTCAGCATCGCAAATTCTGAAAATAGAAAATGAAATACTTATTAATCTGATTTTCAGGAACTTCAAGGCTGTTTTCGGAAACGAAACTGGCTCTTAACAAATATTTAATCGGGTTTTACCTGAACATTTTCTATAAAGTTTTGTCTATTTTGAAAAACTGTTTATGTTTGCACTCAATTATAATAGATTATCAACAATGAATCATTCAGCAAAATATTCCGCTTTCTGTGTTTCCCGGCCAATGGGATTCAATGATTCTTTGATGTCCGTCATGCCTATGATAATGCATTAGCCTTTAGGCAGTGTGATTAATCATGTTGTTTGAAGGCTGAAGCCCAGGTTTTTCCCCAATTATCACTTTAATTTTTTATCATGTCAAATTGTACCGTACGATTTGGCGGAAACAGTTTATCTAATTTTCCTGTTTTAGAAGCTTTTGCAAGTCTTCTTTCTGAATCAGAAAATAAAATAACTGTGGTGGTTTCCGCCGTTCCTGAAATACAACAAGCCATTGAACAAGGCATCGAATTGCTGATTAACAATGCTGCTACTTCTGATCTGATTATTAATCAGATAAACAATATTATTGGCCATAAATTGCAGGTTTTTCAACAAACTGAACCCGACGAAAGCCTGAAAAATGAACTGAAAAATCTTCAGAACCTTCTGAAAGGCATCGAATTCACCGGTGATTTTTCGCTTGCCTTAAAAGATCAGGTGATTAGTTTTTCTGAACGCATTACAGCTGGCATACTTCACCAATTTCTGAACATCAGGCAAATCGCTTCCAGTCTTATTTTTCCTGAAGATATCGGCCTCTTTGCAACGGAAGAATTCGGAAATGCTTCCATCTTGTATAGTGAATCAAAGGAGCTGAAAAATTCAATTCCCGCTGGAATTAGCATCATTCCAGGTTCTTATGGAATAACTTCAGCAGGAAAGATCGTCCGGCTCGGTAAACGGTCGGCTGATTATTCGGCTGCCGGAATTACACGACTCATTGAATCGGATTCGCTTCAATTATGGGAACTCGACAAGGAATTCAGAACTTCTGACTCAGAGTTTATTCCTGAATCCAAACTGATTCCGCGTTTGACCTACGACGAAGCCTCAGAACTGTCTTATTTCAGCGAACTTTCCATTCACCCGCGAATTGTTGAGCCATTAATCAGTAAACACATTCCAATTCAGGTGTACCGTCTTGCCAACAAAGGAAAGGAACTGACAACAATAATCAATTCCGAATCATTTGTATCGCCCAACGTAGTAAAGAGTGTAGTTCATACCGACGATATCGCCATTTTAAAATTAAATGGTCCCGGAGTTGGATTTAAACCCGGCATTCTGGCCAAGGTGACTACGGCATTTCATCATTCCGGAATCAATATCCGTTCAGTGATAACATCACAGGTGAGCATAAACATCATCCTGAATAAGAATGAAATTGAACAGGCTCGGCAAATATGTCAGCACTTGCAACTCAGTTCGGTAAGCGAAATCATTATTGAAGATCAGGTTTCGCTTATTGCAGTGG
>SESF01001437.1_pt1 | contig 13072 bp, 10 predicted proteins | sample 3171521 | NCBI WGS metagenome assembly SESF01 (sample SAMN10866945, study PRJNA518727) | freshwater metagenome | biome: subpolar coniferous forest; feature: holomictic lake; material: water; isolation source: holomictic Lake 227, 6 m and 8 m depth | place: Canada: near Kenora, Ontario | collected...
GAATTGTGCGGTACAGCCTCTTTTGTTAAGAGCATTGGCAGTGGGACAGCAACCCCTGACTTTCCAATGGCGGCTCAACGGGACAAACCTGATTGGTGCGGATGATCCAAGCTACAGCCTCAGCAACATTCAAAGCTCAAATGCCGGCAATTATGCCGTTGTTGTTACCAACCCATTCGGAAGCACCACTGGTGCGGTAGTCAACCTCACCGTTTCGGTGCCGCCTCCAAATCACGCGCCGGTTCTGGTTGCCAGCACCGAAGCGTGGTTGCCTGCCATTGACGAGAACGAGTTCGAAAATTGGGGCACGACAGTTCAGAGCCTTCTCGAATCGCTTGGCACCAATGCCGTGACGGACGCTGACGACGATAACGTCGGGATTGCGATTACTGCTGTCAACGAGGCCAACGGCATCTGGCAATACCTGCCTTCGGGTGGTGCCCAGTGGACTAATATCGCCCCCGTCACGGAAGCTTCTGCCCTTTTGCTTGGAGCCCAAACCCACGTGCGGTTTGTGCCCGCCAGAAACTTCTTCGGGTCGGTGTCACCCGGTTTCGTGTTTCGCGCTTGGGATCAGACTACTGGAAGCGAAGGTAGCTCGGGTAATGCCACGGCAAACGGAGGATCAAGCGCTTTTAGTTCTGAGGCGGGAGTCGCAGCCGTTTCAGTGAATTTCCTGCCACCACCGCCGAACGACAACTTTGACGACAGGGTGTCGTTGAACGGCGCTTCCTTGACAACTTGGGGGTCAACGGTCGGTGCCACGAGGGAGTTCGGTGAACCATATCACGGTGATTACTATGCACCTGGCAAGTCGGTGTGGTGGTCGTGGTTGCCACCCACCAACGGGGTTTACCGGATCGAAGCGGAAGGAAGGAACTTGTTTGGAACCTACCTCTATGGTGTCGTCGCCGTCTACAAGGGTTCCGCCTTGACGAATTTGGTTCTGGCTGGCGAGGACAGCTTGGATGGTCCGACCAACAACGGAGTGGTCATCATTGAGGCGGTTGCGGGCACGGAGTATCTCATCGTGGTGGATGGCGAAAACTGGCCTGATCTATTGCCGCCCAGCAGCGAAAACGTCGTTTTGTCAATCGCCCCTGGAGAACCAAGGCCTCGGCTCTTGATTGAACCGCAAGATCAGACGCTGTTCGCAGGTGAATCCCTCTACCTGTGGGCCAAAGCTGAGGGGGTCGCACCACTTGGCTATCAGTGGCGTGCTCACGGCACGAATATCGTTGGAGCGACCAATTCACATTGCTACACCACAACGGTTCAGCCTCAACATGCGGGCGAGTATTCGCTCCTCGTCACAAATGCTTTTGGGGCCGTAACCAGCCGGGTTGCCCAGATCACCGTCCTCCCTGCTCCCCAAGGGCTGGTTTTGTTTTCCCCCGCCGCGTCATCCGACGGATCGTTCGCGTTCGATATCTACAGTCCGTCGAACCTTACCGTCGTCATCCAAGCCTCGACCAATCTGAGCACATGGATTGATCTTCAGACCAATTTGCTTTGGCCCGGGGCTCGCATGCAGTTCTGGGATCCTGCTGCCAGCAACTACAACCGCCGATTTTATCGCATGACAGCAGGTAACAGCTCTGCATCGTGCCCGTTTCTACCAGCGCCCTCATTAAAACTGGACGTGACTGGTTTTCTGTTGTAAAAACATATAGCTTTTTTCAACATGAAAAGACAGCCTAAATCAACACAAGTCATTGAGCCAAAGGCAAGAGCAATTATATTTGGACATGGCAGGGGTTGGGTATTCACACCGCGAGACCTGACCCAGCTTGGCGACCCGCGTTCGGTCGGCATGGCTTTGACCCGTTTGTCGCGCAAAGGCGTGATTCGCCAGCTCGCGCGTGGTCTTTATGACTTTCCGATTGACCACCCCACTTTAGGTCGTGTGGCCGCATCCGCCGACGCAGTGGCCAAGGCGCTGGTCAGCCGTGATTCTGTCCGGCTTCAACCCGCCGGAGCCTATGCCGCCAACGTCCTCGGTCTTTCCGATCAGGTGCCGATGAAAGTTGTTTTCCTGACCGACGGAGCATCCCGCCGGGTCAAACTCGGCCAGCGTGAAATCATCCTCAAGCACACCACTCCGCGCAATGTCGCCACCGCCGGGCGCAAGAGCGGCACCGTGATTCAAGCACTTCGTCACCTGGGGCAACACCATGCGGACGACAAGGTGCTCGCCATTTTGCGTCGTCAAATCAACGCCGATGACAAGGTGCAATTGCTCAAAGACCTCAAATACGCTCCCGCTTGGGTGGCGAACATTCTGCAACGGATCGCCGCCAAGACGCCTTGAATCATGGACGGCTTTCTCAAAATGTCCTCGAAAGATCGCCGGCTCGCCTGCCTTCAGGTCGAGGAGCGGATGCACTTGCAGGCCGCGAGCGTGGAAAAAGACTTTTGGATTTGCTGGACGCTGCGCGAAATGTTCGCGTTGCCGGGAATTGGATCGCATCTCACCTTCAAGGGCGGCACTTCACTTTCCAAAGCGTGGAAACTCATCGAGCGTTTCTCCGAAGACATTGATCTCATCGTGGACAAACATACTTTGGGGTTCGCCGGTGACGCTTCACCCGACCATGCTCCGAGCAAAAAACAACGCAAGCTCCGTCTCGAAGCCCTCATGGAAGCCTGCCGTCAATGGGTGCAACAAACTTTACAACCGGCCCTCGCTGCCCGCATCAGCGCCGCGCTCGGCCAGACCGGATGGAAACTCGAAGTTGATCCTGACATGGACGACGGCCAATGTCTTCTGTTTCACTATCCAGGCGCTTTTGACCCGACCGAAGCCGGTTATGTGCGTCCCGTCGTGAAGATCGAACTTGGTGCCCGGTCGGATGACTGGCCGCATCAGGAAAAACCGATTCAACCCTATCTCGCCGAAATCTTCCCGCAACTGGCAATGGGTGCGACCTTTCCCGTCCGCGTTCTCGCCGCCGAACGCACCTTCTGGGAAAAAGCCCTGCTCCTGCACGAGGAAACATTTCGTCCCGCCGACAAACCACGCAAGTTTCGCATGGCCCGGCACTACTACGACGTCTGGTGTCTCATAACGCGTGGCGTGGCCGAACGCGCCGCCCAAGATCGCCCGCTCTTCGACCGCGTGGCCGCGCATCGCGAAATCTTTTTCCGCTGGTCATGGGTGGACTACACCACTCTCCATCCCGGTGCGCTCCGGTTCGTGCCGCCGGCTCACCATCTTGATGCGTGGCGCAAAGACTATCAGGATATGCGCGGCGAAATGTTCTTCGGCGAAGTGCCCACCTTCGATGAAATTCTCCGGGTTGTCGGCGACTTCGAGAAACGCTTCAACCAGTTGCCACCAGCATGAAAATTCGCCTCGTCAGCAGAATTCATGGGTAAATTCTCCTGGTTCGGGGAGCTTTCCTAACGTGTGATACAGGGCAATTTCCATCGCGTCGTAGGTGCGAAAACCGTAGGAGCGTCTGGTTACCACTCGGATTTTGTTGTTGAGCCCCTCGACGGCGGCGCTGGAGATCTCTCCCTTGGCCCTGAACCAGTTCATCAACAGGCCCTCATGGGTTCGCAACGTCCGCGCCACTTTCTTCATTGGTTCGATCCGGCTGCGGAGCGCGCGCCAGGTCCAGTACTGGAGAAACTCGCCAGCGCACCTCACCGATTTGTAGGTCCAGAAGTGTTCAAAGAGGTCTTTGAGCGCCCAGGCCCTCGCGGTGGTCAGTTTGCTGTTGAGCAGCCGTCTCAGTTGGCGTCGAGCGCCTCCTCGCACTCGGCTGTGGCGCCGCAGCAATTTCCAGCGCATGTTCTTGAGCCGCTCAGCGGCCGCACAACCCACCGCCCGCAACTGCCCGCATTCGGCCCGGCGTACTTGGTCCAGCGCCTGATTCAAATGCGAGGTGATATGGAAACGGTCCAACACCTGCAGGGCCTGGCTGGCTTGGGCGGCAATCACGTTGAGATAAGGCCGCCACATGTCGCTGCACACAAAGCGCAGTCCCCGGACCACCTCCTTTCCCAGCGCCGCAAGGCCCCGGCGCAGGGTGGCTTGGGTGCGTCGTTTGCCCACCCACAACAGACGGCGGCAGTGGGTGTCGATCTGGTAAATCACCGTCAGGAAATTGTCGGCCCGCTTGCTCTTGCCCCAGTGAATCTCGTCCACCCCGATGGAGCGGACTTCTTCGAGTTTGCGGTGCGCCAGGCCCCACTGCACAAACCACTCCACCGAGCGATAGACGCATTCCCAACTGGTCTGGAAAGCTCGGGCCGTCTCGCGCCACGACAGCCGCCGCGCCCAGCGGGAAAGAAAGCACATCATGGCCAGGGTCACCGGTCGCTTGCCATCGCTCCAGGGAACGTGCTCGACGACCACCCCGTGGACGGCGCACTCCACCCGCCGGGCGGCATAGAGAAAGAACGCCCGGACGCCCCACACCGGGACAAACAGCCACGAGCGCTGTGGCAGCCGGTCATAGCCTGGAGCTGGCTGCAGGCAGCGGGAGCACCTGGCGGGAATCCCGCCGTGGGGCTCGACCGTGATTTGGAGGCAACCGGGCCGGCCATCCCGGTGGCAGTGGAGGCGGATGTCCTGGAAAACAAATCCCGGAAAATGTTGAAGGGCGTTCAAAAGCGTCTTAACTTGCAACTGCATTGCTGGTCTTGCGGTTTAATGTGTTCAATCGATTCGTCAAACGATTGGATAAACCGAAGACCAGTTTTTTTCTACCCGCAACGTGTTATTTTGTTCTGCGGTCCGGGGGATAAGGCTCTGCAGGAGTGCAACCTGAGCACCGAACCGTCCGTGGATTGCAGTGACTGCATCCCACCCGGTTCGGGCAAACTCCCGGACCGGGTGTTTGCCTTTTGGGATGCCTCTGCAAGCCACGGTCAAAGCGAAAAACTCATCGTCCCTTCGGCCGTCAGGCCGCCATTCTTTCATGGATTACCCACAAATTCTGCTACAGACCCGTTTTGGCTAATTGGGGCGACGGATGGGCATGCCAAGAATTTCAGCATCTTCTTGGGACGAGGCGGCCGATTCAAGCTTACGCTTGTTTATGCCGTGCTGCCGGCACAGCCAAGTCTTGCGTCCCGGCAGATCGAGCGCAAACAGTTGAAACTCGCGATGTCAGTCGGGGACAGCAGGCATTACCGGATCGATGAAATCAAAGGCCGACACTTCATTCAGTCGGCCGAGCGAGCTGGTTTGCCTGGGTCGCTTGCAAGCGAGGTGCTGAAGGAAGTTGCACAGGCGGCCGAGACGGCAATTAATACCGTTGAAAAGCAGCTTCCACGAAGTTTTCCAAAGGACATCCACCACTCAGTGAAGGCCGGTTTAACCGCGCGCTTGAAGAACATCTGACAGAGGGCGGAGATGGTGGCGGCTTCAACCCACCCTGGAAGGCCCAGACGCTAACTCGTCGTGTTTGTCTGCGGGGTGAACTGCTTTTCCCTGGCCGTCAACCGAGGCAAGCCGCAGCGAAGCGGCCAGTCCGGAAAAGCAAGGAAGCGGCTTGCACCGGACGCCAAGCCAAAAAGGCCCAGGCGCTGCCGCGCGGCAGCCCGCCCTCAGTCCAACGGGCGCAAACCCACATTCCCCATCAGAGAGGGCAAATCCTCAACGGCATGACCCCGTCGCGCTTGCTCCAGCAACCCAGCTTCTATTTCCGGCCGGAGCATCCGATACTCAGCCCGGCGGGAAGCATCCTCGGCCACGAGGCTTGTTTTCACGATCAACGCATCCGCCACAATCGCTGTATTCACATCCGGTTCGGCGGGGGTTGCCGACGCCATCCGCTGGCGCCAAATATCCAAGCTGAGCCGAATTCCTTCGACCCGGCGCAGCAGGTATAGAATCCGCTGCTGTCGCACGAGGCAAAACGACGCCAGTTCCTCATCCGACAAACGCGCCAATTCAATGGCCGGCGATTTCGGGCGGGGAATCGGCTCCCCTGCCAACGGGGCAATCACACCGGGTCCGCGCAACGGCGACACCGGCACAAGCGGCTCATCCAAACGCGCGCTGTCCGCATCGACCTGGGCCCGGATAGTGCCATCCGGCAGAACGGACAGGCGTCTAATGTTTTTGATATCGGCGCCGTGGGCGACCCCGGAGCAACCGCAAATCAACGCCGCAAGGCAAAGCAACTTCATACCGCCAGCGTAGCACGTTCGGCTGTTAGGATGGTGGCATGAATTTTAACCTGCTGGATTATGAGCCCTTCGCCGCCGACTGGACGTTGGAGTCCATTCACGAAGTGACCAAAGCCCGTGAAATCATTGTGGGCGCGTCGGGCTACACCTTCAAAGGCGACCCGGAGTTTCGCAAGCGTTTCCTGGCCAGGCTCCGGAAGGAAATCGCCCAGGAACAGGAAAAGGCCGCCACCGACGAAGGCGCCGCCCAGCGGCTAGCGGAAAACCAGGCGTCCGAAAAACTGCTGCTGGAAAGCCTCGCTCGCGACCCGGACGACGATAGCTTCGATCCCCACCAAGTCCGATTCCGGCAGGAAAAGCGGGCGCAGCAAAAAGGCGGCGAAGACCTGGACGGGGCGCACCGCGACATGATTCGCCTATTGCAACCAACGGACAACCCCTTCGCCCCCTTCACCCTCAAACTTAGAGGCGATCATATCCTGGCGCTCGTTGAACTAATCGACGTCTGGATCGAAGAAAACAAAGAAAAGGACAAAGCCACCAGCGCGGGCGAAGAAACGGACAGCGCGGAACGCTCCGGCGACGCCGCGCCCACCGGGATCACGGTCGAAGCCGCATTTCTGGGGAAGCTCATCAAACTGCATAGCAGCCTGACACAAGTGGCGGAAACGGTGCGGGCAAAACGACTCGTCAAAACCAAATCCAAATCCCGGGCTATGACCCACTAACCCACCAAGCTTAAACCACGCTAAACTAAAACAGCACAGACCACGGCCGTCGCTGGCCGGAAGAAAGATGCAAACGCCCATACCAACCCAAGTCCATACCTCAACAAAAAGCGCCGGGAGCGCCGGCGTCAGGAACCACTCCCCCGCCGGCGGCGGTCAGTCCCAACGTGTTGGGCTCCGGCCTGAAGCCAGTGAATGTCCGCGCTCTTTTCGGCTAAAGCCGATACCGCGCACCCTCCTGGCCCTCCTGGTCCTGCTCCTGGCGCTAAGCAGCGTCCCTTACGTCATGGCCCAAGAGCAACCAGAGCCACCGAACAAACGGCAGCTACCACCCGACCTTACGGACGGTGCCTACGGCATCGCCAACGCCAACCCGCAAAAGGCAACCACGCAAAGCTGCGAATACATCACCACCAGAAGCGCCAGCATTCTCCTGGCCTTTGCCAACGAAATCCAGAATTGCGGCCGGGGCAACACCGTCATGGCCAAATTTTCCTACCTTAACGACCTGCGGGTTGCCAACGCCTTATGCGAGGCGGCCAACCGCGGTCAAAGCGTCATCGTCATCTTAGGCAACAGCCCGGGAACCACAAACCTGACGGCGGCCAACTACCTATCCAAAAACGGAGTGCGGGTCTTTCTTGAAAACTTGCCGAACGCGGAAAAAGGCGCGGAAAACTTCGTGATCCTGTCGCAGGCCGATACCCTGCTTAAGCTGGACATTCCTCCGGATCCGAAGCGCGAAACCACCACCGCCGGCCTGCTAACCATACGGAACAACCGGCTGCTGCGCACCACCATGATTGACTACATTGGCAACCGGATCGCCGATGAAAAGACGGTCACCGAATACAAAGCGCCGACCAAAACCCGAAACAGCGCAGACCGGCTCAGCGACGATACCGCACCCATAACCGCCCCCCCCAAAAGCACCACTGCCACCCGCACCCGCGTGGTGGGCGCCGACGTGACCACCAACGCGCAGGCCGGGGTCAACTTCACGACCAAACCCCATGCCGCCGCGTCCCAACCCACCCTCGATAAACCCGTCCGCCGCAATTAATCCAAAAACTTCATGAACGAAGACGCCCTTCCCCAACCGCCCCACCTCCCCACCACCGACCTTACGCAATTCAGCATTCTGCTGCCCGTTGGGGCGTTGTTGATCCTCGCGGCCCAAATCTACTCGATCTGCCGTCCCAACGGCCGCCATAACCACATTTTCGTGGGTACCGCCTGGTTCGTATTCGGGCTCGGATGGCCCTACCCGCTCAACGGCATACTCATCCTGTACGGGCTGCTGCACGGGGCCACTTACCTTCGCCAGCGGCTGCTGGAAAACAAGGCGGCTAACGAGGAACAACCCACTTAACACATGTCCAACCCCATCGGCATAGTTGGCCGGCACACCAGTTTCGACCTTACCGCGGAACACAAGGCCGCCATCACCGCGAACGACCCGCTGACAGTCGTAATCGGCATTCCCGGTTCGGGCAAAAGCGGAGTGCTGTGCGGCCACATCCGCTTCCTCACGACGGCCTCGGACGCCCGCCCGCCCTGGGCCAGTCACCAGCAGATTGTCGCCTTGGCCTTCACTGCCCGCAGCGCCACCGAAATCATCATCCGCCTGCACACCAATGACCCCGATGGGCGCTGGAATCAAAGCGGCGAACATCCGGAGGCCCCCTTCGTGGGCACCCATCACAAGTTTCTGCTTTGGCTCATCAACCAATACAAAGAGCTCCTCGGCTATCCGGAACACATCAAGAAACTGCGTTTCATAACCGATCAACACCGCCACAACCTGATGATTGACATCGGCAACGACCTGCGCCGCCGCCAGAACCAAACCCGGGTCTTTGTGGATGAAACGGGCATCGAAGCCAAAACCCAAGCCCGCATTCAAAGTCTTATTACCGAAAAGGGCTGGATTGATTATCAACGGCTCGTCAATGGCTGCAAGCAACTGCTGGACAATCCCCAGGTCCGCGAGGAGTTGCGCCAGCGAAGGTTCCGGCTCCTCATCGATGAAGCGCAAGACCTCGGGGAGGAAGAGAGCGCGATCTACGACAAACTTCCCACCGAAACCCGCTTCATCGTGGGCGACCGCGCCCAAGCCATTTTCTTTCAAAAGGAGACGTCTTTGCTCCAGCACTACGCCAACCAACCGGGGGCGCGTATCATCGAATTGCGCCACAACTTCCGGAGTTTTCCGAACATCTGCCTGGCGGCCTACCAACTCATTCAAAACCATCGTCCCGAGCTGGTGGAAACCCCGCCCCAGGCTGTCCGCACCCCTTCCAGACCCGATGCGCCTACGGTCATCTTCTGGGAATGCGACGACGACGACGACCAGACAAAGATGGCGATCAAACTCATAAAGCACTATTCGGAAGTGGCCCCCAAACGCTACCAGCTCAACGAAGTGGCCCTCTTGTATCAAGATACCTACCAAGCCAACCTGCTACAAAAAGCCTGCGCCAACGAGGGCATCCCCGTCTTCGACCCGTCCTCCCTCGAGCGGGAACCCGAAAACCACAATCCCTACACCGCCCCTTCCCCCCTGGTTCAACCCAACGCGGTAAACCTGGTTAAAGTCACCCAATGCAAGGGCCTGGAGTTTCCCACGGTCATCATCCCCTTCTGCACGCAAAAAAACTGGCCCGGGAAAACCGACTACAACCTCAGCCGCCGCCAGCTTTATACCGCCATGACCCGCGCGCAAAACACCGTCCACTTTCTCTATCACTCGGACACCGAAGCCAGTCTGGCGGAGAAAACCGGCCGGCCGGTATCCAACTACCCGACGCGCGTCGTCACCGCAGCGAGCCCATTTTTGAAGGAAATGAATCAACCCCAACGCGTAGCGGTGACCTACCTCAGCCGCGAAACCAACCCCGCCTAATCCATGCCGCGCCTTTTCCTCGCCGAAAAACCCAGTGTGGCCCAAATGATCGCCGAAGCCATCGGCGGGGCCAGCAAAACGACCACGCACTGGAAAACCCAAACCGGGGACCTCGTAACGTGGGCCATTGGCCACCTGCTGGAGTATGCCGAGCCGCAACAATACGATCCCAAATACGCCAGCTGGCGGTACGATGATCTGCCCATACTGCCCGCCACCTTCAAGGTCATTCCCACCCACAACGGCTCCAACCCCAAAGCCGCGTCGCAACGACTGGCGGCCATCGAAGCGGCCTTCAACAGCGGCCACATCACCAGTGTGGTCAACGCCTGCGACGCCGGACGCGAAGGGGAACTCATTTTCCGCCGCATCTGGGACTATCTCAAACTGGGCAAGAAGGGGGTGCCGATGGAACGGCTATGGCTTAGCTCCATGACCCCCGACGGCATCCGCGCAGCCATCAAGAGCCGCCAGCCGGGGAAAGACTACGACAACCTCGCCGAGGCCGCAAAACAGCGCGCGCAAGCGGACTGGATCATCGGCATGAACGGCACCCGTGCGGCCACCATGTGCCTGCGCCGACCACAAACCGATGATGGAAAACCCACTTCCTGGAGCATTGGCCGCGTACAGACCCCCACCCTCGCCTTGATTGTCGACCGCGACGTGCAAATTGCCCGCTTCACCAACCTGCCCTACTGGTGCGTCGCCGCCCGCTTTCAAGTCGACGGACAGAAGCGCGACACTTACCCCGGACTTTGGTACAACCACAACTGGAAGAAAGACCCGTCCGCTCCGGAAAAACAAAAGGAGCGCGTATGGTCCCAGGACGCGGCCAACGCGATCGTCCAGCGGGTCCAGGGCAAACCCGCCACCATCCAGGACGTCATCGACCAACAAAAGAAGCTCGCGCCCAAGCTCTACGACCTAACCACGCTCCAAAAGGAGGCCAACCAGACGCTCGGCTGGACGGCGGCGGCAACACTAGAGATCGCGCAAAGTCTCTACGAAACCAAGAAGGTCATCACCTACCCGCGAACCGACTCCACCGCGCTCCCCGCGGACTATCCCCCGGAGTGCGCGGCCATTATCCAAAAGCTCAGCCAGCAGCAGTGGCAGCACCAAACCAGCCTCACGCTCCCGGTCGATCAATCCCCCCACTACAACCGGGTGTTCAATAATGCCGAGGTAACCGACCACTTCGCCATCATTCCCACGGGCGAACCGCTCCTCGGCGCCAACGAGCAGGAAAGCCAGCTTTACCGACTCATTGTCCTGCGCTTTCTCGCCGTATTCTGCCCGCTCTGCCTCATCCAGTTCCACAAGCGCACCACCATCGTCACCAATCCGGAACAAGACCACTTCAACTCGGAACTGCGCACGATCACCGCCCCGGGCTGGCAGGCGCTCTACGGCATCAAAACCGGGGCCCAGAGCGGCTCGCCCCTGCCCGGCAATCCCGCCAGCAGCGTCCTGACCATGGAAGCCAACTGCGAGGAACGCCAAACCGAACCTCCACCCCACTACACCGAAGCCACGCTCCTGGACGTGATGTCCAACATCAGCAACCGCATCACCGACAAAGAGCTGGCCAAAGCCACCGAAGAAAGAGGCCTCGGAACACCCGCCACCCGCGCGGCCATCATCGAAACACTCAAACAACGCGCCTACATCACGCTCGGAACCAAAGGCAAGAAAAAGGCGGTCCTGGCCACCGAAAAAGGCATTGGGCTCATCGAGCAACTGCGCACCCGCGGCCTCCAGGAAATCACCAGCGCAGAAATGACGGGCGACTGGGAGCTCAAGCTAAAACAGATAGAAAAAGGCCTCGAACCGCCGTCGGCCTTCGCCCAGGCTATCGTCGCGCAAACCCGCACGGTAGTGGCCAAACTCCCCACCGCCCCCGGGGCCGACTCCCGCCGCACCGCCGTGCCGTTCACCGGACAGTGCCCCGCCTGCAACGCCCCCCTCGTCGATGACGGACAGAAGGTCCAGTGCCGCAACCATAATTGGAAAGACCAGCGCTCGTGCTGGGTCGTCATCTGGCGGACCTGCTGCACGCACCCTTTCACCGACGAAGAAATCACGCGCCTCCTAAAGGGCGAAACCCTCGGCCCGATCGACCGCCTCGTCGGCAAAAGCGGCAAACCCTTTTCTGCCAAACTATACCTCGACCGCAAGGAACAACGCGTGCAGTTCTTGTTTTAACTGCGCCCGCCATTTGTCCGGCCCCAACCCGCACTCCGACTTACGCGCCACCCAGCCTTCCCCCTTATGGCGGACAACCACCTTGCACTAGACGCCGCACCTCACAATCTGCCATGACTTATACTAGGGGACAGGCAGGCGGCTGAATAGCCGACTGGCTAGACCCACGGACAACAAAAACAAATAACAACAAACTACATATGACCCTCGCAGCCTATGCTAAAACCGGCCCGGCAACCAAGTTTGCCTGGATACTTCTCATCTTGTTGGTCTTCCTAGTCCTGGTGCCCGATGCACTTGCCACCCCCAGCACCGGCGACGACGGTTCGGGCACCGCCAAAACCATCATGGGCAACTGGCTGAAGGTAGCGGCCTGGGCCATGATCCTGGGCGCGGGTCTTTGCTTTATCTTCGCCGCGTACCAAGCCTTTCAAAGGGAATGGTCAAGTGCGATTGTCTCCTTGCTGGTCTGTGTCCTCCTGGGCTTCGGCCCCGTCGTCCTCCAATGGGTCGCCGGCCAATGGGGCGTCAATGGAAGCGGCAACGCCGCGCTCTTTATCAAATAACCGCGGCCACCGGAATTAAGCCCCCTGCGGGGAGCTTTTCCTGGCCGAGCGCGACGGCGCGCCGCTAACGAACCGGAACTTTGCGGACACCGCATTTCACTAGCCACCTTGCCCCGCGATATGCAATCGATCAAAAGTGGAAACAGGCGGATGACCGGACGGTCCTCTGGCTGAATCCCACCAACAAAACAACCGATAAAACCAACCAAACAAGCTACTATTATGCAACTCGTATCTCACAACAACCCGACCTCACCCCTTATGCGCCTCACGCCCTATTTCAAAACCAGCCCGGCAACCAAGTTTGCCTGGATACTTCTCATCTTGTTGGTCTTCCTGGTCCTGGTGCCCGATGCACTTGCCACCACCACCAACGACGGTTCGGCCACCGCCAAAACCGTCATGGGCAACTGGCTCAAGGTAGCGGCCTGGGCCATGATTCTGGGCGCGGGCCTTTGCTTTATCTTCGCCGCGTACCAAGCCTTTCAAAGGGAATGGTCAAGTGCTATTGTCTCCTTGCT
>SESF01024441.1_pt1 | contig 13071 bp, 15 predicted proteins | sample 3171521 | NCBI WGS metagenome assembly SESF01 (sample SAMN10866945, study PRJNA518727) | freshwater metagenome | biome: subpolar coniferous forest; feature: holomictic lake; material: water; isolation source: holomictic Lake 227, 6 m and 8 m depth | place: Canada: near Kenora, Ontario | collected...
TGGTGACAAGTAAAGTTTTTCATTGTAATCTATTTAGTCCGTGTATCAAATAAGTTTAATTTATGTGTGTATTATAGCAGGTTTCTGAATAAATGTCAAATCTTTTTGATTTCTTGTTACCCAAATCTACTATGTCTCGTTTTCTTACATGCATTGTATCATAGCTGCGAATTAAAGTCAACACCTGATCAGGTGTAGACGCCCATACTGGAGTCAATCTTACCCCGGGCCTGGTGTGATCAAAGAGTGGATTACTCCGTGATAAGGAGAACCGGGGATATCGGTGTCTCTGACAACCACAAAGTTTGTATAATTTTCCAAAACGTATATGTCATTTGGCGCAATCTCTGTAATTTCCGACGACACCTCAGTTATATTATTGTCAAGTTCATACTTATTTTTGAGTTGATGCCAACTGGTCACTAGAAAAGGGTCAGCAAAATACTCGTCTCGGTCGGCAGCAGACTTCCATAAATATGTGGTTGTTTGGAGTGTATTGTCGGCATTATAGTGGACAACAGATGATATCAATTTACCGGTGTTGACATACGTGTTAGTAGTATATTGGACAATGTCACTAGTTAGTGGTTTATTCCATAATATCCCAGCAGGGGCGCTTAGGACTCTGATAGTTTTAATCATTTTAGTTTCCTTCTTACAATCTATTTATTTATCAAATTATTCATCAAATATTCAATCAACAGTTCAGATAAATTGATATCCGGGTAAATTTTTTCAAACGCCTCAAAATTTGGGCAAGAATTTACCTCACCAACAGAAAACCCATTTTCTAAAATATGAAAGTCAATGCCGGCAAACGCCAAACCTAGAACTTCACATACTCGTAAACTCAATCTCTCCAACTCAGGACCGATTTCATATGGAGACCGTGACCATCCAGTTGCATGTGTATTAGTTTTCCATCCGACTGAATTAGCCTTATAAAGCGCGCCTACACATTTATTATTTAAAACAATCACCCGTATCGCTTTCCCCGCGCTGATTTCAACATATTCTTGTGCTAATAAGTTTGCCGTCCAATCACTGGATCCAAACCGGCCCATTGATAACAGTAGCATTGCCAATAAATCGGATAGTTGACTAGCATTATCTACCTTAACTACCCCGTACCCCAATCCAGAATTAGGTAATTTAATTATACACGGGAAACCCAATCTGTCGGTAATCTCGTCACACATGCGAGCTATATTAGATAAACCAAGAGGATTTAGATTAAGAGTTTTCGGAACCGGAATATGGTTGTATTTCAATTCTAAATAGCACAACATTTTATCATCAGCAGTCTTGGTTCGTGACACTGAATTTATGACGCTGACGTTTTGCAATTCAAGTTCCCTGAGGTATCGAAAATGTGATTCATTAGGGATCCCAGTCATATTTATCACAGCAGCAGGCACATTTCCTTCTTGTCCGAGATGCAGGTCGAATCCGGCCTTTACCACTGGAGTAATCCCATACTTAACAGAAGCCGCCGCCATCCGGTTTATATCATACGCCTTAACCGAAGTTGAGGGGACGGCGAAGGACGAGGTTAAATAAAATTCCATAAGTTATATCTTTAAGGAGAGTTCCGGGATCAAAGCTGGCGTTGCGAACACTGAATGACGATGCTTATTCAATTGCCAAAGGCGAGTGCGTATCTCAGTGTGATTTTCGATTTGATTTGTCCAAGTAAATGATTTCTCCTTGAATGTAAGTTCGGGCCAATACCTCGTAAACACCTTGTTGGTACGGATAACTGGCATCTGGATATCAATATCAGGGTCATTATACATACTTAATAGTAGTTCAGGAGTTGATGACCAAAAATAGAACTGTCCGTGCCGTCTGTTTTTTTGCGCCCACAACCGATATGCTATCTCCGAAGTTAATATTGGTATGCCACGGTCACTGGGGTGGAGAAACCCAAGTAGGGGTGACTTATACGGTAATCCCGTAAAATCACCCTGAGCAATATCACCATTTCCAACTACTATTAATTCATCTTCGGGTATTTGCTCAAAGATAGCAGGCATACATAAGTAAGAGGCTGCATACTGCACCATTACTTCGAATGATTTTTGAATCAACTCATCCAAACAATACTCTCTTGTTAATTCAACTAGAGTAAGATCCTGGTTTAGTTCTTTTGCGACTGTCTTAACGTTTGTTACCTGTGATTCTTCCATTCCCCAAAATCTTAGGAAATACAATTTGTACGGAATTGATTGTTGGGCAGCCGATCTAGCTATCACTTCACTGTCTCTGCCTGATAAACAAATCGCCAATGTCTTATTTGTATCAGCATAGAGTTTTGCCACCGCCCTGTCCACCTCCTGTCGAGGATTGCCAAATGAAATATTTTTGTCGATGTTGTAATTAAACTTGTATGCAAACTGGCTTAGTGATGGTTGTATAGGCGCATAGTCAACTCCTTCTACTGACCACCATATATGATCGGGTATGATATCAAATTTACCTATTGAGTAAATATTCATTCTTTGGTAATAGGTATAAATTGTTGTCCAGTGCGCTCCAGGAAACTAAAGAACGGCTCTAGTTTCCCCGATGGTGTTAAAATCCCCCTGCGCATGTTACCAACAGCACGAAAGCTAGGGTCAGGCGGATCCCAATCGGTGATTTGAATCCAATTGGCTCTGCCGTCTTGCTTATTCGGATCAATCGGAAAATGCACATGATCACGTTCATTTTCCATGTCATGATCATTAAACCAATTCTCTGACCAACCCCTTCCCCATGTATAATCTAGCTCAAATTGATCACATACTAGTTTTGTCATTTCGTCAAGAGTCCAATTTCTATCCTTGTCCTGGGCCCAACGACCCGCGCGCATTATGTTTCTAAACCTGAACCCAACTCGTCCGCCAATATCTCCCCATAACCGCCTAAACTCAGTTGGTATGTGATCGTTGACTCCTTTTTGGAGTATTGCGCCAACTTGAAGTATAGCCCTGGTTTTAGATGCTAATTCCCACCCTTTCAATTTTCGAGCAGCACATTTTACACCATCCATCTTCATATAGATTTCGTCATCGTCTCCGCCATTCATGCTAATTTGAAAGTGATTTAATCCAGCGTCTACTAGTTCTTGGGCATACCCCGGTCTGGCTAATTTAAGTCCATTTGTCAACAAAGAAATATGGTGACCCATTTTTCGTAGCTTAGTTATTATTTGAGGTAGATCAGCGCGAACAGTTGGTTCACCCCCATACAAACGAATGGTAGTTTTGTGAGGAAGTTTTTCTATAATCGGGTATAGGACATTTACATCCAAATCAGGAATGTTGCGGTCAGGTGAGTAGCAACTAGAGCATTCCATATTACAGCGTTGCGTAACATCCACAAACAGTTGTTTGAATTTACTATCTTCGGGGTTTATTTGACTCATGGGTGTTCCTCAGTGATATTTATCACCACCTGAATATTATCAATTAATTTAGGATGGCGGACGATACCACGCCATTCATTAGGTAAAAATGCACTAACTACTACATATGGATGCTCAGATACATTCACTCCCTTCTTGATTAAAGATTGAAATAACAACGGTGCTGCTAATAATTCTGCATCAGTCCTAATATAGGTTTCAAAAAATAACGTATACGGGGGTATTACCAGTATTCTACTAAGCATCCGAACAAGTCGCGTAATTGTGTAATCTTTCTTAGGCAACGGCCTAATGATATAGACATGAAAATAACCTAGCTTCTCAAAATGACTAGCTAGAAGAATAAGCATTTTCTTTAGATACACTGCCGAGCCGGCCGTAGGAAAAAGAATTCTCTCAGTACGCACTATAATCCAACTAGGTGCAACTTCCTGCTTATATCTCAACCACTTCGAAGATGATGATCCGATAGAAACCCCATTGAGAACATCATCAATGAATTCCCCAACAACTGCTACATACTTCTCTTTGTTTTCTACGCTTGAGCAAATCCAGTCAGAGAATTGGGAGGAGAAATTCAAAGTCTCACAGATGGTCCGTAGCTCTTTAATGTAATCAACTGTGATATATTTGTATGTTACTATCATGTGTCTTGGCCAATAAGTTTAGCACCATGCTTTTCTTTTAGCCATTCCATATTATATGCTGACTGTCTACAAAATTGACCATAATCCCATGGTTCAGGGGCAATGAACTGCTCATAAATTGATCTATGGGTAGCCGGACCTACAGATCGGTCAATCCATAGATCACGAATCTGAGGCAGCCCAACAAAGGATTCCTTCATAAAGCAACTAATGTGTTCGAAGCAAGAAATATACCTATCTAGTATTAATGTGGCTCCATCCGATGGATTAAATGTCCATTGAAGCGTTATATTATATGCCAGACAGATAGTTTCAATGAAGGCGAACCTTTCCTGAATTAAATAGAGCATCTGATGAGGGTTTACCCGTTGAATACTGGCTGCTAATTGATCTACCCAGACTTTGTAATCATCTTCATTAACAAGTGCGTTCTCCAACGAGAATTGCGCTGTTATATACCGATCGCTTAGTGGAATGCAAATACCCGAGGAATTAACATACTCATAGGAATCAAATCTAGGTATGGTAAGATAGATAATTTTCGGCGCACCATAATTCTGAATGTAGGAGTATATTCTACGAATCATAGATGGTAGACCAGCTGAAATAGATCCTATGACAATAAATGGTTGGTCAGGATGTGTTGATGTATGATGAAGTACCTGCCACCGCTGGGAAATATCCTTGATACCAGACATTGCATCACAGGACCCAACGTATATGACCTCAGATGAAACCAGATCATCGCCTTGATATCCTTCCTCACTGAGGGATTCATAGTTACCAGGTGCCCATCTTTTATAGGCAGGTGCGGCCGAGAGGTTCAACATTTTGTCAGTTTTTACATTCCAATAAGTCATATTTCAAACCGCTTTACTGATGAATATCTATGTCCGAACACCATGTCATTAAGTGATACAGTAAACTTGTATCGACGGTCGCCTATCCTTTCTGCCTCTGAGAGGGAGATAATAGGATATACCTTGCTTCTGATAATTTTATTATACTCCGTTGTGTCAGGGACTTCAAACACAGCAAAGATAACTTTATCATCTGATGCCATCGGGCCGTAGTCTTTATTAAAACCACGTTCAATATACCCCCTGCCTTTATCAGTAATAGTGTATAGTAAATTAAAGGGCGTCACTGTAGTAGCCATTAATTCGTTACTTAGCATAGAGTCTCCGAAGTAAGAATCTGTCGGAGTATATGCAAAGTAGAGACTGATACCCTTGACATCAAACTGCCCCATGACATGTCCTTGGATTCGCTCAGTACTTACCAGGAACTCTGCCTGTGAATTAAATGGTTTCTTGAATTGGATTTTAAAGTTTTGCACATCACCAAAAACGGAATCAATGGTAGTCAGTGCATCAGCAATAACTATGGCATTATTCAGGTAGGGTTTATTCCTAAAACGAAAAAGTTTAGCAATCATAATTGTGTTTCCATATATAAATATTTGGCTTTTCGGTCAGTAGAGTCACATGCCTTGATCATTGAAGTATGGTCAATATGGACCAGTGACGAAACAGCAGTAACTCCAAACTCAGGAACTTTTTTAAGTAAGTGGTTATACATCAACTTATAAATGTTACGACCTCTCACTCTCTCCTCAACATGAGTAAAGTAGATCCATGCTGTAATAATTGGTATCTCATGTTTAAGTATGAATAACATGCACCCAACTAAGTCCTCGTCCTCTTCAGCAATTATAGCCTTACACTGATCATTTACCCCGGTGAGAATATGGGCAGACGCATATCCCTGTTCCACTAGTTTAGCAAAGTTTTTCATATACATCGGAACAATTGGCGAGTAGCCAATTGAATCAACGTAACTGATTGTCACAGGATTATTGTATTTATCTAGTTCAGTCCCTAGTAGTGTTTTGATCATATGTTTCCGAATTTAAAAAGAGTTGTTCTATATTCTTGTTTTAGAAAATGACACATATTTATGCTGTCAAACGGTTGCAATTGATTATTATGCATCAACAAATACTGATTATCAAAAATACATCTGGTCTTTGCATGGACAATAAATTCATCAACATGCTCATATCTATTGAAGTTTGTCTGATCCCATGCTGTGTCGGGTAGCAGTAAAAGTTGGTCTTCTGTTGCCCGACATGAATAAAATTTCAGTCTGCCGCGTGACTCGTTATGACCAATTGCAGCATTAAGGATGGCAACAGACGATCCACCATCCTCGGTAATGTCTAAATAATGCATACAATACCAAGATGGTTCAGTGTAACTCTCGCAAAATGTCATGAAGGCAATTAATTCACCATTCACCACATCTCCGTATGCATGGAAATTAGTCAAGTGGTCCGTGCCTCTGCTGATAATTATCTGATGATTAACCACTATCCCGAAATACTTTGGGTGGGATAAAAGTCGCTTTACCATACCGGCATGTGTTTGATTTAGCTTCTCAATCATATTGATCCAAATAATTGTAAATGTATATCAGTTAGATAGGCGCCCTCAATACTTGGATCATATTTTATCGGCATTCGCTTTCTAAGTTCATGGGTGGTCTCATACCGAAAACCAGGTAACTGTTCATATCCTGTTCGTTTAGTTCGCTCCAGAATATCGGGAACAAGAGTTTTTAGGATTCTATTTTTGGATGATACTGAATTTAGCTTATAGTTAAATCGGTTGCCGATAAGCGACACAATCTCGGGGTGTTGTAACCAATATCCCATCATTTCAGGAGTATAGGAAAACCAGTCAACTACCATTGGTATGCTGTGCTTCATACTAAACCGATAAACACTTGCATCAAACCCTTCATCGAAACCTAAATACCATTTTGTCGGTTCCTCTCGGGTATCTCTTGCTAATAGCATCTCTCCACCCATTACAGCAGGCATACCAAGCTTCAACAGATACGAATATACTGGCAGATAAGCAACCCCGTTACACTGAACATCAGTGGCAATCTCATATGCTTCCCCTCCCCTGAAGAAATCAACTACATCTATTTCCACTATTTCAAGTTCTATTCCTATATCGTCGGCTACTTTCCGTGCCCAGGCCAAGTCAATAAGGTTATCATCACTGAGCTTAATGAACACAGTGCGGTGTTTAATATTCATCTTTTTAAAAATACGCAACACAATTTCACTGTCTGTTCCACCACTAAACATCACGACAAATTCCCCCAAGTCTCGTCGGACACATTCTGCGGTTCTATACTGCTCTTGAACCCAGTCACTGGTTTTGTAGTAGTCGAGGTCAATTTTTCCAACCGAGACAATATATTTGTCAAACGGTGTTTCTCGGTATCCAAACTTTCGGCCGCCGACCGAGAATTCCAGATGATTGTTCAGAGTAAACTTCATGCGTAAATGCAAGTTCGTTCGCCTACCACTTCTCCATTGAACAGAAGAAATCTATTCATACAAATAGGTGTCAGCATTTGGTGCTGTGCGGAGACACCTAGCGTTCCAATAGTGCTACTCAAAAAATCAAGAGATGGAAATTTACATCCTACAAACCAGGTCTGCTTAGATGTCACCATTTCAATCCCGGGTATATAGGAGAATAATAATTGATTTGATAACCTGGAGACTGAATTATAACAGACATGTATATCGTCACCGGGAAGTAACGGCATTTCCCACCACCCTGATTCGGATTTCACCCGGCTCTCAAGGGAGTGTTCATCAATAGTTAACACAGGGACCCGGGTGACTGGAGTTGGGTATAAATTGAAATACCTAATTAATGATCCGAAATGAAATTTTCCCGTGGCAATGGCGTCATCTGATAATACAGGCATATTAGTAACCGCCATCACTGGCTGAACTATTAGTTTTTTTCTAAGTCTAATTTCAAAATTACTAACGGTATAGTTTGAGGTAAGTGCTGCCAGCACCCCCTTGACAATCGACGTTCCGTGTATATATGACCTGTTGTTGAGATTAGTTAATTCCAAAAATAAGGTTTTCATTTGCGTGCCTTTACCAATGCCAAATTTTCATCAAGCTTCATTGATATTTCTAATGGATCATACCTGGACGGACTTGAGAACACAGCATGGACCGAATTTTGACTTTCCTCCCCCATTGAACCGTCAAACCCAAAATCAATTGCCTTAGGGACTCCAATAAAGGTTTTCTTCATCCAATCACAATTACGCATAAAGGTATCAAAATGTATGGCATAATACTCAATAGCTGACGCGCTAAGGTTTACTGTCCATCTAAAATCTATTCCATTGTTCTTGCATATCATCTCAATAAATGCGGCGCTTTGCTCAAATTGATAAAGTTGGTATGCCTGGTTATTAATCTGGGCCTGACAATACTTAGAAGTTGCAAGGAGGAGATCATAATCTTCTTGCGAGATTTTTTCATGTCGTTTTAACCAGTTGATAAACATTTCTTTATCAGATAAACTTACTATCTCCCCGGTGCTAATCGGAACCTCAATTGCAACTGGTCTCGGAATCACAGCATAGACGAGTTTAGGTGGACCGTGATGTTCACAAAACGTCAGCAATCGTCGTGGAAATGACATAAATCCCGCCGTCATTTTTGCCAGAGCAATATATGGTGGCGTCATTCCACGTAACCGCAGGTCTGCATAAACCTGACGGGCCCAACTTTTATTAGTATCTTTGATTGGACCATCTAAGTCGCATGATCCTAGGAATAACGCCGTTGCAGGTTGCAACGGGTCACAGTTATATCCCTCGGGGATAGTGGATGCCATGTGTGGATAGCTGATGTAACCACCCACGTTTGATACAGTAAGCGTGTTACTATTAAGTGAGTTCCAATACATGCTGCCCCTTTTGAAAATGTGATACCGATGTGTAATATTTATCGTCAAAATGACCCATTACTTTTTTCATAGGGTTCCTGAGATGGGAATCCCATTGCTGGATATGCTCAAAACCCGTGAGTTTGGGACGAGCCTCAAACTGAAATACATCTGCAAAACACTCATGTTTATACTTTAATATTTCGGGAACACCATCGTGCATAAGGCAACGAACAGTTGGAAGGTTAAGAAAGGCTGCACTGATTCTGGCGTCCTGTTTCCAAAATTGCCAGATGCCGTTTAACGAAAAAGTCTGACAAAAGTTTGCCAAGGTGAACTCACGTTGCTCGTCCATCATAAAATATTCACCATCCCTCAGAACAAAATCCATTTCTCCATTACCGGCTATAAAGAAATATCCTTGGTCATGGCACCACTTCATCAAATACATATGACAGGCATACTGAGGTGAAAATCCACAGCACGCAATGGCATATTCACAGAGTAGAATACTAAGTTTATAGACATCTATGGGGCAATAAATTATCTCAATATTATTCCTGATACACCATCGTTCAGCAATACAATAATCATGTGTATTAAAAATAGTTGAATTTCCGGCAAAAGTTGCCTGCAGCACGCCAATAACAGCCTTAAAGGGAATATTTGCTAACAGCAACGATTCAGCAACTAACTCACTATCAATTCCACCGCTCATCATCACTACAATCGGTAGGGCATCGGTGTTTGATTTCAATGCTTTATGCGATGCAAATACACACTCAGTTTTAAAGTCGCCAATTGGAGTTAATATAGGCTGGTAATCAACCTTAAAGGGAGAAAATTGATATTTCATTTTAGTTCGTAACTTAATAATTGAGAATGATATGAACTTGCCTGTTCCAATGTTTTAAAAAATGTTCCCTTATATAACTCTCCTGCGCTTTTTTGAAAAACTTCTCTCATAGACACCCCATAATTATGCAAAATCATTGCCTGGAATCCATTCATTCCGCCCCGGCCATTTTCAATTGCCTTTCCCATTAAAGAGTTTGATAACATTAGGGTGTCCTCATATCTCCATGTATCATTTTTCCAACTAGTTAAACTAGATGTGTCAAATGAATACCCGTATTTTTCACTGTTAATTTCAAATTCTGAGCGATCACTTTTTCCGGGAATACTGTTAATAAACAACGGAGAGAAAACAACAGAGTCTAGAGGGTAATCATCAAATATTAATTCGTTTGCCCACTTAGTAACTGTTTCTGGGGTTTCGCTGGGTAGACCTACAATGAACCCCGAACTCATATAAATATTGTGTTTCCATCCTTTATCGTCCCTTAACCATTGTAAAACTTCTCGTGTTTTTTGTGGATGTAACCCTTTTCCTATAATCTTCCCAGCTTCGTGGTTTAGTGTTTCAATTCCCATAATTGTTGATCTTAATCCACTTTCTTTAAGTATGTCTGCCATTTCAGGAAACCTATTAATTAGATCATGCCGTAAATAAGCTACATATTCAATCTTAAAAGGTAGTCGCGCAAAAACATTTCCAAAATGCTCAATTTTGTAAATGCTATCATTATAGGTGTCATCAGCAAAAATGTATTTTGTGGTTCCGAATCTCTCATAATTGTTCATCATCTCTGCGTAAAGAGACTCACCGTCTTTAAGATAATCAAATTTCTTTTTTCCATTCATTGGGAAGGAACAAAACTTGCAATTGAATATGCAACCCCTTGCAGTTTCGATTGGTAGAACTTCACCATGTCTGATGAAATCAGAATCCGTATACTCAGTAATAGAGCGGGAGAAATCAAACCCAGATGCGGTTACATTATCATCAACTAACATTCTATTATCGGGTAACGTTTTGAATTGGAAAAATGGATTTTTTCCTGATAAGTAATTTGCAAAGTCAATAACTGATTTATCAGCGTATCCTTTAATAAAAACATCAATGGGCGGTGAATGATAATGTTTATCGTGATACACAGCTTTTCCTCCACCCATTACTAGTTTTGCTTTTGGTGCCTTTGCAAGAATAGCTTCCTTTATTGCTGCTAAATCAACATTTCCGATTGGGATACCGTGTGTAAATAATGCAGGTACAGTTGAAATGTTACCTCGTTGACCAACATACTTAAACCGAGTGCTATTTGGCCCAGGGTTTAAATAAACCTCATTAACATTCATAAATGTAGAAGAGAACCCAACAAATATCGTTTCGGGACCAACAAACTTATTAATAAGTTCAATGGTTTTTTGTAATCCTGCAAGAAGAAAATAATCAACCACCTGAACAGTATACCCGTGTTTTCGCAATTCTGTTGCGATTCTATATGCACCGATAACTCTCCCATATATGACAGAAGTACAATCGGTGAAGATTAATATATTGACTGATTTCATTTTAAGATATTTGAAAGATATGTATCAGCATGTTGCCTGACGCCCGCTCGTAAATCGAATTGCCTAATTATTTCAACCCATGAGTTGTTAAACACTTGCTCATTGGTAAAACCATACTGTGCAAACTTAAGTGATGAAAAACCAGGTGTTTTGTTTCTTCTTTGTTTATTTACGGTTTCATTCAACGAACTCGAAAGCAATTCAGCTTCTCTGCGGCTCCATATGTCATTTCTCCAATGAACGGGGCCTTCATCAAATCTATATCCATATTTTTGATAATCTCGTTCAAATTCCGATTTGCTGAAATTTTTTCTAAATGGAAAGATAGCCAGAACAGTAAACATCATTGAGTCTAATGGAAAATCTGGACTCAATATTTCACCGGCCCATTTCTGAACGGTCTCGGGTGTATCATGGGGGAGACCCACTATAAAACCAGAGTATGTTAAAATTCTATTTTTCCAACCTTTTTCATCTCTTAACCAATACAACAATTCTTTTGTTTTTTCAGGATGCAATCCTTTACCAATGGCTTTTCCACTTTTGTAATTCATGGTTTCAATACCAAACACCGCCGAAGATAATCCACTTTCTTTAAGTATGTCAGCCTGTTCAGGGAACCTATGTATAAGATCATGTCTGATGTATGCTGCATACTCAATTTTAAATGGTAGTTTTTGTATTGTTTTTGCGATTTGCTCAATTTTAGTCGTACTATCATTGAATGTGTCATCAGCAAATATATAACGTGTTGTGCCAAAACGGTCAAAGTTATTCATAAATTCAGAGTAAAGCACCTCGGGATTTTTTAAAAAATCTAATTTATGTTTTCCAGTGAACTTGTAAGAACAAAATTTACATTTAAAAATACACCCCCTCGCCGTTTCAATAGTCAGTGGTTCATCCTTTCTTATGTAATCATCGGCTTGATATTCAATTGTAGCATTTTGAAAATCAAATGTTGATCCAATTGCATCTCCATCAAGCAGCAACGCATTTCCATTAGCAACCAATTTATATTGAAGAAAGGGGTTTTCACCTTTGATGAAGCGTAACAAGTCAATAATTGCAGCGTCAGCAAGCCCTGTTACAAATACATCAATGTTAGGTTGTCTCTCCTCGTAATATGCTGCGGTTCCTCCCATTACAAGTTTTGCTTTTGGTGCACGAATAAGAATGTGTTGTTTTAATAAAATTAAATCCTCATTAGTAATGGCGATACCATTTGGCGTCATTGTAACCACCGAAGAATATTTTTTTGTTAATGAGGGAAGATGAATTTCTTTTCCCGAATATTGAAACCGGGCAGTATCGTCTATATGCTCATAACCTTGGACAGCATTTAAAAAAGTTGTGGAGAACCCAACAATCATCGTGTTTGCACCTACAAATTTTTCAATTATTTTTAATGTTGTTTCAACCCCTGCCAATAAGAAATGTTCAACCACTTTGACTGAATATCCATGCTTTCTAAGTTCAGTAGCAAGCCTATAAGCTCCCGCATACCGCGAAAATGGAATTCCGGTATAATCAGAAAATAAAAGTACATCTACCGTTGTCATATTGAAATAATTGGAATTATGTTTTGTCCCACGAAGGAGGCCTCGTTGGGTGAAATCTTCGTCACTGTTAAGTCTGCCTCACACCAACAATTCGGCCGCATACAGATAATTGGTGTTGTTGGTAGATCAAACTCGGTAGTTTCAAAAATGTTTGCCAATGGTTTGTTTTGCCCGCATACAGTAGAATACACATTACCAGTTAGAGTAATACATATTTCTTCAATGCCACCGAAACAATTATATCCTATGTAGTTGTT
>SESF01027000.1_pt1 | contig 13069 bp, 11 predicted proteins | sample 3171521 | NCBI WGS metagenome assembly SESF01 (sample SAMN10866945, study PRJNA518727) | freshwater metagenome | biome: subpolar coniferous forest; feature: holomictic lake; material: water; isolation source: holomictic Lake 227, 6 m and 8 m depth | place: Canada: near Kenora, Ontario | collected...
GATCCCGGCGCCTTCGCTATCCGGCGTCTGCCCACGCGAGATGGCGGACAGCTCACCGTCTTCGATGCCCTTGCCGCCAACGATGTCGAATCGACCGAGGCCCTCATCGGGGCTTCCGGATCGAGACCCGAGGGCAGCGGACCCTTCACCAGACGCATTCTCCTCATCGCCTGCCGCGCAGACCGTCCCGACCGCAGCCAGGCCTTCGCCCGCTGGGCCGCGGCCCATGCCAGCAATTGGGATGAGGTATTGTTTGCTGGATTTCCGCCCCTGGCCTCCTGGCTCGGCCTCCGCGCGGCCCTGCCCCGGAACCTTGGGCCCAGGCGCGTCCGCTGCGTCGCGCGCCGGCGCCTGTCCGAAACGCTCGCGATGTTGGCAGGCGGCAGCCTGGTCGTAGCCGTCGGCAACTGGAGGGGTGTCGGCCCCCTGCTCGTGGAACAATCCCGTGAACTCTGAATACGTCCTGGTGCTCGGCGTCGTCACGAGTCTCCTCATGACCGAGCTCATAGGTCTGTCGCCGGGTGGGGTCATCGTTCCGGGCTTTATCGCCCTCTACGCAGACTCCCCGCTCAGGCTCGCTGCGACCCTGATCGACTCCGCCTTCGCCCTCCTTGTGGTAAGGCTCCTTGGCGGGCAGCTCATCCTCTTCGGAAGGCGGCGCTACGCCTCCTTCCTGCTTGCAGGCTTCATCGCGCGCTTCCTTCTCGAGAGGATACTGCCCGGGCTCGCTCCGGAGGCTCCGCTGTTTGCCGCCGTGGGCTGGCTGGTTCCCGGCATCATCGCCTCGGAAGCCGATCGCCAGGGACCGCTGCGAACTCTCTTCGCCCTCGCAGCCGGGGCGGCCTTTGTCCGCCTCCTGTGGATGGGACTCGGGGGATGAGGGAGCAGGGCAGGGGATGCGCTTTGCGGAAATCCGTGGCGCCGCGCCTGCAGGGGGGCGCAGCCTCCCGCACAGGGAATGCCGGAGAGCTGGCGGGACTCGGGGCTTTCGTACTAGTTATACTGATTGCCTTCCTCGTACTTCCAGGCCTTTCCGTGGCGGGTCCGACCGCTCGGGCGGAGCTCCAGGCTGCGGCAGGGATGCGGACAGCCATGGCGGCCATCGCCGAAGAGCTCGGCGCCCGTGGCCTTTCCATCGACCCCTCCTCCGATCCGCTATGCTCGGGACTCATCGGCCTCCGCTGGTCAGGGCTCACCAGCACGCTCGGCAGCCTTGAGGCCAAGCGCAGCGCCGCCCAGCCCGCTGCGGCCGCCCTCCTCGTGCGCCTCCTCGTCAGAGCCGGGGCGAGACCTGGCGACACTGTGGCCATTGACAGCTCTGCATCCTTTCCGGGCTTCGCCATCGCGAGCCTTGTCGCGGCCAGTGAATTGGGCATTACGACGATTTTCATCGCCTCGGCAGGCTCGTCCACCTGGGGTGCCAACAGGCCGGAATTTTCCTTGGCCGACATGGTAAGTGCGCTGTCCCGGCGCGGGATCATCGATGGAAGGGTCGATGCAGTAAGCCCGGGAGGGGCCCTCGACCGTGGCCTCGACCTTGAGCCCGCTGCCCTCGCCAGGGTCCTCGACCGAGCCGTCGCGGGAGGGGCAAGGCTCCTGTCCTCCGTCAACCTCGACGAGGCCATCAGCCTGCGCCGCGCCTTCATCGCCCGGCAGGGCGGCGACAGCCATCTCGCCGCGATTGTGTCAATTGGCGGAAACCTGGCCTCGACGGGCCCGGGAGATGTCCTGGCCGGACGGTCGGGCATCCTCTGGCCGCGGGACTTTCCTGCCGGGAAGGCGCCTGGAAGGGGGCTTGTACAGACCTTTCTTGCCGAGGGGATTCCCGTCATCCGGCTTATCGACGTGAAGGATCTCTCGGCCACCTCTGGGCTTCCCTGGGATCCCGATTCCTGGCCCGCCGATCCCGGTCTGCCACCGAGACTCCCTGCAGCCTGGGTCTTGATGTTTGCCATTCTTGCCTTGGGCGCGGGGCTTCTGACGCGGCGTTTTGCTAATATCATTTTATATAAGTACATAGTTACTTCAGGCTCTATGGAGAACCCCTGATACAAATATAACAGTCACGATTCTTTAACTAAATATTTGCTTTTCCACCTCTATTCGGTTATAAATTATCGAATACCTGTTGAACTCTGCAGGGGAGAATCCTACCGTGATCCGTCGCGGCTGGAACCCAGGCGGAGGGTAAAGGAGGAAGGCATGTTGAGAGAGTCGCTCCTCATGAAGATGGAAGAGCTCGAGCGCAGGCATGGGGACGGCCGCGAGGCACTTCTTCCCGTCCTTCAGGGCCTCCAGCGCGAATACGGATACATCGGCGAGGATGTCGTAAACGAGGTTGCGCGGAAGTTCGGCCTCTCGCAGACCGAGGTCTTCTCCGTGGCATCCTTTTACCACTTCCTCAATCTCGAAAAGCGGGGACGCTTCGTCATCAGGATCTGCAGGACGATCTCCTGTGACCTCAAGGACAAGGACAAGGTGCAGCGCGCCCTCGAGGCCGAGCTCGGCATCAAGCTCGGCGAAACCACCTCCGATGGCCGGTACAGCCTCGATTATGCCAATTGCATGGGTATGTGCGACCAGGGACCCTCGATGATGGTGAACGAAGACCTCTACGCCGGGCTCACCCCCTCGAAGGCTGTCGACATCGTCCGCGGCTACAGGTAGGAGGAAGGACCATGGCACGCAAGATTGACGTCGTGTTCTCGGAACTCGAACCCGGCCTGGCCCTCAAGAGGGCCCTGGCGATGGGGCAGGACGAGATCATCAAGATCGTGACCGATTCCAACCTCCGGGGGAGGGGAGGAGCCGGCTTCCCGACGGGGCTCAAGTGGAAATATGCCCGTGCAAACATGCTCGGGCGGCCTGCCCATGATGCCTGTTTCATCTGCAACGCCGACGAGGGCGAGCCGGGCACATTCAAGGACAAGAAGATCCTCGAGCAGCGCACGGCCAAGGTCGTCGAGGGCATGGTGATCGGGGCCCGCGCCATAGGGGCCACCCGGGGCTTCCTCTATCTCCGGGGCGAGTATGACTACATGAGACCCCTCATAACACAGAAGATCGAGGAACTGCGGGGGCTCGGCCTCCTGGGCGACAACATCTGCGATTCCAAGGGCTTCTGCTTCGACTTCGAGCTTCGCCTCGGCTCAGGCGCCTATGTCTGCGGCGAGGAGACAGCCCTCATGGAGTCCCTGGAGGGACGGCGGGGAGAGCCGCGCAACAAGCCCCCCTTCCCCGTCGAGCAGGGATTCCTCGGCATGCCCACCGTCGTCAACAACGTCGAGACCCTGGCCTTCATACCACATATCATCCTCAACGGCCCCGAATGGTTCAGGCAGATCGGCACTGCTGTATCGACTGGCTCGAAGCTCTTCTCGGTGTCCGGTGACTGCGCCAGGCCGGGCATCTACGAGTTCGAGTACGGCGTCACCATCAGGCAGCTCCTCCGGGAGGTGGAGGCCGACGGCGACACGAAGGCCGTGCAGATCGGTGGAGCCTCGGGCTTCTGCGCGAGCTCCGACGACTTCGACAAGCACCTTGCCTTCGAGGGCATTCCGACCGGAGGGTCGATCATCATACTTAATAAGTCCCGCTCGATGTTCAAGGTGCTCAAGAACTTCGTCATGTTTTTCCAGGAGGAATCCTGCGGGCAGTGCACTCCCTGCAGGGAGGGTTGCTCGCGCATGCTCGAGGGAATACTGAAGTTCGAGGCAGGCAGCGGAAACTCCAGGACCATCACGGATCTCCTTGAGCTCGCGGACACGATGAGCCTCGCCTCGAAGTGCGGCTTCGGGCAGTCGGTTCCCAACTCTTTCCGCACGATCGTCTCGAAGTTCCGGGACGAGATCCTTTCGGCATAGGGGAGGCGAAACCATGCTCCACGTCACGATAAACGGGATCGACCACGAGGCACCCGAGGGCATGACCATCCTCGAGCTCTGCCGGCGCGAAGGCATCCACGTACCGACCCTCTGCGACCACCCCGACCTCAGGACCAAGGGCATCTGCCGCATCTGCGTCGTCGAGGTGAAGGGCTCGAAGACCCTCCAGGCTTCCTGCTCGACGCCCCTGGCCGAGGGGATGGAGGTCATGACGACCGGCGACAAGGTGAGGCGAACCAGGAAAACTGTCGTCGAGCTCCTCCTGGCCAACCACTACACCGACTGTACGGTCTGCCCGAAGAACCTCTCCTGCGAGCTCCAGAGCCTCGCCAATGAATATGGACTCACGGAACTGCGCTGGAAGGAGCGACGCGAGAGGATCATCCCGCGCGACCTGTCCTCGCCGGTCTTCGTCCGCGACAACAACAAGTGCATCCTCTGCCAGCGCTGCATCCGCGCCTGCCAGGACCTCCAGGGTGTCGGTGCCCTCGCCAACCTCTGGAAGGGCGACCGCACCATCATTGGCTCGGCCTTCAACAAGCCGATCTCGGAAATCGTCTGTATCAATTGTGGCCAATGTGTCGCCCATTGCCCCACGGGAGCCCTCCACGAGAAATACTCCGTCGAGGATGTCTGGAAGGCCATCGACGAGCCGGGGAAGGTTGTCGCGATCCAGACGGCCCCCGCGATCCGCGCCGCCCTCGGCGAGGAATTCGGCTATCCTCCGGGCACCCGCGTCACCGGAAAGATGGTGACAGCCCTCCGGATGATGGGCTTCGACTATGTTTTTGACACGCAGTTCACTGCCGACCTCACGATCCTCGAGGAGGCACACGAGCTCCTTGCCCGCCTCAAGGGAGCCCTCGTCGAGGGCAAGAGCACCCACCTCCCGATGACGACCTCCTGCTCCCCGGGCTGGATCAAATTCCAGGAGCACTTCTTCCCCGAACTCCTGCCCAATGTTTCCACCTGCAAGTCGCCGCAGCAGATGTTCGGAGCACTGCTGAAGACCTACTGGGCGGACAGGATGAAGTTGAGGTCCCAGGACATCTACTGCGCCTCGGTGATGCCCTGCACGGCGAAGAAATTCGAGGCTGGCCGGCCGGAGATGGGACGCGACGGCATCCAGGATGTCGACTTCGCCCTCACAACCCGCGAGCTCGCCGCAATGATCAAGCAGGCTGGCATCGACCTGAAGTCGCTTCCGGATTCCGAATTCGACAGCCCCCTCGGCGAATCGACGGGGGCCGCCACGATCTTTGCGGCGACCGGAGGTGTCATGGAGGCTGCCCTGCGCAGCGCCTGGGAAATTGTCACTGGCCGTGAAGTCCCCTTCGAGCACCTCGACATCACGCCGCTCCGAGGCTTCGAGGGCGTGCGCGAGGCTGCCCTCACCATCACAGGCGTCAAGCCGGAATTCTCCTGGCTCGAGGGTGTCACACTCAAGGTCCTCGTCGCCCATGGCACCGCAAACGCCAAGGCGGTGATGGAGGCCGTCAAGGCGGGCACGCTTGCCCCCCACTTCATCGAGATCATGACCTGTCCGGGCGGCTGCCTCGGCGGTGGCGGTCAACCTCTCCCGATCACCCCGGAAAAACGCGAAGCCCGCGCCAGGGCCATCTACGCCGAGGATTCGGGCTTCAGGATCCGCAAGTCCCACGAAAACGCGGCTGTCATGAAACTCTACGCCGACTTCCTCGGCGCCCCGAATTCCCACAAGGCCCACGAGCTCTTGCACACGAAGTACACCCCGCGCGGCAGATACTGAGAGCCGCGCGACAAGGATGTCGCGCCACGGCATTCCGGAGCGGAGCTCCGGCACGTCATGGACGACGCGGATGTCGCGCCACGGCATTCCGGAGCGGAGCTCCGGCACGTCATGGACGACGCGGATGTCGCGTCACGGCATTCCGGAGCGGAGCTCCGGCACGTCATGGACGACGCGGGTTGCTTAGAGCGGCAACGACAGTGACGTCATGCGCTCGAGGTCGAGGTGGAGGAGCTTCCCGGCAAGCCCCGCGGGCTTGCCGAGGAGGAGTTTCGTGATTTCCGCCGCCTGGATCGAGGCTGCGACCGCTGGGGCGAATGCCGGGTTTCCGGTCTCGGTTTCGATGCCGCGGCTTGTCGTCGCGCTGCCGAAGAGCATCTCTATGGCCCCCGATCCGGGGAGAGCGGTCGTCGCCTGGACATACCAGCCCGCGATCGCGCCATGAACGAGGGGAAGTCCGAGGCGGGCTGCTGCGGCAGCGAGTTCGAGCCGCGAGGGTATTGAATCGAGGGCGTCGGCTATGACATCGACCCCGGCCAGGATGAGGTCGGCGGTCGCGGCCTCGAAGCGGAGCTGCCTCTGAATGACCGTCGTAGCCGGGTTGATGGACCGCACCCGCTCTTCGGCGACCTGGGTCTTGGGCCTCCCGAGGTCAGTGATCGTGGCGAGGATCTGCCGGTTGAGGTTGCTCGCCTCGAAGCTGTCGGGATCGACGGCGATCAGGGTGCCGACGCCGAGCCGTGCAAGTCCTTCGATGAGGTAGCCCCCGAGGCCGCCACATCCGATGATTGCTACACAGCCCTCGTGGAGCCGGAGCTGCTCGTCGATGCCGATGGTCCTGTAGTTGCGCGCATAACGTTCAAGGCGAAGGCTGCCGCGAAGAGCCGTCGCCTCGATTTCGCGGAATCCTGCACCGGTGGCCTTTGCAACCTGCATTTCGACCTGCCAGGGCACGAGGCCGTCCGACAGGCCCTCCTTGAGCAGTTCAAGCAATTCCTTCATTTCTCGCCTCGCTCCTCGGCTCCGACAGCACTGAGTATCTGCAATGTGCGAGGGTGGATCAAGCGGGCAGCTCTCACCTTCGGTCGCCCACCCCTGCACCCTTTCCTTCCGAGCAGCACATTTTGCGACCCCGACCTGAAAAAACTGCGATATGTGCCATCTTTGTATGGGAGATCTTGCGACCTGTCGGTGGTTTGCATACTATTCAGTGGGAGGGACGGGATTGGTCCGTTGGACTGCCCCCGCCTGGTCGGTGAAAGCTGACTTTCCCAACATTTTTCAAAAGCGAGGCTTGCTCCTCGCGAAAGGCCCATTATGAAGCGATTTCATGCCGTCCTCCTCGTTTTCACGCTGGTCGTGATGTCCCTCCTGGCTTCCTGCGCCTCTGCTCCCGCTGCCCCCGCAGGACCCCAGGTCATCGCCGATCCCGCCGCCGCGCTCAGGGTCATCGAGCGCAATACCATTGCTGCGGGCGGTATCGCCGGCATCGGAAACGGTACATCCACCCGCCAGGATATCGCAATGCAGAAGGCCGAGACCGAGGCCCGTCTCAAGGTTGCCCAGGCGATGGAGACCAAGCTCAACAACCTAACCAAGAAATTCGTCGAAGAAGTCGGATCCGCAAATTCCTCCGAGGTCAACGAGGCTTTCTCGAGCGTCACCAAGACCACGACCTCCAAGACCCTCACTGGCATCGTCTCCCTCGGCGATCCGATCGTCACCCTCGAGACCAGCAAGGATGGAAAAAAGACTTATTCGGCCTACGTCATCCTCGGTGTCGATCCCAAGGCAGTAAACAACTCCATCATCGGTGAGGTGCAGAAGGTTCCGAACCTTTACGAGCGCTTCAGGGCGACCCAGGCCTACGATGAACTCCAGAAGGAAATCGACGCCTCGTCAGCCGGCAAGTAACAAAAGCAGGAATTGGAATGAAGGCGGGGAGTCCCTGGGTTTGTGTCCTGGTCGCCGGACTCGGATTCCTCGCCTCGCCCGTGGCAGGGCAGATCAGCTACCCAGCCTGGTTCTTTCACCCGCCGGCCGGCGACAGTGTGGCTGTGTTCGCGCGAAGCGATGCCGAGGCCCTCGATTCCGGAGCAGTCGTTCTTGCAACCTATCAGCAGTGCCGGCTCGAAGGTGATTTCCAGCGCTTCTATTCAAGCACCTTGCGGGATGAGTCATATAACAATACGGCGTACTATTATTATCCAACGGACAAGGATGTCGCAGCCTGGCGGAAAAAGGTCATGGTGCTCTCGTCCTGGGCCATACGCCTCCTTTCGGGAGAGTATGTATTCCTGGTGGGAAAGGGGCAGGAGCTGACCGCAGCCGAAATGGCGCCGATCGCCGTTGCCAGCCTTTCCAGGCCCGATTGGACCCGGCGTGGGGGATTTGCCAAGGACGGCCTTGTGTACGGAGTCGGGCAATTTTCCATAATGGGGCGTTCTTCCGACGCATGGATCAAATGCGAAGACAACGCTGTTTTCAGCCTCGTCACCACCTATAGCATCCAGATCGGGTCCATCACCGAAGTCGAGAAGAAGGAAAAAAACAAGGTGGCGGATGACTCGATGCTGAAGATCGACTGGGTGCGCCTCAAATACCAGCTTGGCGGCCTTCGGGTCCTCGAGCGATGGATCGATACCTCGAGCGATACCTGCATGGTTCTTGTCAGCGCCCCCGAATCCTCAATACGGAGTCTCAAATGACCAACTCAAGCAAATCTCTCTTCATGGTTTTCGTTATGCTGGCTTCATCCGCCTTGGGAGCATGGGCCGAATCGATGTGGACCCCCCAGGAAATGTCGGAACTCGAAGAAGGCGAACTCGACGGAGTCATCATGCTCCGTTTCAAGGACGCCGTTTCAGGCGAGTCAATTCCGAAGGTGACGGTGACCCTCCAGGGTCTTGCTCCGCAGCTGACCGATGCGCGAGGCATAGCCCGCTTTCCCGCAGACGAACTCAGTTCCATCGGGGACAGCATTCTCGCGTTGAGCGCAACAGCCCCAGGCTTCCTGGCCCTCAAGGACAGCGTCATGATCGCCGACGGCAGCATCCTCTCCACGGCGAAGCGCTTCCTCATGAGCAAGATCATCGATCCCCGGGACGCCCGGATCATCCTCGAATGGGATCGCACTCCCTCCGATCTCGACGCCCACCTCCTGGGCCCCGGTTTCCATGTCTCCTACCGGGACGCGAAGGCCATGGCCGGGAAGGCAAGGCTCGACCGCGACGCCACTTCGGGCTACGGCCCCGAGACGATCACGATCACCGGAATCATTCCCGACGCTGAATATACCTACTATGTGCAAAATTACTCCGGAGGCTCTCCGATGAAGAAAGTGAAGGTCAGCGTCTACATCAACGGCGAACTCAACCGCATCGTCGTGATACCGGAGGCGAAAGACCGGATGGTTACGATCTTCAAGATCGCCAATGGCGCCATCCAGTACCTGAGGTAGCCGGGTGCCGAGCCGTCTTGTGGCACGTCGACTGATCCTCGCGGCGCTGCTCTGCGTTGCTGCGGCCGTCCTGCTTTCAGCCCAGCTGACCGTGGTTTTTGTCTCGGGGAAGGCTTCTTTCAGGACCGGCCTCGGCGCTGCGTGGAAGACCCTCGAGGCAGGTCAATCCATCGGGGCGACGGGCTTTGTCAGGACCGGCCAGGGGTCGAGTGTCGAGCTATCGAGGAAGGATGCCTACCGCCTCCTCATCTCTGCGAACAGCCTGGTGCGTATCGAGGCTGCGCTACCTGCTTCCAGGGCTGCTACAAGTCCCGATCATGTGACCATCCTCACCGGAAAACTCCTGTCAGAAGTCATGCCAGCCGGGAAGGGCTTTCAGGTCAGGACCCAGGAATCACTCATGGGAGTCCGGGGCACCCAGTTCGTTGTGCTGGCCGCTTCTGCCGGAAATGCCCTGCTGGCAGTCAAGGACGGAGAAGTGCTGAGCATCGACAAGGACAGCAAGGGGGCCGCGCCAGAACCCTTCGTCGTGTCGATGGGGAACAAGCGAGGAAGCAGTCCGGGCGGAACGCCACAGCCGCCGGTCCGGCTCGACACAGGCGATGAAGCCTACTTCGATTTTGCGGCCCTCGACGCCATGGCTGCCGGGAAGGCGCCTGTCACGCTCTATGACCACTGGAAGGCTGGCCAGGACCGGCTTTTTGCCGACTTCACCGCGGCCGACCTCGAGGACAGGCGCCTCTTCGAACTCGAGGAGATGGATTCGATGTGGCGCTTCCTTATCAAGGAAAATTCTGCCTGGCGCGAGACTATCGACAATTTTACAAGGGGAAAATAATGACAAGGCCGGTCCACACTGGAGTCCTCGCTGCCATGGCCCTGTCTCTGGCCATGGCAGGCGCCTTCGCCGAAGCAAAGAGTTGGTACGATAGCCAGGGACGCGTGACCGGCTATGACAGCAAGCTCTACATGACCGGTTTCGGGACAGCCGCAGTGGAGGGCGATACGCCCGAAGGCGCTGCCTCAGCCAGGTCGGCCGCCCTGGCCGATCTTGGCTCGAAGCTGAAGACCTCCATCGACAGTACCACGCGCATCACGACCTCCGAGTTCGGCAAGGAGAATTTTTCTTCATACAAGAGCGATGTGACCGCGACCGTTCGTCTCGACCTGAGCGGCGTGGAGAGCTATGAGACGCGCTACGATCCGAGGCAGCGTCGGCAGCTTGCGTTATGCGTCCTCAACAAGGCCCAGGAGCAGAAGTACCTGTCCACGCAGCGGAGCCAGCTGACAGGCAAGCTTGAGTCCCAGCTTCGCGAGGCCCAGGACTACCTGGCGAAGGGTAGGCAGGATCTGCTGGCAGCAGCCCTCGACGCCATGTCCCTGACGCTTTCCGACCTTTCGGCCAACGCAAGCATCGACCTTGTCCTTGGAGGGTCCGCTGGTCTCGAAGATTCCCTCAAGGCCTGGTACCGTTCGCAGGACGATCTCCGGTCGACGGTCCGCGCCAAGGAAATCCTCTCGGATTCCGACCTTGTCTCCGATCTGCTCGGTGCCTTCACGTGGTCCGATCTCGCGGGTTCGAAGCTCGCCATCCTGCCCGCACTCTGGAAGACAACAGACATCTCGGGGGAATACTTCTTCTATCTGAAGGGTCGCCTCGAGGACCGAGTCTCCTCCGACTACGGAATCGCACTTGCCAATGCAGGGGACAGGGATGTCCGCCTTGTGCTGAAGGGGTCCTTCTTCGAGATCAAGGATGGCTTCCGTCTTGTTTACAAGCTCAACGACGTACAGGCCGGAAAGGTCCTTGCTACCCACGAGGTCGATCTCGGAAAACGCTTTGTCGATGGGCAGAAACTGCGATTCCTGCCAGAAAACATCGCCATTGCCGCCGCCGACCACGACCGCTTTGTGGCGGTTCCTGCCCCTAAGGATGTCTTTTTTTCGGTGTACACCCAGAAAGGTCCCGATGGCCTTGTGTTCAAGCAGGATGAGGAGGTTCACTTCTATGTTCAGGTCGACCGTCCGGGTTTTGTATCGATGGTCTACCACCTTGCGGGTCCTGAACGGCTCAGGGCCACCCTTATCCGGAACTACAGGATCACCGAGGACAGGATCGGCATCCCGGTCGAGGTGGTCAGCTTTCTCGGGCAACTCTCTGCCCAGCCCCCCTTCGGAAGCGAGACGGCGCAGTTCTTTTTCTCCGATGCCGAGCTGCCCCTGCCCTACGTGATGCGGAACATCGAGGGTGTGGACTATCCCCTCCTGACCGAAGGCTTCGATTCCTTCGTGACGCGCACGCGCGGCCTGGGCGCCAAGAAGCCCGCCAGTGGTGCCTCCGGCGGGGCCGCCGGAGCTCCGGTGGTCCCCCTGGCCGAAAAATCCCTGACAATTACGACGATTCCTGCGGGGCAGTGAGCCGGGGGCGGCCAGAGCGGGCCAGCGTGCAGCCCCGGGTCCGCTGGCCCGCGTGGGGTCGCCTGCGTCCCGACCCGCTGGCTGGCTTGGAACATCCCCGGCTCGCTTGCGCTCCGCACCCTTCCGAAGGTACCTTCCCGACATGTCAGATTCCCCGGGATCCTTGCCAGAGTCAGCCAGCGGAATGGATCGCATGGTCCGCGAGGGTGGCAAGCTTTCCCTCCTTACGCTTGCTTCACGGGTCCTGGGCCTTGTCAGGGAGATGACCCGGGCGGCCTTCCTGGGCACGGGAGCCCTGGCGGATGCCTTTACCGTCGCCTTCAACCTTCCGAACTTCCTTCGCCGCCTTTTTGCCGAGAACTCAATGTCAGCAGCCTTCATTCCGACCTTTTCCGCTCATCTCGCCGAGGGGGATGACAAGAAGACGAGGGAGTTCCTCTCCGCCACCTTTACCATCCTTGTCGTTGCGGTATCCCTCACCGTCGTCCTGGGCATCGCCTGCACGCCCCTCATCGTGAAGCTCTTTGGTTCCGAGCCCGTGGAGACTGCGGTGCTCACGCGCATCATGTTTCCCTTCCTGGCCCTTGTTTCCATCGCGGCCTTCCTCCAGGGCATCCTCAATTCGATCGGGATCTTCGTCCCATCGGGCGCCGCGCCGGTCGCATTCAACGTCGTCTTTATCCTCCTGCCCTATCTGATTGCCGGGCCCGCTGGAAATGCCGCGCGCGCCATGGCCATCGGCGTCATCATCGGTGGTCTCCTCCAGGCCCTCATCCAGCTGCCGGCCGTACTCAAGGCAGGCTGGGGCTTTGGCTTCATCGGGCTCCGCCGCGCCCTTGCCAACCCGGGGATGCGGAAGGTCATGAGCCTGATTGGGCCTACCATCCTCGGCATGGCCGCCTACCAGGTGAACATCCTGGTTTCGACCTCCCTCGCTTCCAGCGCAGGAACCGGAGCTGTCTCGAGTCTCCAGTATTCGCTTCGCCTCCAGGAGTTCGTCCTCGGCATCTTCGTAGTCTCGGCCGGCACCGTCCTATTGCCCAATCTTGCCGGATCCTTCGCTTCAGGCAGGCATGGCGAATTTTCTCTCAACCTCGGGAAGGGGCTCAAGGCGATGCTCCTCGTGACCTTGCCGGTGGCCGCCTTTTCCCTTGTCGCCGGCAAGGACATCGTTTCCCTCCTGTTCAAGGCCCGGGAGTTTGGCGAAGAGTCAGTCCGCATGACCACAGCCGCCTTTTCCTTCCACATGCTCGGGCTGGTATTTGTCGCCATGAACAGGGTCATGGCCCCTGCCTTCTATGCCTGTGGGGATACAAAGACGCCAACCAAGGCAGGCTTGGTCTCCTTCGCCGTCAATATCGCGGCAGCTTTTCTCTTTGTCGGCCCCCTCCACGGGGCAGGCATCGCCCTGGCCCTGTCCTTCGCGAGCGCTGTGAACACCCTGGTTCTGCTCTGGTACCTTGGCCGAAAGAACTTCGAGGGCATGGGAGGGGCCTTGGCAGGCGCTGCCCGCTATGGCTTGAAGATTGTAGCGGTCTC
>SESF01025580.1_pt1 | contig 13067 bp, 9 predicted proteins | sample 3171521 | NCBI WGS metagenome assembly SESF01 (sample SAMN10866945, study PRJNA518727) | freshwater metagenome | biome: subpolar coniferous forest; feature: holomictic lake; material: water; isolation source: holomictic Lake 227, 6 m and 8 m depth | place: Canada: near Kenora, Ontario | collected...
ACTTCCAGGTTTGGCACGCGCCGACGGTTCTCCCGAATTAGCTCGTCCATCGGAGCCTGGTCATTATAGTGACCGAGGTTAGAAGGGTAACGGACTCTCCATGCCTCGTGGGGAAATGTGGATGAGCTGATTACCCACCCAAGTCGTCGTGTATTCGGTGCCCTCAACCGTTTCCCTCTCCACTTTGCACGGAACGTCAAAAGTCACGCAGCCCTGCGCGCCGGGCTTTAGGCCATCTATTACGATGTAGCCTGATTTCAGTTCCACCGGTCGAACTTCCCGGCTCACGGAAAGTCGAATCGTCTTCCCATCCACCCACGGAGGTATACGAACCATCAGAACATTATTGGTGTTCGCGATGAAATTGAGTTGCCCGCAAAGCGGCAAGTGGCTGAAAATCTCGAAGTCTTTGTTGCGGCTATCGAACAGCAGATTGACACGTGTGACATTTCCCGTGGACTGAATCATGGAATTCCAGCATTCACTCATGGCATGAACCGCGCCCGAGGTGATGTCCAAAGTGGAAATCGGCCAGTCACCCTGGCGCATCCGATCATTGGGAAGCTGCATGGCGTATCCGCCAACACTGCGTCGGAGGACATTGCGTTGCGAATCGTTCGCAGGGTTCAACGCGTCCTTTAGAACGCGTGACAACTCCCCTTCGCGATGCTGCGTGGGAAGAACCATCCCGCGCAGATACCGTTCCGCGAGGTCGTAATAGCTGGAATCCACCGCTGCACCCAGGAGCAACGCCGCGCGAATGATGTCCCCGGTCTGGTTGATTTCGCCCCGCCCAATAACGTTAGCCGGGTGCTCTGGCATTACTTCATCTCCCCACCCCCACGAGCTGAAATACTCCGGAACACCTGCGCGCATAACACTAAGGCACTGGTCTAGCATTTTCTGATCTCTGGTGAAAACTGCGTAGTCTATAATCCCACTCAACGAAGACGTAATGGAGTGAATATGACCTGACGAACGCGCCATTGGCGTGAAGTGGCCGTCATCTGTAAACCCGGTCTTCAGTCCTTGGCGCGCATAGCCCGAGGCCAACTTGAGAGCCAGCGCACTTTTGGTGAGGCGGTGGTATTTCAGCAGCGGATCCACCATTCGCGCCGCATTCATGATGCTCACCCCTTCCAACCGTTTAGCGAAGCCTTTTTGGTAAGCGAGGTCCGCTGACCAGCATCCCTCCGGGTCGGTCATCGCCTCAAGCGATTGCAGCATCCGCTCTGCTGCCACGCGCGCCCAGGGATCATCCCGTTGAGCAATCAAGTACACCAAACCGTAGAGGCCTTCTCTCATGCTGTGGAACTCAATGAATCGCTGGTTGTCGCGCTGCGGATCAGCATACGAGTTCAGGTGATTGGGATCGTCGAACGACTGCTTGCAGTAGCGTCGCAGAACTTCCACGCCATCCGAGGGGATTGGCAGGCCGGTCGCCTCCTCTGCCACCAGGATGCCCAGCAGGCATCTCCCCACGACGTGCGGGATGCCGATGTTCACCGAGTGATGCATCTCGCCGATGCCGTCTTCCCTGCGGTTGGAGTAGAAGTAAGGCTCGTCCGCTCGATCCCGGTCGAACAAACTGGTCAGGTGCTCCACCGACAACGCGATTGCTTCGCGAAGATCTGTCCGGATGGGAAGTCCCGCCAGCGGATTCTCTATCGTGTTAATGATCCTCTGTGCGGCGGCGGTCTTGAGGAATACCTCGACGGCGGGCCACTGCTCAACGAGCTTGGCCGGCTTGACCACAGCCGCACGGCTCAGCGCTCTTGCTGCGGTCTGGGATGCGACCAATGCCTCTCCGGCTTCCCGTTCCTTGTCCCCGACCTTGAGTGTGGCTTCGATGATCGCAATTTCCGCCGGCGGCAGAATGCGTTCATACAGCACCACCTGGCTTATCAAGCCACTGAAATACTGGCGTTCTTTCCCATCGTACATTCGTGCGCCTATACGCAACCCCTCCACCTGCGTCGTTGCGGGCCGGACCGGTCGTGTCATTTGCTTTCCGCCATCAACGCGCACGCGGATTTCCTCCTGATCGCGTTCAACCACAATAACATGCAGTCCGCCCAATAAGAAGGAGGCGGTCAATTGATTCGCTTGGCCCGCCAAGCGACCGGCACCTTCTACGCTCAAGGAATTAAAGCGACTGGTCGTCTCAAAAAGATCCACTGTGAATCCCGGATCGTAGTCATTGCCCTGAGCAGTGCAACCGGTCACTAACCCACCGCCGGTGTTCGACAGAAGCGGCGCGGCAACTACAGCCAGCGTCCACGTTTTCATCTGGTGATTAAACTGCCCGTCGGCCAACACGTCGTCCCGACCGTCGAATCGAAGGGCTGGGCGCATTCCCGATTCCGCAGCGTTTAGATACCGCGGATAGTGATCCTTTCGGCTCTTGAATTGATTCTGAAATCCCGGCGCCTTGTTCCGCCAGGAATCCACCTGTCCGTTCGTGTGCGTCAGCGAAGCGGCGTCGGCGGCATCCAACCAGACAACCAGGCCGCTGGAGGGCAACTCCGCTGCGTTGACTTGCTCCGGCTGGAGCAGGCCCGTTGTCAACGCGACGAGTGCTGCTGTTACTGCCAAGGCCGCGGGATAGACGACACCAAGCCACCCCTCACCCCAGCCCTCTCCCCTTCGGAAGGGGAGAGGGAGAAGCCTCGGCAGCTTTGGGAAGTAGCAGCGGACGTCAGTCCGCTCAAACATCCTCCTCAGTATGCTGGCAATTTGTCTCTTGATCATAACGATGCCCAGATAGTTGGTGGGGTCTCAGAAGGATGCTTCACAAGCACCGACGACCACCAACCGCATGGTCCAGGGCTCGACTGCGGGGAGGACGAAGCGACGGTAAGGTCCATCGGTGTTGCTGGCGCGGATGACCTGTTCCTTGGCCTGCATGTCAAACACGCGCGCCTCCCCGGCACTCGTGGCGACGGCCAGATCGAGTCCATCCGCCGCATCAAAGCTGGCATTTAGTAGCGCGATGGCGATGCGACCGCTTTTGGGTTCGCGGACCCAGAGATTCACTTTGTGGTACGACGCGACATAGGCCGGCAGGCGATCCCGCGCGAGCCACCGCATTACGGATTTCATTTGCGCGCTCTTGCTCAGGCTGTGGAGGTGGTCCCAAGGGTAATACCCGCTGACGCAGATCCGACCACCCAGCTTGTTCTCGTAGGTCGCCATGCTGCAGGATGAAAGCTCCTTGCCGCTGTAATCCACGAGCCGGGCAAGCGTTTCGACCTTCGGGTCACTCTTCTTCAAGACATAACCGACGTAGCCCGACACTCGGTAGAACGATTGACGGCAATCCCGTTGACGCCTGGCGAACGGTCCGTTAAGCGGATGGGCGGTGAATTCTTCGATGCAGTCAACCGGGTGAGGTTGCTCAGCCGTCATCCCGGTCAACTCCTGATAGCCGAGTTGATTCAGGAGGTTGAGTGTCTCAACGTCGGTGTAAACTCCGCCCGCCAGGGCCTTGCGGATTTCCTCCGGCGACATGGCTGCCACGCTCTGCGGAAAAAGGAGCGTCACGGCAGATCCTTGCGCCTGGTAAGCAGCCGGCAGGCCCGCCTCCAGGATCTGAGAGCCTTGCCCCAGATGGCCCATGGCCCACCCCGGATGGTTGATGAAATCGCCCGCCGCGGCCTGGTCTTTATTCCAGGCCGTGTAGAGCCCGATCGGCTGGGCGCGTCCGAGATGCCTGGCCATGAGATCATAAAACGCGCGGGTCTGGCGGAGGCGTGCCACCAGAGGCTCGAACTCGTCGAGGGGCTCGTCATTGCCCGAGAGCACGTTGAAGGCGGCGCCGCTGCAACCCGCACCCATATGCGAAGCCGCTTCGACGGCGGTCATGTGCGCTGCTTTCTTCAGCCGCTGGTACGGAAAGTTCTCGATCTCCGATTGGATCAACCGCACCGACGGCGGCAGCAGCGAAACCTGGCGTCCAATGTCATGCGACTTGCCCACCATGCCACTGGGGGTGGAATCTTCATAGAACCCGCCGCCGGGTCGCCAATAGACTGGCGACTGATTCGTGCCGGCCAGCGCCTCCTGCATAGTGGCAGCGGCATCCTGCCGCTCACAGGAATAGACTGGCGACTGATTCGTGCCGGCCAGCGCCTCGGCCCAATGATCGAAATCGTAACCCTCGAAAAAGCGATCGCCGGTCATGAATCCCAGTGGCATTCCCGGTTTTGCGGCATGGACGGTTTGCTCGATCAGGGTTAACAGGCGGGTGATGGTCGCGCGGTTGTGGACCAGCCACGCCTTGCGCAAGGCCGTGGACTCCCTGGGGCCGCCTGCGGTGAGCGCCGCGCGCAGGCTGGCCCGCGTGTAATTCGTGCCCGACTCCTTCTCGAAGATCGCCAGACAGTAGTCGCAGAAGCAGGTGAGGCCCAGCGGCATGTGGCCCATCAACCGGACATCGTCATCAACCCAGATGTAGTCGGGATTCGCAGCGGCCACGCACTGGTAGAGCTGCCGCACGTACTGCTGCAAGTTCGGGTCGTTGGGGCAGAAGCTCCCACGACAGACCCCTCCCCCGATGTCGGTCACCGGGGTGTAATTGCCGGAAAGCGAGTTCGGCAGGTTCTCCTCGTGATGACCCATTGTTGACAGCACATTGATGCCTGACCGATAGCCCAGGGCCTTGGCCTGAGCGATCCGCTGGACGAGAATGTCGCAGCGACGTTTGATCTCCTCGATCGGGAGGTCCGGGTGCGTAAACGACGAGAAGAACGTGATCTCATCCGTCACGCCCTTATGCTTCTCGAACAAGGCCAGCAGATCGCGATAGCGCTGGTCCGGCATCCACTGCGGCGTCCCGATTCGAAAAGAGATGAACGCCTTTTCGATTAGGGGTTGGGCAGATGCCTGGGGTGTGGCTGGCGATGGGCTGACCGGCGTGTTCGCTGCAGTGGCGCAGCAGACGCGCGAGAACACCAGAGCCCTAAAAGTGATAAAACAAACCGCCAACCCAATCCTGCACCGTTGAGAAGTATTCATAGCGTGGTATCCGGATGGAAGGTTTATGCCTGAGATCGCACCGCACGTCCAGATCGTTGATTCGCACCTCGATCCGCACGTGGGTACCCGGGGTGCGACGCTGTTCTGGAAACCCAATCCCATATGACTCGCGCCGGCCATTTCACCACCCCCCGCCCCTTGCAATGCCAATAGGTTGGGTGGATATTGCTGTGACTGGCCCGAGCGTTGTTTCTCGGAGTGCGCTGCCGTGTAGTTGTTTTTTCATAGCACGACAGCGCCGCCGGCCATCACCAGCACAAGCCCCCAGGATTCGATTGCAGGCACTTTGGCCCGCCCGCATGGATGACACCTTTCCGGCTTGATAGTGACGCAGAAACCGATGGCGGAAGGGTTGAGCGATAACGAGCAGTTAACCGCCTTTGGTTACACTTTACATGCAGTTGCCGAATAGTGTGCGAGGTGAAAATGCCAATTCGGCTTGATTCCAAAGGGGATCATTCGAAAATGGCGGAAGGGGTGGGATTTGAACCCACGGTTGGGTTGCCCCAACGTCTGATTTCGAGTCAGGTGCCTTCAACCACTCAGCCACCCTTCCAACCAATTATTTTACCGGCACTTACAGCAATTCCATTTCAGCCTGTTTTTCCCCTTGCACCCCGTAGCTTTTAATTATGCAACCGCTACCGGATAGCAAGGCAAGGGCACAAAAACATGAAGAACACTTGTCAAAGAATGGCAAGTGGCGTTCATTTCCGAAAGTGCCGCAACTGCTCCAATACGTTATCAGCGGAAACTGCTTTGGAAAGATCAAAATCAATGAGCAGAATATTCGCCAAAGTTTGCAGACAAGTGTTTGGTTGAATTCCTGACCTGCGGGGGTATGCGGATTGATTTTCCGGGTGTAATGCTGCCCCAGCGGTTTGGCTGATTCAAAGTTGGACTTTGAATCAGCCAAACCGCTTTTGAGTGCGGGACGCATCTCGCAACTGCTGAATTTATCCTCCTTGGCATCTGACTGCGGGGTGTCGCAACCGACGGCCAAAGCCTGGGCGTCGGTGCTGGAAGCGAGTTTCATTGCTTTCCGGCTGCCGAGCTATCACGGCAACGTTTCAAAGCGTCTGATCAAGATGCCGAAGCTTCACTTCTACGACACAGGACTGGCTTGCTGGCTGCTGGGCATCCGTAATACGACCCAACTGGATGTGCATCCGTTGCGGGGGGCGATCTTTGAATCCTGGGTGGTTTCAGAAATCATCAAGCAGCGCTATAACCGTGGAGAATCCAACGGCGTTTATTTCTTCCGCGACCGGGCAGGTTTGGAAAGTGACATGCTGGTCCAAGGGCTCAAGTCCTTGAAGCTGGTGGAGGTCAAGGCTGGGCAAACCATTTCCTCGGATTGGGCTGCCAATTCGCAGAGAATCATGGAAATGTTTGCCCGGACAAAGCAGCGGGTGTCTTGCGTGGTGGTCTATGGCGGAGCTCAAAGACAGGAGCGCAACGGTGTGACGTATCTTCCTTGGCACGCGATTCAGGATTACGCTTGGGATGAATAATTCGTCTTCAACAAGGAAGGGGGACTCGCGCTGCTCAGTCGCGGGGCTGTTTGTCCAGTGTCCAGAGCGTCAGATTGCGCAGGTCACGCGGGCGCGCAGGCAGGAGGATGGCCAACGTGAAGCCGACTACGAACATCACCAGGTTGCTGGCCAGCCCCGTGTAGTAGCTGTCGAACCGGCTTTCCAGGGCGCGCGTGAAGCCGTCGGGCAGCCAGCCAAGGCCAGCAAACGAAATCAGCGTGGAGAAACCCACGGCGAACGCGATGCCCAACCCCACCGCCCGCCCATCACCGCGGGTCGTGACAAGGCCCAGCAGATACAGTCCCAGCAACCCGCCCGCAATGATCGAGGTGAACTCGACGTAGAAGTGCTGGAGCGTCTTCGTCTCCGAACGCACGAGCACCCACGCGCCGCCAATCATAATCGCGGAACTGAGCAGCGTGGAAAGCTTGGCCATCCGGACGTAATGGCCGTCGTCGCGACCGGCGGCCAGGTGACGACGGTAGATGTCCGTTATGAACACGGCGGAGATGGAGTTCATCGCCGACGACATGCTCGACATGGCCGCCGCCAGGACTGCCGCGACTACGATGCCGGAAAGGCCGACAGGCAGTTGCGTCGTCACGAAATGCGGCAGCACTTCCTCCGCCTTGCGCGCGCCAGAGAGCATCTCGGCCACTTGTGGGTCGGGAAACACCTTGTAAAACACATACAGCCCGGTGCCGAGGAACAGGAAATACCCCCAGGTCGGCACGCAGGTCCAGCAGCTTATCCACATTGCCTGGCGCGCGTCGGTGGTAGATCTGGCGGCGCAGTATTTTTGCACTACTTCCTGGTTGGTGGTGTATTCCCCCAGCCATTGGAAGATGCCGACCAGCACCAGCATCAGCACCGTCTTGTGGCTCAACGACAGGCCCCACGAGGCCGGATGCAGCTTCCCGTCGGCGAGGTCGAGATCCCCGAGCATGAATTTCCCGTCCGCGGAGGCGACGGAGAAGATCTGACCCAACCCGCCGGGAAGTTTGGCGACGATTACCCCCAGGATCAGCAACCCGCCGGCCGTAAGGATGACGGACTGCACGAAGTCAGTCCAAATGACCGCCTCGATGCCCCCGACGACCGTGTAGTAAGCCGTGATGCCCCCGCCGAGGAGGATGCACAGGGTCACGTCCCAGCCGGTGAGGCGATGCACCAGCAGCGCCACGAGATACTGGATCACACTGATGCGCATGGCTTGCGCGATGATGAACACGGTCGCACCGTAAAGCCGCGTGCGCGGTCCGAAGCGGCCTTCGAGGTACTCAAAAACCGACGTGATTCGGCCCCGGCGGAAGACCGGCAGTATCCAGCGTGCCACAACGAACACACCCACAGGCAGCGTCAGGCAAATGACGTAACGCAGATATGCCGTTTTGAACGCGTCAGCGGGATACCCGATGAACGTGATGGAGCTGATCGCCGCGCCGAAAAGCGAAACACCCAGCAGCCAGCCGGGATACGCGCGCCCGCCGACGAAATATTGTTCGGTCGTCCCGGTGCGCCGGCGGAAGTACCAGCCCATGCCGACCATGCCCACGAAGTAGAGGGCGATGACGGCAAGGTCGAGAGCGCGTGTTTGAGCCATGTTGAGGAGAAGGCTAAAGGCTAAAGGCTAAAGGCTGAAGTGTGAGGGCCGGATTTAGCCTCTAGCATTCTGCCTTCAGCCTTGTTTCGTGCTGCCTTCTTTCGCGCAGCGCCGCGAGCATCCGGCGCCGGCTGAACGGGCGAACATCGTTCACGATCGCTTCACGCATGGCGCGACCCGCTTCCGTCTGCTGCGGGTAGGACATGAATTCCAGGTCAATCCCGAGCCGTTGCGCCGCCCGGCTGGCGATCAACGGCCAGATCGCACCGAGGTCGCCGATAATGGCGAGGCTCCCCTCGTGGCGGGCGAAGCCGGACATCTCCATCCGGAACGGCACCTTGAACGTCTTTGTCTTAGGCAAGCCGTCGGCTATCGCCGATTGCACCGCGCCCCCTTCGCGCTCGATTTGCCACACGCGTTCCAGCGCGGGATCCAGATCAATGCGGATGAGGCTCTTGCCGGCCAGGCTGTAACTGAAATGGCCCTGCCACGCCGACCACAAACCGTGGCCGGTGTAGGTCTCAAACGGGCCGTCGTGGACTTCCTGCGTCAGCGCCACACCGGACTCAATGATGACATCAGCCGTGCTCAGCATCCGGGCCAGGCGCGTGGCGCGCCCGGTCAAGGTGAGACTGTCACCAATGCCCAAGCCGACCATGCCGCCGCCAATAAGCTGCGGAATGGTCACCAGCACCGGAAGCCCCTTTTGTGCCGCGACGCCAATCATCGTGCGCGGGTCGCAGCCCAGGCCGGCCACTTCCTCGAACGAGGCGCCGTGGCTATGTGCCAGCGTCAGAATCTCACGCGCGAGATGTTCCAGCCACAGTCCCACCGGGTAGCCAAGGTTGCCCGCTGCCTTGATGATGGTCTTGCCTGGCGCCGCCTGGAGTCGCGCGAGCAATGGCTTGTCGAGCGGCAGCGTTTCCTCAATCTCGCCAAACGTCTCGTCGTCCATCAATGTCAGTTCGAATTCACCCCCCAGCGGCAGCAGCCCCGCCGGGACGCCCACGGCGGCTCCCGCGCAACGCTTCACCTTGTCCAGGGTACCGCCCATTTCGTGAGCGACCACCGCGGAACTGGTCGTCACGCCGTCCACCAGGCCCGCCCGCATTAACTCGGCGAGCAGCGTGGTCACGCCCTCGTGGATGTTCGGGCCGCTCCCGGTCACCACCACCACTTTGCCCCCACGGTTCTTCGCCGCGACGATCTTGTCCACGGCCTGCTCGACGCGCGCAAGCGTGCTGGCGTCCAGCTCGCGTTCGATGGATCTCAGGGTTTCAGCGTCAATCATAGGGGTTATCCCAGTTTGCGCTCGCGCAGCATGGCTTCGGCGCGCGCCAGATCCTGCTCGGTATCCACGCTGAACCCACTGAAGGTGTGGTCGCGGCATTTGGTTTCGATCACCCGCAGGCGGAAGCCGTGTTCCAGAACCCGCAGTTGTTCGAGCGACTCGATTCTCTCCAGCGGCGTCGGCGCGAGCTGGGCGAGCTTCTGCAAGAACTCGCGGCGATAGACATAAAGTCCCACGTGCTCGTACACCGTGTGCGCGGCGGCCTGTCGCGGATAGGGAATCAGCGAGCGCGAGAAGTAGAGCGCATTGCCCGCGAGGTCCACGACGACTTTGACGACCGACGGATCTTGCAGGTCTTCCGGCCGTTGAACGGGATGCATGAGCGTGGCCATCGGCAGCGCCGGATCATCGAGCAGCGGTTGGACCGCCTCGTCAATCATCACAGGATCGAGGAACGGCTGATCCCCCTGGATGTTGACGATAATGTCCGCGTCCATCGCGCGCGTGGCCTCCGCGAGCCGATCCGTGCCGCTGGGGTGGTCGGGCGACGTCATAACGGCCCGCCCGCCGAACCCCTCGACGACGCGAACGATGCGCTCATCGTCCGTCGCAACGCACACCGAGTCCAGCCCGCGCGCGAGCCGGGCGCGCTCATAGACGCGCTGAACCATCGGTTTGCCCAGAATGAGCTTGAGTGCCTTGCCCGGCAGACGCGTCGAACCGTAGCGGGCGGGAATGATGCCGACAATAGTGGTCTTCATGGAAATGTAGTCTTAATCATAGCGGCGCCGGTTTCGCCGAGGCAGAGTTGTGATCAATCCGCAGAAACTCAAACTCAGCCCGGAATCCGCTGTCTTTCGGGCTGCAAACATACAAGCCGCACTGCATTGGCCGGCCCGCGCCCCCCTGGTGCAGGTGCGCGACACGCAACAACTCCCAGGCCCTCCCTGCGCCGCGCCCCCATTCGACCAGGAAGTCCTGACCTGCCCGGCGAATCCGCAGCCGCACCTGCTTCTGCGCGCGGGGGAAGTCTTGCAATGACCAGTCGGAGTACCCGTCGTTCGTGACCACTGCGCCGAGTTTGCACGGCCCCTTGGCCTCGTATTCCACCGAGGTCTTGATCCAGCAGGACGGCCCGACGCGCACCATCAACCCGGCTTGGTCGTAAAGATGCGCCGGGTGGAAACGCACCCGCGTCGTCACGCTGAAATCCCCGGCGACTTTGAGATAGAGGAAGTGTCCGTTGTCCGCGCGGAATCCGTAGTGCGTCTGTTGCCAGAAGTCGGTTTCCGGAGCCGGACGAACCACCAGTCCTGCCGGCTCCAGTGTCCACGGCGGCGGCGGATTCAGCCACTGCAACCGGCTGTCGAGCACCGGCCCTTTGAAACGTTCATTCAGGATATTATGTGCCATACAATCGCTTTCCCGATCTCCCTAACACGCTCTCATCGCGGCCACTGCCCATTGAGGATGGGACGGAGCGTCAACGCCGCCGGGTTGATGACCACATGTTTGATCCGCTCGCGCTGCCAGGTGTAAGTCACATGGACCAGCCCATCCGCGGACTGAATCACCGCCGGGTAAGAGAACTCTCCGTCATGGTCATGATTCTCCAAAACCAACGCGGCGTCCCAACGGCGGCCATCCGACGAGACAGCCACGTTCAGCACACGACGATCCAGACCCTGCGCGTCGCTATGGTTGTAAACCAGCAGGAACCGCCCGTCGCGCAACTTCACGGCATCAATCCCGGAGTCCGGGTTCGGCAGCTCCGTTGGCGCGATGGCCGACCACGTGCGCCCCTGGTCACTCGACCAGGCCTCCTGAATCCGGCCGACCAGGCTACGGCAAAGGATCTGAAGCCGCCCATCGTCATGGACCAGCACCGTCGGCTGGATCACATCGGCTTGCCTCGGATCGGCGAGCGGGCCCACCTTGGTCCACGCCTGCCCGCCGTCGGTGGAAAGTTCCAGATGGGCTTGCCAGAAGTCCACGGGCTTGAACTCTGGCCCCTGGCGGAACGCCTCCGTGCTCGAGGGGCTGATGATCGTGCCGTCGGCCAGTTGCACCGGCTTGTTCTTGATCGGGCCGAGAATCCCGTCGGGCAGCCGCCGCGGCGCCGACCACGTGCGGCCCCCGTTGGTCGAAGTCTGCACCTCGCCCCACCATTCCAGCTCGCACGGGCCAGCCTTGAAGAACAGCATGAGCGGCCCCCCGCGGGGCTGAAAAAGGACCGGGTTCCAGCATGGGCAGGGAGTGCCGTCGCGCATCCGGCCCGTGGCCACCCTCTCCGGTGCTGACCACCGGCTGCCGTCGTGGCGGGATAGCCAGATGCCGACATCCGGAGCGCGCTCGCGCTCGCCGCCAAACCAGGCCGCGGCCAGTCCCTGCCCCGTCTCGACAATGGTCGAGGCGTGGCTGGCGGGCGTGGGGCTCTGCTCGCAGATGAACTCCGCGCGCACCAACCCGGGCGACCTCGCTCCGTGGTGCAAACTGCTGGACTGATGGGAGCAGCCGCTCGTGCCCAAAAGCACAATGGAGATGAGTGGAAGCGTAAGTCCAATGAATGCCGCGCGCATGTTGGGTGAGAAGGTATTGATCCAAGAATATTTGTCCAGCCTCTGGCGTCCTTTCGCGCTGGACCGCAAGGAGTTTAGGCTCCAGCCGAGAAAGGGCTAGACACACCCATGCACTTGTTGTCCTCTTGGGTCACGCACGCTTCGGTAGCGTCAGTCGTTTCAACCTATGAATTCGGTCAAAGCTAGCTCGGTTATTGTATTCCTGTTAATCTTGGCGAACACGTCTCCATCCGCCGCGCCGGGCCAGGAAGCGCAGGGCGCGTCGTCTGAACTGCGCGAGAAGTCCCCCTGGCCCAACCTCAAAGAGGTGATCATCGTTTCCAAGACGCACTTCGATATTGGCTACACCGATCTGGCCAGCCGGGTCGTTGATCGCTATCGCACGACGATGGCGGACCAGGCCTTGAAGCTGGTTGAGGAAAGCCGTGCTTTGCCGCCAGACCAGCAATTCTCCTGGACCCTCGCGGGCTGGCCGATGGCACAGATCCTGTGGTCGGGACAAACGCCCGAGCGGCGCGACGGGTTCCTGAGCGCGATGCGCGAGGGTCGGCTGGTTCCGCACGCTCTGCCGTTCACGACGCACACCGAATCGCTGGACCTGGAGGACCTCACCCGCGGGCTCGGTTGGTCGGTAGAGATGGCCCGACTGGCGGGACGGCCGGTGCCAACCTCGGCCAAGATGACTGACGTCATCTCACATACCAGGGTCACGGCCACGATCCTGGCGCAGGCGGGGGTTAAGTTCTTCCACATCGGGTGTAATGAGGGGTGTTCACGGCCTGACGTTCCCCTGTTGTATTGGTGGGAAGGTCCCGACGGGTCACGGGTGTTGACCATGTGCTCAGCCGCCTACGGCTCCGATCTGCGCCCGCCACGCGACTGGCCCCACACGACCTGGCTCTGCATGTGGATGACTGGCGACAACCACGGTCCGCCGAATGCCAAAGAGGTCGAGCGCTTGTTTGCTCGAGCCCAAAAGGACCTGCCGGGGGTGCGCGTCCGTTTCGGCCAGATGTCTGATT
>SESF01016940.1_pt1 | contig 13061 bp, 14 predicted proteins | sample 3171521 | NCBI WGS metagenome assembly SESF01 (sample SAMN10866945, study PRJNA518727) | freshwater metagenome | biome: subpolar coniferous forest; feature: holomictic lake; material: water; isolation source: holomictic Lake 227, 6 m and 8 m depth | place: Canada: near Kenora, Ontario | collected...
GTTGATGCTTTCCTGACGCCACGACTGGTAGAAATCTTCTATCGTCATGAAAGAGTTGCGTGCCATCCTCGCTCATCAATTCGAAATTACTGGGCGACCTGCAAAGAGCACATGCCGCCGGCACATATGGCGATTGCCAAAAGAACACCGGACTGGATACGAGCCGAGGCCACAAAGATCGGCATCGCCACGGCGGCCTACGTCGATCGAATGCTGTCCTGCCACGATCATCCCGAGCAAGGCGTCCGATCGTGCCTTGGCATTCTACGATTGGCGACCAAGCACCCGAAAGAGCGTCTGGAATCGGCATGTAGCTGCGCGCTCGCCGCCGGCGTCCATTCCTCCGGTTATGTCGAGCAGCTGCTCAAGTTACCCCGCACCATTCCCGATCCCGCCAGCAACGCCGGGCCCGGCAACCACGCCAATGTGCGTGGAGCCGGCTATTACCGCCACTGAGGAGCCAAAATGATCAACCAAACCATCGAAAAGCTGCTTGTCATGGCCCTGAAGGTCATGGCCGAACGCTTCAAGGCCCAACTTGCCGACCCCAACATGGCGACCCTGTCGTTCGAGGAGCGCTTTGCGCTTCTCGTCGATGCCCAGCATGCCGCTGTGGTGGACAAAGCCCTCCAGCAGCGCCTTACCCGAGCCGGCATGCGTCAGAATGCCTGCATCGAAAATATCGACCTGCGATCACCACGTGGTCTCGACCGCGTCACCGTCCAGACACTCGCGACTGGCACCTGGATTCGCCAGCACCTCAATTGCATCATCACCGGATCGGCCGGTGCCGGAAAAAGCTGGATCGCCTGCGCTCTCGGTAATCAAGCCGCCCGCGACGGCGAGACGGTGCTCTACAAGCGACTATCGCGGCTGCTTGATGAGCTGGCAGTCGCCCGTCTTGCCGGGCGCCAAGCCCGCGCTCTAACCGCCATCGCCCGCGTTAAACTGTTGATTCTCGACGACTGGGCCATGTTCAAGCTCACCGGCGAACAGCGCCGCGACTTGATGGAGGTCATAGACGACCGATATGGCCGCGCATCAACCATAATCGCTACACAAGTTCCGGTCGTGGGCTGGCACGACATGATCGGCGATCCGACCTACGCTGACGCTATCCTTGATCGCCTGGTCCACAATGCCTACCGCATCGAACTGCGCGGGGAGTCGATCCGTCCCAGGATCGCAAAACCCGAAGTTATCCACACAACCGAGCGCGACAAAGACAAATGAAATAAATGACTTAGCAAAGTTATCCCCGTTATTCACAGAGTTCTTGGGACAACCACATCAGCAGCCTTGTTGATTAGGATTCAGAATGTACTTGATCAGATGATACAAGGCAAGCTATCGTTTTCTTGTTAGCAGCGGTTCGCCTCCCTCCGGCCTGTCGGCCTCCGGTTTAGGGTGGCGCGTTACCCCGGCCCGGGGTGGCGCTTTAGGCCGGCCTGCGGTGGCGATTTCACCGGCCTGCGGCACTTTACGTGTCATACAGGGTCCTGATGAATGGTGACCTCAAAGTTTGGATAGGCCTCCTTAATCGAACGCTCCACATCGTCACCAATATCGTGGGCGTGCTTCAGGGACAAGGAGCCATCCAACTCTAAATGGAGTTGGATAAATCCAGTCTGCCCAGAGAGCCTAGTTCGCAAGTCATGAACATTTCTTACTCCAAGGTGGCCCATTGCAAGTATTCGTAAGTTGTTGCGTTCATGATCTGGTAACTCTCTATCCATAAGCATTTCAAGAGAATCCATTGCAATGCCTTTTGCATTCCATATTAAAAATGCTGCTACTGCAATAGCAAGAATAGGGTCGACAAATGTCCATCCAAATATCATAACGATCAGCATTGAAATAATTACACTTACATTTATAAGTATGTCTCCAAAATAATGAAGCGATGCCGCCGTGATGGCGATTGAGCTTGTCTGAGATATTACAAAATATTGGAATCGTACAAGTGCCATTGTAATAACAATGGAGAACACCATAACAGCGATCCCGATGTCGATCCGCTGCATTGAAACTGGATGAAACAATCGATCTGCTACCTCTGTCAAAAGGACCAATGCAGAGCCAAAGGTGAAGGCCGCCTGGAATAGTCCAGAGAGTGGTTCAGCCTTACCTTTGCCAAATCGGAAGTTTCGGTCAGCTGGTTTGAGCGCGTGCCTGACAGCCAACATATTGATTATAGATGAAACCGCATCTGTAAGAGCATCAATGAGGGTCGAGAGCAAGGCAACCGATCCGGTAATAGCCCATGCTGCAAGTGTGGCAATGATTATCGTTAATGCGGCAGCTAAAGATGCATAGGTGGCCCAACGCATTAAATTGCCGCCCATTTCAATCGTCTTGGTATCCGATTCATTTAAGGACATGATGAAACCTTATGAGTCAGTGATAGAATGATAATGTTGTTGAGCACCGTACTTATAGTGGATTCTCACACTGTCTGTTCCTTCAAAATCAGCTCAAGCCGAGTTAACTGCATTATAACTTCAGCACTATAATCATATGCATTATTGTAAGCCGCATCAGCACCTGGATAATCGGATTTGTGCTGAGCCAATACGGTAGATTCGACCGACTGGTGAAAGTTTCTGTGGGCTTTGTCGAGCGCATCAAGCCCGAGTGCTCGCCCTTGATCGGTCGTCATATTCTTGTTCAGCCATAGTCCAAGAGCACAATTACTCGCGTTCTGCACAGTCGCTTTACCCCTACCGCCAGCAAGAATTTTCTGAAGCTCATTAAGCCATTTTAGGTGTATCAGGCGAGCAGCGCTAACTGAAATAGCTGGTTTATTCGCACTATTACTACCATCATGATCGCGTTGTTGTACTAAGTCGCTAGCAGTGGATATCAGGTCATGGATTTGAATATCGTTTGACATCAACTCGATTGATGTAAGTAAAAACAATACATGTTGGCTTACGTGCCTTACTTTGGAAAAGCATTCTGAAATATTATGAGTGGAGCCATTTTTAACTCTGATGATGAGTTCCGTAACCAGCCGATGAAACTGTTTGTGCGCCACCTTCAAGACCAGGAAAGTCTTATTGTCACCGTATTGGCTTCCCCCGACACCATAAAGCCATTTCCCAAGGGGGCAATTTTCATGGCCGTCGAGTGGCTTTAGTCCGCCATTAACCAAGTCCTCTAGCGCCATTTCCCAGCGAAGATGGGCAAGGCGTGCTTCATTAATATCAAATGCACTTTCGCTTATCATGTCGCTTTTACCCATATTGATATCCGGGCGAGGTCAGTATCAGGAGATACAGAAGATCAGTGTCGTAGCTCCGTTGAGAAGATGAAGGCTAAACAACATTAACAAATTCGCCTCCGGTTTAGTTGTATCAGAAGAGTAAGACTGCCGCAAAGACGAGAGTTGTACTGTGAATTCGTCCACATTATGTGATGATCCCAGTCTCAGTAGCAGTTGGCACAGGATGAGATTGGCAGTCCACGATTTAGCCACCCCGGACCAAAGCTGCTTCCCGACATTCCTTCCTTAATATTGAGAACGTTAGTAAAGCCGCTTCCTGTCAGGGCATCCCTTGCTTTGGTCGATCGGTTGCCGGATCGACAGATTAAGGCAATCGGTTGCGACTTGTTGGCGGCTACGATTTCAAGAACTTTGCCCTGGAAAGCGACCGGAGCGAACTCTACCGTTTTCGCTCCCTTCGGTATCCCTGTCTCACGCCACTCAGCAGACGTTCGAACATCGATGATCAGCAATTCCCCCCTCTCAAAGGCGGCATAGGCTTCATCGGCTCCAATTTGACCTTCGGTCGCGGTTGCGGTGACCGAAAATGCACACATCAATGAGGCTAATAGGCCTGATATCAATCTTTTCATCGTCCCCTCATGCTGTAACATCAGCTTGTTCGTGATTACTCAACGCCGCCGAGCGACAAGGCCAACGGTGGCCGCCAGCCCTCGGTGCAAAGGCCCCTCGTCAAGCGTGACCAATTCCTCTTCGTTCAGCAGAATGTCAGCCTGGGCGAAGTCGGCGGCAAGCATAGCCGAAGTGTACAACCATGACACACCCTTAGGGCCACCACTGGAATATCCGAGTTGTTCGGGGCGAAAGCCTTGCAGGATGATCCAACCGCCCGGCTTCAATGCTCTGAGCATGGCGCTATGAATGACCGGACGCGTCTCTGGCAGAAGATGCAGGAAGATCGCTACCACGGCGTCAAATTTGGAGTCAGGCCACGCCCAGGTCGCAAGGTCTGCGCACTCGGCTTTGATGCTGACGCCATGATGGTCTGCGAGGCGCTTCGACTTAGCTAATCCGACCGCAGAAGAGTCCACCGTCGTTACGCTCATGCCCTGACGAGCGAGCCATACGCCGTTCCGACCCTCACCATCACCAGGAACCAAGACGTGCGCACCAGGGGGCAGTACCGCCACCTGCCGAACTAAAAAATTGTTCGGCTCGGTACCGTAGACATAGTCCTCACGACCAAACCGTTCATCCCAAAACGTTACAGCGTTCACCCCTACCTCCCTCGCAAAGCCACATAAATGGCAGGAATAACAAGCACTGTCAGCAACGTGGACGCTCCCAGCCCGAACAGCAAGGAAATCGCCAGCCCCTGAAAGATCGGATCAGCAAGAATAAACGCCGCCCCGATCATGGCGGCGAGAGCCGTTAACAGAATTGGTTTAACCCTGATTGCTCCTGCACGAACTACCAGTTCGGCCAAATTAGTCTCCAGACCTGTGCCGTCAGCCTCCATCTGTTCACGGCGAATGAAATCCACAAGCAGGATAGAGTTGCGGACGATGATGCCCGCCAGCGCGATGAACCCGATCATCGAGGTCGCCGTAAATGGCGCGTTCAGCAGCCAGTGACCGGGAACGATGCCGATCAAGGTCAACGGCACCGGGACCAGGATGACCAGCGGCAGCCGGAAGCTACCAAACTGTGCCACCACCAACAGATAGATGCCGATCAACGCCACGGCGAAGGCCGCACCCATATCCCGGAACGTGACGTAGGTGATCTCCCATTCGCCATCCCAGAGCACGGATGGACGGCTCTCGTCAGGCGGCTGGCCGTGCAATCGTATTTCCGGTGCTTTTTCAGAACCCCAATCCATGGACTTGAGGTGGTCCACCACTGCGGCCATGCCGTAGATCGGAGCCTCGAACGCTCCCGCCAATTCAGCGGTTACCATTTCAGTGTAGAGCCCGTCGCGCCTGAACAGAGGGTATGAAGCTGGTTCGCGGACAACTCTCACGAGTTCGCCCAGTTCCACAGGTCCCCGAGCCCCGGAGATCGGCGTGGTGAGTAGCCGTTCAGACTGAAACAGGGCGTCCTGCGGCAGCCGAACGGCAATTTCGATCGGTATCCGGTCGGCTCCACGGTGGGAATAGCCGACGCTGACGCCGCTGAGCAGTGCCCCCAACGTATCGTAGACCGCCTGTTCTTCGACGCCATGGAACTCAAGATTTTCGTGATCGAGAGCAAATCGGAGCCGTTCGTGTGGCTGCCCAAAGCTGTCGTCGATGTCCGTTATGAAGGGTACGGCAGCAAACGCTTCGCGGACCTTACGTGCCGTTGCTCGGCGGGCATCTGCATCTGGACCATAAACCTCGGCCAGAAGAGTGGCGAGCACTGGCGGGCCGGGTGGTACTTCGACAACCTTTAGCACGGCTCCAGGTGATAGAGGCACACCACGCAACCGCTCCCGAACGTCGAGGGCGATGACATGACTGGCGCGTGTGCGCTGTTCCTTCGGGCGCAGATTCACCTGAAGGTCCCCCAGTTCTGGGGCATGCCGTAGATAGGTGTGGCGGACCAGTCCATTGAAATCAAAGGCCGCCGCCGTTCCTGCCTGGAGCTGCATCGACATCAGTTCGGGCAAAGAAGCAAGTCGAACCGCGACATCCATGAGAACCCGTTCGGTCTCTTCGACGCTGGCACCGGATGATCGGTCAAGTACGACCTGAAGCTCGGATTTGTTATCGAAGGGCAGCAACTTCACCGTAACACTTTTGGTCCCAAACGGCACAATCGAGACGACCATCAGCCCACCGATGACGGCCAGGAATAACCATGCGGATCGCCTGCTCGCGACCACGGGTGTTGCCAACCGTCTGTAGAGCCGACCGAGTCGTCCCTCTCCATCATGACGGCTGCCAGCGTCAGACGCGCTTTCGCCGCGCAGCCGGAGCATTAGCCAGGGTGCGACCATCACCGCAACCAGAAACGAGAACAGCATTGCCGCCGAAGCGTTGGCGGGAATTGGACTCATGTAAGGTCCCATCAGACCCGAGACGGCCATCATCGGCAATAGCGCCGCAATGACCGTCAAGGTGGCGATGACGGTTGGGTTGCCGACCTCGGTTACGGCGTCAATCGCTGCTTGACGGCGAGAGCGACCATCGAGCATGGCCCAATGGCGGCCGATGTTCTCAACGATAACGATCGCATCGTCAACCAGAATACCGATTGAAAATATCAAGGCAAACAGGCTAACCCGATTGATCGTGTATCCAAGCAGCCAGGAGGCAAACATGGTCAGCAAAATAGTTGTCGGAATAACCACCAGCACGACTGTTGCTTCACGACGGCCCACAGCCAACCAGACCAGTCCGACGATCGAGATCGTGGCAAGCGCCAGATGAAATAGCAATTCATTGACTTTGTCGTCCGCACTTTTCCCGTAATTCCGGGTGACCGAAACCTCGATTCCGTCAGGAATCAAACGCCCACGCACAGCTTCGAGGCGCTTCAGAACATGGTCGGCAATCACAACGGCATTGGCTCCGGCCCGCTTGGCGATTGCCAGGCTCACGGCCGGAACACGGGTCAGGCCGCCTTTGCCGTCTGACTCCAGATGCCAAACCCGCTGCTCGTCAGGACGGGCGCCAATCACTACATTCGCCACGTCCTTGACGTAGACCGGACGACCGTCATGCGTAGTCAACATGAGCAGACCGATATCGGGCACACCGCTCAGGGTTTGACCAGCGGCGACGGCCAGCATTCCGCCACCACCGGCGGCGGACGGATCTCGCACCGAACCGACCAAAAATGATCGGTTGGCGTGACGAACCTTCTCCACAAGCTGATTGAGGGTAACGCCAAGCAGCGCCAGCCGTTCGGGGTCAGGTTCAACCCGAATCTGATCAGCATGGCCGCCGACCATATATGTCAGACCAACATCCGCTTCCTTGACCAGCTCAGCTTGAAGGTCTGACGCCAAGGTGTACAGCCCATTGTCGGTCCAGCGGTCGGCTACGTCTGGCCTGGGTGAGAGTGTCAGGACCAGGATGGCCACATCATTGATGCCACGACCGACGATGAGCGGTTCTGGAATGCCGAGCGGCTTGCGGTCGAAGTTTGCTCGGACCTTGGCATGGACGCGCAGGATGGCGTCGTCTGCCGAGGTGCCAACCAGGAATCGGGCGGTGACCGTGACCCTGTCGTCCTCGGTTCGGCTGTAGACATGCTCAACGCCGTCGATACCCTTCACGATCTGCTCAAGCGGCTTGGTCACCAGTTCGGCGGCGTCGGCTGCCCGAAGACCGTCGGCAGCGACGAGAATGTCCACCATCGGCACGCTGATCTGAGGCTCTTCTTCACGAGAAAGAGACAGCAAGGCCAGCAGCCCAACCGCCAACGCCGCCAGCAAGAGCAACGGCGTCATCGGCGAACGGATAAAAGTGGTCGCCAGTACCCCCGACAGGCCTGCCTTCATGGCCGCACCAGAACATCGCCTGCACGAAGTCCCGATAAAATTTCAATGTCGGTGCCGCCATGCGATGGGCCAGTTTGGATGACCGTGTCGCCACCAGTCTCCCGGCGAACATAAGAAAGACCAAACCTCCGGAATACAAAATCATCCGGCACGATGATGGTTTCCCTTGCCCCCGTCGCGACCATTACCCGCACCCGTTCGCCAACGAAGAAATCACCAAGGTCAGGGACCTCAGCGTCCGCCACAACCTCTCCGCCAACCAGTTCAGGATAAACCCGACCGATCGTCCCTTTGCGCAAGGCCGCCGAAGATTCATCAGGAATTCCGAGACCGCGAGCCCCAACCAGAACGGTGTCACCCTTCTTGAGAAACCGGGCATGCCGTTCGGGCAGGCGCAGACGGAGAACATAGTTTTCGGTGGCGATGGTCGCAACGGCCTCTCCCGGCATCACAACCGTTCCATCTACTGCCAGTACCTTCAAAATTCGCCCGTCCGAGGGAGCGAGCACGTCGCCCTCGTGCATTTGCTCGGCTACCAAATCACGCTCGGCCCGCAGAGCAGCCAACTGTGCATCAGCAACGTCTGCCGCAGTCTGGGCATCATCCATGCGCTGTTGCGACCCGCTTCCGGTCTGGCGCAACTGACGGGCACGATCCAATTCCTGTCGCGTTTGCCGTAGCTGTGCCTCTGAGGATTTCAGACGGGCGTCCAGTGCCGCCAGCTGTAATGGAAGCTTGGCATCCCGAACCCGTGCTAGCACTTGCCCGGTAGATACCTTGTCCCCTTCAGCTACAGCAAGGTGTTCAAGGGTGCCACCTGACCGGGATCGTGCAGGCACCTGATGAACGCTTTCCACGGTCGTAAAGACAGCCTTAAGGTCTTCTACGATAGTTCGTGTAACTGTTATGTGCTCAGCTGCTATTTGTGGGGTGTCGGCTGCGGCAAATCCGGTAATGGACAGGGGTATCAGGGTACCGATTATTAGTGTAATTCGACACATCTCCATTCTCCCCGATACCCTTCCCAGAGGGTAGTCACTGCATGCCGCCAAAATTATTGCAGAGTTGATCCTGTAGTACTCATTCAGGTATGAAATACTCTACATCGCTATACTCCTATCAGTTTTCGCGTTAAAACTGCAATGCGTCTTGTTCGGGTATTTACCGTTGATTATGATATCACCACCAGCAAGACCCTTGGTCTGTAACTTGTCCCATTCCTTGACCCCGCCCCATGCCCTGACCGCCACCCATTCCCGAACCAGCCCAACGGGGGCGCAGGGTTCTGTCGCGAAGCTGGATCGCTTGGTTGCCCACGGAAATTGTTCTGACCACATACGCATCCTGTGGCATCCGGTCTGTGCGGAATGTATCCGCCGTGATCGGCGTTCCCGCCTTCACCGCCTTGAGAACGTCATCGACTGATGCAGCGGGTCCAAGGTGGAGGTTAATCACGCGGTTGTCCGCAGCCTTAACCATAAGGTGGGCTCCTACGGCACTCCGGCCTGTGGTGTTCTCACAAGGGCCGATCTTGACCTCACTAACCGTTCCGGTCACGGTAACGATTGGCAAATTCAGGCCCTGACGAGCGACACCGCTGGCTTCGCCGGTTCCGCGCTGGGCCATTGCCGTACCGGCCATAAGCAATACCGCTGATGTGGCAACAACCGCTATTTTGATGTGGTTCATCATAACCTCCTGTTGTTTGCTGTTGTCTTGACAAGATACGACCGTTATGTTTTAATATGTTCACTTCCTTCTCATATGTTGTAACAATATATTACAGGCAATACAGGGTGGGCCATATTCCACTGGTTAGGAAGGTTAATTGGCAAGTTTTCAAGCATGCCGCCCTCTCTGAACGGAACCCTGAAACCCTCTGATCGTCGGCGGGGTCGTTGCCATACTCGGCCAGAATTTCTCCGCCAGTTCATAGACCACTGGCAACCGCCATGTTTGTCCGACTAAGACAGAAACCAAACCAATGCCCGACAAAATCATTATTAAAAACGACGAGAACATGAATAGTAGGCTGCCAAGCGGCAAAGGAAACAACACTAATGTTACCACACCCCAAAGCCATATTACCAAGCCCTGTCGCGAGTGAAATTGAATAAAACGATTTCCTCTGCCAACCACCAATGGCACAAAGCACAGAATGCCAAGATAACTCAATGCTGCGACGATCCTAGTTCTTGAGGTCATTGCCATGATCCTTCATCATTGCATGGCCTGCCTTGCAGCATTCCATGACTAACTCTGGGTTCGCACCTCCAGAACATACGCGAGAAAAAGTGTTGTGGTATAGGTTACAAAGATTGATCCGTCTCTCTTGTTAAAAACACGATAAGGCTTTTGCCAGAAATATGGTATCGATCGCCAACCCTCCTCGCAACAAGCTCGCCATCACGAATGAATTTAATAATCTGAAAGCGAGTCGTGCCAAGAAGTTTCGCAGCATCACGGGTGCTATATACTCTCTCTGGCCATATTTCGCTTTTCTTACGCTCCGGCACCAGCATGACCACACCAGATACGATCTGTATGATCTCAGAAAGCAGTGTAATGCCTCCGCGTATTGCAATAGCTGGGAGCAACATGTCACGCCCTCCTTGTAAAACCACTGGCGGCGCCCATCGACACCGATCAGACTGTGAGTATCGCGCCAGTATTTTCTGGGTTGTTTGGCGCACATTGACAACAGTTTGGCTCAAGACTGGGGCTGACTTCGGATGCCTTTGAGATAGTCATCCCAAGACAAGCGCCAAGCTTTTCGCTATTTCCTATAAAATCAGCAAGCGTGTGACGATCAAGTTCAGCAAAAAAGGCACCAAGCGCGCTTTGTAAGGCAATTCGAAATTTGCATTCCGGTCGAAGTGGGCAGGTATTGGTTTCTGGGTCAAAGCACTCAACAAATGATACGGTACTCTCAGTATGGCGGATGACGTCACCAATTCTAATCATTTCGGGCGCTACCCCCAGCTGAACGCCCCCAGTTCGTCCGCGGGTCATTTGCAAGTACCCAAGACGACACAACTCCGCCGCTACTTTATTCAGGTGGTTTTGGGATATGCCATAGGCCCGCGATATCTCCGGCACACCACTCGGATGATGCCCCTTTAGACCGGCATAAATCAGGGTGCGTACGGCGTAATTGGAAAACTGGGTCAACCGCATCGGAAAGCCTCATTTCGTAACCAGCAATGTGAACATGGCATTACAAATGCCGGTATTCAAGATGTATGTTTTTCCTGGAGGCCGATTTCCCGCATGGCCGGGCTGAGTTGGTGTCAGGGGTGAGACTGGGCTAGCCACCGACGAAGACAATCGTGTCCTCGCTGAACGGCGGCAACAGAGCAACGATTTGCCGCCAATAAAGGAAATAAGGGGGTGCAATGGATGGGAGCGTAGAGCTTAAGCTCCTACTCAAGACGACGGCGGTCCTTGGCGATTTTGACAACGCAGCTCTTGATATGGTGGTGCCATACGTCAACACGGTGGGGTTTGATGCCGACGAATACATCCTTCCACATGTGGGGACAGCTGATTTGTTCTATCTGGTCCATAAGGGGGACCGTTATGATCGAGATGGCCCTGCCTCCAAGCCGCTGGGCGCAAGCCAAAGGGTACTGAGCGCCGTGGAAAACTCTGTGACATGACGAAATATAAAAGATCGGCCTGACGAGGTTGTTGGACGATTGGTACCGGATGCCGACGCGCAAGGCCGGTGGCCGCATTGGCGATTGCCGGCGCCCTGAACTGCATCCCAGCCCCATTGCGCAAGACCCTCACTTACGAGACCAAGGGAAGGAAATGGCTGAACACCGCCGATTGGTGCATGAAGCCGGCATCCGCATCTACTTTGCTGACCCGCATTCGCCTTGACAGCGGCCGTCCAACGAGAACACGAACGGCCTGCTGCGCCAGTTTTTCCCGAAGGGAACCTCGCTGTCGGGATTCACGCAGGATCAGCTTGACGTTGTTGCTGCGAGCCTCAATGATCGACCGAGAAAGTCGCTCGGCTTCGCGACGCCGAATGACGTCTTCGCCAAGCTGGTCGCGAATCTGAACGACACGAATGACGTATCAAATTGCGGTGTTCGTTACAGAACTTGAATCCGCCCCCTAACAAACGGGCCTTCGGTCCGCCACGATCCGGACTGAAAACCACCTGCACATTGATAAAAACAACGGGTAGTCTTATAAATATCTCCCGTCCACATCATCAACTATTGGCTTTACTTGTCGTCGTGATTTTGAAATATGAGTCGGGGCGTGCTTCCAGTCCACGCCCTTCTTCATCAAAAACCGTGATTTCAATCAGCCCTGCAGTGTAATCAGATGATCAGGGTCAGCCAATTGTTCACGATCACGCCAGGATGGATGGACATAATTAATTTCCATTAGCCGGCGCACGCCATGGATCGGCCGCGGTTCAAAGCCGTGCCAAGTGTTCAGACCGGCAATAAAAATCGTGGCGGAGTTGAAGATGCCGGCAGACCGGCCACACCACTTGACATCGGCATCATAGGTATCGGTGCCCCAGTCCTTAGCCTCCGGCCCGGTAAATAAGTAAATAACCATCGAGAATAGTTTTTCGGGAATATCCCGGTGCGGCTCCAGCCAAGCACCGTCGGTGTCCTGGATATACTCAATTCTAAGAAAACTACCCTCAGCCTTGATATGGCAGGTATCAACCAGGGCCTTGGCCACGGTCGGACGCTGAAGTGCTTCGGTCAATGCGGCCAGAGTCGGAAAGTCTTGACGCAGCTTGAGGGTAAGAAAGGTCCGACGATTATTATAGCTGTTGCGGGTGCCATCTGTATTGCCCAGCATGGAGGGAACGATCGGCAACGTCAGAATGCCGGTGCAGATGTCGATCGGCAAAACATTGCAAAGTCGCCAGTGTCGGTATGGCGTTTCGCCGAGAACCGACGCACGCACGGCCGCGCTGAAATGGCTGGCGATATCATTAACCGACGGCACGGGAGGATAAGTCATCACGATTTGTCCCTTCGTCGAGGTAGGTGCTTGTCAGCACGGCGCTCTTTGCTGCAGAAAACCATGCTGGAAATACTAGAAAACCGGATAGCAGCATCGTTGTTGCTCGGCACATCGTGCCGAATCGGGCTGAAACCATGCCGCACGCTGACAATTACGTGCTCCAGCGTGCCGCCCAGTCGTGACCGCGCGGGAACTTGGTGGACGCGCTCCACTGTGGCGTAGACCGCCTTGAGGTCGTCCACCGCGGTTCGGACGATGGTCAAGCGGCCCGCCGCCAGTGCGGAGGTCTCGGCGGCCGCCAGTCCAGCAAGGGCGAGAGGCAAGCAATGCACCGAACAACGC
>SESF01000711.1_pt1 | contig 13044 bp, 10 predicted proteins | sample 3171521 | NCBI WGS metagenome assembly SESF01 (sample SAMN10866945, study PRJNA518727) | freshwater metagenome | biome: subpolar coniferous forest; feature: holomictic lake; material: water; isolation source: holomictic Lake 227, 6 m and 8 m depth | place: Canada: near Kenora, Ontario | collected...
ATCGGCTTGGTGCTGACCGCGGCGATGATCGTGATCACCGAGTACTACACCTCGACCGAGTACGCTCCCGTTCGCTACGTTGCGGCCGCCTCGCAGACCGGCAGTGGCACGAACGTCATCGCCGGTCTGGCGATCTCGATGAAGTCCACGGCACTGCCGGTGCTGGCTGTCTGTGCGGCTATTTACGGCGCGCATACGCTGGGCGGCTTGTACGGGATCGCTGTCGCTGCGACCGCCATGCTCTCCATGACGGGCATGATCGTCGCACTCGACGCCTACGGCCCGATCACCGACAACGGTGGCGGTATTGCCGAAATGGCCGGCCTGCCGAAAGAAGTGCGCAAAATCACCGACGCGCTCGATGCCGTCGGCAACACGACCAAAGCCGTCACCAAGGGCTACGCGATCGGCTCGGCCGGTCTTGCCGCCTTAGTATTGTTCGCTGACTACACCCACAACCTCGAGATCTTGGGCAAACTGCAGGTCTTCTCGCTGTCCGATCCAGCCGTCATCATCGGCCTGTTCCTGGGCGGCCTGATTCCTTACCTGTTCGGCGCCATGGCGATGGAAGCGGTCGGCCGTGCGGCCGGTTCCGTGGTGATTGAAGTGCGACGCCAGTTCAAAGAAATTCCCGGCATCATGGAAGGCACTGCGAAGCCAGAATACGGCCGCGCTGTCGACATGCTGACCCGCGCGGCGATCAAGGAAATGATCATCCCGTCGCTGATTCCGATCTTGGCGCCGGTCATCGTGGGCTTTGGCATGAACTACCTGATGGGCCCCGGCGCTGGTGTGAAGGCGCTGGGCGGTCTACTCATCGGCACCATCGTGACGGGCCTGTTCGTCGCCATCTCGATGTGCACCGGCGGCGGTGCATGGGACAACGCCAAGAAGTACGTCGAGGAAGGCAATTTCGGCGGCAAGGGTTCTGAGACCCACAAGGCGGCGGTCACCGGTGACACCGTTGGCGATCCGTACAAGGACACCGCGGGCCCAGCGATCAACCCGTTGATCAAGATCATCAACATCGTTGCTCTGCTGTTGGTGCCTCTGCTGTAAGCGGACGCCAAATGGCTGAGGAAAAAGGCGCCTGCGGGCGCCTTTTTTTATAGAGCACCGCACCGCCGCATCAAGCCAGCGTCATACGTCGTCTAGAGAGCGAACGGAGCCGGGCCACGCGCAACCGCAACCAGTCAGGGCCCCGCTGCTGCCAGACAATCGATCTCAACGCGTCCACCTAGGGCCAGTCCAGTAGTGCCCAATGCACTGCGCGCCGGATAGGGTTTATCCAACATCGAGACCCATACTGCATTGAAAGCGGGCCACTCGGCGATAGCAGCAAGCATGACGGTGCAGCGAATGACGTCGTGCAAGCCACGCCCGTTGGCTTTGCGTACCGACTCGCTATTCAGAATCGCCTGGCGTGCTTCGACCCTGATGCCTCCTGGTGGCAGGGTGCGCGTGCCCGGCAGCACCCCCAATTGACCCGAGAGGTACAACACGGCGCCCTGGCGCACCGCAGCGGAGAACGGCATGTCGCCGGGCAGCGAACTGCCCGCATCCAAAAATAGAGGGGCAGCCCATGCAGGCGCAATGGTCATAACGGCGAGTAGCGCCATGGAAAGCATTCGCGTGCGAATGCTGACTCCTGCAACCCAACCCATCGACGGTGTCCGATCGACCCGTACGACCCAAGGCGGGTCAGGTCATCGACTGCATAGGCTCTGGACGCGAGATCGCATAGCCCTGCACAAAATCTACCCCGATACGCTGCGCGGCAGCCAGAGAGGCCTGATCTTCAACTTGTTCCGCGATCACGGCAAAGTGCAAGGAACGCGCCAAATCGACCATCGCCGCCACCATGGCCTGATTTACGCTATCGGTACCCAAATTGCGCATGTAAGCGCCATCAATCTTGACGTAATCAATGGGCAGCGCCTTCAGGCTAGTAAACGAACCTATTCCACTGCCAAAATCATCGAGCGCGAAGCTGCACCCCATACCATGCAATACGCCCACGAAGCGCTGCGCGTGCTCCAAATTGGCGATTACCGAACTCTCGGATACTTCAAAACAAACCTGTTGAGGCAGTACGCCGGTGCGATCCAAGCAATCGACTACGAATTCCAGAAAGCCAGTGTCCCCGAGCGTCTGGCCCGCGATATTAATCGCCAAACTGCGACCGGGTTGAATACGCAAACCGCCTCGACCGAGCGCTGACAGCGCCGCCTGTACCACCCAACGATCCACCATCGGCATCAAACGATAACGTTCTGCGGCTTTAAAAAACTCACCTGGCGCAATGATGGCGCCATCATCACCAATCAGGCGCACCAACACTTCGAGCGCAGGGCCGTGCTGCGATCCCGGCGGCGAGGCCAAGATCTGCTGCGTATACAACAAGAAGCGACCATCCCGCAAAGCATGCTGGAGGCGCTGCAACCAATGGATTTCGCCACGATGACGCGCCGCTACTTCTTCCACCGCTGAGTAGACGTGGATCTGATATCCACCCGCCTGATTCTTAGCGACGTAGCAGGCGGAATCTGCTGCCGCTAGCATCTCTTCGGGGCTAGCGCTTTCTCGACCGATCTCGACCAAGCCAATCGACACGCCGACCTGAAAGATCTTGTCCTTCCAGACAAAGCGAAATTCACGAATGACCGCAGCCACATCCTGCGCGATCTGCATCGCTTTTTCCAACGGGCAGCCGATCAGCAACAGTGCAAACTCATCTCCGCCAATGCGAGCGACCGTATCGGAATCACGTACCGCATCCTTCACGAGTGCCGCCATCTCCCGCAGCATGGCGTCGCCCGCCATGTGGCCACTCGTGTCGTTCACGGCTTTAAAGCGGTCCAGATCGAGGTAACACAGCACATGCGTCTGGCGACCGGAACGCGCAGTCTCCAGGCAACCCTCCAGACGCCGCTCAAATTCGCGACGATTGATTAACCCGGTAAGTCCATCATGGCTGGCCTGGTAGGACATTTGCCGGGTAATGCCGCGCAACTCCGTGACGTCATGCAGCAACACCACGGCACCTTCGATCTGCCCGCTCGAGCCCACTAGCGGCGCCGCTGACAGTTCAATGCCGCGTTCTGAACCATCCTTGCTGCGCAGCACCACTGCGCGGCGTCCCATGGAGACCGTCGTGCCGGACGACAGACACTGCATGACCGGGTCGATCAAGGCCAGACGATCCGCCTCGTCGACTACCGAGACGATTTCGCTAAATAAATGGCCACCCACCTCGGCCAGCGATTGCCCCAACAAGAACGCCGCGCGCCGGTTCACAAAGTCGATACGCCCCTGCAGATCCGTGCTCACCAACCCATCCCCGATGGAATCCAAGGTGGCAGCTGCGCGACTATGGTTCGGGTCAGCACTGTGCAGTGGCAGAATCGGGGTTGCTGTGAAAACCACCACATCGGCGCCGTGATGCCGCATCGTGCAATTAGACAACTCGAGACGGACAGGCTGACCATCCTCATCGTGTACTTCGACTTCGCACAAGTCGGCGGCCGGGTCACCACGCAAACGACGGCGCACGGTGTCTGCCACCAGATCGCTGTACTCAGCGGTCACGAACTCGGCCAGATGATGTCCCACCAAATCTTCCGGATCACGCCCCAACAGCGCCGCAAAGCGCGTGTTGGCCAACACGATACGCTGCCCGTGCAGGAGCACCGGATCATGGATCACGCGCAGCAACTCCCCCAAGGATTGGTCCCGCAGGGGTAGGGGTGGCGGCGCAGCTTCCGAGCGTTGTTTGGTCTCGATCTCCTGCGCGGCGGCACGCGCATGCCTATGGCCCCGCGCCCGCAGGATGAGGGCGAAGGCCCCCAGTGCAGCGAGCACGATCAAAGCGACCATGTTGAGCGACCATTGCACGATCCGAGCGTCCTCGAGTTGCGACGCGAATACCGCGCGGCATGCCCTTGTTTAGTGAGAGATTTCCCCCCCGGGGCGAGCATAGCGGACACGCCGCCAGACAAAGCCGAGATTGACCATAATGACCAGCGCATTATGCGAGACCGTGTTGTCGGTCACAGCGAAACTCCGTACCCTGCCGACACTATCCCGCCCTCAATCGGAGCCGCGACCTGCCATGCGTGAAATCAGCCCCCGCGACTACGCTGCCCTGTCAGCGGCCGGTGCAAGCCCCTTCCTTCTGGACGTCCGGGAGGGCTGGGAGGTGGCGATTGTCGCCGCCCCCGGCGCCACCCACATTCCTATGGGCGAAATACCCGGCCGCCTAGCCGAGATTCCGACGGACCGGGAGATCGTGGTGCTCTGCAAGGTCGGTGGCCGCAGCCTGCAGGTGGCCCTATTCCTGGAGGCCCGCGGCTATCACCCGGTTGCGAATCTGACGGGGGGTATTTTGGCATGGGCGGCACAGGTCGATCCGGCCCTTGCGACATACTGACCGCAGGACGCGACGGAGAGTTGGCGTACCAGCCCCAACCCCACTACAGTGGCTACAATTCGGACTATTGACGCTCTCAAGGAATTTACAGCATGACTTGCATCTGGCTCCGCGCTGCGATCGTCGCAGGCTTGGGTCTCACCGGCGCCGGGGCCCACGCAACGGATCTCGCCGAGGCTTACCATCGTGCTCAGCGGAGCGATCCCCAATTGCGCGAGGCCGACGCGACGCGCCTGGCCATTCGTGAGGCCCGCCCGCAGGCATTCGCGGCGTTACTGCCCCAATTACAGGCTACCGGTGGCTATACGCATGACACCGCCACCGGGCTGTCGAACTTCTTTACGTCCGGCGGCTTAGCCTCCGCCAATGTGGAATCGACCTCCAACACCAAACAATGGGCATTGCAGCTACGCCAAACCGTGTTCCATTGGGAGCAATTCGCGGCAATCCGGCAAGCCAATGCGCAGGTGGCGCAGGCCGAAGTCGATTACAACGCAGCGCGTCAGTCGCTGATTGTGCGTACGGCGACCGCCTACTTCGGCGTCCTTGCAGCACAAGACACTCTGGAAGCCGCCCAGGCAGCGCACGAAGCGATTTCGCACCAGTTAGAGCAAGCGGAAAAACGTTTTGAGGTCGGTCTGATCGCGATCACTGACGTCGAAGAAGCCCGCGCCGCCAATGATCAGTCGGCAGCGACGGTCATCGCCTCCAAGCGCACTTTGGCCACGGCACGGGACCAATTACGAGAAGTGACCGGCGATTCGGTCGAGATGCTCTCACGGCCGAGCGACTCCATGCCCCTCGTCGCGCCGGAGCCAGTCGGCGAGGACCCCTGGGTACGCGCCGCGCTAGACCAGAATCTAGCGCTGTCCTCAGCCCGTATTGGGGCAGAAATTGCCCGCGAGTCGGTCAATGTCGCTCAGGCCGGGCATCTGCCGTCACTGGACCTGATTGCTCGCGAATCCAACAACGACGTCAGCGGCACGACCAGCCTATTCGACCCCACTGCCGGCTCATTGAGCTTCCCGGCCAATTCATCCTCCCGCGACAAGCAGATCAGCCTACAACTCACGGTACCGCTGTTCAGCGGCGGCGCGGTCAGTTCCCGCGTCCGGCAGGCGTCCTACCAGCATCGCGCTGCCCATGAGCGGCTCGAACGGGTCGCACGCGCCACGGAACGCGGCACTCGGGATGCCTACTTGGGTGTCATCAGCGAAATCTCGCGCGTCAAGGCCCTACGTCAGGGCGTGGAATCGAGCAAAACGGCGCTCAATGCGACCGAAGCAGGCTACGAAGTCGGCACCCGTACATCGGTTGACGTGCTGCTGGCACGGCAACGCCTGTTCGATGCCCAGACCACCTATGCCCGCAGCCGTTACGACTATCTACTGAATGTACTGGCCCTAGAACAAGAAGCGGGCACGCTCGATGACAAGTCCGTGGATCGCCTCAACGCCTTACTGGACCGTACCGTTACCGTCCGCTGAACCGATCGGCGCGTCCGATCAACGGACGCAGCGTCGCCAGTACGCGCTCCACGGCGCCACGGTTCGCATCGAGCACCGCCATCCCGGCCGCGACCGCGACGCGGCCCGCCGCCGGGTCCGTGCATCGCGCGATCACCGCCTCCGCCAGAGTCGTTGCGTCGACGACCGTGCGCAGCGCCCCGGCCGCCACCAGCCATGCGGCCGTGGCGGCATCGTTTTCGGTCGACGGTCCCGACAGGACAGGGCACTGCACGGACAGGGGTTCCAATAGGTTGTGGCCGCCGATCGGCACGAGGCTACCGCCGACGAAAGCGATATCCGCAGCCGCGTAATAACCAACCAACTCGCCCAAGGTATCCAGCAAAAACACAGCGGCCTGCGGGGACACCTCGGTTGCCTGCGAGCGCCGGACAAAAGACAAACCGCTATGGCCAAGCCATTGCGCCACCGTCTCAAAGCGCGGCGGATGGCGCGGCGCCAAGACCAGGAGGGCATTCGGAAAACGCGCCAACACCGTGCGATGGGCCTCCAATACCACCGACTCCTCCCCCTCGTGCGTACTGCCCGCGACCCAGATGGGGCGGCCAATCCCCAAGGTGGCGCGTCGCGCACTTGCCTGCGCGCGCTCCGCTACGGGCACGCTCTGATCGTATTTGACGTTGCCCACTACACAGGTCCGCGCCGGCACCGCCCCCAGCGCCTGAAAGCGCGCCGCATCGGTGGCCGTTTGCGCGGCTACCGACACGTGCGGCGCACCCAGCAACTGGGCGGTGAAACGGGGCATGCGTCGATAGCGACGGACACTGCGTTCTGACAACCGCGCACTGGCCACAAGCAAGGGGATCTGGCGTCGTTCGCAGGCCCGGTATAAGGTCGGCCACAATTCCGTTTCTAGGATGACACCCACCGTAGGCGTAACCCGGTCGAGGAAGCGCCAGACACAACCGGGCACGTCATAAGGAAGATAGCGCACCTGTGCGATCGACCCGTAAAGCGCGAGGGCGCGTACCCGCCCCGTGGCGGTCGCTACGGTCAGGACCAACGGTCGGGCCGGATACTCGGCCGCCAGACGCCGCAACAGGGGCCCGGCGGCCTGGACCTCACCGACAGAGACGGCATGCACCCAGAGCGCGCCCGGCGCCAAACGCGCGCCACAGCCCAGTCGAGCCGTCAGGCCCGCCCGGTACTCCGGATGCCGAAACGCCCGCCACAACTCGCGCAAAAACGCGATCGGCAGGAGACAATGAGCAAGGCACAGGTAAAGTAGGCGCATGAGGCCCGCCAGGGGGTGAGGCCGAGATCATAGCGCCATGACGACCACAACAAACCTACCCTTGATCGATGATCCGACTTGCGGCGTCGAGTTAGAACCGTACAGCCGTTACCTCGCCCCCCGTTGGTGGCCCGCCTGGATCGCCGCAGGGATCACCCGCGGCATGGGGGCCCTGCCCTACCGCGCCATTCGGCCCATCGCTTTTGTACTCGGCCGACTGGCCTACCTGCTGGCCGTCCGTGATCGCAGAACTACCCGCATCAACCTGCAGCTTGCCTATCCCGCGCTCGCTGCCCGAGAGATCCGGGCCCGCGCCATCCGACACTTCGAGTCGCTGGTTTATTCGCTGTGGGAGACAGGACTAGTCTGGTACGGCGCACCGGCGCGTCTGCGCCGGCATACCCGCATTGAGGGTGCCGAGCATCTCGATGCAGCGGTCGCGGCGGGCCGGGGCGTCCTGCTGCTCGGCGCACATTTCACCACCAATGAAATTGCGGCAGCCGTCTTGCCACAGACCGGTCACGCCTGTGACGTGATGTACAAGCGCTCGCGCAACGCGCTGCTGCAACAGCTGGCGCTGCACGGCCGGACCGGCAAAGGTGGCCGGATCGTGCCCAGTGACAAATTCGTGGAAATGCTCAAAACACTCAAGCGCGGGGGCATCTTTCTGTATGCGCCGGATCAACGTTTTGACGGGGACGGTTATGTGTTGGTGCCTCTGTTCGGCGTGCCGGCGCTCTCAAACCCCGGCACGACCTTTGTCGTCCGGGCGACGCGTTGCGCCGTCCTCCCCTTCTTTCCGGAGCGTTTGGCCGATGGCAGCGGCTATGTCATCCGGATCGGCGCCCCCTTGGATAACTTCCCGACCGGCGATGGGGCTCGCGATGTGGCCCGCTACCACGGCCTCATCGAGGCGGCCGTCGAGCGCGCACCAGCGCAGTACCTATGGAGCTATAAGCGTTTTCGCCCCGCCAAAGGCGAACCGGATCCTTACCGCAAGGGTGCGTTGCGCGGGGCGCCATAACCCGACAACAGCGCCTGCCAAGCAGGCGACTCGGTTCCCGGCCCGCCCACTTTGGCCAATGATCGGGCCAGACGCGCCAGATTGCCCTGCCGCCATGGCCCCGGTTGGCGCAACCGACCCCGGTCGAAATCGATCAGTTGCACATCCCCTGCGGAGTCAATCAGCAGATTATGCGCATTTAGGTCCGCGTGACACACGCCGGCCGCATGCAAAGAGGCCACCGTCGCGCCGATACACCGCCACGTCGGCAGGTCGATTTGCGCCCATTGCTGGGATAACGGCCGCCCGCCCGTGATGCGCACGGTCAGCAATGCGGCGCGATAAGTGCATGGGCCCACCCGCTCGTAGAGTGCGGCTACGGGTCGTGCCGCTGGCAATCCCAGCTCTTCCAAATGCGCGAGCAGGCGCAATTCGCGAAAACAGCGGGTGGCCTCTTCCCCAAGCCAGAGGTAACGATCTTGCACCCACCGAGCTACCCAGCCGCCACGGCGGTAATGGCGCAGGGCCAGCGCCAAACCACCCGGCTGTGCCGAATCCAAGAACCACGCGCTGCCCCGACCCTGCGCCGCACGGGTCATTCGGGCCTGCAAGTGGGCACTCTCCGGATCAAAGTCCTCCCGACACGGATGGGCGAGCCGCCGCGGGTCGTATAGGATCGCGCCAGTCTCTGTTGGGACACGCTCGAGCTGCATGATGTCCACTACTCCCTTCTCGGGCCTACCTCCGGCCACCGTGTGTCTGCTGCGCCTCTCGGCGATCGGCGACACCTGCCATGCGCTCGCGCTGTTGCGGGCGCTGCAATCGGCATGGCCGACAACCCGCTTTACTTGGATCATCGGGCGTGTCGAGCACAAGTTGATGTCGCTCGTGCCCGAGGTTGAGTTTATCAGTTACGACAAGCGCGGCGGCCTGAGGTCACTGAACGCCGTACGTCAGGCCCTGCAGGGGCGCCATTTCGATGTGCTGCTGCACACGCAACTGGCCTTTCGGGCGAGCGTAATCAGCACTTTCGTCCACGCCGACCTGCGCTTAGGATTCGATCGAGCGCGCGCCCGTGAACTGCAGTGGCTGTTCACCAACCGGCGCATCGCCGCACGCCAAAATGAGCACGTGTTGGATGCCTTGCTGGGCTTCGCCGAAGCACTCGGCGTTGCACGTACTGCGCCACGCTGGGACCTACCGTTGCCCGCCGCCGCACGCCAATATGCGGCGGCACTGCTACCCGAACGCGGGCGCGCGCTCCTCATCAGCGCCTGTTCTAGCCACCCACTGCGCAACTGGGCACCCGAGCGTTACGCCGCGGTGGCCCGCCATGCCGTCGAACAGTGGGGCCTGCGCGTCGTGCTGTGTGGAGGCCCAGGCGCGGTCGAGCGTGCGATGGCCGACGCCATCCAAGTGGCCGCAACCGTGCCACTGCTCGATCAAGTCGGCAAAGACACGCTGCCCGAGCTGTTAGCCACGCTAGAGCGTGGCTGGGCCCTGCTCAGCCCTGACTCTGGACCCGCCCACATGGCCTCCATGGTCGGACTGCCAGTCGTTGGGCTCTATGCAGCCACAAACGCGGTCCGTAGCGGCCCCTACCTGAGTCGGGAACACTGTGTGGACGCGTATGCAGAGGCCGCCATGCGCTTTCGCGGCCGCGCCGTCAGCGCAATTCCATGGACCGAAAAAATTGAGGAACCCGGCGTCATGGACCTCATCTCCATCGAAGCGGTCATTGCAAAACTCGCTCAGCTCGATACACCGCCCCATTCGTCCGTACCCGAGTTATTCTCGTTCGATCACTCAGACTAATAGTCAACTATGGCTCTCATTCGAGGAACCTGCATGCACCACTTTATCTGCCGGCTGTCGATCGCCTGCATCACGCTCCTGAGCGCAGTAAGCGCTCAGGCCAGCGTCCCGGATACCACACCGATCGGCTTCACTGCTGCCAACGCACGCGTGCAACTTTCACTCGAAGCCCGTTTTGACGCGGGACTGGATGCGCGGGAGATGCGCGCTTGGCTCGAGCGCATGGCAGGCGGACCAAACCAGGTCGGATCGTCGCATGACCGCGCCAATGCGGAATTCATGCTCGACCTATTCCGTTCATGGGGCTTCGATGCGCGTATCGAAACCTTCAAGGTGCTCTATCCGACGCCAAAGAAGGTCGCCTTGGAGTTGCTCGCTCCACACAAATTCAAGGCGACGCTGATCGAACCGGCCGTCGTGGGCGACCACACATCGGCGCAGACCAAAGAGATCTTGCCACCCTACAACGTCTATGGCGCCGACGGGGATATCACTGCCGACGTCGTATATGTGAACTACGGCATGCCCGACGACTACAAAGAACTGGCCCGACGCGGCGTTTCGGTCGAGGGCAAGATCGCCATCGCTCGCTACGGCCGCGGGTGGCGCGGCCTCAAACCTAAGCTCGCGCAGACGCATGGCGCACTGGGTTGCTTGATCTATAGCGATCCACGCGATGATGGCTATGGAGCGGCGGACACTTATCCCGACGGACCTGGACGTACAGAGCGCAGTGTGCAACGCGGTTCGGTGGCAGACCTGCCACTGTACTCCGGCGACCCGCTCACGCCCGGCGTTGGCGCGACCGAAGATGCCCCACGACTGTCCATCGCCGAGGCCAAAAGCTTACTCAAAATCCCGGTCCTCCCCATTGCTTGGGCAGATGCGCAGCCCATTCTGGCGGCGCTCGGTGGGCCGCTCGCACCACACTCTTGGCGTGGCGGTCTGCCGTTCGCTTACCACTTGGGCAGCGGGCCGGCCCGCGTGCACCTCACGGTAAATTCAGACTGGTCGCTACGACCGGTCTACGACGTCATTGCGGAACTCAAAGGCAGTGAATTTCCAGACGAGTGGGTGATCCGCGGCAACCACCACGACGGTTGGGTATTCGGCGCTGAGGATCCCCTCTCGGGCAATGTGTCGATGATGGGCGAGATGAAGGCCATCGGCGCGCTCGCACGGACGGGCTGGCGGCCACGCCGCACGCTCGTGTACGCCAGCTGGGATGGTGAGGAAGCCGGCTTACTCGGCTCAACGGAGTGGGTCGAAACCCATGCCGCGGAACTCACCGCAAAGGCCGTCGCTTACGTGAATTCGGACTCGAATTCAGCGGGTTTCCTCGGCATGGGCGGCAGCCATTCACTGCAGCGCATGATGAACGAGATTGCGGGCAGTGTCCGCGACCCCTCCTCCGACGCAACCGTACTGGCGAAAACACGCGCGCAAACCATCCTCACCGACCGCCATGGTGATGAAGAGTCGCGTCGTCTCGTCGAGCAGCTTCTGCAAGGCGGCGAAATGCCTCTTGAGGCGCTCGGCTCTGGATCGGACTTCACGCCCTTCCTGCAGCACGCAGGCATCGCCTCATTGAACTTGGGTTTCGGTGACGACGATCCGGGTGGCGTTTACCACTCGATCTACGACTCGTTTGATCACTACGTGCGCTATAACGACCCGGATTTACGCTATGGGGTCACCCTCGCCCAGGTTGCCGGCCGCGCCATGCTGCGCTTAGCCGATGCAGACGTGCTGCCACTGCGCACCCAAGACCTAGCGGCCGCCGTTGCGCATTACGTGGATGAAATCGAAGCAACAGCCAACGGCATGCGGCGCGAGACCGAGCAAGAATCGAAGTTGCAGGCAATGGGCATCTATAAGCTTGCGCCCAGCCACAACGACCCGGCCAGCGCACCCCTGCGCGAAGCCGATGTGCCCTACCTCAACTTCGCACCACTAAGAAACGCCGCGACCGCATTGGTCACGAGTGCGCGCCGCTTTGATCTTGCCCTCACCACAACATTGGCATCGAGCGCTCCGCTACCGACCGAGCCATTGCGGGCCATCAATGCCCGCCTGCGCCACCTCGAACAGGCGCTCCTCGCCAACCCCGGCTTGATAGGCCGACCTTGGTATCGGCACGTTGTTTATGCCCCAGGCACCTTTACCGGCTATGGCGTCAAAACATTGCCAGGGGTCCGTGAAGCCGTTGAGGAACGACAGTTCGATGCGCTTGAGCCCGCGGTGCAGCAAGCCGCTGCAGCACTGGCTGCGTATCGATCCATACTCGATGAGGCATTGCATCTGCTGGGTGGGCCTGTAGCTGCCCCGCCACTGACCGCAGCCGTGCCAAACTAGACACTGCTATCCCGATCCTGCCGATTGAAGGAGAGACTCGATGTCTGAGATGCTAGTACCCGTATCGCCCGGCGAGGTGATGGACAAGATTACGATTCTGCGCATCAAGGCCGCCCGCATGAACGATGCGAGCAAACTAGCCAATGTGAAGCGCGAGTTGGAGATTCTCGAACGGACCTGGAGCGCTTCTGCCTACGGCAAGCAAAACATCTCAGCCGAGGAAGCCGCTCTACAGGCGGTGAACGAGCGCCTGTGGGTCATTGAAGATGACATTCGCGACAAGGAACGCGCAAAAGCATTCGACGCCGGATTTATCGCGCTTGCCCGGTCTGTCTATATCGAAAATGACGAGCGCGCAGCGATCAAGAAGCGCATCAATACGGCGCTCGGCTCGACCATTGTGGAAGAAAAGAGCTACGCCTCGTATCGCTGAGACTATATCCGACGCCGGCGCGCCTTAACCGGCGCGGCGAACGGTCAGATAATACTCAGCGCTGCAGTAGGGGCACTTCGCTTCACCCGTCACTGCCACCGGCAGGAAGACGCGGGGGTGCGAATTCCACAAGTACATGCCAGGCATTGGACACGATAGCGGCAAATCCGCTGCAGTCACCTCGTAACGGTGCTGGGTGTTTGGCTGAACCAGCGTCGGGTCATTCACGATCGGGGCGCTCATGGCGAT
>SESF01025487.1_pt1 | contig 13040 bp, 11 predicted proteins | sample 3171521 | NCBI WGS metagenome assembly SESF01 (sample SAMN10866945, study PRJNA518727) | freshwater metagenome | biome: subpolar coniferous forest; feature: holomictic lake; material: water; isolation source: holomictic Lake 227, 6 m and 8 m depth | place: Canada: near Kenora, Ontario | collected...
GGGCTTTTGCTCCTCTTACCGGATATCCTGCTGGAGGGCAAGGCGGCGCTGCCCATCACCCTGGTCATCCATGAGCTGACCACCAATGCCGCCAAGCATGGCGCCCTATCGACCCCCGACGGCCGCGTCGACGTCGGCTGGCGGCGGGAGGCCGGCACGGGCGCCCTGGTGGTCGAGTGGCAGGAGCGCAACGGGCCGCCGGTGACGGTGCCGCTGACGCGGGGCTTCGGCTCGGCGGTGATCGAGCGCAGCCTCAGCCACGACCTCGGCGCCACCAGCGCGCTTCGCTTCGACCCCGGCGGCGTCCGCTGCGTCATCACGATTCCAGCCGCCCACATCGCCCCCACCGACCACCGAAAGCCCGACCATGTTTAAGCGCCATGTTCTGGTTGCCGAGGATTCCTTCCTGATCGCCGCCAGCCTGGAATCGCTGCTCACCCAGAGGGGGATCGGCGTCGTCGGTCCGGCGTCGACCCTGAACGAGGCGATGGCGCTGGCCGACGCCGGCGGATTCGATGCCGCGATCCTCGATGTCAACCTGCATGACGAGATGGTCTTCCCGGTCGCCGATCTCTTGATCGCCCGGGGCATTCCGTTCGTCTTCGCCACCGCCTATGCACCCTCGGAAATTCTGCCGCCACGCTTCGCCAGCCAGCCGACGCTGCAAAAACCCTATGCGATTCCGAAACTGATCGCGCTGCTGGAACGGGCCTTCGAGTCCGCCTGATCTCGGCCATCCGGACGCCACGACGCAGAGGCGCCCCCTGGAATCGCCTGCGCTCATGGGATAGGGTCGCGGCAGTCCCGCCCCCTCACCGCACCCTTACGGGTTTCGAGAAATCATGACTGTCGTCCATCCCGAGGGAACGGCCCTGTCGGTTACGGTGGGCGAACGGGTGTTCGCGCTGGCCGCCGGCACAGTGCGCCGGGTCGGCTACCCCGGCCCGCTCACCGCCCTGCCCTTCGTGCCCGACTGGATCGAGGGCCTGACCGCGGTCGACCACCGGCCGCTGCTCCAGATCGACCCGCTGCGGGCGCTGGGCGGCGCCGGCCGCAGCGGACCCGCTGACAAGCTGGTGGTGGTGGCCACCGCCGCCGGCCCGGTGGCGCTGCGGGTGAACGGCATCGAGCCGGCGGCAGCCGCCGCCGCGGGGTCGCCGCTGCCGGTCGAGGCCCTGGTTCGCCATCTGGTCCCGCCATGCGCGCCCGGCGGGGCTCCCCCCGGCGCCAATGCAGAGCCCGCCCCGGCCGCAACCCTGCTGGTGGTTACCGGCGGCGCCGGCCGGGCCGGGATTCTGATCGACGAGGGACTCTGCGTCGGCGCGGTCGCAGCCAGCCACCGGGTCGTCAACGGCGATGAGAACGGCCAGGTGATGGCCACCGTCGGCGACCGCCTGCTCCCGGCCCGCCGGCTCTTCGAGCAGGGCGAGGCCGGCCGGGCGGTGATCGGACCCACCGCCGAGGGCTGGATGGCGCTGCTGGTCGAGCGCCTGATCGGCCTGGAGCACATCCCGCCGGACCGTCTCGTGCTGCTGCCGGGGGCGGCCCCGGGCCGAAATCTCTGCTTTTCCGCCGCCGGCGGCCAACCGGTCCCCCTCTTCGACTTCGAGAGTCTGGCCGCGGGCCGCGGCGGGGCCGGCCCGGCTTACCGCGATCTCCTGGACCGGGTCCGGGACCGGCAGCGCCACGCCCGGCCGACCCCGCCGCCCGCCGCCGCCGCTGCGGACGGCCTGATCCTGACCGTCCGGGGCATGCGCTGGCTGCTGCCGCTGGCCCTGGTCGAGCGCATGCTGGGCGCGGACGAGCGGCCGGAGCCCGGCGGACCGCCGCCGCAGGGCCGGGCCGTTGTGCGCCTGTTCGACGCCGGGCTCTGGTTTTCGCCCGCCGCGCCGCCGTCCCCGGCCGCCGGCCGGGGCGAGGCGGTGCTGCTCCGCCTGTCGGCCGGACGCCGGATCGCGCTGCGGGGCGACGGCATCGCCCTCGAAGCCGGCGGCGGTGACCGGCCCTGGCTGCCGCCGCCGGCCCTGCCGCCCGGGCTGGCGGCGCTGGTGGACGGGGTGCGCGCCGAACCCGACAGCGGACGCTGGTGCCTGCGCCTCGCCGCCGGGCTGTCCGCCGCCGTCCTGCCGCTTTCCCTTCGCCGCGCCGCCGCCGCCGCCGGCCTGGGCCGGCTGGCCCCGACAGAACCCCTTGAGACCAACCGTCAGGAACCGCCATCATGAGGCTCACGATCAAGACGAAGCTGCGGCTGGCCTTTTTCGGTCTGGCCGTGCTCTTCATCGGCTTCGGAACGGCCGCCATCGTGCGGATGAGCATGCTCAACGCCCGGTCGACGGAAATGGAGACCAACTGGATTCCCAGCATGGTCTATACCGCCGCCCTGCACATCGACTTCAACCAGATCATGGTCGAACTCGGCCGACACATCCTGGCCGCCGATCCCGCCGGCATGGCCGCCCGGGACCAGCGGATCGCCGAAATCGAGCAGGATATCGCCCGCCAGCGCGGCCATTACGAGCCGTTGATCGACGCCGACGACGAAGCCGCGGCCTACAAGGCGTTTTCCCGGACCTTCGACGAGGTCATGGTCCAGATCCGCGCCGTCCTGGCGCTGTCGCGCACCAACCAGAAGCAGCAGGCCGGCGAGTTGATGAAGGCCGGCGAGGCCGGTTTCAACCAGGTCGGGACCCAGCTCAACCGGCTGGTCACGATCAACCGGGACGGCGCGGCCGAGGAAGGGCGGGCCAGCACGGAAATCTTCACCACCACCCGCTTCCGGATGACCGGCGGCGTCGTGCTGGTGGTGGCGCTCGCGCTCTGGCTGGCGGTGGCGCTGGAACGGGCGGTGTCACGGCCGATCGCGGCGCTGTCCGAGGTGGTCGGGCGGCTGGCCGAGGGCGATCTCCAGGTCACGGTCGAGGGTCTTGAGCGCCGCGACGAGGTCGGGATGATCGCCCGCTCGGTCGCCGCCACCGCCGCAACCCTGCAACGGCTGGTCGGCGAACTGCGCGGCCTGATTGGGGAGGCCCGGGCCGGCAACCTTTCGGTGCGCGCCGAGCCCGGCGACCTCAAGGGCGACTACGCCGAACTGCTGCTCGGCACCAACGAGCTGCTTGATGTCCTGACCCGGCCGCTGGCCGAGGTCGCCCAGGTCATGCAGCGGTTGGCCTCGGGCGATCTCAAGGACCGCATGACCGGGGCCTATGAGGGCGACCTCCGCGCGCTCAAGAACAACGTCAACCGCAGCCTCGACGGCTTGGTCTCCCTTCTGACCGAACTCGGGACCCTGGCCGCCGGCATGGCGGTCGGCGATCTCCGGCGAACCCTCAAGAACGACTATCAGGGCGAATTCGCCAGCCTGACCGCCAATTTCAATCTGGCGGTGGTCAAGCTGCGCGACGCCCTGGCCGCGCTGGTCGCCGACACCGCCCAGGTTTCAGCCGCGGTGTCCCAGACCACCGCCGCCGCCCGTCAGGTCGCCGAGGCCACCGCCGGGCAAATGAGCACTCTTGGCGAGATTTCGGTGGCGATCAGCCAGACCGCCGCCGCGGTCAACGAGGTTTCCAGCCACGCCGGCACCGGCAGCGCGCTCAGCCGCTCCACCGCCGAGCTGGCCGCCAGCGGCCGGGAGATGCTGGCCCGGCTGGCCGGGGAGGTCGAACAGATCGCGGTGCGCCAGGGCAGCATCGACCGCATCACCGCCACCATCACCCGGATCGCCGACAAGACCCAGGTGCTGTCGATCAATGCCGGCATCGAGGCGGCGCGGGTCGGCGAACAGGGCCGCGGCTTCGGTGTCGTCGCCCACGAGATCGGCCGGCTGGCCGAAGAAACCGCCCTGGCCGCCCGCGACATCGGCGCCCTGATCCTTGAGGCCGGCCAGGGGGTGCAGCGCACGGTGACCGATGTCGCCGAGTCGCGCCGGACCATGGGCCGGATCGCCGAGGAGGCCGACAGCGCCGGCGCCGCCTCGAACGTCATCGCGGCGGCGATTTCGGAGCAGGCCAGCGCCGTGCACCTGCTGTCCCAGCGGAGCGACGAGCTGCGCCAGGGCGGCGAGAGCAACGCCGCGGCGGTCGAGGAGATCAGCGTCACCATGGAGGAACTGGCCCGGATGGCCCACCGGACCCGGACCGAAATGTCGCGCTTCACCCTGAGCTGAGCCCGAGGCGAGCCGATGACCGATCCCTCACCGTTTCTCCTGGCCCGGAAATTTCTGGCGCCGCTGCTGGTCGCGATCGTGCTCGGGATCGCGCTCTATTTCGGCGGCCAGTCCTATCAGGTGATCGGCCTCGCCGCCCTCGACCGCCTGCGCGAGGTGCTGGCCTACGGCCTCGGCATCGCCGAGATCACCGTGCTGGCGGTGCTGGTTCATCGCTTCATCCGCTATATCGTCCTCGACGGGCTGGTGGCGCGCGCGCTCGGCACCCCGGTACCCGCCTTGCTGGTCCAGCTCTCGGGGCTGATCGTGCTGGCGGCGGCGGCGGCGGCGGTGTTCGGCATCGTCTTCCAGCAGGAACTGACGGTGCTGTGGGCCGCCTCCGGCGTCCTCGGCCTGGTCTTCGGCATGGCGCTGAAGGACATGATCCTCGACGTCTTCACCGGCATCGCGCTCAACCTCGACCGCCCGATCCGGATCGGCGACACCGTTCAGCTGCACCGCACCGGCGATCAGGTGATCGAGGGCAAGGTGATGGAAATCAGCTGGCGGGCGACCCGGCTGCTCGATGATTTCGGCAACGTCGTGATCATCCCCAACAGCCGGCTCGGCGCCGCAACCATCACCAACTTCTCGGTGCCTGAGCCGGTGAGCTGGATCATCGTGCCGGTGACCCTGGACGCCGAGGTGCCGCCCGAGCGGGCGGTACGCATCCTCGAAGCGGCCGCGGTCGAGGCGGTCGCGCCCTTCGCGCCGCCGGGCGCGCCGTCGCCCTTCGTCGGCGCCAAGGGTCTGACCTCGACCGGAGTCGAATACTCGGTCTGCCTCTCGGTGCCGGTGGACAAGCGCATCGGCGCCCGCAACGCCGTGGTCCAGCAGGTCTGGAAACATCTCAATCAGGCCGGACTGAAGCCGTCGTGGCCAAAGCTGGCCCGGATCGAGGCTACGCCAGCCCCCCGCGACGCCCTGACTCCGGCCGAGGTGGCGCTGCTGATCGCGGCGACGCCGCTGTTTCAAGACCTGCCGGCGCCGGCGCTGGCAGAGCTGGCCCGGGCGGCGCCGACGCGCGCGCTGCCCGCGGGCGCGGTGCTGGTCCAGGCTGGTGAAGCCGCGACCACCCTTCATCTCATCCTCGAAGGGCTGGTGCTGATCGAATCCGGCCGCAGCCAGGGCAACCGGAAGGGCGCGCCGCCCCGCCTGCAGGGCCCGGGCGGCCTGATCGGCAGTCAGGCGGTGCTGCTGACCGAGGGCTATGCCGAAACCGTGCGCTGCCGCACCGCGGTGCGGGCCGCCGAGATCGACCGCGCGCTGCTGGGCCGCCTGCTCGCCGTCACGCCGGCGCTGGCCCCGGCCCTCGCCCGCCGTCTCGCCGACGAGATGCACGCCAGCGCGCAGCCGGCCACCGCCGGCCGTCGGCTGGTCGCCGCCGACGGCGATCTCGCCGGCGACATCCTGGCCGGGCTGCGCCGCACCTTCCCCGGCGTGCCGATCGCCTGATCCCGCCCGGCGGAACGGTCAATCATGGCCGCTTCGCCGCCGCCGCCAAAAAATCTATACTTGGTCATATACTTGGTCTACGCCACGACCCGAAATTCAGTTGGGTTTATAACGCGGAAATTGTCAGTGACCGTATCGCGTAGAGTGTCCCATTGGGCTGGAACGCCGTCGCGCAAGAAGCCGAGGACAGCGTCGCAGAATGTGCGGTAAGTGACGCGGCTCTGGTTATGTGTAACCGCCTTATGCATTACGCCGCACAATCGCTCAATCGGGTTGAGATGCGGACAACAGGTTGGGATGAAGTGAAGAACAATGCGACGTCCCGGCTGATCAAGCCATTCCCGCACCATTTTGGCGTGGTGATAGCGGGCGTTGTCGAGAAAGACATGGATCAGCCGCATCGCCGGGTACATTTCCTCGAGACTGGCCAGCAGGGCGATTGTGCTGATGGCGTCAACGGTCAGCACGTCGATCATCCGGGTCTGGCCGGTCTCAAGGTCGACGGCGCCGTGGATGTTGAGGCGGTCGCGGCCGCTGGTCTGCTCCACGGCGAGATTGACCTCCTTGGGCGCCCAGCAGCCGACCGGGCGGACGCCATGGGTCGGGTGGACCGCATCAGCAAAAAAAACGGACTGCCTCGTCGGCGCCCAGCGAGTTCAGCAGCGCGTTGTAGGCGGCGATTAAGGCCACCTGCTTGGCCGGCAACAGTTTACGCGAGATCGTCTCCGGCTTGCGGTGCTCCAACCCCAGGCGGTTCAACAACTTGATCAGACCGCCCCGGGTCTCGTAGGAGATTCCGAACGTCTTCTCGATCCAGACGCCGATCACCCGCGTCGACCGCGGCAGGGTCTCGGTGACCCACGCCTTCGGCGCGGCCTTCTGCGCCTCCGTCAACTGGCCGGTGCTGCCGCCACCCTTGAAGTCCGACAGCCCTTCCACTCCGGCCGACCCGAACAGGCCGTACCAAGTCCGCACCGTGTCGTCGTCGAGCAGCAGAAACTCCGCCACCTCTTCACAACTCTTCCCACGGTCCAGCAGCACAAGCGCGTTCGCGCGCCGTGCGACCCGGTGCTCTGCTGTGGCCTTCCGCGCCAGGATCGTCAGGGATCGCCGTTGCTCAGGGGGTAGGAAATTGCCGCGAATCATGAAGCACATTAGAATCCTTCACGAATCACCACCCAAGCGCCGTTTTTCGCCGCTCGACGAAGTCGGGGTATATCAGCATTGGGGATCAAGATCGGCTCTGTCCACCCGCATACAGCCCAATCCATGAGTGGATATTGGGCCCGTATTGGACACGGAGGCCATTTTGGACCCGCCGCCGATTGCCAACCCATTGAAAAGATTGGCGTCCCCTAGGGGATTCGAACCCATGTTACCGCCGTGAGAGAGGGATAAATAGCCCTTTTCCGGACCTTTGCGGACGCTTACGGAATCCGCATTGCCTTTGCTACTATTGAAGTTACCCGATAATTTGTCCATCGTTATCCCCTTGCATCCAGCCACATCTTTTCCGTACAATTTCCGTACGGAATGGGAGGCTTCGCCATGGCCCGCACGGTTCGAAATGCCAAGCTCGATTCTCGCTCTGCGCGCGCCAAATTGCCGGCCCGGCGGGAACCCTATTGGGTGGTTGTGTCGAAGGGCTGCGCTGTCGGCTACCGGAAAGGCACAGGCGGCGGCACCTGGGTTGCCCGCTTTCGCGACGACGCTGGCAAGCAGCATTACAACGCCCTTGGCGCCGCTGACGATGCGATGGACGCTGACGGCGGCGGGTTGTGCATCACCTATGCCGAAGCTCAGCGACAGGCTGACGGGTGGTTCAAGTTGGCGGAGCGCGGCTTCGAGGACGACGCGCCTCAATCCGGCCCCTACACCGTCAAGGATGCGCTGGCCGACTACATGACCGCTTACGTCAGGAAGGGCGGTAAGGCCGCTGACCGGATGCAGTGGGCGATTGATGCGCTTATCCTCCCTGTCCTCGGTGACATGCAGGTTTTGAAGCTATCGCGGCGCCGGATTGAATCATGGCATGAGGGGCTTGCCAAAGCCGCCCCCAGACTCCGCACGAAGCCCGGCAGCCCGCAGAAATTCCGCAAGGCAGGAGATGGCCCGGAAGCCGTTCGCCGCCGCCGTTCGTCAGCTAACCGAGTCATGACCGTGCTCAAGGCGGCGCTGAACCTCGCCCATCAAGAGCGCAGAGTTTCCAGCGACGACGCATGGCGCAGCGTCAAGGCATTCAGGGAAGCGGATTCTGCTCGCATCCGGTACCTGAACGACGACGAGGCTCGCCGCGTGGTCAACCACTGCCCCCCGGAGTTCCGGCCGATGGTGCAGGCTGCACTGTTGACCGGTTGCCGCTATGGCGAACTGGTCGCGCTGGTGGTGGCCGACTACAACGCCGACGCGGGGACCATCCACGTTCGAATCAGCAAGTCGGGCAAGGCCCGGCATGTGGTGCTGACTGACGAAGGGCGTTGTTTCTTCGACGGCGCGGTTGCCGGAAAGACCGGGGACGCGCTGGCCTTCACCAAAACCGATGGCTCCCGCTGGGGAACCAGCCACCAGCAACGGCCCTTCAAGCTCGCCTGCGAGGGTGCCAAGGTCGGGGCGCTGACCTTCCACGAACTGCGGCACAGCTACGCCACCCGCCTAATCATGAACGGCGTTCCGATGGCGGTGGTGGCGGCACAGTTGGGCCATAGCGACACCCGCATGGTTGAGAAGCACTACGGACACCTTGCGCCGTCCTACATCGCCGATACTGTTCGCGCCGCGTTTGGCAATATGGGCGTGGTTCCGGAAAGCAATATCGCGACGCTACGTCGGCCGGCTTGATATCCCCAGACTGTCGTGCTCACCTCCATGGACAGGGGCGCTGACGCGGGTTATCGACGACATGGAGCAACAGGAGGTTCGAACATGAACGAAGACTCCGAGGGCACCACCGACATCATCGCCCGCCTGGGTCGTATAATTGAAACGGCGAGCGCCGAGCAACTGCCGGATATCATTTCTTTCATGGAACGGTTGGCCGAGAAGCGCCGCGCCCCTGACATCGACCTGACCACCGATGGCGGCTTTGAAGCCGCAGAGGCCGAGTGCGTCAAAATACAGACAGCCCTCCGCGATGACACCGGAATGACCAACGAGGGAACCAATGCTCGGAACGATGCACTGCTTGGGCGGCTTACTTCACTGAATGTTTCGATAATCAGCTCCGCCCCCGCGACGGCTAACCAAGCCAGGGTCATTCTCCGGCGCCTGGGCGACCCGGAATTAGGTGTTGGCGAGACGAAAGACCCTCCGCATGTTCAGGCACTGCGGCGCGTTCTCGATTTTCTGTCCCCATAACAACAGAAAGGTTCCTGCTCGCTTTGTAGAATCCCGATATTGTGCTATAGGGCAAAGGGGGCGGCTAGATTTGGCCGTCGAACAGCTGGACCCTACCCGGCACACCGCCCCCCCCTTCCTCAGTAGGGGACTTCGCTTGTAGGTAGCAATTATGTACTGCCTGTCCTTTTATGACATCGCGTCGCGTTGGGCGAAGCAATCTGAAGCACGTCCGGAGATAATGCTTGAATTGCTGGTGCAGGCGTTCTGGCGTGGCGACTTCGAGAGCCACGGGCGCTCCAGCGTCTTCCGACTGATGCCGCCCGAAACCCCACCGGGGCCACCCGGCGCATCCGATTGGCCCGGCCATATCTGGACAGACGCCGAAACCGGAATCGTTAAGGTGACCGGCGAAGATGGGGAGCACTACGTCACTGACGAGCGACACGAGGTGCCAATAGAACGCGCCGCGTTCGCCTCGGTTTTGGCGGGCAGCGAGTATATGCCCTTTCGCTGCGTCCGCACCCCGGAAGGCCTTGCCGCCATCGTGAGCGTGCCCCTGACCGGGTGGCCCTCCGAGTCGCTCAAAGTCCACTTCAAAGAATGGCGACTGCACGGCGTGTCGTTTTCGACGTGGTATGACGCTGCATCGCTTTGGCCAAAGCCCGACCTATCAATTTGGTGGCCGGACGCTTGGATGACGGGGCTCGACAATATTGACCAGCCCATGCAGAGCCTCGCAGAACACAGAGCAAAGCTGCGCCCAAAGGACGCAGCAGCGCCCCATCCTGATTCATCTCCTGCCGAACCGACAACGGCAGAGCCTCCGGCTGAAACATTGGGAGCGGAGGAAGCCTCGCGTCAGGCAAAACCAAGGGGCGCCTTCAAGATGGATTGGGACTCGGTGTATCTGGCTCGGCTGCAACAGTTTAAGGACGCCAAAAAGAAGCCCCCTTCCGCTATCGAAGATGAGGCTTGGCGAAAAGAAATGGGCATACCACAGCCGACAGTGCGCAAGCTCAGGCGGGACCACAGGCCGGCCCTGTGGAAGGGATCGAAGCCCAAGCAACAGAACGAGACGAATTTGTAAGGGCTATTTGTAAAAAACCAAGCCTTACAAATTCAGCCACTGTTTCTACAAATTTGACCTACAAAGCTTACAACGTCACAGTGATCTCCATCAACAACCGATGGAGCGTATTCACATGCACCCGGACAACTCCAAGAACGAACTGCTGGCCTACGGCATCAGCGATGCCTTAGCAGTCGTCCCTGTCGGCCGATCTCTCCTTTATGCTGAGATAAAGGCTGGGACCCTCAAGACCTTCAAGATTGGTAGTCGAACGCTTATCGCGTCCGAAGACCTTACGTCGTGGCTGGAGATATACCGCCGCGTCAGTACCAGAAACGACGAACCCCGGCGTTCGTCGCCCAACTAGGAGCGAGCCATGACCCCTACCGCTACTGCTACCGCCTCCGTGACGGCCCCGCTAGCTGCGCCCGACCCCTTCGACCCGGCGTCGCTCCGGCTGACGCAGGACTTCGCGACGACGGTCGGCGTCCAAAAAATCCTGAACCGCGTTCCTGTCCGCAAGCCCGGCCCTCAGGAGTTCTTCCGGGTACATGATTCCGAGGATTACCGGCTGGAAACGGCGATCCTGGAGCTGAAGGATGAACGCGAGGTTTACCTCGTTGCCCCGGCCTTGCGAAGTGAGATGTTCGCCGAGATCAAGCCGGTGCGCCTCTACACCACGATCAACCGGCAGGGCGTCGTGGCGCTCTGGCCCTGCAAGCTCTCGCCTCCGGACGGACGGTCAAACAGCTGGAACGACACAGCTTTGGCTGCGGCTAAGCTTGCCATGTCTAGGTGGGTGAAGATTCAGGCGGACATGTCCTTGGGCGGCTACCAACCCTTTGTTGCTGCGGGTGATCTGCCCGATCCGACATGGCCGGAGAAGACCTTCCACGAGTTGCTGAAGATCGCCTTCACCGGCTCCTATATCGAAACGCCAGACCACCCGGCGCTGCGCCGTGTGCGGGGTGAAGTCTAGCGGTGCAGAGGATGCTCCCCGTCCGCCCGAGAGTGAGGACGGGGAGCATCACCCGCTCAGGAGAACGCATATGCTCAAGCCGACGACCAAGACCTCGCGAGATTCTGCGCGTGTTATATGCCGCCCCGGCGTTGAACTTCTGGCAAGTGGCGACGAACGCGGGCTCGACCCGACGGAAATGAGCCCTGCGGAGCTTAAGGCCCTCGGCCATTCGCCCATGTCACCTGGGAAGGCCCTTCGCCTCAGATGCCTCGATTGTTGCGGCGATCAGCCGTCCGAGGTCCGCGCCTGCACCGCAGTCAGGTGCCCAGCGTGGCCCTTCAGAAGAGGGACGAGTCCGTGGCGCGCCCCGCCCTCGGAGGCCCAGATTGAAGCCGGCCGCGCCCTCAGTGCCAAACGCCCAGTTTAAATCGACGCCAGCCCTCCGAATCCCTTTAGCGGCCGTGCAAAAATCCGACGAACGGCAAGGGCCGCTACCCCCATAGCCAAACAAGATTTGCTCGCCAAATTCCTGCTAGACACCGAGGGCGTCGCAATGCCGCTTAGCCGTCTCCCCTACCGCGAGATTTGGGCCGCTGACTTCGAATTCGTCGCTCCGGACGGCGAGCGGGCCGCCCCCGTCTGCATGGTAGCCAGGGAACTCCGCACCGGCCGATTGATCCGACTTTGGCGCGACGAGCTGCTGGCGATGCCCAGCCCGCCCTACGGCACAGGCCCGGATACCTTGTTCGTCGCCTACTTCGCGTCGGCGGAAATGTCCTGCCACCTTGCCCTTGGCTGGCCGACCCCGGACCGGCTGCTCGACCTGTTCGTCGAGTTCCGGGCCAGCACCAACGGACACTCGACGCCAGCCGGCCAGGGCCTACTCGGCGCCCTCGTCGCTCATGGCCTGGACGCTATCGCGGCCGACGAGAAACACGACATGAGGCAGCTGATTATGGGCGGCGGTCCCTGGTCGGAGGCCCAGAGGATCGCCATCCTCGACTACTGCCAGAGCGACGTTGACGCCCTCGCCCGCCTGCTCCCGGCCATGCTCCCCGGCATCCTGGCCCGAAAGCCGTCCCCCGAGATCGCCCTCGGGCAAGCCCTGCTCCGGGGCCGCTACATGGCCGCCGTCGCTCGGATGGAATGGGCGGGCACCCCGATTGACCTGGAGGCCCTGGAGCGTCTGCGGGCGGGCTGGGACGGCATCAAGGGCCGCCTGATAGCTGAAATCGACTGCGGCTACGGCATTTTCGACGACTTGACGTTCAAATCCGACCGCTTCGAGGCATGGTTGGTCCGGAATGGAATACCATGGCCCCGTTTGCCCAGCGGCGCCCTCGATTTGACGGACGACACCTTCCGTGAAATTGCTCGATCCGTGCCCGCCGTCCAGCCTCTCCGCGAGCTGCGGCACGCTCTCGGCCAGATGCGCCTCAACGAGCTGGCCGTGGGGCAGGACGGCAAGAACCGCTGCCTGCTTTCGCCCTTCCGGGCCAGGACCGGCCGCAACCAGCCGAGCAATAGCCGGTTCGTCTTCGGGCCATCGGCATGGCTGCGCGGACTGATAAAGCCGCCGGAGGGCTGGGGGCTGGCCTACGTCGATTTCAGTAGCCAGGAGATCGGGATTGCCGCCGCCCTGAGTGGTGACAAGGCATTGATGGAGGCTTACCAGAGCGGAGATGTTTATTTGGCGTTCGCGAAACAGGCCAAGCTCGTACCGCCAGACGCCACTAAGCAGTCACACGAAGACGTGCGAGACAGATGCAAGGCTGTTGTCCTTGGAACAAATTATGGCATGGGGCCAGCTAGTCTCGCCAACCGTATCGGACAACCGGAAGCCGTGGCCCGCGAGCTACTGCGTCTGCACCGGAAGACCTACCCGAAGTTCTGGGCTTGGTCGGAGGCGGTCGTCGATACCGCCATGCTCACCAATTGCCTGACGACGGTGTTCGGCTGGCCGATCCACATCGGAGCTGAGGCGAACCCGCGCGCCCTGATGAATTACCCGATGCAGG
>SESF01011165.1_pt1 | contig 13038 bp, 7 predicted proteins | sample 3171521 | NCBI WGS metagenome assembly SESF01 (sample SAMN10866945, study PRJNA518727) | freshwater metagenome | biome: subpolar coniferous forest; feature: holomictic lake; material: water; isolation source: holomictic Lake 227, 6 m and 8 m depth | place: Canada: near Kenora, Ontario | collected...
GAACACCAGGCGCCCGTTGACCCAGGTCATGTTAACCCTTGATCTGAAAGTAACTCCTTCAAGAGGCGACCATCCGCATTTATATAAAATATTTTCGGGTTCAACAGTCCATGGTGAATCCATGTCAACAAGGGCCAGGTCAGCAAAATATCCTTTACGGATAAACCCTCTGCGCCTGATCCTGTAAAGCACGGCCGGGGCATGGCACATTTTTTCTATTACGGTTTCTACCGGAAGTTTGCCCATATGCACGAAAGCCAGCATGGCAACCAGACTATGCTGGATAAGGGGGGCTCCCGATGGACAGGAAGTGTAAGGATTGTCCTTTTCTTTAAGCAGATGGGGTGCATGGTCGGTGGCAATGATATCGATCTTGTTGCTTATAAGCCCTTCCATCAGGCCCAGTTTGTCTTTTTCGGTCTTTATGGCCGGGTTCCACTTGATCCTGGAGCCCAGGTCGGCATAATCTCTGTCGTCGAACCAAAGATGATGCACGCAGACCTCCCCGGTAATACGTTTTTGCTCAAGGGGGATCGTGTTATCAAGAAGTTCCAGTTCCTTTGCCGTTGAGAGATGCAGCAGGTGAAGCCTGGCATTATGCTTACGGGCAAGGTTCACCAGCATTTCAGAGGATCTGTAACATGCTTCTTCACTGCGGATGAGTGGATGGGCTTCAACCGGGATTTCTTCTCCGTATTTTTCCTTGTATGACCTGAGATTCGCCTGGATGATGGATTCATCCTCGCTGTGAACTGCAATAATAACAGGTGATTCCCTGAAGATGGCATCAAGCGCCAGCGGATCATTCACAAGCATATTGCCTGTTGAGGCACCTGTAAAGACTTTAAGTCCGCAAATCCTTACCGGGTTGGCTTTTTTAATTTCATCCAGGTTGTCGTTTGTTGCACCCAGGAAAAAGGAATAGTTAGCCAGGGATTTCCCTGAAGCAAGAGTATATTTATCCTCCAGGATATCGAGGCTTGTTGCCTTGGGCAGGGTATTGGGCATATCCATAAAGGACGTGACACCCCCGGCAACAGCTGCCCTGCTTTCGGAATGCAAATCCCCTTTTTCGGTCAGTCCGGGGTCCCTGAAGTGAACCTGGTCGTCGATCACTCCCGGGATGAGCATCTGCCCGTGAGCATCAATACGGATCACATCCGCAGACAAAATAAAAGATTCGGGCCTTGGCCCGCTGAAAATCTCTTCGATCAGGCCATCCTTTATCAGCAATGATCCGGGAAACTGCTTTCCCTCATTGACAATGACGGCATTGTGAATAAAATACGATTCCATGATAAGTAAAGGAAAAAAGGTCAGGCATTCTTACGCCTGTATTTTTTAAACAGGCTTTTGAAGCGAAGGGTTATAACTCCAAAAACAGCTTCCTTGAAGATTCCTTTGCTCATTTTCGATTCGCCCTGGGTACGGTCGGTGAAGATGATGGGGACTTCAACTATTTTAAAGCCAAGCTTCCAGGCAAGGAACTTCATTTCGATCTGGAAAGCATATCCTGTAAAGTGAACATTGTCGAAATCAATTGCTTCGAGCACAGGCCGTGTGTAACATTTAAACCCGGCCGTGGTATCCCATATTTTCATCCCTGTGATGAACCTCACATAGGCTGAAGCGTAATACGACATAAGCACCCTTCCTATTGGCCAGTTCACTACATTCACGCCTGTAATGTATCGTGAACCAATGACCAGGTCGGCACCTTTGTTCTTTGCTGCATCATAAAGCCTCAGCAGGTCTTCGGGATTATGCGAAAAGTCGGCATCCATCTCGAAAATATAATCGTATTTCCTGTCGATGGCCCAGTGGAAACCATGAATATATGCCGTTCCGAGCCCAAGCTTTCCCTTCCTTTGTTCCATGAAAAGCTTACCCGGGAACTCTCCTATGAGGCGGGCAACGATCTGGGCCGTTCCATCAGGAGAGTTATCTTCGATGATCAGTACATGAAAGTCTTTTGGCAAAGAAAATACCGTACGGATGATCCGTTCAATATTCTCTTTCTCGTTATAGGTCGGAATTATGACAAGACTATCTGACACCAGGGTATAATTTGTGCGAATTTACTAATTTTCAATAAATATTTATAATTCAACATTGCATTATATGAAAGGCCTTTGGGGGAAGGCTTAGATCTTTCTCTTTCAACTTCAGCAAAAATAACGTCTATCTTATTGAATTATTGTGATTTCCAATCAATATTAAAAACCCGGTCAACGAGGTGTTCAAGTTTTGACAGCGCCAGGTCAACAGAGGCAGTTTCACGGAATGAAATGAAAAGCTTGCTCCCTTCCTGTCGGAGCTTAAGAGCGTCTTCAGTATCTTTGACCAGCTCGAGTATCCTTGTGAATGTTTCGGACTGGTAGTAGTTTGATTCAGGGTTTGAAGGGAAGTAGGCATTCATCCTGCCTTTGCGGAGGATCAGTTTCTCAAATCCCACTCTCTTCGCAGCTTTCCTCAGCTGAATAGTATGAAGCAGCGCATCAGTTTCGGGAGGGACAGAACCAAACCTGTCGGTAAGCCGCTCACGGAAATCGGCCAGGTCCTTATCGCCTTCAATGGAATCAAGTTCTTTATAAAGATTTAATCGTTCAGTGATGTTGGTGACATATGCATCAGGGATGAGGATCTCCATATCCGTCTCAATAACACATTCCTTCACCGATGGCCTTTCGGGCAGGTCTTTGAACAGCTCACCAAAATCCTGTTCCTTCAGCTCGGTAAGGGCTTCGTCAAGAATTTTCTGGTACATCTCGTACCCTATCTCGGTAATGAACCCGCTCTGTTCCGCTCCAAGAATATTCCCGGCTCCCCTGATGTCAAGGTCCCGCATGGCAATGCTGAAACCGCTTCCGAGTTCTGAAAATTCCTCAATGGCCCGTAACCGTTTCCTGGCCTCATCAGTAAGCACACTCATCGGCGGTGCTATGAGGTAGCAGAATGCTTTCTTATTCGAGCGACCCACCCTGCCCCTGAGCTGATGAAGGTCGCTGAGCCCGTAATGATGGGCATCATTGATAATAATAGTATTTACATTCGGGATGTCGAGGCCCGATTCTATAATAGTTGTGGCTACCAGTACATCGAACTCCCCTTCAATGAAGTCGAGCATCACTTTTTCGAGCTTCGGGCCGTCCATCTGCCCATGGGCAACTGCAACCGCCGCACCCGGCACAAGCCTCTGTATCATCCCGGCCACCTCCCCTATGTTCTGCACCCTGGTGTTCACCACAAAAACCTGTCCGCCCCTGTTGAGCTCATTGCTCACCGCCTCCCTGAAGATGTCTTCGTGAAATGAATGGATCTCGGTCTGAACAGGGAACCGGTTCGGGGGCGGTGTATTGATGATTGAAAGATCCCTTGCCCCCATCAGTGAGAACTGCAATGTGCGCGGAATAGGTGTGGCTGTAAGGGTAAGCGTATCTACATTAACCCTGAGCCGTTTCATTTTTTCCTTGGCTGCGACGCCGAACTTCTGCTCCTCATCAACGATCAGCAGCCCGAGGTCTTTGAAAACGATATCTTTCCCCAGGATCCTGTGGGTCCCGATGATAATATCCACCTTCCCCGATTCCAGTTCTTTCAATATTTCGGTTTGCTTTCTTGCGCTTCTGAAGCGGTTGATATACTCAACCTTGCAGGGAAAATCCTTCAGCCGTTCTGAAAAAGTTTTATAATGCTGCAGGGCGAGGATTGTAGTAGGGACAAGCACTGCAACCTGCTTCGAATCAGTTACCACTTTAAACGCCGCCCTCATCGCGATCTCGGTCTTCCCGAACCCCACATCACCGCATACCAGCCTGTCCATAGGAAAGTCTGCTTCAAGATCCTTCTTCACATCGGCTGTCGATTTCAGCTGATCAGGTGTGTCTTCGTATATAAAAGATGCTTCAAGCTCGGCCTGCAGGTAGGTATCTGGGGTGAAAGCAAATCCTTTGGTGGCGCGCCTTTCGGCATAGAGTTTAATAAGATCCCGGGCAATATCCTTGACCTTGCTTTTGGTTTTAGCCTTCAGTTTGTTCCATGAATCAGAGCCCAGCCTGTTCAGTGAAGGGGCTGTGCCTTCCTTCCCGATGTATTTCGTGATGCGGTGCAGCGAATGTATGCTTACGTAGAGCACATCATCACTTTTATATATAAGGCGGATGGCTTCCTGTTCCTTCCCGTTGTTTACGATCTTCTCCAGTCCGTCGAATCTACCCACGCCGTGGTCGATATGGGTCACATAATCCCCCGGCCTGAGGTTGTAGATCTCTTTAAGCGTAAGGGCTTCTTTGCTGCTGTAGCCGTCGCGGAGATGAAAATGGTGGTACCTCTCAAAGATCTGGTGGTCGGTATAACAAAGGATTTTCAGGTCATGGTCGATGAAGCCTTCGTGCATGACGAGGAGAAGGACGTGAGGAAGGGATTGGGGGTTAGGGGTTGGGGGTTGGGGGTTGGGGGGATCGGATATCCTGTATTCTGCATCCTGTATCCCGTATCCTGCATCCCGTTTCACCGACGAACCATGTTCGCTTCCAGCCTCCAGGTCCTCAAGAATCGTCCTGAGACGGTCGGCCTGCTTGGGACTGTCGGCAAGGATCAGGTTGGAGTAGCCTTTCCTGGAATGCTCCCTGAGATCTGCCATCAGCAGGTCAAAATTCTTATTAAATGAAGGCTGTGGAGAAGTGTTCCAGCTCAGCATCCTGGAGTTCTTAAAGTAAAACTGCCTCCCGAATTCCACCGACGAAAACTCAAGAAGCATTGGAAGGAATTCATTGCTCTTCATCAGCAGGTCTGATCCCGTTAATTTATCCAGTTCATCGGCACAGAAGGCTGTATCGTCAAGCCATACTACTGAACCTTCGGGAAGAAAACCGAGCAAAGGCTCATACCCGGTTTTCTTATCAGGGTTCACCCTGATATCAGGAACAATTGTAATACTTTCCTTTTTATCAAGCGAGAGCTGGACCGAGGGGTCGAATGTCCTGATGGAAGCGATGCTGTCGCCGCTGAACTCTATCCTGTAAGGATGGTCGCTGCTGAACGAATACACATCGATTAGTCCGCCCCTGAGAGCAAACTGCCCCGGCTCCAGAACAAAATCGGCCCTCTCAAAGTCATATTCAAGGAGCAGGTCGAGGATAAAATCCATATTCACCTTCTCCCCGGCTGCAAGCTTGAGCGTGTTTTTTTCAAGGAAGTTCCGGTTGACGACTTTCTCAGCCAGTGCTTCGGGATAAGTCACAATGAAAAAGTTTTTTCTGCCGCTGTTCAGGCGGTTAAGGACCTCAGTCCTGAGCAGCAAACCCTGGTTATCCTTTGTCCCTGAAAGAACTCCTTTTTTAAATGAGGAAGGAAAGAAGAGAACATTTTTCTTCTCTGATTCTGCGCTGGTTTCGCCGAAGATCTGCTCAAGTTCGTTCAGGAAATATGCGGCGGTGTCCCTGTCGGGGAGAATGGCCAGGTGGACGTGGGGAGTCTTTTGAAAAATGGAGGCACAAACAAAGGCCCTGGATGATCCAATGAGCCCTTTTAAACTGAAACGCGACCTTGACCCACGGTTAAGTGATTCGGAAACCTCAATGGTCCTCGAATCCTTAAGGTATTGTCCGATGAGGTCATCTGGCGTCACTGCAGTAAAATATTATCTCAGAAATCAGCTGAGAAGAAATTCGGGAGAAAATTTCTGCATGAATTCTTCCGCTTTATCAACCATATGCGTGGGCCCGACAAATAAAGGCATACGCTCATGTAGTTCTTTCGGCTGTATGTCGAGCATGCGGCGGAATCCATCGGAAGCCTTGCCGCCAGCCTGTTCTGCGAGAAATGCTGCCGGGTTACATTCATACAGAAGGCGCAGTTTCCCTTGTTTGCTTTTGGTTGTTCCCGGATAGATGAAAATCCCTCCCCTGATGAGGTTGCGGTGAAAATCGGCAACCATCGATCCGATATATCTTGTAGAATAAGGCCTTGAAGTGGTGTTATCATCTTCCTGGCAGTAACGAACATATTGTTTCACACCCTCGGGGAAATAGATGTAGTTTGCTTCATTTATTGAGTAAATGTTTCCGCCTTTGGGATATTTCATATCCGGATGGCTGAGGATGAATGAACCGACCGAAGGTTCGAGTGTAAACCCGTTGACTCCGTAACCGGTTGTGTATACCAGGACGGTTGAAGAACCATACAGCACATAGCCTGCGGCAACCAGGTTCCGGCCAGGTTGCAGAAAATCTTCAATTGTGGCATTTCCCCTTACTGTCCTCCTGAGATATACCGAAAAGAGAGTGCCAATAGAGACATTGCTTTCAATGTTTGAACTGCCATCAAGCGGATCAATGGCCACAACGTACTTTGCATTCCTGGAATGGGCATTGTCGAGAATAATGATCTCTTCGTTCTCTTCAGAACCAATGGCACAGCATTGTCCGCCATCCTGCAAAGCCGCAATAAACTGCTCGTTTGCAAATACGTCAAGCTTTTTCTGTTCTTCACCCTGCACATTGATCTCACCTGCATAGCCCATGACATCACCGAGCCCGGCACGGTTGACTTCCCGGTTTACAAACTTGGCTGCAGTGCCAATATCATTCAATAATCTCGTAAGTTCCCCGGTGGCTCCGGGGTATTCAGCCTGCTTCTCAACAATAAATCCGGTAAGGGTCTGGAATTTCATAACTCAGGTTTTAAAGAGATGCAAAGATAGGGAATTAGTGGGAATAGGGGTTAGGGGTTAGGGGTTAGGGGTTGGGGCCCTAATCCCTAATCCCCAATCCCTAATCCCCAATAAGACCAAAATCCCTACCTTTGCCCTGATGGAAATCAAGGTATTCAAATTCGGGGGTGCATCAGTGAGCTCGGCTTCAGGGTTCAGGAACGTTTGCAATATCCTTAAGAAATACAGGAAAAACAGAATCATGGCCGTGATTTCGGCCCTGGGAAAAACCACCAATGCCCTCGAAACCCTGCTTAAACATTATCTTGCGAATGACCCCATTCAGCTCATTGGATCATTCGATGCCATTCGTGAAGCTCATTTCTCGATTGTTGACGAACTTTTTCCCGATAAAAACCATATGGTGTACGGTGAACTTGATTCATTGTTCAACATGCTAAGGGGTTATATACGCAAGGGACATCTGTATGATAAAAACAAAAAGTCCTATGATTTTGAATATGACCAGGTAGTGAGCTACGGGGAGCTTTTTTCATCATGCATACTTTTTAATTTCCTTAATTCACAGGGCCTTGAATGCAGCTTATTGGATGCAAGAGATCTTATTAAAACCGATAACACCTACCGCGACGCAAAGGTAAACTGGGAAGAAACGGGTAAAATTATCAGCTTTGCAATACACACATACTTCTCCTCATCCTCAGGGATAGCCCTCACCCAGGGTTTTATAGGGAGCGACGACAAGAGAAACACCACCACCCTGGGAAGGGAAGGCTCTGATTATACTGCTGCTATCTTTGCCTTTGTTCTGAAAACAAAAGAGCTGACCATCTGGAAAGACGTTCCGGGTGTTCTTAATGCCGACCCGAAATGGTTTTCAAATCCCAGGAAACTTGCAACGATCTCATACCGGGAGGCTATAGAACTTGCTTATTACGGGGCTTCTGTGATACACCCTAAAACAATCAGACCGCTTGAAAATGCCGGGATCAGGCTTTATGTAAAAAGCTTCCTCAATCCCGGAGCTCCGGGTACGCTGATCACAAATATCGACAGCTGGCAGATTAGTTTTCCCATTTATATACGTAAACAAAACCAGGTTCTGATCTCAATGTCTCCCAGGGATTTTTCGTTCATCGTTGAAGAAAACCTCAGCCAGATCTTCATGACCCTTTCAAAATACAGGGCAAAGGCCAATGTGATGCAGAACTCGGCTATCAGTTTTTCGGTCTGCCTTGATGCAAACGAACAAATACTCCCTGAACTTATCGAAGAATTATCGAAGGAATACGAGATAAGGTACAATTATAACCTTGATCTGTTCACGGTCAGGCATTATACTCCCTCCGCCATCCGCAGGTTAACGAAAGGAAGAACTGTGCTGCTGGAGCAAAAGACAAGGCATACGGTACATTTGGTCGTTGGGGGCTAGGGGCTGGGGGTTGGGGGCTGGTGTTTAAGGTATTACTAATCCCTAATCCCTATTCCGGAACTACCACCGGGAAATCATACTTAAATTCGGGGTAGCTGGGGCTTTCAAGAATGTTTTTCAGAAAATCGGCGTAGGCATCAGTAAACGAAAAACTGTTGATGTCGTAATACTCTTCTGAAAGTGGTTTGTTCCCAACCGCTCCCATATCGATGGCTGTGGTGTTGTACTCCTCAAGTTCCACAAAGGGAACAATATTTTTCATGACCGGCATCATGCCGAATTCTTCGCGAAGGAGAAGGTCAACAACCTTATCGGCGAGTGTTGACGTTAGCTTGCGGTCATAATGACGGCAATGACCTGATCTCGGGTAATACCCTGATATCTGAGCCCTGGCTTCGATCCCGAGTTTGGCCGAGATTTCCGAAGCAACGATGCCGCTCACCCCGCCAAACCTGGGATGCCCGTATTCGTCTACTTCAGAGGATGCATAAACCACATCAACCTTCCCGGTTTTATCGTCATACCAGCGGATCCCTTCAGAAACAGGGATCACCAGGCATTTTTTCTTTGAACTCATATAGGCTTCCTTCACTTTTTCAAAGAAGACCTCCTTGCGCTCTTTCGTAATTTCATATTCAGGTATCAGTCCGAGTGTAGCGCCTCCGAAACTTGCCGTACCCGTAAGCCAGCCTGCATCACGTCCCATGACTTCCATGACCAGAATGCGTGAATGTGATTCGGCTGTGGTTTTAATAGCGCCGGTAAACTCCATGATAGACCTGGCGGCCGATGGGAAGCCCGGACAAAGCACAGCTTCAATATTTTTTCCGTTATAACGGTGGATGGTTCGGGTGCGAAGGTCGTTGTCAATAGTTTTCGGAAATCCGATTACCGGGATGCCTTCTGTTTCAAAGAGGCGTTTCGCAGCCCCGTTCGTATCGTCACCACCGATTGTGACCAGCACATCGATCTTATATCTCTCAAGGTTCCTCAGCACCTGGGGAACCCTGCTCTCTGGATTTTTCTTTGAAGGGAAGGGATTGGTCCTGCTTGAACGCAATGCAGTCCCCCCGTAATAACCATCATATGGCTGATCGGTAAGTTCAACAATATCTCCGTCACCAAGAAGGCCTTTCCAGCCCTTGATCACTCCAAAAACCTTAAATCCAAGAAGCGATGCCCGGTTGCGGACTGCCTCGATGCTCGAATTGATAGCCGGTGTATCTCCACCGCCCGACAGGATTGCCAGGGTTTTACCTTTAAAAAGCTTATTTTCAAGTTTCATGAATGGGAAATTTGATTTTTTTGCAAAGATAGGAAATTGGTTGGTGGTTGGTGGTTTGTGGTTGGTGATTGGTTGTTGGTAATTGGTGATTGGTTGGTGGTGGTTGGTTGTTGGTGATTGGTTGGTGGTTGTTGGTGATTGGTTGTTGGTAATTGGTTACCAAGAGCTAAGTGCCAAGAACTAAATGCCAAGAGCTAAGTGCCTAGTGCCTAGTGCCTAATCCCTAATCCCAAATCCCTAATTTTTCCCACCAGCACACTTGCCAGCCTGATATTCGACTCGACCGTCCAGCCGGCAATATGAGGGGTGAGCAGCACATTCGGGGCGCCCAGGAGGTAACTGAAATCAGGATGTACATCCGCCGACAAATTCTCAAAAGAACTATCCTCAAACTCAAGTACGTCAAGGGCAGCCGATTTCACTTTACCTGACTTCAGGGCAGCGACCAGGGCCGAGGTCTGAACAACCTGACCGCGGGATGTGTTCAGCAATATGATGTTTTTCCTGAATTTTTCGAAAAACCCACTTCCGGCGAGGTAATGGGTCTCTTCGGTAAGAGGAACGTGAAGGCTGACAATATCGGCCTTTTCGAACAGTTCATCCATCCCGCTTTCCGTGACAAACTCGTCCGAATAGGAAAACTTATACTTATCATAGGCGATCACATCTGCCTCAAAACCTTTCAGCCTCTGCGCAAAAGCGCTTCCCATATTCCCATAGCCAATAATACCGACGGTTTTTCCCTTGACCTCAACGCCCCTGTTTCCTTCCCTTATCCATTTCCCCTGCCTGAGTTCGTTGTTCGCCCGGCAAATATGGTTCATCAGAGAAAGCAGCATCCCGAGGGTATGCTCTCCAACCGCATCCCTGTTTCCCTCGGGTGAATTCAGGCAGCTGATGCCAAGGCCCCGGGCATATTCAACATCGATGTTTTCGAGTCCGGCCCCCACCCTTCCGATGAATTTCAGATTCACCGCCTTGTCGAGGAACTGCTTGTCTATCTTTATTTTACTGCGGATGACCAGTCCCGTGTAATCAGCTGCTATGGCTTCATACTCCTTCCTGCCGTAAGATGGAAATTCATCACATTGAAATCCCATGGAGGTGAGTTCTTTGCTGATGAGTGGATGTACGGTGTCGACGAACAAAACTTTTTTCATAGAGATTCAGGATGAAGGATGCGGGATACAGGATGCAGGATATCTTGCATCTTGCATCTTGCATCCTGCATCTTGCATCCCACAAAAGTACCAAGGATTCGTCTGGAATTAAAGAAATAAGGGCATATTTTCGTACTTTCGCACTTTATTATATATATGTGGAATTTCCTCGTCAGGTTCATTCTTAGAAACCGTATCACCATACTAGGGGCCATCGCCCTGATCACTGCTTTCATGGCCTTTGAGGCAACGAATGTTCAGATCAGATATAAAAACGCAAGCATCCTGCCTGAAACTGATACCACGATCAGGGTTTACCAGAAATTTGTGCACCAGTTCGGCGAAGACGGTTCTGTGATGTTCATCGGGATGATTGAACCTGATCTTTTCACACTGAAAAATTTTAACGCGGTATTTGACCTCTCAGATTCTCTCAGTAAAATCAAGGGTGTTGAAGGGATAGTATCGGTGACAAGGATCTTCAACCTGGTAAAGAACGATTCCCTCCGCAAGTTCATGTTCGAGCCTATCAGCCCGAAAAAGCCTGCAACCCAGTCTGAACTCGATTCGATACAAAAGCTGATTCATTCTCTTCCGTTTTACGAAAACCTGCTGTACAACAGGGCTACATCGGCTTACCTTTTCGCTCTAACACTCGACAAATCGCTCATCCATTCCAAGGAAAGGCTGAAACTGGTGAATCAGATCAAAGGAATTGTCGAGAGGTTCAGTAAAAGAAATTCGGTGGAAGTGCATTATTCAGGACTTCCTTACATTCAGACGCTGATTGCCAAGAAACTGCAGGATGAGATGAAGCTTTTTGTGGTACTTACCCTGCTGATTGCCGCATTTTTTCTCTTCATCTTTTTCCGTTCGGCAAAGGCGGTCGTCTTTCCTATGCTGGTGATCATTATCTCTGTGATCTGGGCGCTTGGATTTATGGGGCTTTTTGGTTACAAAATCACCATGCTTACAGCCATCGTCCCTCCCCTGCTGATCGTGATCGGTGTCGAGAACTGCATCTTCATTCTGAATAAATACCATTACGAATTCGCCCATCATAAGAACCAGGCAAAGGCATTGTCGAGGGTTATTCAAAGGATCGGGATGGCTAACCTGCTTACCAACGCAGCCACGGCTGCCGGTTTTGCGGCATTCACTATCACCAGGAACAACCTTCTTGTCGAATTCGGGACCATCGCCGCCATCAATATAATGGTCGTGTATGTACTTTCTCTTACGCTGGTTCCGATCATTTTCAGCTTCCTGCCTCCACCCGAAAGCAAGCACGTACAACATATTGAGGCCAGCATGGCCAAAAAGCTTATTGATAAGGCTGTTTACGCGGTTACTCACTACCGCAAACAGATTTACATCTCAATGGGGGCCTGTGTTGTTTTCGGAATTATCGGGGCAAGCCTTCTTCACACCTCGGGAACTATTGTCGATGATATCTCAAAAAAGGATCCGATTTATACCGACCTCTTGTTCTTTGAAAAGAATTTCAAAGGTATCATGCCCCTTGAAATCTCTATAGATACCCGGAAAAAGAAAGGTGTTCTTCAGCTTTCCACTTTAAAAAGGATCGACCGCCTCCAGGATTCCCTTGCGAAATATCCTGAACTTTCAAAACCTCTCTCGGTAGTTGAAGTGATAAAAACAGCCAAACAGGCCTTCTACGGAGGTGATCCTCAGTTTTACGCCTTACCGAATTCCAATGAAATCGCTTTCATGGCCGATTATATCCCCGACATGAAACCAAAGAAAAAAAGCATTCTTAAAAACTTCATCGACAGCAGTTACCAGATTACCCGTGTAAGTGTACAGATGGCTAATGTAGGAACTGTGAAGATCGACAGCATTCAGAGAAGCCTGAAGCCTGTAATTGACAGTATTTTCAATCCTTCAAAATATACAGTAAACATCACCGGCACAGCGGTGGTCTTCCTTAAAGGTACCAACTTCCTGATCAGGAACCTTTGGGAGAGCATTGCACTGGCCATTGTGATCATTGCCGCAATTCTCGCTTTCCTGTTCACTTCGTGGAGGATGATTCTTATCTCGCTTATCCCGAATGTCATACCACAGCTCATGACTGCTGCTCTGATGGGATTTATTGGCATACCGATCAAACCATCGACCATTCTGATATTCAGTATCGCACTTGGGATCTCGGTTGACAATTCGATACAGTTCCTCTCCCGATATCGATTGCAGCTAAAACACTCAAACCACAATATTCCTTACTCGGTGATCTCGGCACTGAAAGAGACCGGATACAGCATGATATATTCTTCAACTGTTCTCTTTTTCGGATTCGGCGTCTTTGTTCTCTCAACATTCGGTGGGACACAAGCGCTCGGGCTCCTTGTTTCAATCACTCTCCTGGTCGCCGGATTGCTGAACATGCTGGTACTGCCGTCAATGTTACTTACACTTGACCGCTGGAGTACCACCAAAGCATTTGAAGAACCCCTGCTGGATATTT
>SESF01026594.1_pt1 | contig 13035 bp, 8 predicted proteins | sample 3171521 | NCBI WGS metagenome assembly SESF01 (sample SAMN10866945, study PRJNA518727) | freshwater metagenome | biome: subpolar coniferous forest; feature: holomictic lake; material: water; isolation source: holomictic Lake 227, 6 m and 8 m depth | place: Canada: near Kenora, Ontario | collected...
CACCATCATTAATCCGATGATCGTCGAAGGCCAGGTGCAAGGCGGCATTGTTCAAGGCATAGGCCAGGCACTGCTCGAGAACTGCGTTTATGACCGCGAAAGCGGCCAGTTGCTGACCGGCTCCTTTATGGATTACGCCATGCCGCGGGCCGATGATTTTCCTGATTTCAAGATTGGCAATATCTGCACGCCCTGCACGCACAACCCCCTGGGAACCAAGGGCTGTGGTGAAGCCGGCGCTATTGGTTCACCACCTGCCGTTATCAACGCGGTGCTGGACGCACTCAGTGGCTTGGGTGTCAAAGAATTCGATATGCCCGCATCGCCCCACCGCGTGTGGGAAGCCATTCAGGCAGCCAAAGCCTAAAGCAACAAGGAGACACATTCCATGTACGCATTCACTTTTGAGCGCCCTGCCACACTGGCCGATGCAGCACAACTAGCGGCCGGCGGAGCCAAGGTTCTGGCTGGAGGCCAAACGCTGCTGGCATCGATGAAGCAGCGGCTGTCCCAGCCCGAAAAACTAGTCGACCTGAGCGGCATCAAGGAACTCAGCGGCATCCGCCGCGAAGGTGACGCCGTGGTCATCGGGGCCATGACCCGCCATATGGACGTGGCCGCCAGCGCCGACGTGCGCGCAGTCATTCCCGCACTGGCGGACCTGGCGGCCCATATTGGCGACCGGCAGGTGCGGGCTATGGGCACGCTCGGTGGTTCGGTGGCCAACAACGACCCGGCCGCCTGCTACCCCAGTGCGGTGCTTGCCTTGGGTGCCACGGTTCATACCACCCAGCGCAAAATTGCCGCAGATGACTTTTTTCAGGGCATGTTTGCGACCGCTCTTAACGATGGCGAGCTCATCACCGCCATTAGTTTTCCGGTCGCCAAGGGCGCTGCCTATATTAAGTTTGTGCAGCCCGCCTCTCGCTTTGCGTTGGTCGGCGTGTTTGTTGCGCAAACCAGTTCCGGCGTGCGTGTGGCTGTCACCGGGGCAGGGCAAGGCGTATTCCGTCACAAAGGTCTTGAGGACGCGCTTAACAAGAGTTTTAGCGTGCAGTCTGCGGCCAGTGTGGCGATTGATGCGTCCGAACTCAACGCCGATATTCACGCCACCGCGGCCTACCGGGCAAACCTGATTGGCGTTCAGGCGCAACGTGCAGTAGCCAAAATTCTGGGTTGATTTTCGGCAACTTGCCGCGGAGGCTCCGTGTCTGAAATACGCGGAGCCTTTCTTTTTTCTAAATAGTCCATGACCACCTTTTCTTCTGTTGATGCGTTGATTGCGGCCCTGCAGTCGGTTGGTTACTACGCAGAGCGCCGGTTGGCAACTGCTGTGTTTCTGGCGTTAAAGCTGCAGCGGCCTTTGCTGCTGGAGGGTGAACCTGGCGTCGGCAAAACCGAATTAGCCAAGGCCTTGGCTCTGGCGCTCGGGCGTGCGCTGATTCGATTGCAGTGCTACGACGGGCTGGAGCAGCGCGAGGCCCTCTACGAGTGGAACTATGCAGCGCAGCTGTTGCACATGCGTGCTGCCCAGGCCGCGTCTGGTGCGGATGTGGCGCGTATTGAGCAGGAGGTTTATCAAGAACGCTATCTCATCCGGCGTCCCCTTTTACAAGCGTTGCAAGCTCCGCAACCGGGAGCCCTGTTGCTAATCGATGAGGTGGATCGTGCGGATGAACCCTTTGAAGCATTCTTGCTGGAGTACCTGGGTGAATACCAGGTCAGCATCCCCGAGTTGGGCACCATTTCGGCACAGCATAAGCCCGTGACCATTCTCACCAGCAACCGCACGCGCGAGCTGAACGACGCCGTCAAACGCCGCTGCCTCTACCACTGGTTGGACTACCCGGAGCGCGAGCGCGAGTTGGCCATCATCCGCGCGCAGGTTCCGGCTGCCAGCACGGAGTTGTCGGCCCAAGTGGCGGACGTGGTGAGCCGCTTGCGTCAGATGCCGTTTGCCAACGCATTTCAGCGTGCACCTGGAATAGCCGAAGCCGTTGAGTGGGCCAAGGCGCTGATTGCGCTCGATACCCTGGTGCTTGATCCGGAGGTGCTGACCGATACGGCCGGCATTATGTTCAAGCAGCGCGATGACATTGCCGCCTTGAATGTTGAAATGGCGCAGGCCTTGTTGGCACCGCAAGAGCCATGAATCTTGGTGACGCCCGCACGGGCAAACTGGCGCTGAATATGGCGGCCTTCGGGCGCACGCTGCGCCATGCCGGTGTGCAGGTGGATAGCGCCCGCATTGCGCTTTCCACCCAGGCTGCGCTCCTGGTCGGGCTCGCCAACAAAGGTGATTTGAGTGCTGCGCTTGAGGCCGTGCTGGTAAGCCGCGAGCAGGATCGCACCGTGTTTCGCGAGTTGTTTGATATCTACTTCAAAGACCCGCAGATGGCCCACAAATTACTGGCGCAAATGCTGCCCAGTGCCGAGGGCAAGGCTGAGCCTAGCAAACGTCGGCCGCGTGTGCGTGAGGCCCTGTCGCCACGGAAGATGACGCCGCAACAGGCACAGCCTGACAAGGAAGAGCAGAAGGTGGATTTCGATGCCGCCATGACCGCCAGCGCGTTGCAGCGGTTGCGCCATGCGGACTTCAACCAACTGTCGGCAAAAGAATATCGGCTGGTGGAAGGTCTGGCGCGCGCCGTCCCGTTGCCACTGCCGGAGTTTGAAGGGCGGCGGAGCATCGCCGGAAGCCGTGGAAATGCATTGCACTGGTCGGGCGTGATGCGCCACGCCGTTCGCTTGGGTGGCGAGCCGCTGCACCTGCCACGCATGCAACGGCGCAAAGAGCTTTCACCTCTGATGTTGCTGGTTGATGTGTCGGGCTCTATGGAGCGCTATTCGCGGTTGCTGCTCGCCTTTATGCATGCCGCCACGCGGCGACACCCCCGGCGTGATGTGTTTGCCTTTGGCACCCAACTGACTGACCTGACCCGTCATTTCAAAGTGGCCGATACCGACCAGATGCTGACCGAGGCCGGTGCCGCAATCGAGGATTTCGCAGGGGGCACACAGTTTGGTGCCGCGCTGGCCGAACTGCGGCGAGAACATGCGCGTCGTTTTGTGGGTGGCCGCACTGTGGTGCTGGTCGTCAGTGACGGTTTGGACACGGGTGAGCCCTCTGAACTTGGAGAGGAACTGGCTTGGCTTAAGCGCCACTGCAAACGCCTGATATGGCTCAACCCCTTGCTGCGATTTGAAGGCTACGCGCCTTTGGCACGTGGCGCAGAGCAATTGCATCGGCATGCAGATGCCATGCTGGCGGTACACAACTTGAGTCGGCTGGAAGACCTGGCCGCCAGTTTGTCTGCACTTATGAAGCGCAAGTAGAGCCCTCTTTTTTTGAATCGTTAGAACTGGAGCAAGTCGCCATGGAAATGCAAGGAACCCGCCAAATCGCCATCACCCAGCAACAGTCTTGGGATGCGTTAAACGATCCCGAAGTGCTCAAGCTGTGCATTCCTGGATGCGACAAAATCGAAGCCACCGGGGAGAACCAATACAGCATGGGTGTCGCCCTGAAGATTGGCCCGCTCGCAGCAAAATTTACTGGAAAGATTTCGCTCTCGGACATCAATCCACCGAATAGTTACACCATCTCTTTTGAAGGGCAGGGTGGGCCGGCTGGATTCGGCAAGGGAAATGCCAAAGTGCAACTCGTGCCCAACGCGGATGGCCTCGAACTCGTCTACGCGGTACAAGCCAGTGTTGGTGGAAAGATCGCGCAGGTAGGGCAGCGTTTAATAGATGGCGTCGCGAAGTCCATGGCAGAGGATTTCTTCAAACGCTTCGACGCTGAAATGCAAAAGCGCTACCCCGAGGCGTATGCTGAAAAAGCTGCGGCGACGCCTGCAGCTTCCAGTGAGAAGTCGGCAAATATTCCCTCTTGGGTGTGGCTCGCAGCGGGCGCGGTTTTGATTGCTGCCTACTTCGTGCTGCGCTAAAACTGTGCTTTGAAATTCTGACGGGAAATGCGCATGGAAAACTTGGACGTGTTGGTGCTTCGGACGTTAAAGAACTGGCGTGCGCAATCGCGGCGCGCCTTGCTGGCAACGGTGGTGCGGACTTGGGGCTCCTCGCCGCGGCCCATCGGCTCCATCATGGCTTTGTGCGAAGACGGCGCCGTGGTCGGCTCGGTGTCGGGTGGATGCATTGAGGATGATCTGATCTATCGCTTCACCCAAGCCTATGCGCAGCCAACGGGCGCGAACCCTGACGAGCCGCAAGAGTTGCCGCAAGGCGCACCGCGGTTGGTGAAGTACGGCATTACCGCCGATGAAGCCCATCGCTTTGGCCTGCCTTGTGGAGGCACGCTGGAGTTGCTGTTGGAATTTGACCCCGATGTTGGAGGCCTCGATCAAATGCTGGCCTGGCTGGACCAAGGCAGGTTGGTCGAGCGCACGGTACAAATGTCCAGCGGGGAAGCACGCGTGCAGCTGTGCGATAAGCCTTCGGACCTTTCGCTGGACGAGTCGAGGCTCATCAACGTATTTGGACCCGAATACCGCTTACTGATAATCGGCGCTGGTCAGATGAGCGAGTACCTGGCTATCATGGCCAGCTTCAACGGATTTGCCGTCACCGTGTGCGATCCTCGGCAAGAGTACAACGCCAGTTGGTCCGTCCCGGGAACGCAACTGGCGACCGATATGCCCGACGATGTGGTGGCGAGCTTCAGGCCTGACCGAAGGTGTGCGGTGGTCGCACTCACCCATGATCCCAAGCTGGATGACCTGGCGTTGCTTGAAGCCCTCAAGAGCAATGCTTTCTATATTGGCGCGATCGGCTCACGCCGCAATAACCAGGCACGGCACCGGCGTCTCATTGAACACTTTGACGAGACGACTGAGTCTCTGCATAGACTGCGAGGCCCCATTGGCATCTACATCGGCAGCAAGACGCCACCCGAGATTGCCGTCAGTGTCATGGCTGAAATTCTGGCTGTCAAAAATGGTGTGCCGCTTCCTCGGGATATTCAAGTTGGCCCGGCTAAAGATGACCTGGCGATGTCTCCAAATGAGCCCGGAGCGATGGTGTGCCATACAAGTGATCGAACATCACCGCGTCACACTGTTGAGGAAGGGTGATCCATGGTTTCAGAGTTTCATTGACGTATTCATGGATGCCAAGACACTTAAGCCAATTTAAATACTAGGTACCACGCTCGCGATGAGCCTTACATACATGCCCTGGCAGGGTTATGGAATAAGCTCGCCGATCGAGACAATTTGATTGCAAGATGAACAACTTCAAACTCCGCACTTTTGCCTCCATCACTCTGTGTGTTTCCGGCGTCACTCCAGCACTTGCCCAGCAAGCTGTTCGCGCAACGGGGACGCTTGCCGAAGTAACGGTGATCGCCACCACGCCAGTGGGCAATACCGGCATGCCCATAAGCAAGTTCGCAGGCAATGTACAAACTCTTTCGCGCGACAACCTGACCACCGACACGGTGAATTTGGTCCAAAGAATCGACCAGTCGCTGGGCTCTGTCAATATCAACGACACACAGGGTAGCCCCTTCCAGGTTGACCTGAATTACCGTGGCTTTACCGCTTCACCAGCGTTGGGCACACCGCAGGGCCTGTCTGTTTTCCTAGACGGCATGCGGTTAAATGAGCCTTTCGGCGATGTCGTTTCATGGGACTCGCTCCCCCAACTTGCCATTGACAAGGTAACCTTGATTCCCGGCTCCAACCCCGTCTATGGGCTCAACACGCTGGGCGGGGCCATTGCGCTGACCACCAAAAACGGAAACACCTTCACGGGCAGCCAAGGAGGTATCAGCGTAGGCTCCTTTGGGCGCGTCAGTGTGGACGTAGAACATGGCAGCCATTCGGATGACGATAACCTTTATTTCGCAGCCTCGCTCTACAACGACAAAGGCTGGGCAGTCAACAACCCGAGCCAGGTGCGCCAACTCTTTGGCAAATACACCAAGTACATCACATGCGGAGATGCAGCAGTGTCCTTGTTGTATGCAGACAATTTGTTGTACGGAAACCAGTCCGTGCCGCTATCCATGTTGGATAACGCTGCAAAAGGATATTCCCACCCTGATTACACAGGGTCACAGACATTCATGGTCAATGCGCAGGCCAATGTCGGGTTGGACGAGTCCAACACCATTTCGGGCAACCTGTATTTCCGCGACATCACACGGGACATCCTGAACAGCAATGTCAACTTGGCACCTGCTGATTCCACTAACGACCCGAGTTGCACCACCAATCCAACAATTGACTGTCCTGCAGCTAATTTGTTGGCCCACTACAAACAACAGATCGTTGGTACCAACCTGCAATGGAGCAATACAGATTTTGTATTTGGCAAGAATCAAATCACGAATGTGGGGGTGAATGCTGAATACAGTGATACTTCATTTGCAAACAGCGGCCAGTACGCAACGCTGGATTCCACAAACGGAATGGTGGCCGCCAGTGCGTTTATGTCCCAAGCGGACATCAAGTCCAGTAACCAACGCTACGGCATCTTTGCGACCAGCATCATCGATGCCACCGACAAGCTTTCGGTGACTGCCTCAGCGCGCTTTGACTATGCAAGTCTCAAACTTTCCGGTACCTCCTGTATCGACAGCGATTTGTGCGACCTGAATGCTGGCATCGGCCTGGCGACTGCCGTGACCGGAGAGCATAGTTACCAACGGTTTAACCCTTCTTTGGGATTTACCTACGTGGTGGCTCCTGACCTGACAGCGTTTGGCAATTACGCGGAGGGCTTCCGCACACCATCAGCGATCGAGTTGGCGTGCGCTGACCCCGCAGCACCATGCAGTGGCGTGCCGAATGCCTTTGGCGCAGACCCAGAACTTCAAGCTGTTGTTTCAAAAACCTATGAGGTGGGAATGCGGGGCAATGTTGCCAACCTGCTGAAGTGGCGCACCTCTTATTACCGAACGGAACTTGAGAACGACATTCTTTTCAACCAGAGTTCACTGACCACCGGGTACTTCTCGAATGTGGGGCAAACGCTTCGGCAAGGCATAGAAATTGGCCTGGATGGCAAATTGGGGCAATTGGATTACTCCCTCGACTTGGACCGCATTGAAGCAACTTACCAATCTAGCTTTACTGTGGCAAATACATCCAACAGCGCTGCAGCCACACCTGTGCAGGCAGGCAATCGGATACCCAGCATTCCGCAGTGGGTTTTCAAGAGCCGCTTCAGCTATCCCGTGACTGCCCAGACCCGATTGGCACTTGGCATTCAGTCACAGGGTTCAACCTTCGCGCGCGGTGACGACAACAACGCGGATGTAAATGGTCAGGTCGCTGGCTTCACCATGGTAAAACTGGATGTGCAGCACAGCGTCAACAAGCGTTTCAGTCTCTACGCTGGCGTCAACAATTTATTTGACGTGAAGTACGCAACCTACGGCGCACTGGCAACGAACAACATTGCTACAGGTGCAGATGAGCAATTTCTCTCGCTGGGCGCTCCCCGCACGTTTTACGCGGGGTTACAGGCGAAGTTCTAACTATGCCGGGTTGCGCTAGACACGTTCCAGGCCGCGTAGTCATGACACAAACTGAACCAGACGCAGGGCATATTAAAGGGTCGATGGTCATCAAAATTTTGTCTGTTGATCCTAGGGGGCAACGGCTGCTTTAGAGCAGGCAGATCGAAAATCTCTAAGACCGGTATCGCGGCAATCTAGCTATCCCAGGCAGGCGGCTTTAGCACCCAACTTTGGCTCAGTGAGCTGTAGTCATTGATCCTATAACCCGCGATTTCAGCTTAACTATGTCAATGCCCAGAGTTCGACGCCAATTGACTGGCACACCGTTGCAACTGCATCAAGTCCTCCATCTGCCGTGCCTTGGACTCCCGCAGGGCAAGTAGCAACTGCTTGCCTTCCTCGTGATTGCCATCCCGATGAGCCTTCTGGGCCTGCAGCGCCAGCGTGTGGCTGTGTTCATGGGAGGCGGCAGCCACCTGGTAGTGTGGATATTGGCCGTAGCGCGTGAACCCGGCGCTGCGGAACCAACGGCAAAAGCTGCAGTTCTCAGGCTCCGCGTTGAGTTGCGAAGCTGTGTAGTCCTGCTCCAACTGGAGGACGATGGCATCCAGCCACAAGTTGCTGCTGCGGGCCGCCACCTTGAAAATCAGATCTTCATCCGCGGCCGGTGTGACCAAGCTGCACCATGCGCCGGCGCCTTGCCAATCCAATAACCAGTCGTTTACCCGGTCTACCGGCATGGGGCGAGCGACGCCATAACCCTGGGCGAAGCGGCAACCAAAATGCAGTAGCACGGCGCCGTGCTCCGGTGTCTCAACCCCTTCTGCAATCACGGGCCGATTAAATGCCTGTGCCAGGCGCACGACACTCTCCACGATACCAAGGCCACCCGGGTCATCCAGCATGACCTTGACGAAGCTTTGGTCAATCTTCAACACCTGCACGGGCAGGTTCAGAAAGTACGTCAGCGAGCTGTAGCCGGTGCCAAAGTCATCCAGTGAAAACTGCACGCCTAGCTTGCGGCACTGGGTTATGTTGTGCACCGCCTTCTTCATGTCGGTCAGTGCGGCCGTTTCGAGGATTTCCAACTCCAGGCTCGCGGCGATCTCTTTAGGGGAATCCGCCAGAATTCCCTGCAGGCGTTCGGCAAAGTTGTCTCTTAGCAAATGGTCGGCACTTACGTTGGCACTCACCGTGACCACAATGCCAGCGTCGCGCCAGACCTGGATCTGCTTCACCACAGACCGCAGCACCCATTCGCCCACCAGGATCTCAAGTTCCGTGCCCTCCAGGTAGTGCAAAAAGGTGCCTGGTGCCAACAAGCCTTCCTGCGGGTGCTGCCAACGGATGAGCGCCTCAAAGCCCATGACCGTGCCATCCAGCAGATCAACCTTGGGCTGGTAGTACAGCACAAATTCGCCCTTCTCCAGGGCCTCGCTCAACCTCTGCATGTAATGGCGTTGGGTTTGCACTTGTTGGTCGTGCACCGGGTCAAAGAAGTGATAGCTGTTCTTTCCGCCTTCCTTGGCCAGGTACATGGCTTGATCAGCGTGACGCAAGAGCGTGTCGGAGTCCACCGGGTCGGCCGGATAGACCGTCACGCCAATGCTGGCCGTCACAATGAGCGACTTACCCTCAATATCAAACGGAGTTGCCACCACTTCCAAAACCCGATCCAACGCCGACTGGCATTCCTGCAACTCCGCAATGGATGACAACAGTAATACAAACTCATCACCGCCCAGACGGGCGAGTGTGTCATCGATGCGCAAAATGCCTTTAAGTCGTTGCGACAACTCAATCAGCAATTTGTCCCCCACCGCATGACCATGGGCGTCATTGACGGCCTTGAAGCCATCCAGGTCCAGATAGCAAACGGCCACCGATGTTTCGTTGCGCCGAGAACGGGCCAGTACCTGCGCGAGACGGTCAGAAAACAGTCGCCGGTTCGGCAGATCGGTCAGTTGGTCATAGTGGGCAATGCGGTAGAGCTCTTCCTCATGGGCCTTCAGCACAGTGATATCCGAGAACACGCCGATGTAATGCTGAACCGTGCCCGCGCTGTCACGAATCACGGAGATCGACAAAATCTCGGTGTACAAGCTGCCATCGAAACGACGGTTACATATTTCACCCTGCCAGAAATCGTGCTGCGAGATGGACTCCCACATGACGCCATAAAAGGCCGCGTCATGCCGACCCGAGGACAACAAATTGGGCGAACGGCCCAGCACATTTTCCTTGGCATAGCCGGTGATGCGGGTGAAGGCGGGGTTGACATCGACGATCCCCTTGTTAGCGTCCGCGATGATGATGCCTTCGTAGCTGTTGGCGTAGACGCTTGCAGCAAGTCGCAGGCCTGATTCGGAGCTCCTGCGTTCCGATACATCACGAATGACCGCGCTGAAATTTGGCCCGGTCGCACTGCGCCAGGAGCCCATCACCAGCTCAATCGGAAACTCTTCGCCATCCGCGCGCGAACCTTGCATTTCCATCACACGGCCCAGTAGGCTGGTGTCCACACCGGAGAGCAACTTGTGCAGGAGCTTTGCGTTCTCTGGCAATGTGTGTGCCGGAATTAGCCGCGTCAGGGACTGGCCCATAATTTCTTGCGCTGCATAGCCAAACAGGCGGCGCGCACCCTCATTCCATCCCACGATCAGACCGGCCGTGTCAAATTGAACGATGGCATCGGGCGCGGTTTCCACCACCGAGCGCATACGCTCTTCCTTCTCGCCCAGGGCCAGGGATAGGCGCTCGAGCTGCTGGCGCTGGGTCTCGGAGTCGCGCAGGGCCTTATACGTGCGCAGGGCCACATAGACGGAAACAAAGATCTTGTCTGCCGTCAGTTCGGACTTGAGGCGATAGCCGTCGATGGCATAGTCCACCACCACATCGCGCTCGGGTGCATAGCCGGGTTGTCCCGTCACCAGCACTATCTGCACCATGCGGTTGCCTAGCTCATTGCGCACGTAGCGCACAAGATGCAGACCCTCCAACTCCGACTCCATCACCACGTCCAGCAACACCAGGGCAATGTCCGGGTGGCTTGCCAGCAGTGCGCGCGCTTCCTGACCCGAGCGCGCGTCCAGCAATTGGACTGTGCGGTTTTCCACCTGCATATTGCGCAAAGCCATATGCAGCACGGTGTGAATGTCCTCATCGTCGTCCACCAGCAAGATCTTCCAGACATCGCGGTCTGGTGCCGCCGATTCTGAAATAGCGGGCGCCTCAGGGGCAAACATGTCCAAGAATGAGTCGGTTGAAGTCATAGATTTTTTAGACCGCTTGTATCGGAACGTCTATCAAAAAGCATGCCCCCACACACACCTGCGGGTCCACGCTGATGCTGCCACCCATGCGCTGGGTAATCAAGTTGTAGACCAGATGCATGCCCAGGCCCATACCGGCTTGCATGTCGGTGGTGAAGAAGGGATCGAAGACACGTTTACTGGCTTCCTCTGAAAGGCCAATGCCGTTGTCGCCATATTTCATATGCAGGCTGTTGTCCTGTTGCTGCACCGTGATCTGCATGCAGCCCTGCTTGCGGTCCCTGAATCCGTGTTGCAGGGAATTGGCTATCAGGTTGGTAAACACGCTCTCCAGATCGCCCGAATAGCCCTGCATCACGAGGGATTCAGGGCAATCTACCTGCACCTCAAATGCGCCCTTTTGCAGACGCTCGCCAAAGCTTGCGATGGTGTCGCGCAGGCATTCCGCAATCGCAATGGTGTTGACTTGCTGGGTCTGGCGCTTACCGCCTACCGCCACCCGTCGGAACGAAGCGATCAACTTGCCAACCCGCTCCAGGCTGGAGGCAATCAGGTCGGTGCTAGCCACAGATATATCCAGATAACCATTCAAGTCCGACTGCGTCATGCGCCGCTCGGCAAAACTGGCGCTCAGCTTGCGCGTCTGGTGTTGCAAGGTGGAGGCGGCCAGCACCCCCACGCCCACAGGGGTGTTGATCTCGTGCGCAATGCCCGCCACCATGGCACCGAGCGAAGCCATTTTTTCCGCCTCGATCAGGCGCTTGTGCGTGCGGGCACTTTCAATCGACAGGTCGCACACATCAATCATGGCCAGCGCAAGATTCAGGTACTGTTCCTTGAACTGCGGAAACTGGAATTCATCCAGATAGACAAATCCAAGGGACTGCTGGCCACGCATGAGGCGCAGCACAAAGCCACTGCCCGTGGGCGTCCATGCAAAGACTTGGTCCTGCGTGCGCAGCATTTCCCTGATGTCAGCGGGCAACCCGGCGTTGGCTGCATTGGCCGCATCGGCATTGGGAAGGTAGTGATAGACGCCAGGCGCAAACAGCATGCGAAACAGTTCTTCCATGCCTGCCAACACATCCAGCTCGCGTCTTTGCCGTGTGAGTTGGCTCAGGAGATCCAATGCCGCAACATGGTCCGCCTGGGTTTTGAGGTGCTGGCGATGTTGTTCCCTGGCACCTTGACGGGCCTGTTCCAGCCGCCACTCCAGAACCACCTTGCTCAGAAACAGCTGAGCGTGATCCAGACCCACCGTGATCGTCTTGCGGGGAAGGTCTAGTGCAGTGGCCATGTCTTGCAAGTGCTGACTGCTGTTGGCGTCCAGCCCCGTGTCCAGCAAGACCAGGCCTTTGGCAAAGTCGCGAAAAAATTCTCCGGCCAAATCCGCAGGGAAACCCATGGCCTCAATCTGCTGACGCCAGTTGCGAAGCCAACCTGGTGACAAAAGGTAGTTGCCCCGCCTGATCTCCTGGTCGACCTGCGCAGGTTCTGCAACCAGATGAAAGCACTGCTCCAACTTCAAAACGCGTGTCGGCGCAAATTCTGCCGGGGGCGGTTCGAGGTTTGCTATACATGCGCGGCCCAGCAGCACCAACTGGCTACAGCCTGGCGGCACTGCGGCACCCAACTCATCCCAAGTCAGAGGGGGCCGCCCGCAACGGGCTGGTAGCGAGGCACAGGCCACATCGGTCCAGCCCTCCGCATCGATACAGGCCTGCATTTCTGCGTGGAAATTATTACAGCTCAGGATGCACAAACGGGCACCGGAATCCTGTGTAAATGGGGCTAGGGCCATGCATGGTCCGCAACCCAACTTAATGGATAACGTCCCCAACGTTGCACGGCATCCCCAATGGCCAACAGCACCTCCTCGCTGACCTGCCAGGGAATCTCTCCGTGGTTGTCAGCCAGAATGAAGCCGCCGCCGCGCGCCGCCTTGGCTATGGCGGTCTTCACATGGTCTTCTGCCTCCTGCTGCGTCCAGCGTCGCATCTCCACGCCATTCAGATTGCCCAACAGGCTGATGCGCCCCGTGGCGGCCTGCTTCCATTGGGCCAAGTCTTCCTGGGCACTGACACCGATGACGGCGGTGCCGGTGGAGGCGAGGTCGTCCACGATTTGCAGCCCACGGCCCGAGGCCAGATGGGTGGCCGTCGGCCCCTTGATCTGCGCAATCGTGCGTTGGGCCACCCGCATGCCGGTGCGCTGGTAGAGGGCGCGCGGAACGATCGTGGTGGACGCCACCGGATCGAAATAGCAAATGGCAGTGGC